>LNFM01010824.1_pt1 | contig 12656 bp, 11 predicted proteins | sample 596031 | NCBI WGS metagenome assembly LNFM01 (sample SAMN04254537, study PRJNA301005) | activated carbon metagenome | isolation source: dual media filters at the Ann Arbor, Michigan drinking water treatment plant | place: USA: Ann Arbor
CAACGCCGCTCCCGCCTGGCCCATCGCCAGACTCACCGCCACCGCCAAACCCAATCGCTTCAACATCGTTTCCTCCCTGTATCTTTCAAACCCGATCATCCAGTCGCCAAAGCCAACAGCAATCGACATGCCATAATCATCGTTGCTCGCCGCCCCTCCCTATGCAACAAGCACTTGGGGAGAGTCTTCGCGACAGCGAACGAAGATCTCTTCTCCGTGATCTCGTCCACGTCAGCCCCGTCGGCACTCCCAAACGGTATAGATCGCATCGAACATAAGGCGCCAACGCCTTGCGTCACGGCATGCCCAGTACGCGTCGCTGTTCCGCATCGAGTACCGGAAACACGCCGCCTGCCCCTAGTTTCCGGAGAACGGCACGCCCACTTTCCCTGTCTCCGCTCTGCGCGAGCGCGACTGCATAGTGCACCTGGTACTCGGTTGACTGCGGATTCCGGCCCAGCGCCTTCTTGATCATCTCGGCGCCCTGTTCCGCCTTGCCGGTTCGCGAGAGCGCCACACCCAGCGTATCCAGCACGTCGGCGTCGTCGGGCAACAGCGCATGCGCTGTTTGAGCAGCCTGCAGCGCACGCGCATCGTTGAGCCGCAAATAGGCACTCGCCAGATTGTTGTACGCGTACCCATGCTTGGGATCCGCATCGACGATCTTGCGGAACTGCGCCGCGGCTGCCTCGTAGTTCCCTTGCGCGTAGAGTCGGTTGCCGAAGTAGAGCCTCACCTCGTCATCGCGCGGCGCGCGCTCCAACCAAGCCGACAGCGGTGCGATGCCGGGATCTCTTCCCAGTTGCATCGATACCCGATGGCGCTTGATCAACAGCGCGCCGGAGGGCGAACGGGCAAACGCTGCGTCGTAGGCCGTCAGTGCGTCGGCAAGCTTGCCGCCGGCCAGGAGAATGTCGCCAGCCAGCGAATAGCCCACGCCGGACTTCGGCTTGTGCGTCTTGAGCGCTTCGGCCAAGCGCATCGCGTCGCCCTCGCGCTTCTCTCTCACGTGCAATCTGGCGAGCCCCACGGTGGCTTCGGGATCGTGCGGACGCAGCGCAAGGATCTTCCCGAATCCCGTCTGCGCGGCCGAGAAGTCGCCCATCGCTGCTTGTGCCTGGGCATAGCGAAGCTGCGCGAGCGGCCAATGCGGGCGCTCGCTCGCCAGACGCCGAAAGGTTGCGAGCGCTTCGCTCGCTGCACTTGCGGCCAGTTGCGCCTCGCCCAGGGCGACTTGGGCATTCGCATCGTTCGGTGCGATGGCGGCGGCTTCGCGTGCGATGGACAGCGCCTCGGCCCCGAGCCCACTTGTATTCAACTCGCGCACGAGCATGAGGCGCGGGGCGAGTGCCTTGGGATCGGCGCGGCGCGCCGATCCCAGCGCAGCAAGAAGCTGGCCGCGATCACCCGTGAAGTGGAATCGTGCGTAGTGCGCTTCGACATTGGATGGATCGCGCGCGAGGAACGCCTCGATCCAAGAACGCGCGCGATCCGGGTTTCCGGCGACCTCATCGATGCGTGCGAGCGCCTTCACGGAGGGCCAGTACGCGGCATCAAGGCCGAGCGCATGCTGGAACGCTTCCATGGCTTTGGACGTTTGCTTGGCTGCGACGAGCGCAATGCCCGCCAGGTGAAAACCGATGGGATTCTTGGGCGCCTTCGTTTGGATGCCCAACGCCACGTCGAGCGCCTTGTCGTACTCGCGCCGCTCCAAGTGCAGCAAGGCCAGCCCGAAGGCCGGCCCCGTGCTGTCGTGACTCGCGGCGACGGCCGCCTCCAATTCGCGCATACCTCGGGCCGCGTCGCCGCCGGCGAGACGCAACAAACCCAACTGGGCTTGTACCGTGGCGTTCTCCGGCGTGGCGAGCGCTGCACGCTCGAGTGCCTGCGTCGCCCGCGCGTAATCGCGCATGGAAGCATGCGCGTCGGCCGCCAGGCGCAGCCAGACCGCGTCGTCCGGGGCCTTCTCCAAGGCAGGCGCGATGACATCGAGCACCGCCTTGGGCTTCCCCTGGCGCAGGAGCGTCACCGCATACAGCCGACGCACCGGCGCGTTGTCCGGCTGGGCCAAGTGAACCGCCCGGAGTTCCTCCTCGGCCTGATTGATGTTGCCGCGGGAGAGATGAATCATCCCGATCAGTTGCAGCAGCGGCGCGAATCCGGGTGCGCTCTTGCGCGCGGCCTGCGCCACTTCAAGGGCCTTGTCGTAGTCACGTCGGAGGAAGTGCCATTGCGCTTCCGTGTACTTGCCAGGCAAGTAGTCGGGGGCACGCGAGCGTACGACGTCGATGCGCTTTTTCGCGTCGTCGAAGCGCTTCGCCTCCATGAGGAGTTCGGCGGCGGCAAGCACTACGGGTAGATTGGCGGGATCAGCAACCGCCGCTTCGTCGTAAGCCGCGATGGCGCCTTCCGTCTTGCCCGCGAGGACGAGGAGTTGGGCTTTGGTGGTCCAAGCCTCGGGGTGCCGGGGATGTCTATTCAGAACGTGATCGACCAGCCGCAGGGCAGCCTGCGGATCGCTGCGCATGTAGGAAAGCTGCGCCTGACCGATCAGGGCGTCCGGAAGACCGGGAAATGCTTCGAGTGCGGCCTCGAACGCAGCCTGAGCCTGATCGAGATCCCGTTGAGCGAGCAGCGCTTTCCCGCGTGCTGCGTGGACGACACCGAGCGCCTCTCCACGATAGGCCGGCATGGGCGTGAACTCGGTGAGCACTGCCTTGAACTGCCCTGTATGGACCAGGAGCCGTGCAAGCAACGGATCGACTTGCGAGCGCTCCATGCCGAGTGCCAGTGCCCGCCGCAACGTGCGCTCGGCAGTCACGAGATCGCCTTGTGCGCTCAGGATCGCGCCGAGCAGGCGATGCGCCTCGGCGTCGTTTTCGTCCTTCTGTAAGGCGGTGACCGCTTCGATGCGCGCTGCCGCAAGATCGTTCTTTTCGAAGAGTGCGCGAGCCTTCTCGACCGAGCTCACCATCGGATTACAGGCGCTCATCCCCATCGCCACCGCGGCGATGAGTATCGTCACCGTAGGCATGCGAATGCGCTTCCCGATATTGAGCAAGGCAATCACTGCGCGCAGCACCTCATGTTGCACTGCCTCCCCACTCAGCTAAGGAACGATTGCTGCAGAATCCGTGCCGGTTTCTCTTGTCGCCACAGAGTCCATGGTTTCGGAGTGCGGTGTCGCATGTTCGGAGAACAGCAGGTAAACCACAGCGACTATCCCGTCCGGCATAAACGACCCTGAATCTGAGGCTGATGCGCCGCCGTGGAGATGCGGCGTGCAGCCGATACGCGCAAGTCGGCAGGGTGATCGGTACCCACATGCGCAACGCTTCACGGTGAGCGTTGATCATCAATTTCTGGTGTAAGCCTTCTCGCATATATCGTCCGGTATAGAGGTGACGTCGTCACCGAATGTCGCGCCGCTGCGTTCATCGCGCCGACCACGCAGCTTCGATACCTTCGTCATCCACTGTGGCTCGGCTACTTTCGGGAAGGGTGCAGGCGAACGGCGCGACCATTCGCTGAAGCAATTCCGTCTGGCGATGCACCCCGAGCTTCTTCATTACGCGCGAAAGATGCAGTTTCGCTGTGCCGCGCACGATACCAAGCTGCTGGGCGACTCCGTCCAGCGTGTGCCCGCTCACGATACCGAGTAGAACGCGTTCCTCCGTGGCGGTGAGTTTCGCGCCGTGTGCCGAAATCAAATCTATCGACAGCGTGTCGGGCGAGCACTCGAGGACGACAATGTCAAATTCGTCGAACCGGCTGTATGCCCGTTCTGTCGGCGAAGCTTGCCGACGCGATACTCGCGCCGCATAGGGCCAACGCCTGGACGGCCGAAGGATGCCAACCACGGCCGGGGCGCCGGCCTTGACCGTGGTACTTTGGAGGGCATGGCTGAGCGCACACTGATCTTGCGGGCGCCTCGGCGTCAGCCGGCCCTCTAGCACTTCCAAGCCGTCCGCCGCGGCTACCATTGCCTGTCCGGCTCGATTCGCATACAGAATCTGCCGGCTCCCGGTTACGACGAAACGGCCGAAGGGCAAGCAATCGGCCTCCTCCTTCAGGCGGCGCAGCATCTCCCTGCGATCGAGGTCGCGCAAAAAGGCCGACAGCGCCCGCGCCAGATGAGCGAATATTTCTGGCTGCCACTCCGAGTGGTGGAGTTCCTTCTGTGCATGACGAAGCTCGACTGTTACCCTTTCCGCTTCCTTGACGTGGAGTACGCGTGTCGTTACGTACGCGTCGCCATGGCGATCGCTGAGCCGCACGACATCGGCAACCGGGGCAGGAAAGCACAGGTTGCCCTCAGAGCCCGTCGGCTCGGCGGCGATTGCAGCCATCGACACCAGACGATGTCGTTCCTCATCGGCTGCGGAACGAAGGACGATCGTTGTGCCGTTGAAGTCAATGCAGACGTTCACTCCGACGAGATCCATCACAAACGCCACACGACGGAGTGCGCACGGCCAGGTCGTGTGCTCGACGGCTGCGTCGTGCACAGCGCACAGAACGTTACTAATCAGCTTGTGCTGCATGGGCGTTGGATCAATTCGAATCAGTGACGTTGTTCTCTGCAGCAACAAACTTCTGTGTAGGCACGACGGGACGCGCCCTTCAGTACCCAGCCTGTTCTGATCGGCGGGTTCTATTCAAGCGAGCTATCCCTTCCGGGATACTATGCACCAGCGGTGCAGTCCGGCATCATGCAAATGCATGAACGAACCTGGGTTGCGCCTCGCCATATTTGGCGACCCACTAGCATGAGTCATTGCGTCCCTGGCTAGGGAATTCGCGGATACGGGGTGATCTGACAGGAAAGCACTGGATGTCTGCTTGTAGGTCGTTCCCACGAACGGGCGATCGATGCAGGACGTGTCGCCTCCCGTGGGAGAGCCCGATGCGACCTGGCAAGAGGACCGAGAACACATGGATGCATTGAAACAGTTGGATCAGTATGACGCAGCGCTATCCAGTCTGTACGAAGTGCCGACCGATCCGACGGCGTGGGTACAGTTCATGGCGAAGTTCGCCGACCTTGGCGGCGCGCACGGTGGGCAGTATCACCTTTGGGATGCCGAAAAGAATCGCATGGGTTTCTCCATCATGCCGCCCAACTACCCGGAGAGCGAATCCGCCTATTACAACGAACACCTTGCGCCCAACGATCCAAGGCGTCAGTTGACCGAGCGAGCCGCGCCGGGCCAGTGGGTGTTCGATTATGAGCACTTCGATGCCGCCTACGTGGACCGCAGCGAACTTTTCCGATGGCTGATCTCATGGGATATTCGCTACGGCGCGGCGGTGAGGCTTGCCAACGAGGGCAGCCTCACGGGCGTGCGCGCATTGTTTCGTTCACCCTCGCAGCAGCCTTTCGGCACGAAGGATCGTCGCTGGTTGGAGCGAATCACGCCGCATGTGCTAAGAGCGTCACGCCTCCATCTGCAATTGGAATCGCTACGCAGCCAGGTCGCTGTCGGCTGGCATGCATCGAGCAGCCTCGACTACCCGATCATGATCGCGGACGAGAACGGTCAGGTGTTATTCGCCAATCTAGCGGCTGAAGCGCTTTTTGCGATGCCGCAGACGCCATTGAAATGTCGTCAAGGGCGCGTGACCGCATCCATGCCCTCGGTACAAGGCCAATTTTCCGCGGCGATTCGAACGGCATGTTCGCCAACGGGGGGCCGCGGCGAGGTGCTGATCCTTCAGAGCGACCTAACCGCGCCGGCATATCGGGTGGTCATGCTTCCCTTGCCGCAAAATGCGCGGAGTGCGCTCCCGCTAGGGCGTCCCCTCGCTGTCATAACGATGGGTTCCACGAGGACGGGCGCCGGTGTGGACGCCGAACTCCTCCAGCAGCTTTTCGGACTATCGGCCGCGGAAGCGCGTGTGGTGACGGGGATCCGTGGGCTCATCACTCGCTCAATTGGCAGAAGCAGCTCACGTCAGCATCAACACGGTGCGAACGCAACTGCAAGCCGCCTTCTCGAAAACCGGAACCCATCGGCAAACCGAGTTGGTCAATCTGGTGAACGCGCTTCCAAGAGTACGTCGCTAGCTCAGTGGAGCCGACCCACCTTGTCCGGCACCGATGACAAAATCTACCCCGTCTACAATACCCTGGGGCGGGGAGATGATTCGGGAGCACGCCAAATTAGCAGGCTTTCCCGTCAACAAGACTACTGCGTTCGAGCTTTCAACGATCCGACCACAATGGAAGCTTCGGTTAGGCGGTCACGAGCTGCCAAGCACGGCTCGGCTTGTCAGCCAAGTTAACCGTGAACGGCGAAATCGCCTCGCAACGATAGCTCGGATATTGGATTTTCCGTCAGCATGGATGAAGCGGCGATGAACACGAGTTCGGATTTCGAACGTTTTGAGTCTGCTCTTTCGAGCCTGTACGAGGCGCCCCTTGCGCCCGCAGCGTGGGCTCAGTTCATGGAAAAACTCAGCCGGCTCATCGATGCACGAGGCGGCCAGTATCTTCTCTGGGACAGCGTCGAACGACGCATGGGGTTCTCAGTCATGACCGACGAGTACCCAGAAAAGGCCGCCGAGTACTACAACACGCATTTGGCGCCGATCGACGAGCGACGCCAACTTGCCGAGCACGCCCCCGCTGGGGTTTGGGTGTTCGATCACGAGCATTTCGACCACCGCTTCGTTGACAGAAGCGAAGCCTACCGCTGGCTTAATCAGTGGGACATCCGCTATTCCGCCGCCGTACGACTTGCCGAAGGCAATAGTCTGCTGAGTATGCTCGGGATGTTTCGCGCTCCCAACCAAGCACCCTTTGGCGCACAGGAGAGAGTTTGGCTCGATCGCCTGACACCTCATGTACAGCGCGCCTCCCAACTACATCTACGCATGGAATCGCTGCGCGCGAGTGCATCCGCCGGCTGGCAAGCCGCCAACCTGTTGGACTATCCCGTCATCGTCGTGGACGAGACGACCTCTATCCGCTTTGCCAATCTTGCAGCTGAGCACCTTTTCAGATTGACGGGAGCGCCCCTTACGGTCAAACAGGGCTCGCTACGCGGCACGACCGCGGCGTCGCACGAGAAGCTTTTCGCCGCGGTGCGGCGTGCTACGAATACAGTCAGAGGTCAGGCGTCCGTCGTCAGCCTGCAACGCGGTATCGGCACACCGTCATATCAAGTTGTTGTACTAAGTGCATCCAAAGACATCCACTTCCATGCGCCACACGATCGCCCAATGGCGATACTCACGATCGGTGCGCCAGGTCAGGGGCGTACTGTCGATGCCGAATTGCTCAGGCAACTATTCGGACTGTCGGACGCCGAATCCCGCGTTGCCGCCGGCTTGGCCCAAGGCTCGTCTCTAAAGCAATTGGCCGACGACGCCTGTGTGAGCATCAACACTGTGCGTACGCAACTGCAAGTCGTCTTCGCCAAAACCAATACTCACCGACAGTCCGAACTCGTCAGCTTGGTAAGTGCTTTGCCTCGAATGGCACGTTGATTCCTCGCGCCCGCGACACTTTCGCCACTGCGATGTTGGGCATTCGCAAAGCATCTCAGGAAAGCGGCGCTGCCGCTTCACGTGCCAGGATAACGGCCCGCAAAAATCCTGACGGCTCCAACCAACCGTCGAAATGTCCGTTGGTCTGTTGGTTCAAGTCGCTGATTTCAGAAGCGTGCCAGAAGAACAGGGGCGCAACGTATCAGAAAAGTGATACGAAATTGATACGTGAGGAGGCTGGCAAGAGCCTCGAACCTGCAGTAACCCCTTGATATCTTGGTAGGCCGTGCTGGGCTCGAACCAGCGACCAACGGATTAAAAGGGGCAACCCCTAGTCATATTGTAGTTAACAAACAGTCACTTACCGACGCTTGCCAACCACAAACCAAATCTCATCGAACGCGAAATCAATGCCATCCAATGACGGCGTGCCACATTCATGGCACATGCAGGCATGAAACTGCCATAGACGTCCATGGTACTTTTCCTACGCCGCCAAATTTAGGCCAACAGAGATGCCAGCCTTCGCGCACAGGCCGACGAGGTAATCGAGAGCAAGCAGTTCCACCTTGCCCCGCGTGATCTCGGATACGCGAGGCTGAGAAACGCCGAGGCGTTTCGCCGCCTGGGCCTGCGTGAGTTCCTCGCGATCGATCCAGCCCCGTAGAGCCTCAGCCAACGTAGCACGCAGCAGCATGACCTCGGCCTCGTGGGGCGGAAAGCCCAGATCGAGGAAGATATTGCCGTTCGACTCAGTCACCTGTCGTACGCTTCACCGCTTGCTTCCGAAAGTTCACGAGAAAACTCGTACCGCCGGGCTGCTCGCTCCAGATCGGATTTCGCCGTCTTTCCCCTACTTCTGCACCGCCTCGAGAACGAAAGTGGCGTTCGCATGCTCCGCTACACTCAACTCGAGCACGTGGCTCCATAGCGAGTTCGGATCTACGAGTCCCACACCGACCAGGACGGTCCTCTGGTCCCTACCACTCGAAACCACAGAATCTCGTATCCAGCACGCCAACACGCCTCCTCGATGAAGCTAGAGAGGCTCGACTTGGCTACTGACAACGGGTACCGGCCACAGGACCGATGGTTATACGCATATTCGTATAGCCCAGTTCCGACTGCAATTCATCTCGGGTTTCGGTTGGCACCATGCGCCAAGACAAGTTCTCTGTCGAATCCAGCACCCATTGCTGGATATGTATAGATAACTGCGATTTGCTATACATGTTCGGGGCGACATGCATAGAAAACTGTCAATGTCCTCGATCCCGCGCGCCCTCCAATCTTGCGCATTAGTGAAGTTGTGCTACCATTTGATGGCACATTTTTGAGGCTCAAATGGAAACCTTCTCCATACGTGATCTGCGCGAACGCACAGGGGACCTCGTCCGAAACGCCGAGAATGGCAAGCTGGCCGTCGTCGCAAAGCACGGGCATCCGTTGTTCGTCGCCGTCCCTCTCGACGACGAACTTCTCCGCGCGGGCGTCCACACGGCGCTGGCAATCAAGCTGTTTCAGGACGGCGCCATGAGCCTCGGTAAGGCAGCCAAGCTTGCCGGTCAAGGCTACGAAGCATTCGTCGCCCATCTGTCGTCAATCGGTGTATCGGTAGTCGACTACTCTCCAGAGGAACTCGACGCCGAGGTCGCAGCGATTGGGTAGACTGGTCGTGGCCGATGCCGGTCCCTTGATCGCCTTCGGCCGCATAGGAAAGCTCGGCCTGCTACAGCAAACGTTTGGCGAGATCCTGATTCCCAAGCAGGTCGTGGACGAGTGCTTGCATGACAAAGCGCTACCCGGTGCAGCCGCAATCCAGTCTGCGCTCGATCAGGGCGTCCTACTCCGTGCCACAGAAAGTGAACCTGTCCTGCCACCGTTTCCAATGTTGGATGCCGGCGAATCCGCCGCCATTCGACTCGCGCTCAAGCTGTCGGTGCCTGTGCTGATTGATGAGAAGGCGGGCCGAAAGATCGCCGAGAATCTTGGATTGAAAGTCATCGGCAGCCTGGGCGTGCTGCTCGGCTCGAAGCGGCAGGGGCACCTCGATACGATTCGCCCCATCCTCGATGCCTTCCAGGCCAACGGCTACCATGTGTCCGCCGCCCTGGTTCGAGCAGCATTGATTCGCGCAGGTGAAGGCGTTTAGTTGCTGCGCCGCTGGCAGCGATGGTGGCAATTGCCGACCGTCGGTTTGATCCAATCCTTTGGATCGCCTTTAGCGCATTTGCCGCCATGTTCGGAAGACGGATTTCTTTTCCAAACAATGGAGTGCGTCTACCAATCAGCGTGCTTTGGATCAACTCGACGCCTGATTAATTGGAATACGCCTTCCCGCCGATCCAATCTTGAATGCCCGCGTCCATCTTGTGTTCGATCACGATCTGCTCTCTCAGGCAGAGGAATCGCACGTTGTCGATGAACTTCGAACTCAACGTCTCGACGTTATCGTTCCCTTTGCCGAACTCGTGTTTCCTAAACGATAGGCCCCGCAGCACGAACATTACGTCCGCCTGACGAAGCGGGTATCCGTCAGAACGCGTGCGATCACAAACACGCAGGCTTGCCCCCATGTCATACGGATGCTCCGAGAGATCAGCAGCCAATGCCCGAAACAACCCACGATAGTACGAAGGAGGCAGCAGCGGCACACCAGTCGCTTCATGAATCTGCGTAGCAATCGGCAGCAACTCGGCGTACTTCTCCCACTCCCGTTTGGACTCAGCCAACCCAACGTCTGCCTCGGTATCCTTCTTATCTCTCACATACGCCTTGCCGCCCTGCGCGCTCCAGTCAACCTGCACCGGCGACAGATCCAAAGACTCAATGAACTTTCGGAAGGTACCCTTTCCGTTCCAGCCGTCTTCAAGAAGGCTCGGATACTTGTGCGAAAGAACTGCCGCAATCTTCGCGAGCGGAACCGCCTGCTCCGCTTCGGAAACTTCGCGTTGAACGAGTTTCACCAACCCAGCAATATCTTTCGTAGAGAGTTCAGTACTACCCCGCGCTGCCGCTTGCGCTGGCCCGAGGGTGTGTCGCTTCGGGTCGTAGACGCACGCCGGGGTCGTCCATGAAACTTTGAGAGGCCCGAGTTCCAGTGCCTCGATGAAATGCCGAAACGTGCCGTGGGTTGCCCACGTATCAGCTTCGAGTCCGCTGACCCGAGATAGGATGACCGACGCGAGACGCGCGCAATGCACCGGGGTCGCCGACTCACCGACGAGTTCGCGGACAACGGCGGTCGCGGCGGGCAATGGATCCTCCACGGATCGCTCCGCCGGCGCTTCCACTTCGGATCGAGGCTCGGTGGGCAGTGGCTTGGCCCCAATACCTAACGCGGCTTGCACGAAGTCGTCTTGATCAATGAGCAGATCCGCCGACGCCCGATATGCGGCCGAGGGAAAGCCGATCGCCAAGACCGTGGTGCGACGATCCCAGCGTCGCAGCTTGCGAAGGACCGGCGTGAAGTCGGCGTCGGCAGAGAACACGATGAACTCGTCGTACCGAACGTGGCGACACCGAGGTACCGAACGACGTTCGGACTAACACTACAAGAACTTCTACAAAGAACACTACAACGACGTCAGGAGCAACGGAGGCGACCATCGCACGCCGTCGCGCCGACTGTCAGGACTTCCTGGCAAAGGGCCGGAGGATGCGCAATGAAGCCGACATTCCGCACGGGAGCGAAGCGCCGGACGGAGAGCTTCCATGAAAACGCTCTCGCTCAACGAGGCCGCAGAATTCCTCCACATCCATCCAGAGGAACTCCGACGCCGCGCAAAGCTCGGTCTCGCGCCGGGGGCCAAGGTCGGCAAGTGCTGGGTGTTCCTCGACTGCGATCTTGCCGACTACGTCCGCTCGTTCTATGCTGGTCCCCGGCAAGCGTTGGGGGTGACTCCGAGAAAGGAGTCCACTGAATGTCACTCTTCAAACGCGGCAATACGTGGTGGATCGATATCACCACACCAGGCGGTAAGCGCATTAGATGCTCTGCTCGCACAACCAGCAAAGTCCAGGCGCAAGAGTTCCACGACAAACTCCGGGCCGATTCCTGGCGACAAGACCAGCTCGGCGAGAAGCCCGAGCGAACCTGGGACGAAGCTGCCCTCAAGTGGCTGACGGAAACGACGCACAAGGCCACGCACGAGGAAGACAAGCGCAAGATCCGCTGGCTACAGCAGCACTTCAGCGGCAAGCTGCTGCAGTCTCTGGATCGGGATCTGGTTGCGAAAATCGGCGCTTTGAAGGCGCAGGAAGCAAGTCCGGCCACGGCCAACCGTTATCTGGCGCTCGTCCGGGCCATCCTCAGACGCGCAGTTCACGACTGGGAATGGCTCGATCGGGCACCGAGAATCAGGCTGTATCGGGAAGCCAAGCGCCGGGTTCGATGGATCACGCCGGAGCAAGTGAAGGTGCTGTTGAACGAGCTGCCGAAGCACCAAGTCGATGTTGTTCTGTTCGCGCTCGCTACTGGGCTCAGACAGTCCAACGTGGTCAAGCTGGAATGGTCACAGATCGACATGGAGCGGCAGGTGGCCTGGATCTACGCAGATCAAGCGAAGGGGCAACGGGACATTCATGTGTCCCTCAGCACGGCAGCGATGGACGTACTGAAGCGACAGCTGAACAAGCATCCCGTCCGGGTTTTCACGTATCAAGGAAAGCCGCTCGGCTGGGCAAACACACATGCATGGAGACAAGCATTGACCCGCGCCGGCATCGAGAACTTCCGCTGGCACGACCTTCGGCACACGTGGGCCAGCTGGCACGTCCAGCGCGGCACGCCGCTTTACGTCGTTCAAGAGATGGGGGCGTGGGAATCGGAAGGCATGGTTCGCCGCTACGCGCATCTCGCGCCTGCACACCTTCGCCAGCATGCGGAAGTCCTGACTGAAGTGCTCAATGGCACAATCACGGCACAGTCCGGCAACGAAAAAGGGGCTAGCACTGAGCAAACCCCTTGATGTCTTGGTAGGTCGTGGCAGGCTCGAACTGCCGACCAACGGATTAAAAGTCCGCTGCTCTACCAACTGAGCTAACGACCCAAAGAACGGGGGATTATAGCAGCGTAGGCGCCATGGACAACCGGATCTGAGCCGGGCCACGCGGCGGCTATCCGTCCTCGCGCATCATCAACCAGTACTGGATCTTCATCGTTG
>LNFM01010825.1_pt1 | contig 12656 bp, 10 predicted proteins | sample 596031 | NCBI WGS metagenome assembly LNFM01 (sample SAMN04254537, study PRJNA301005) | activated carbon metagenome | isolation source: dual media filters at the Ann Arbor, Michigan drinking water treatment plant | place: USA: Ann Arbor
GGAAAAAATACCTTGAGATAAAAAAGTATCGTGTTTTGCCAGAAGCGGAATCATTTACTTCGGTCAAAGCACTGAATGACTTTATTGAGGAACGTGATGAAATTGCAACGCATTTTGGTGAAGGCCAACAGCGATTTATTGTCGATCAGGAAACACTTTTTTTCCTTTACAAGAATTTAGAGCAAGCCGGTTTAGATCAAGAACTGCGGAACTTATCGTTTTTTTGGATATCCAAGATTCAAAGAGCCTACCGGGACTCCATGTTTGACAACAGTGCTGAAATTTATTTAACCGAATGTGTCCGTTTAACGAAGGTTGCTTCGACTGGCCGTAAATGTGTAGATGAATTTCGCGAACAGAAACTTGAAACTTTTGATACGCGACAGGTGACCGAACTACCAAACAAAATCCGTGCACAAATCGACACGATGAATGACATCGTCAAAAAATTAGAAAAGAAAAAATGAAGATTAAGTTTTTAGGAGCTGCAGGTGTCGTCACGGGTTCAAAAATCGAGGTTGAACACTTTGGAACGAAGATCTTGGTGGATTGTGGCCTTTATCAAGGACCAAAAGAACTTCGTGAACTGAATCGACAACCTTTCGCAGATGCCGGAACTTATTCGGCCGTTCTACTGACCCATGCCCATTTAGATCATTCAGGTTATTTGCCAAAGCTTGTTCGATCGGGTTTTCGGGGGGCCATTTATTGTACACCGCCAACGAAGGATCTGACTGAAGTCATTCTGCGAGATTCGGCAAAGCTTCAAGAAGAAGATGCTAGGTTTGCTGATGAATCTAGGCATAGTAAGCACTTTCCGGCAGAACCTCTTTATACGACCGAAGACGTGGAATGGACTTTAGATTTCTTCAGAACACACCCTTTAAACGAATGGTTAAAATTAACTAAAGATCTTTCATTTCGATTTGTTCGCTCGGGACATATTTTAGGCTCAGCGTTTGTCCAAATTTCGTATTCAGAAAATGGTGAAAGTAAAATCTTAACATTTACTGGCGACTTAGGCAGCGGTCGAAGTCAGGTCATACGGGAGCCCGAACATATTCTGGAAACAGATTATTTAGTCTGCGAATCGACGTACGGAGATCGGTGTGTAAAAGCCCTTGAAGTAAAAGGCCTTGCAGAAATTATCAATCGAGTCGTGGATCGCGGTGGTACGATTGTGATTCCCGCTTTTGCGGTTGGTCGCACCCAGGAATTGCTTTACATCATTCGTGATCTCCAAATTCAAGGTCTAATTCCAAAGCAGATACCGACTTATTTGGATAGTCCAATGGGGAGCCGAGCTTCTGATATTTATTTGAAGTATCGGTTGGAGTTGAAGGACTCTTTTAAGGATGATCCAACTGAACATGTTTTTAGGCCCCACAATTTCCGAGTCACTGAGTCAGCCGATGAATCCATGTTATTGTGTATGTCGAATCAACCCAAGATTGTCATATCCTCTTCGGGAATGCTTCAGGGTGGTCGAATTTTACATCATCTTAAGACGAAACTACCAGATGAAAGAAATGCGGTGATTTTCACTGGTTACCAAGCATCGGGGACGAAGGGATTGCTTTTAAAAAATGGGCTCCGCTCTCTTCGAATTCACCATCAGCAAATCGATGTTGAAGCAGAGATTATTAATTTAGATAGTCTAAGTGCCCATGCGGATAGCGACGAAATCATGACGTGGTTGAAATTCTTTACAACGGTTCCAAAGCTGACATTCTTGAACCATGGCGAGCCAGAAGCACGGCGAGCTTTAAAATACCGAATTGAAAATGAATTGAATTGGAAAGTTGAATCACCGAATGTCGGTGATTCATTTAATTTAAGCGCATCCACCTTGTAGGGATGCGCTGGGAAAATCATGTTAATTTTTTAGTCTTGTCGCCATAAGGTGGCTCATGGCCGTAAGAGCATCAACCCAAGTAAAGATACCAACTAGCTTTTTATTGTCGACGACGAGAGCGCAGCCGTACTTGTGTGCAGCCATTTCTTCGCAAACGGCGTCAAGATGCGCTTCGGGTTTAGTTTGGTAGGGGTCTGGAGTGTATGCGTCTTCAACTGTGCATTTCTTTTTATCAACATCAGGGAATGACATTAGAAGTTGAATATCTCGCTCTGTGATAATCCCTACGAGACTTCCAGAATTAAGAACCGGTAAGTGACGAATTTTATACTCTTTCATCATCATAAGTGCTTTTTCAATCGGTTGGTCAAAGCCAATTGTATGTGGCATGACAGTCATATATTTTGAAACTTGTGGTATCGCTTTTGACATAGGTCCTCCTGGTTTGTTGTGACTTGCTACCACTATAGTTCTCGTGTGAGAATTTTGTATGATGTAGATCATGGAACGAAAATATTTTTTGTTTATTCTAGATCTATTGACCATACAAAGGGAGATTTATGAAAGTAGCATGGGCCATCAATCCATTTGACACCAATTCAACTGTTTACAAACAAGGGCAGGCTATCGTTAAAAGTCTTCAGCCCAAGTATGTTGAAATAATTTTTATCGCATCACCTTCTGTATTGGACCTAAGCTTAGCTTTTGATGTTCCTGAAAAAGATCGCTACAGCAAGTACGCTCAGCGCAGTCTAGAAGAAACAGTGCATTCAAAAAAGCTCCAAGCTAAAAAATGCACTGTGCTCCACGTCGATTCAGCCTCAACGACGGCGCAGGTCAAAGTACTTAGCCAATATCTACACCGAAATAAGTTCGATGTCGTGGTCATGCCGACACATGCCCGTGCTGGTGTCGATCGTTTTTTTCAAGGAAGCTTTGCTGAAACCATGATTTTGAATTCAAAGGTTGATGTTTTAGCATTCAATCCAAAGATGACTGCACCGAAAAAAATGGGTCGCGTGATGTTTGCTCATGACGGGACGAAAGCCGCAACTAAAGATTTAGCTCATGTGCGTCCGCACTTCAGTCAGTTAAAGTCGAAGATCGATGTTTTATACGTGGCGCCCGCAGTTGCAAGCTCATTCGACGGCACGACAATTCTTTTCGCTGAAAATTATCGAAACCTTTTAGACCGTTCGATCGATTCCATCGAAAAGCAATTGAATAAGTTAGATGAAGATATTCGATTTATTCCGATTGTTTCCAATGACACGATTTCTTCTGTCATCTGTAGCGAAGGTAAAAAGCAAAAAGCAAATTTGATTTTTGTAAGCGCTAAAATTTCCGGTTTTATTGCTGGTCTTGGGGGAAGTATTTCCAGACAAGTCATTCGACAATCGACACTGCCAGTTTGGGTGATTAAGTCGTAGGGGATCTCTGGATCAGCCTTTTAGTAGCTCAAACAAGAAATTTTTACACATGGGTGCCGCGGTACTGAAAGGCACCTGCGCTCGGAGAATCGTGAATTCCCCGAAATTGTCACTATGACTAAATCACTACAGGGGCAACTATTTTGAATACCTAGTATAGCTTCCTACTTACTGCGTCCAAGCAGAAGTAAGGATTTTTATGATGAATAGGGTGTTTCTTCGAATTTCTAGATTTTCAATCTTTATCTTCACATTCTTATTTCTTCAGTTCGCATTTTCTGCTGCAACTCTGCTTCCGGCCTTTGATTCGGATGAAGAAAAAAATGAATTTTTGGTTCAAGTTCAAATGCAAATCCCATTTGCTGATGCAAACGACATGGGCCTTCTTGATGCCCAAATTAATTCAGTCGCGGCACTTAAGCGGAAATTCCCAGATTATTCAAAGTGGATGTCTGAAAAACCAAAACTGCTGACGTTTAGCGTTTTTAGCAAAGAGAGTGAAAAAAAGCAGTCGGTCAGTCTGGAAGTAAGTCAATTGAACAGAGTGGCGACCTACATTAGCAAAAGATTGCAATCCGAAGCTGCAGTTTTGAAATTTGATCGTATAAATTCCGATGTGAATGATGTCTTAATTGCGAGGACGTTAGAGCAAATTAAATTAATTTTAGATAGATCGACCTACGCCTCAAACGGCATCGCTGTTGGTTTAGCGCAACTTGTGCAGCAGCAAGAACGATCAGCCTTTTTTAAACTTGCAGATATCAAGCTGCAGATTGATTACATAGAGCGACTTGGCATCAGTGATTTACAATTGAAGAGCACTGGTTTTCGTCCTGAAGTTTTCAGCCTCAGCAAGGAGACTGCGAGCATGAGTCAAGTCCTTGAAGTCGCTCGCAGACGTTCAACCGAAACCGAAAGAACATTTTTTGAATTGTCCTATTTACAGTTTCTTTTTGATCGAGCCAAAACCAATGCACTTGTCTCAGTTTCTGATAAACAAGCAATTTTTGATTTGGTTTCTTCGACGAATTTTGATTTTGCAGTCAAAGAAGGTTCCACTTTACAAACTGAAATCGCGAACGCGATGGCTTCAAATGATCCTCGTATTCAAGATGCGTTGCGAGCAAAATTTCGAGCTTTTCAAGCCAGTGTTCCCAGAAAGCTATTCAGCGGAGCAAATCAAGATACGGGGAATCAAACTTTAGTTGCCAAGGTCTTTGAAGTTCCTCCCTATTTAGGTATTCATCGTGGATGTATTGGTGGCGATTGTTCGACGAGAAGTTCGCCTATGTTCCCTTATAGTCCGTGGGAGCACGTCTTCTTTATTCAGAATCCAGATGGGTCTTTTCTAGGTTATGTGACGGCCACCAGAGTTTTGGTTGATGGTGTGAGTACACTTTACGTAAAAGACGTGAGCGGTGCGCTTTTGTCTGCCAGAGTTGGCGAAGCCGTCTTGATGTCATTTTCCAAGATTTTGAAGCATTATGGCTGTCAGCAATTGGCCATAGCCACATCAAATTTTACGGAAGCACAAAATCATTTTGACACCCTTATTGCCATGCTAGGTAAACACAACAAAAACGGCCGTAAGGTTGCTTTAACTTTTCCTGACAAAGATATTCGAACCTATATTGGTTCCAACTCAACAATTTTCAAATCATCAGCTCACTATGATAGTGTGTCTCAGCATTCGGAAGGAGTCTTAGTTTCAGATTTTGGTCTTGATGCGATGTACGCTGTTGAAAGTCGCGAGGGAACACTTCCTGTTCCTGAATTTAAATCAGACGCTCAGAAATTCGTTTACGCACTTCAAATTTTTGCAACGACAACAGCAGAGATTGATTTTGATATCTTCGGTTTCAGCGCGGATGACATGGAAGAAAATGTCAAAATTCTTAGGAATGCTAAAGGATCTAATCTTGAGACCTACTACAAAACTCTAACTAAATTTTTTGCAAGCAACGGAGTTGAGTTCAACCGTGCGTTTCAGAATAAATACTCCTTTTTATTTCAAACTGGACATCTAAAGGCTTCGGATGCTTTCTCAACCTCCGATCCAAGCCTTAGATCGGAATCTGAAAGATTCTTTATTAGATTGGCAAAGGGGCACCAAGATTACGACTTGCTAATGAAGCTCGCTACAAAATGGAAGCCTGTGCTAGAAAAAAATGGTCGTTTTTTGGAACTGATAGAGCTTTACAAAAGCCGATTAGCCACGATGGATGTCGCACAGCTGTACCATTTTTCTAATTTAGGCTATGCTGATGCTACTTCAATTTTAGTAAATCCAGCAAACAAAGCAAAAATTGAAGGTGTTCTTGAATCCATCCTCGCTTTAGGTATTTCGCATCTTGGTCTGCCAGAAGCAAGTTTCAAAAGTAGTGGATCCAATCATTCGATTGCTGTTATTTCTGATCTCATACTTTCAAACGAAGACTCCGAGACGCGGGTGGATGTCTTCGAAAAGCAGTTAGACCGTGTTTTCAAGCCTTTCGGATTTGGCTGGCGCTCGATTGAAAGCATGAAATTACGTGCGGCCATTGAGTCTGCTTTTTTGAAACTTCCACAAATGACGAATAAGTTTTATAAGCCAAAGGCAGTCGAAATTCTTAAAAAACACATCACCCAAAAGCTTGTAAGCCGCGAGCAGCTATTTAGCTTCCTGTCCCGACTTGAGTCAGATACACCAGAATTCAAAGCTCTAGTGGAAACTCGTGTAGAGGTGCTTGCCGTGGCTCCGGAGTCTTTTGACTTTGCAGAGCTTCATCTTTTTCATGCTCTTGGTTACAAAAAAGCCACCGACACTTTATTGTCTTCGAGTCAAAGGCAAGCTTATTTGAAGGCGTTAAGTGTTCAAGCATTTTCGTTAAGCTGGCATAATGAATTTGAAGATGTCATCGATCTGATGACAGATCTTTATAGCAGCGTAACGCCTCAAAAAATCAGAACAACACCTCTTGGATTATCAGTAAACTCTTTTGATTTAGGGCGCACCACTTCGGCAGCGCTAGAAAGATTAAATAAGATTGCTTCAGATTTACTGGTTGATACAGATACGCTGATGCAGCTTCCCGCTTTTAAAAGTCGAATTTCGAAGCCATGGTTAAGTCTGACGGATGCCTACACCAGTACGAATCCGAAACACAGAGCCACAACATTAGAATTTCTGCTCTCAGAATTAAAACTAGAATCTCAAGAAGCTGCAAATCGGTACTTGGACAAGGTCGATTATTTAAGGCAATTTGATTCATTCAAAAGCTTTATGTCCGTCCTTGAAAAGACCTTCGTCGAAGAAAATTGTACTCTTTGTGCGGAAGTGTTAGTGCGCTTAGTTGTCACGGGCAAAATTAGCGACCGAGTCGTCAGTAATCCAGGAATGCTGCTTCGCTTTTTAAGTGAGACCCCTTTGCTGAAGCTGTTTTCTGCTTATAGAATTACAAGCCAGAATCTCAGTATCTCTATTCCTGATGCAGTCGTCGTCGAAGCTGCCCAGGTCCTAAGATCTCGAGCGAAATCTGCGCCCACTTCTCTAAAGCCAGTCGTATCCGAATGGGCGCTAAAAATATTAACAACGGCATCTGCTAAGGACCCAGCAGTCCGGCTACAAGTTCAAACAATTTTAGCAAAACTGATAATTGGTGAATCGGTTAACCTAACGGCTCTAAAGTTATCGATGGCTTATGTGGCCCAGGGAGGAAACCTTGCGACAGCTCGGGATAATCTCTATAAAATTTATCCACGAGCAGAACTGAAATCAACAAGCAACCAAGTTGAAAGAAGCCTCTTCCAAAAATTTGAAAAACTGACCGATCACGCTCATGTTTCGCGCGGTGCTTTCAATCAATGTGTGTCGCTTTTCTAGTTTCGTCTTTTAGGCCCGGTGGCAACTCAACTCCTCAAAATAGTTGAGTTGCCACCCTTACAAACCATTCAATTCGTTTTGAAGATTTTTCTTTGGCGAAGTACTCTGTCATTATAGTTAAGCGGATTACTTTAATAAGAGAATTCTGCGCCCGTATTGGCAAGGCAAGATCACTGGTACAACGACTAGATGTAAAGTTAAGACCAAGGTCATATCTTTATCGAAAGAAAAGATAAAGCTCTACAGCGTTCCTAAATAGACTATAATTAGTTGAGTTCAATAAAAAAAGAGGCAAAAGGTCATGGAAAGAATTCTACAATATCTTAATCAAGACGCTAATTCAGGTTATACACAAAATACTGAATTTAAAGTCATTGCTGATAGCGTGAATGATATTATCGCGCAATTTGATCGTTCGTACAGACATCTATTTGTTAACAAAGTGATTGAAGGTATAACAGGTAGAACAAGAGCTGAATTTATTGGAAAAACAAATTCTGAACTGGGTATGCCTGAAGACTTAGTGAAGCTTTGGAACCAACAACTTGAAGATGTTTTTACAAGCGGAAAGGAAGTTGAAATTGATTTTAGTTACACTTCCGCAGATCAAGTAAAGCATTTTCATTCGTTTGCGTATCCGCTGATTGGCAATTTAGGAAATGTAGATACAGTATTGGTCATTAATAGAGACGTGACTTCTCAAAAAAGGCTCACGGAAAAGCTACTACAAACGACAAAATTTTCTTCAATGTCTCATCTGACTGCCGAGATAGCTCATCATATCAATAACCCCCTCACCATTATCAGCAGCCGATGTGAAATGCTAAAAAGCAAACTAGAAAAGCAAGGTCCATCTACGACTCTTGTTAATGCTGATATTGAAAAAATCACTGCAGCGACTCAGCGATTGAAAAAATTAGTCCATTCAATGGTCGCATTGAATCAATATGACTTAGCGCCAGATGAAAAAATAAACTTAAATATTCAAGATGCCATTTACTTAGCTTTATCTATTTGTGATGAAAGGCAATTTAGCAAAGGCATTCGGCGAGAAATCCGAGGTAGCCTAAATGCTGAATTCCCAATTTTGACTTCCGGATTTATTGATTCACTTTCTCACGTCTTAAAAAACGCTTTCGAAGCAGCGAATCAATCAAATGATCCTTGGGTTAGAATAGAGCTTTCAAAAAATTCAAATTTTTATAGCATTAGAATAATTGACAGCGGTACTCCAAAAAAGATTCAAGAAGATGATGTTCTACCTTTTGCGACATCAAAGGGACCGCTTGCTACTGGTTTGGGATTAAGCATCGTAAAGTCTCAATTAAACCATATGGGTGCTTCGCTGAAGTTTCCCGATCACCAATTGAACACGACCGTCGAAATCTTGATCCCTATTTTAATCAAACTTGAAAATACGGGATCGTGAATTGCGGCAATCTACTTACTTTTAACAACGCGCTTTGTTTTTTTGCCTTGTGATCGGCTTTTTGCTTTTTGAGCTTTGACTCGTGTCGCTTGAGCGCTTGTGGTTACTGCACTTGCCTTTTTTGAGCCCGACTTTTTTGTCGACGTGCTGCCAGAGGCTTGCTGTTGAACTTTTTTAAGTTCAGTACGAACAATTTTTTCAATCTTCGCGCGTTGTTCTTTTGCTTTCGAGCGATACATCTTGAAATTCTTTTCAACTTCAGTCGCCGTCTTTTTTACCTTTGAAACAACAGTATTCAATTCACTTTGAAGCTGCTTTTCTTTAGCTTGCAGCTTTTTCATTAAAGATTTGTATTGGCGAACAGCTTCGCCCGTGTTGATTTTTTGGTTTAGCTTTTGAGCCTGACCTTGAACTTGTTCAGAAACTTTTTGAGCTTCTGTAATGATTTGTTGTAAGCGCTGCGATCCGGAAATTTTTTCGACGATCGTTTGGATTTTTGATAATGCCACAAGGGCCTCCTGTTTGTAGTCAGTCAGACTACAGTGTAAAGTTGAATTCTTCTATTAAAGCACCGGGAACTCGAAGACCACCAAGCGATCGACGCACGTATGTGGCCGTGTCACAGAATGATTCTTGTTCTTTCGTTAATGAAACTAACTTGTCTCCGAATATATTGTAAAGGGTTTCGTCAAAACGCAGGTCTTGGATGGGCCCCTTGATTTCCCCACGCTCTACCCAGAAACATGCAAATCTTGTCATTCCGGTAATTCGCGCCGTCTGAAGATCGCTCCAATTGATATAATGAAGATTTGAAAGATAGAGCCCCGTTCCTAGTTCCTTTAAAGCATTCTGCTTGGATAGAGTTCCAGCTCTAATTTCTGGAGACCGATAGACTTCAGAGGGTTCTGCAAAATTACTTGGGACGCCATACTCTTTACTGCTGGCTGAACTGACCAAAAGCGTGGAAAGTTTACCATTTTCGATGAGCGGGGTAGACTCGGGAGCCAGCTCTCCGAGGGAGTTAAATCGAGGAGCATAGCCCAACCCAAGATTTTCCGTCAGAGAAAACTGTGAGTTAAAGTGTTGAGTATTTTCTTTAAGTTTGCGCAACGGAGCCCGACCTTGTTGGTATGCATTCAAACTAAAGGCGCCCCAGCCCAAGGTTCCAACCAATTCAGCCACGGCCATGGGCTCAAGGAAGACCCGGTGTTTTCCCTTTTGAACCTGAACCTGCGGTGCGCTGAGCATGGAAAGTTTTTGACGAGTCGAACGAATTTGATCCTTGAATTCGATTTCATTCCAAGTCTGCGCTGAATAAAAGCCTTTAGCGGCCCGAGGACCATTATAAATCGAATAATCAAAAAAGAACTGATCCGACTCAAAAAAATGAAATTGTCCCAAAGAATTAATCGACGCTTTTCGTAGTGGTCCTGAAGTCAGCAAACCTGCGGCATCATCGTCTTTTAATTCCGACGTGATAAAGTCTAAAATTTCTGAATCTGAAGGACGCACGGCAGTGAAGAAGGATTCACTCGTTCCATGATTTTGCATGGGCACGAACTGTGGACCTGGATCGATTTTTTCAATCTCAGTTCGGCAGGTCTTCAGCAGGTTTCGAGCCGCTGACAAATCCAAAGTGGAATCTAGGACTAAAGAAAATTGCATCCGAATCGATTTTAAATCTTTATGGTAAGTCAGTGTGATTTCGTGCTGATGGACGTGCGTATTTTGACGAACCCGTGATTGATTAAAACGGAAAAACTGGCTTTGTTCTGAATGAACACTTAAGCCGAGGTTTTCACCTTGTTTTAGTTCTGCGAATAAAGCACTTGAAAAATTTTTTAGATAGAAAGAAAACTGCGTACCGGACATTGAATTACCCACCGAACACCTCAATATTTTTAAATCGTGCGTACGGTGATGAATGCCCTACGCGAATAATTTGACTTGGTTCACCTTTTCCACAGTACGGGGATCCAAAAGTTCCCACCGTGTCCGCTTTCGTCAAACCCGCAAGATTATTCCAAAACGGAACCGTGATGCCACGATAGTTTGGGTTTTTTAAAGTCTTTGTTAATTTTCCATTTTCGATGAGCTTTGCGTATTCGCATCCGAATTGAAACTTTCGACGATAGTCATCGATCGACCAAGATCGATTGGCGAACATGATCACTCCGTTCTCTACATTTGAAATCATGTCTTCCAAAGATTCGGTTCCATGTTCGAGATTGATGTTGGCCATGCGGTCAATCGGAGCGCGATTCCATGAACTCGATCGCGAGTTGGCAACCCCCGGAATTTTAGATCGGAATTGGCTTTCTAAACTACCTAATCCGGCTTTTAAGATTCCGTTCTGGATCAAATATTTTTTTTCTGCTCGGTTTCCGACTTCATCAAAAGCATAACTGGCAAGCTCGCCGTCCATCGTTGGATCAAACACAACATTCATGAGTGGGCTTCCATACTGAAGTGTTCCAAAGTCCTTTGGATTCACAAAGCTCCACCCCGCAAAGTTTCTTTCATCACCTAAGATACGATCTAATTCGAGTGGATGCCCGATGGATTCGTGGATCTGCAAAAGCATTTGATCCGGGGACAAAATCAAATCACAAGTCATTGCAGGACAATTTTCTGCTTTCAATAACTCCAAAGCTTCTGACGAAATGGTATCGCACATTTGCAAAGCTTCATCTAATTTAAAAACCTCGGCGCCAATTTGTTTGCAATTTCCTCGGCCACCGTGAAGGGACCTAGTTTGACTTTCTCCGGCCTCTTGCGCTGTCGCCGACATCGAATGGATAACCATATTGAAATCTTGTTGAAAATCAGAGCCAGCAGACGACATGTAGACTTGTTTGCAATCAACCAGCATCGCATCAGAAACTGCAGCGACGATTTGATCGTTCTTTTTTAGTCGCGAGGACGTCTTTTTTAAAAAATCATAAATTTCTGAAATGCTTAATTGATCCAGTGGTCGTGATCGGGGCGAAATGTAGTGCCCTTGTGATCGGGGGCGAACGGTGCCATCAAATTTTGTAACGGCTTTAGCGGCTGCAGAATTCGTCGTTTGAATCGCACGATCAAAAGCAGCCTGAATACCAAGTTCTGATAATTCAGAAGTTGCTGCATAGCCGATATGTCCATCGCGCATGACTTCAATTAAAAGACCCTGATCCGACATTTGGAAAATATCATCTGGTTTTCCGTTACGAACGCTCATGTCCCGTGTTGTTTCGGAAACGAATTTAAAAGCGACAAAATCTGCTTCCGCTTTTTTAGCCTGAAATACTTTTTCAATCGGGGACTGAAATTCATTCAGCAATGTTGATTTTAAATGTATTGATGACGCTGGGGAAAAGTGTGATTTTTGAGTTTGCATAGGTTTTAGTTATAGACCATCCTAAATCCATGATCAACGGAACTCGGCACAAGTATCTCGACGAAATTTGGAAAAAATATCCTGAAGCCCCACGTAATATGTTGAAGTCAGGTCGTGTTCACCAACTACGGTGCGGTGTTCAAAGTGTAGCATCACAAAAGCCGGTCGATTCAGGGGACTTTCAAGGCGCTGATATTCTAGCAGACGGCGATTTGATCGGTCTTTTGCCGGCAGGTCAGTTCATTTTATTGGCGCCTAATTTAACAGGATCTTCACATTTTCATCCGGCGGACTTGGATCCGTGGGTGCGGCATAAATTGTGGCTTTCGTTTTTGGAATTTATCGAAAAATTTTTTTTGGAAAAGCGCTTTTTGCGCGGGCGATCACCGATTTTGGTCGATTGTCCAGGGACAGAGCCCAGTATCGAAGTTTTTAAGACAACCTATCAGCTGGGCTCTAAGACAAACGACTTTTTTTAGCAACAAGCCCCGAGCTGAATTTGAAGAAGCTTCTTTCGCTAGGAGCCGAACGTCTTTTTGAAATTGCGCCTGTTTTTCGCAATGGCGAGCAAACCGAGAGACATCGATTCCAATTTCACATGTTAGAATGGTACCGGGCATTCGCGCCGCTTTCGGCAATAAAACACGACGTGATCGAATTGCTTGAACAAACCAGTCAGTTTTTTAAGATCAAGCCTCCGA
>LNFM01010826.1_pt1 | contig 12655 bp, 11 predicted proteins | sample 596031 | NCBI WGS metagenome assembly LNFM01 (sample SAMN04254537, study PRJNA301005) | activated carbon metagenome | isolation source: dual media filters at the Ann Arbor, Michigan drinking water treatment plant | place: USA: Ann Arbor
TGGGGAAGAGCTCGTTGAGGGCGATCGGGTCCATGACGGCGCCCGAGAGGATGTGGGCACCGGGTTCACCGCCTTTTTCCAGCACGACTACGGAGACGTCCTGGTCTTTTTCGGCCGCCAGCTGCTTGAGGCGGATGGCCGTGGACAGGCCGCCGGGGCCGCCGCCGACCACGACCACGTCGTATTCCATGGCCTCGCGGGGGCCGAACTGGGCAAGGATTTCTTCGTGGGTCATGGTCTCGTCTCTGCTGGTTTATCGCTTGATAATGGGGCTGAAGCCGGGCGGCATCTTAGGGTCAAACCCGGCCCCGGCCTGTCGGCTGCGGGACTGATTTTAAATCGGAACGGCTGCAAAATAGAACGGTCGTTCTATTTTTGTCGGGTATTTTTCGAAAGGGCCTGTCATGGCTTACAGCATCGATCTTTCCGGCCGCGTGGCCTTCATCACCGGCGCCTCGGGCGGCCTGGGCGCCCAGTTCGCACGCACCCTGGCACGTGCCGGCGCGGCCGTGGTGCTGGCATCACGGCGCACCGAGAAGCTCAAGGAGCTGCGCGCGCAGATCGAAGGCGAGGGTGGGGATGCCCATGTGGCGGAGCTGGACGTGACGGACATCGGCTCCATCAAGTCGGCCGTGGCGCACGCCGAGACCGAGGTGGGCTCGATCGACATCCTCATCAACAACTCGGGTGTGAGCACCACGCAGCGCCTGGTGGACGTGACGGAAGAAGACTACGACTACGTGCTCGACACCAACACCAAAGGCGCCTTTTTCGTGGCGCAGGAAGTGGGCAAGCGCATGCTCGCGCGTGCCAGGGGCGCGGCACCGGGCACCTACACGGGCGGGCGCATCGTCAACATCGCCTCCATGGCCGGGCTCAAGGTGCTGCCGCAGATCGGCGTGTACTGCATGAGCAAGGCCGCCGTGGTGCACATGACGCGCGCCATGGCCATGGAGTGGGGCAAGTTCGGCATCAACGTCAACGCCCTGTGCCCGGGCTACATCGACACCGAGATCAACCACCACCACTGGCAGACCGAGCAGGGCCAGAAGCTCATCAACATGCTGCCGCGCAAGCGCGTGGGTCAGCCGGCCGACCTGGACGCGGTGCTGGTGATGCTGTGCGCCAACGAAAGCCACTTCATCAACGGCGCGGTGATCCAGGCCGACGACGGTTTCGCGGTCTGAGGACGCTGGTCCTGGTGGCAGCCAGCGGCTGCATGGGCTTGTCACAGCTGGCGATTGCCGATATAAAACAAGGGGCGTGCTGACACGCAGACCAAAAAAAGGGAGGGTGCGTTAGCACCGGTAGCATGCATCTGCACGCGTCGCCTAGGGCCCCCGGCCGCACAGTGAACCTGTTGACCAATCTGGTCATCGCGCTGGTGCTGGTACTGACGGGCGCCTTTGCCCTTGATTCCTGGCGACAGAGCAGGCGAGCCGAGATCCAGCAGATGGCGTCGATTGTGGCGCTGATGACGCGCACGCTGGACACCTTTCTGCTGGCCGAACAGGCCGGAATCCTGTCGCTGGCCGATGCCATCCAGGCCATGCCTGGCGGGCTCGGCAATCGGGACGGCCTGCACAGGCTGCTTGCGAACCACGATGCGCATCGACCGGAACTCATCATGGCGTTCGTGGCCGATATGGACGGCAAGCTGCTGGCATCCTCCCACACCGACGACCCCGCCGATCTGCCCAGCATCGCCGACCAGCCTTCGTTCCGGACTTTTCTGGACGAATACCAGGCGTACGGCGCTCTTTACGTGGGGCGGGTCCAAATGGGCAAGACCACCGGGCAAATGACATTCTCACTGCGCTATGTCCTGAGGGATCGCGCAGGTAAGCCGATCGCTCATATTGCTGCGGTGGTACCGGCGGCATTCCTCGCTTCGCTCTGGAAGGACGCGCCCAGCATGGAGCGCTTGGATCTGGGGGTGATCCGGGACGACGGTTATTTGCTGGGGCGGCATCCCCTGCCCCAGGGCATCCTCCAGGAAGAGGCTTTTATCCAGCCACGCAATGGTGCACTCATTGGCCATCTCAGGGGAAATGATTTTCCCGCGACAGGGGTTGTCGAAGGCGCGAGCAGCCTCCTGGGTGTCGACGATTTTGTGTATGTGTTCCGGCGGCTGGAGCATTTCCCGCTGACCGTTTTCGTAGCTCAGACCGGACGTCAGCTTCAGACGGACTGGCTGAGTTCGATCGCCGGCCCGCTGATGCTCTTGTTGCTGCTGACCGTGACCATCAAGTACGCGTCTCTCAGGCTGCAGCGCCAGGAACTGGAAGCCCAGGCCCAGAGCCTTCTGGCGGAGGAGACCTTGCGTAGGAGCGAGGCCGAACAGCGTTTTCTCATCGACCATCTGATGGCGGGCGTGATCATCCACGACCCGCAGGGCGCTGTGTTGCGCTGCAACCTGGAAGCCAGCCATGTGCTCGGCCTGAGCTTCGAGCAGATGGCTGGTCGTGAGCTGATCGACCCAGCCTGGGGTTTCCTGGAGGAGGATGGCAGTGTGATGCCATTGGCGCGGTATCCGGTATCACAGGTCCTTGCCACGGGGAAATCCGTCACGAACCTCTTGGTAGGTGTTAGCAAGGCCCAGGCAAGTGAGCCCACCTGGGCCTTGTGCCGGGCGGACCCATGGGTCGACGAGGCCGGTCACCTGGACAAGATCATCGTCACCTTTGTCGAAATCACCGACAGGCTTGCCGCTCAGGCCGAGCTGCAGGCGGCCAATGCAGAGATGCGGCGCGTGAACGAGCAGTTGGCCGAGGTGGCGCACTACGACGCGCTGACGCACCTGCCGAATAGGGTGTTGCTGGCCGACCGGCTCGCGCAGGCCATGGCCCATGCCATGCGCAGAAAAAAATCCCTGGCGGTGGCCTTCCTGGATCTGGACGGTTTCAAGGAGATCAATGACCACCATGGGCATGCGAGCGGCGACGAATTCCTGGTGGCCATCGCCAGGCGGCTCAAGTCGGCGCTGCGCGATGGCGACACCCTGGCCCGGATCGGGGGTGACGAGTTCGTGGCCATCATGACGGACCTGGCCGACGAGCATGACTGCGAACCGCTGCTGCTGCGGCTGCTGCAGGTGGCCGCCGAGCCGGTGCAGATCACCGGCTGCTCGCTCCAGGTGTCCGCCAGCATCGGGGTGACCATCTATCCGCAGGACGGATCGAGTTCCGAGCAGCTGATCCGGCACGCCGACCAGGCCATGTACCAGGCCAAGCAGGCTGGCAAGAACCGGTTCCACCTCTTCGACGTGGCCAGTGATGCGGCCATCCGGACCAAGCGGGAAAGCCTGGAGCAGATCACGACGGCCATCCGGCGGCGGGAGTTCGTGCTGCATTACCATCCGCAGGTCAACATGCACTCCGGCGAGGTGGTGGGCATGGAGGCGCTGATCCGCTGGGTGCATCCGCAGCGCGGGGTGCTGGCGCCCGGCCTGTTCCTGCCGGTGATCGAAGACCATGCCATGGCGATCGCCATCGGCGAGATGGTGCTGGACATGGCGCTGCTGCAGATGGCGCAGTGGCGTTCGGCGGGCCTGCTGCTGCCGGTGAGCGTGAACGTGTTTTCCAAGCAGCTGCAGCAGGAAGACTTCGTGCAGAAACTGCAGCAGATGCTGGCCAGGCATCCCGCGGTCCCGTCCTCAGCGCTGGAGCTGGAAATCGTCGAGACCAGCGCCTTGCAGGACATCACCCAGGTGTCCAGCCTGATGCACGCCTGCGCCGGACTGGGCGTGCGTTTTGCACTGGATGACTTCGGCACCGGTTACTCCTCCCTGACCTACCTGAAGAAACTGCCCGCCGAACTGCTCAAGATCGACCAGAGCTTCGTGCGCGACATGCTCGATGACCGCGACGACCTGGCCATCGTGCAGGGGGTGATCGGTCTGTCCAAGGCCTTCAAGCGCAAGGTGATCGCCGAGGGCGTGGAAACGGTGGAGCACGCCCGCATGCTGCTCGCCCTGGGTTGTGTGCTGGGCCAGGGTTATGGCATCGCGCGCCCCATGCCGGCGGCGGACGTCCCGGGCTGGCTCAGCCGCTGGCAGGCGCAACAACCCTGGGTGGACCGCGGCGCCTGAGGGCCGGGTCGTCGGCTGGGCATCGCTTGATCTTCATCAAGCCAGCGCGGGCCCGGCGGCGCAAAATAGGCGCATGCCCATCACCAAGGTTCCCCCTGCCGAGTTGCGCCTGAGTGTCGATGCCCGGGCGCTGGGTTTTGCCGACACCTCCGAGCTGCTGGACCAGCCTCTGCCCTGGATCGGGCAGGAGCGGGCCGAGCAGGCGGCGCGTTTCGGCCTGCAGATGGATGCGCCGGACTACAACCTCTTTGTGCTGGGCGAGGTGGGCAGCGGGCGTACCACGCTGCTGGCGCAGATGATGCGCGAGGTGGCGGCCACGCAGCCGGTGCCACCCGACCTGTGCTACCTGCACAACTTCGACGCGCCCGAGCGCCCGCGCGCGCTGCGCATGCCGCCCGGCCAGGGGCGCCAGCTGCGCAGCCTGATGCAGCAGCTGGTCAAGACCCTGCAGGCCGAAATCGCCAAGCGCCTGGACGGCGAGGACTTCCGGGCCGAGAGCGCCCATCTGCTGAAGGCCTACAAGGCCGAGGACCAGCGTGTCTACGCCGAACTGGACGCCTACGCCGAGGCGCGCCATTTCGCCCTGATCCGCGACGACGGCCATCTGGTGCTGACCCTGCGCGACGAGAAAGGCGAGCCCATGACCGAGGGCAAGCTGCTGGCGCTGCCGAAGGACAAGCGCAGCGAGACCGACCGGCTTGAGGAGGAGCTGCGCGGCGAGATCACGCGTTACCTGGAGAAGTCGCGTGCGCTGGAACGTGTGATGAACGAGGGCCTGGCCGCGCTGCGCCGCCAGGTCATCAAGCCCCTGCTGGAGCACGAGCTGCAGGAGATCCGCAACGAGTTGCGCAAGCAGATCAAGGACACGGTCAAGCTGGGCGGTTACCTGGACCAGGTGGCGCACGACGTGCTGGAAAACCTGGAGCTGTTCCAGCCTGGCGACGGCGATGAGGATGGCGTGCGCGCCGAGGCGCTGGCCAGCGTGCTGACGCGCTACAGCGTGAACCTGGTGGTGGACAACCAGGGCCACGCCGGCGCGCCGGTGATCGTCGAGGACAACCCCCTGTTCCGCACCCTCTTCGGCAGCGTCGAGTACCAGAACGAGAACGACGTGCTGGTGACGGACTATTCGCGCATCCGCGCCGGCAGCCTGTTGCGCGCGCACGGCGGCTTCATCATGCTGCACCTGCGCGACCTGCTGGCCGACGAGCCGGTGTGGGAGAAGCTGCGCCGTTTCCTGCGCAGCGGTCGCCTGCAGATCGAAGAGCCGGGCATGCTCTATGCGCCCATCGCCGCGGTCTCGCTGCAGCCCGAGCCGGTGGACGTGGACGTGAAGATCATCCTGGTGGCTTCGGTGGAGGAGTACTACGCCGTGCAGGAGGGGGACCCGGAGTTTGCGCGGCGCTTCCGCTGCAAGGTGGACTTTGCCGAGAGCTTCACGGCCAATGCCCAGACCCGCCAGGCCACCGCCATCTTCGTGGCCCACACCTGCCGCAAGCTTGGCCTGCCGCACTTCAGCGCCACGGCCGTGGCCGCGCTGTTGGAGGAAGCCCACCGCGAGGCCGAGGACCAGGCGCGCCAGAGCGCCATCTTCGCGCACAGCGAGGCGCTGGTCATGGAGGCCGCCGCCATGGCGCGCGCGCGTGGCGCGGCGCTGGTGGAGGCGCCCGACCTGCTGGCCGCGCGGCTGGCGCGCATCCACCGCCACGATTACCCTGAACAGCGCCTGCAGGAGACGCTTACCGACGGCGAGCGCCTGCTCGACGTGGACGGCGAGAAGGTGGCGCAGGTCAACGGCCTCACGGTGGTGGACCTGGGCGACTACCGTTTCGGTTTCCCCGTGCGCGTGACGGCGCGCACGCACGCTGGCGACGAGGGCCTGCTCAACATCGAGCGCGAGGTGGAGCTCTCGGGCCCCATCCACGACAAGGGCGTGCTCATCCTCAACAGCTACCTGGCGGCACTGTTCGCGCATATCGCGCCGCTGGCGCTCAATGCGGCGGTGGTGTTCGAGCAGGAGTACAGCGGGGTCGAGGGCGACTCCGCCTCCTGCGCCGAGTTCTATGTCCTGCTGTCCTCGCTCTCGGGCCTGCCGCTGCAGCAGGGCATCGCGGTGACAGGCGCGGTGAACCAGCAGGGCGAGATGCTGCCGGTGGGCAGCATCAACGAGAAGATCGAAGGCTATTTCCGCAGCTGCGAACGCCTGGGTCTCACGGAGCGCCAGGGGGTGCTGATCCCGCGGCGCAATGCTCGCCACCTGATGCTGGACGCGCGTGTGGTGCAGGCCGTGGCCCAGGGGCGTTTCCACATCTGGACGGCCGACAGCGCGGGCGAGGGCATGGAACTGCTCTGCGGCCTGCGCTTTGGCGAACTCGGCGCTGGCGGCTACCCGCCCGACACGGTGCTGGGTCGCGCGCAGAAGACGCTGCAGGAGTACCGCAAGGCCTGCCAGGCTTCGGGTGCCAAACCTGAGCGGCGGCCACGCACGCTCAAATAGCGCGTCGCCGGCGGCATCTACTTGCGCCGGCTGGCGAGTGCGGCCTCATAGGCCTTCTTCAGATCGCGGTACTCCTCGCAGGAAATCTTGCAGATCTTGTCCAGCGCGTCCAGGTGCACCTTGGCCTTGTCGAGCTGGCCCAGCTGGAGGTAGGCCTCGCCGATGTACTCGTGCGCACCACGGTGCCTGGGGTCCAGCGCCAGGGCCTTGTTGTAGGCGGCCAGCGACTCGTCGTAACGCTTGAGATGGCGGTAGCTGTAGCCCAGCAGGTTGAACCCGTCGGCATTGCCAGGGTTGGCGCGCGTGAAGGTGGCCAGTGCCTGGGCTGCGCCCGCCCAGTCTTTCTTCTCGATCAGCGTGCGGGCCGGTTCCAGTTCATCGGCAGGTATGACGTCGGCCGTATCAGCGGCCCAGACGAGCTGGCTGCACAGCAGCATCATCGCGGCCAGGCGGGTGGGGTGTTTCATGGAAAGCTCCTGCACGGCGGCGGGATGGCCGCGGATCAGGGCCTAGCTTAGGCCTGGCCGCCTGTCATGGCAAGCGGCCAGGTCAGTGTCAGCGACCCTTACCTTTTCTCCCGGGGCAGGCGGCCCAGCAGGTAGAACTCGGGGTTGGGTTGCATGTGGCTGAACGAGGCCATGCGGTTGGACAGCCCGAAGAAGGCCGTGATGGAGGCGATGTCCCAGGCGTCCTCGTCGCTGAAGCCGTGGGCGTGCAGGGCGGCGAAGTCGTCGTCGCAGATCTCATGCGAGCGTAGGCAGACCTTCATGGCGAAGTCCAGCATGGCGCGCTGGCGTGGCGTGATGTCGGCCTTGCGGTAGTTCACCGCGACCTGGTCGGCCACCAGGGGCTTTTTCTCGTAGATGCGCAGGATGGCACCGTGCGCCACCACGCAGTACAGGCACTGGTTGGCCGCGCTGGTGGTGGTGACGATCATCTCGCGATCGCCCTTGCTGAGGCCCGAGTCCTCCTTGAGCATGAGCGCGTCGTGGTAGGCGAAGAAGGCGCGCCATTCGGCCGGTCGGCGCGCCAGCGCCAGGAAGACGTTGGGGATGAAACCGGATTTTTCCTGCACCTCCAGGATCCGGGCGCGGATGTCCTCGGGCAGGTCCTTCAGCTCGGGGTGGGGGTAGCGGTTCATGCGATCTCCGACGGGTGGAGAGCGCATTATCGGGTGCGGCTTCAGAGGGTGAGCGTTTTTCGAGCGTGGCCGAGCAACGCGCCCAAACGTATCCGATCTAGGCGCAAAGCACAGCCATAGCTCGGGCTATGGCGCGCATTTGCAACGACGAGCCGGTGCGTTTGGGCGTGGTGAGCGGGCATGAACGAAAGACTCTCACCCTCTCAGGCTTCCAGATCGGTGTAAGCGCTGTTGCGGCCCGATGCCTTGGCGCGGTAAAGGGCCCGGTCGGCCCGGCGCAGCAAGGACTCAGCGTTCTCGCCCTCGCGCCACTGGGCCAGGCCGGCACTGGTGGTGATGTGCCGGGAAAGACCCGGGATGTTCAGTGCCGCCACGGCCGCGCGCATGCGCTCCACCAGCGTCACGGCATCGTCCAGGCCGGTCTCGGTCAGCAGCACCACGAATTCCTCGCCGCCCAGCCGCGCCACATGGTCGCTCTGGCGCACATTAACGACCAGGCTGTCGGCCACCAGGCGCAGCGCCGTATCCCCGACGTCGTGGCCATGCGCGTCGTTGACCTGCTTGAAATGGTCCAGGTCGAAGTAGACCGCGGTGAGCGCGCGGTGGTAACGCTGGGCGCGCAGGATCTCGTCGTCCAGCCGCAGCTCCAGCATGCGCCGGTTGCCGATGCCGGTCAGCGGGTCGGTCAGCATCAGCCGCTCGAGTTCGTGCCTCGCCCTTTCTTCCTTTTTCAGGGTACGCAGCAGGATGGAGCCCAGCAGCACCGAGAAACACGAGATCAGCAGGGCAACCAGCACCAGCAGCCCGGTGTGCAGACGCCAGCTGGCCAGCAGGTCGTCGATCGAGGCGGTGACGGCCACCACCAGCGGGTAATCCTGCACCCGGCTGTAAGCCACGGCACGCGCGCGACCGTCGACCGGGCTGATTTCGGAGTGGTAGAAGCCGCCGGACGAGTTGCCCATGTGCTGTTTCCACATGGGGGTTTGCGAGACGGAGGACCCGATGATCTTGGGATCCATGGGGCTGCGGAACATGAACAGACCATCCTCGCGCAGGATGGCGATGGTGCCCTGGGGCTGGATGCGCTCGGCCTCGAAGGTGCCGGCCATGCGGTCGAGTTCGATGGCGGCGAAGAGCACGGCGATGTCGCCGCCGCCCTGCGCCACCGGGATGGAGATCGGGATGCCCAGCTTGCCCGTGACCCGGCTGACCACCGGTTGCGCCACGTAGAGGCCGCGCGTCTTTTCGTTGAACTGGGCCTGGAAGTAGTCGCGGTCCGCCACGTTGGTGCGCTTGGTCTGCCCGCGGTCGGGGACGTAACGCAGCGTGCCGTCGCGCGTGACCATGCGGATGTCGATGAGCTTGTCGGAGGACTTGCGCAGGCTCTCGACCAGCTGGATGAAGCCGGGCGCCTGGCCGGGATCCTGGTCGGGGTGCTCGGCCATCCAGAGACTGGCAACGGTCAGCGATGTTTGTGCCTCCTTGAACAGGTTGCGGGTCTGCTCGTGGACGGCCGTATTGAGCTGCTTGAGCACCTGCTCATTGGCCGCCAGGGTGCTGCTGCGCTCCCACCAGGACCAGAAACCGACGAAACCCCAGAGACACAGGAGCAAACCACCTACCAGTCCGTAGACGATGCGGTGATGGACTCCGAGCCAATGCTCGGTCAGCCAGCCCTTGAGACGCTGCAAACGGGAACTCCTGACGACGTGATCTTGTTGTTTTGGACGCATGGCGCGCCGGCAGGGCAACGCTGTGCACCCGCTCTCCACTCTAATGCATCTCGTCAGGTGGCGTCGAGGACGCGGCATCTCCAGAGGGACAAAGTGGTGAAGAAATCACATCCCGGCGTGGCACTCGCCACACGGCGGAATCAGCCGGCGGTGAGTTTGTGCACCAGATCGGCCGTGGTGCTGGCCTTGTACTTGCGCATCAGGCGGGCACGGTAGATTTCCACCGTGCGGTAGCTGATGGCCAGGGCCTTGCCGATCTCCTTGGAGGTCAGGCCTTCGAGCAGGTGGGCGGCCACCTCGCGCTCGCGTGCCGTGAGCTCGGCCTTGACGGGGCGGCGCGAGCTGAGGTCTTCGAGCGTCCAGATGCCGGCGCCCAGCGGCTCGGCCGGGTCCAGCGCGCGGCCGGTCACGTGGCACCAGAACACCTCCCCCTTGAAACGGCCGTCGACCCGCTTCATGATGCGGTCATCGGCATAACTGCCCTGACGGTTCATGATGGGGACGATGCGCGCGCCTATGCGTTGGAATTCTTCGGCGCTGGGGTAGAGGACCTGGAAGGACTGGCCCACCAGGGTATCGCGGGTGGTGCCAAACATCTCGCAGACCTGGCGGTTGCAGTCGAGGATGATGCGGTCGCGCGACAGCACCATGCCGATGGGGGCGTAGTCAAAGGCGAGGCGGTAGTCTATGGCCATAAGGGCTGGATTCTAGGGATAACTACGTATCCTGATAAGTAGTATGGTTGTGCCTTTGGTGCTTTAGAAACTTTTTATGAGGAGAACCGCGTGAACAAGGTGTACCCGAGTGCGGCGGCTGCCATCGAGGGCGTGGTCCGTGACGGCCAGCTGATTGCCGTGGGCGGCTTCGGCCTGTGCGGCATTCCCGAGGCCCTGATCGACGCCGTGCGTGATGCCGGCATCCAGAACCTCACTGCCATTTCCAACAATGCCGGCGTGGACGATTTCGGTCTGGGCAAGCTGCTGCAGACGCGCCAGGTCAAGAAGATGATCTCCAGCTACGTGGGCGAGAACAAGGAGTTCGAACGCCAGTACCTGGCCGGCGAACTGGCGCTGGAGTTCACGCCCCAGGGCACGCTGGCCGAGAAGCTGCGCGCCGGCGGCGCCGGCATCCCGGCCTTCTTCACCAAGACCGGCGTGGGCACCATCGTGGCCGAGGGCAAGGAATTGCGCGAATTCGACGGCGAGACCTATGTGATGGAGCGTTCCCTGCTCCCCGACGTGGCGCTGGTCAAGGCCGACATCGCCGACCGCTCGGGCAACCTGCGTTTCAACCTGACGGCACGCAACTTCAACCCCGCGGCCGCCATGGCCGGCAAGGTCTGCATCGTCGAGGTGGAGAAGATCGTCGAGACCGGCGAGCTGGCACCTGACGACGTGCACCTGCCAGGCATCTACGTGCACCGCATCGTGCTCAATGCCACGCCCGAGAAGCGCATCGAGAAAAGAACCCTTAGCGAGAAAGCAGGAGCCTGACCATGCCCTGGACCCAAGACCAAATGGCCGCGCGTGCGGCCCGTGAGCTGCAGGACGGCTTCTACGTGAACCTGGGCATTGGCATGCCCACGCTGGTGGCCAATTTCGTGCCCGCTGACATGGAAGTCTGGCTGCAGAGCGAGAACGGCATGCTGGGCATCGGCCCCTTTCCGACCGAGGACCAGGTCGACCCGGACCTGATCAACGCCGGCAAGCAGACCGTCACCACCATCAAGGGCACCAGCATCTTCGGCAGCCACGACAGCTTTGCCATGATCCGCGGCGGCAAGATCAACCTGTCCATCCTGGGTGCCATGCAGGTCAGCGCCAAGGGCGACCTGGCCAACTGGATGATCCCCGGCAAGATGGTCAAGGGTATGGGCGGCGCCATGGACCTGGTGGCCGGCGTGCCGCGCTGCATCGTGCTGATGGAACACGTGGCGAAGAAGAAGGACGGCAGCGAGGACTTCAAGATCCTGCCGGAGTGCACGCTGCCGCTAACCGGCAAGGCCGTGATCGACCGCATCATCACCGACCTGGGCGTGATGGACATCACCCCGCAAGGGCTCAAGCTCGTGGAGCTGGCACCGGGCGTGACGCGTGAGTTCATCCAGTCCAAGACCGGTGTGCCGCTGGTCTGAGCACGACACCTGCCAACGCAAGGCCCCGCTTGGGGCCTTTTTTTCGCCTGGGTTCGGCAGCGCACAGATATCGAACTGGCGGGTGATCATGCTGTTGATGTGCCCCTCATGACGTCCCGGGGGGGGGGCAGCGATGATGATCGCTGGCCCACAGTGCCCCCTTGCGGGCTCGAATGCGCATGACGGGCGTCATGCAGAGGGGCCATGGACGTCCGCCGTCCGGAAGGCAGCTACCGTATGCGTTTGAAGAACAGTTTCTGGTCCCTGCTGGGCCAGGCCGAAGCCGAGGCTCCCGAGGCCGTGCTGGAGCGCGTGCGTCTGGCCATGCAGGCGGCCGTGCTCGAGCAGCTGGGCTACGACGGCTTTGAACTCATGCTGCGCGTGCGTTTTGCGCGCGATATCGAAAGCCTGTGGTACTTGCGCCCGGACATCATGAACGCCATTGCCACCCGCCAGGGAGAGGCCGCGGCGCGCAGTTGCATGAACGGCCTGACGGCGCTGTTCAAGGACCACCACCCGGGGGCGACCTCGTCGCGGTTCGGCGCCCTTTGAGCGGCAATCCTCAGCCGATCCAGCGCACGCCGCCCTGCACGATCTCGTCGAAGAAGCCGCGCAGCGAGGACGGGCTCATGCTGTAGGGATCGAACTCCGGCTTGCGCGAGTACTTCAGGAAGATCTGGCGGTTCTCGGCCAGCGAGGAGATCAGGCCCATGTTCCAGTTGCTGAAACGGCGCGAGGCGATCTCGCCGAAGTCCAGGATGGCGGGCTGGGCATGGCGGTTGTCATTGAGGATGCGCAGATAGACCTGGTTGACCACGTTGCGGTCGCCCTCGAGCTGCTGCAGGAAGATGCCATTGGCCAGGCAGAGTGCACCGGTCACGCCGACGGCGGAGTTGTTGCGCTGCGAGGTCTGCAGGATGTCTTTCACATCGGCGGGGCCGAGAGTGCCGGAAGATTGGCTGGCGTAGGTCAGTTGGACGAGCATGTTGGGATCTCCTGTATCCCTTGATTATCCGGGCAGCCTTCCCCGTTTGTCATCGGGAGATCACGTACCCCCAGG
>LNFM01010827.1_pt1 | contig 12655 bp, 15 predicted proteins | sample 596031 | NCBI WGS metagenome assembly LNFM01 (sample SAMN04254537, study PRJNA301005) | activated carbon metagenome | isolation source: dual media filters at the Ann Arbor, Michigan drinking water treatment plant | place: USA: Ann Arbor
GGGGGACGGTGTGGGCGTCGTCGTGGCGGAGGCGATGGCGGAGGACGTTCGAGAGGCGGGTGAGCATGTCCTGGGCGCGGGCGGGGTCGAGGTCGACGAGGGCGCGGATGGAGTTGAGGGAGTTGAACAGGAAGTGGGGGTTGAGTTGGGATTCGAGGGCGCGGAGCTGGGCTTCGCGGAGGGCGAGTTGGAGCTGGGCTTCGCGGTGTTGGTTGCTGCGCTGGTCGGCGAAGCGAACGTAGAGAACGACCCAGACGCCGACGGCGAGGAGCATGCCCCACCAGAGGCCGGCGGCGGCGACGAGGCTCCAGGAGCCGGGCGCGAAGAGGCGGTTGACGGCGATGACGAGGGCGGTGAGCAGGAGGCTGATGGCGACGGCCTGGGCAGTGAGAAACGGCCAGAGGGCGCCGAGGGACTGGCCGGGGACGCGGCGGCGATGGATGGCGCGGCGGAGCTGATGGGTGAGGACGATGCCGGCAGCGATGAGGACGGCGTGGCCGGCGAGGAGGGGGCCGAGGGTTTCGCGGCCATTGAGGAGGTTGATGGTGATGCCGACGGCGGAGTAGGCGAGCCAGCCGGCGAGTTGGCAGTTCCAGTAGCGGTTCATGGTAGGACCATGATGGCGGAACGGAAGGGGAGGGTGGGGGATTTTGTGATGGGCGGTGGGAGGGCGGGGATGAGCGGCAGGTTGGGGGGTAGGGGCTTACGAGTACTCTAGTAGGAGCGCTTGGGCGCTGGGGTTTCTGGCTTGGAATGGCTTAACTATCACCACCTGCTGTATTTCTGGGTTGTGGCCAAGGAAGGCAGCATCGCGCGCGCTTGCGAGCGGCTGCACCTGGCGCAGCCGACGATCAGCGGGCAACTGAAACAGCTCGAAGAGGCGCTGGGGGAGAAGCTGTTTCTCAAAGCGGGGCGAGGGCTGGCGCTGACGGACGTCGGCCTGACCGTCTTCCAGTATGCCGACGAGATTTTCGGACTTGGTGCGGAGCTGCGAGAGGTTCTGAAAGGGCGACCGCGGGGGCGGCCGATCCGGCTGGTGGTGGGGATTTCCGACCTGGTGCCGAAGATGATCGCCTATCGGATTTTGCAGCCGGCACTGGCGCTGGGCGAGCCGGTGCAACTGGTCTGCGAGGAAGATTCCACTGAGCGGCTGTTGACCGAGTTGGCCGAACACCGCCTGGATATGGTGCTGGCCGATGAACCCATTACCGGCATGGCACGGACGAAGGCGTTCAACCACCTGCTGGGAACGTGTGGCGTGACGCTGTTTGGTGCGGCGCAACTGGCCAAGCAGTACCGGAAGGGGTTTCCCGAGAGCCTGGACGGTGCGCCGTTTCTGCTGCCGGCCAAGGGATCGGGTATGCGGCGGGCGCTGGAGCGTTGGATGGAGGAGTATCACATCCGGCCGACGGTTGCCGGCGAGTTCAAAGACAGCGCGCTGCTCAAAGCTTTCGGGCAGGCCGGGGTGGGGTTGTTCGCCGGTCCGACGGCGATTGAGGATGAGATCCGGAGCCATTACCACACGGTCGTGTTGGGGCGGGTGCCGACGGTGACCGAAAGTTTCTATGCGATTTCAGTGGAACGGCGCGTGAAGCATCCGGCGGTAGCGGCGATCTGCGCGGCGGCGCGGGGCCAGTTGTTCGCGGCTTCCCATTCATCGGTTTAACCAATGCGAAGTTCCGAAAACATCTATTAGACAAAATACAGGGTCCGCTTTAGCCTAGAGGAAGTGGGCGACGACAGCCCACCAATTGAGGAGAAGGCACCATGCAATTTCGATTGCAGTTACGTGGCGTTCTGCTCCTGGCGCAGCGCCTGCAGAACGACGCTAGAAAGGGTATCGCGGCTTCGGTCGCGGATGATGAGACGAACAAGAAACTGAGGAACCGCGGCCGACGGCGGCAGGACGGCGGAAGTTGCAGCGCCGCATGAGAGTTTCTGGATTTCTGATTCTTCTGGCGGCGGGGTTGGCGCATGGGCAGCAGGCGATTGTGAACATGCCGTCGGCGGACATTACTCCGAAAGGGAAACATTTCTTGATGCATGAGACGCAGGCGCGGGCGTGGAACCCGGGTCGGTCGTGGTCGGGGACGAACTTCTACGCCTATGGCGTTGGGAAGTCGACGGAGTTGGCAGTGACTAGTTATAACGGCGGGTCGCCGCTGTCGCAGACGTTTTCAACGGGCGTGGGGTTTAAGAGCGCGCCGCAGTTCTGGCGGGAGTCGCGGCCGGAGTTAGAGGCAAAGTTAACCGTGGGCCAGATGATGATCGTGAATCATCGGGGCGGGGGGATCGGGACCTTCACTTACAGTCATGGGAGCTTCCGGCTGCCCGGGGTGGGGACACGTCTCACGGGTGGGGGATTCGCGGGTACGCATCAACTGTTCGGGCGGAATACTGGGGGAGTATTGGCTGGCGTGGAGCACCCTTTAGGCAATCATTGGGTGTTGCTGGGCGAATGGTTCTCCGGCCGCCACGAACTGGGCTACGCGATTCCCGGGGTGCTGTTTCATCCGGACAAGCGGCAGATGATCGTGGTGGGTTGGAAGATTCCAACAGGAGCGCCGGACGGCAAGTCGGGTCTCGTATTGGAGTATGGCATCACGTTTTAAGGGGTGATAAAGAGCGGCTGGGTGTTCTGGATGCGGATCTTGCGGAGGCGGACTTTGCGCAGGGAGGGGCCTTTGAATTCGGCTTCGGCTACGAAGCCGTCGTTGGTGTTGGCGATGGTCTGGTCGAAGACCAGGTTGCCGAGCGAGTAGCAGATGACTCCGGTGCGGTAGTCTTCGCAGGGCTGAGTAACGTGCGGGTGGTGGCCTATCACTAACGCCGCGCCGGCTTCGATGGCGGCCTGAGCCATCTGGCGCTGCTGGGCGTTGGGTTGCTTGGCGTATTCCGTGCCCGCGTGAAGCGAAACGATGGTGACGTTGGCTTTGGCGCGGATGGCTTGCACGTCTTCGCGAAGCCGGACCAGGTCGAGGCCGTTGATGCGTGGATCGTCGTCCTTGTGGTTGCCGTTGCGCTGATCGTAGGTGTAGCCGAGGAAGCCGAACTTCACGCCCTGGCGTTCGAGGATGACGCCGGCGCGGGCGGCGGCTTCATCGCGGCCGACGCCGGTGACGGCGATGTTGTTCTTCTCGAGGAGGTCGAGGGTGTAGAGCAGACCGTATTCGTGCGAATCGCGGGTGTGGTTGTTGGCAAACGAGACAACGTCAATGCCGGCGAGGGTGAGGCCGGCGATGTGGGCCGGGTCCGTGCGGAAAACCATGCCGGAGAGGGTGGGCTTGCCCTTGTCGGTGAAGGGCGATTCGAGATTGACGAAGGCGATGTCAGCCTTGGCGAAATCGGCGGCGATTTCGCGGAAGGGCCACGCGGGGTCGCCCTTGGCAGCGATGACCTTGCCGACGTGGCGGGTGAGCATCACATCGCCGCCGAACAGGAGCCGGTTGATGGGCGGAGGGACCTCTGGCGGGGGCTCCTTCTTCTTGCGGGGCGTGGGCGGCGCGCAGGCGGCGAGGAGGAGAAGGCTAAGCCAGAGGGCGGGCTGCCGCTTCATCGAGGAACCAAATGACTTCACCGCGGTGGTGGCGGGTGAGCTGCGCGGGGAAGTTTTGAATGCTTTCGGGGCCGTCGAAAACCGTGGCGAGGGCTTGCTGCTTATCTTCGCCGCAGACGAGCATGAGCGTATGGCGGGCGGCGGCAAGGACGGCGGGGAGCAGGGTGATGCGGGCCGCCTTGAGCTTGTCCACATAGACGGCCGCGGCAACACCGGTGGTATCCAGCACGGCGGGTTCGCCCGGGAAAAGGGACGCGGTGTGGACGTCGGCACCCATGCCCTGCTGGATGATGTCGAAGACGGGGATCTGCCCGTCTTCGAGTTGGAAGAAGCCGCGGATATCGTCGGCGTAGATGCTGGCGGCTTCTCCGACGGGCTTTTCCGCGTGGATGCGGTGGATGTTGTCCTTGGGAAAGGCGCCGGGGGTGAGCCAATGGGTGTCGGCGAGGGTGAAGTTCGACTGGGGGTCGCCCGGGGGGACGGCGCGTTCGTCGACCCAGAAGAGATGGACGCGGGACCAGTCGAAAGGCTGCTCGGCGAGCCAGGCGAACAGGAGCTTTGGCGTGGAGCCGCCGGAGATGGCGAGCGTGGCTTCCGGGCGTTCGGCGAGGGAGTTCGAGAGGAGTTCGAGGATGGTTCGACCGCAGGCCTCGGCGGCGGCGGCGGGGTCAGGAGAGATGTCCTTGCGGAAGTTCATTGGTTGAGCGGGGCGGGGGCGATGGTGGCGGACAGGGTAGCCTCGTATATGGAATCGTTGCCCAGAATGGACAACTCTTCTTCGATCAGGTCGGCTTCGGCGCGGGCTGGCGCGAGAACCCGGCTGGTCAGGCTGTTCGTGACAATTTCCAGTGTCGCATCGTCGACGGCGCGAAGTTCGAGCTCCTGCACGGTGGAGTGGAAGCGGAGAGCTTGGAGGTTTCCATTGCGGCGGGGCGGGCAGGGCACGAACTCAAAAGTCGCCTGGGGAAGGCGGGCGGCGAGCCAGGAGCGGAGGTAGAGGCCACTGACGGAAGGGTTGGCGCCGGCGTAGGCGATTTCGACTTTGGTGATTTCGGGGATGCGGCCTTGGAGGCAGGTGCTTTCAAAGGCCTGGGCGAGGGTTTCGCGCCAGGCGGTGCAGCGGGTCCACGCGAGATCTTTGACGCGCCAGCCGGATCGGCGGCGGTCGTTGAGGGCCGGGAGGATGCTGGGGCCGAGCGGGACGGAGTCGACCAGGATGGTGCGCGCCAATTGGAGCATGGGCTGGAAGCTGGACTCCTGGACGAGGCGGATATCCTTAACCCAGAGCATGACAGGGAGGTCGGCGACGGTGAGGCCGAGCGAGGCGGAGTAGACATCGGCGAGACGGTCGCGGGAGGCGCGGATTTCGATCATCTCGCAGCAGAGCTGCTGGCGGCCGCCGAAGGCGAGGAGGCACTGGGCGGTGACTTCAGCGGAGAGGACGGGATCGGGCGTGTCGACGATGCGAACGATAATCATGCGGCCGGGATGGGCGCGCATGAGGTCGGCGAGGGTGTTCTTGAGGTCGACCTCGTCCTTCGGGTCGGTGGTGGCGACCAGCATGGTCATCGAACAGGCGCGGAGCAGGGCGTCGGCGGGGTGGCCTTTGCCGAGTTCGGCCCATACGTGTTCCAGCTCCTTGAGCAGTTTTTCTGGCTGGACGGCGGTGATCATGGCACTCTCCAGACGTGGCCGCGGGCGGCGAGCATTTCGTCGGAGGCGGCGGGTCCCCAGGTGCCGGCGGCGTAGTTGGGGAAGGGGTCGGGGCCGGTGCGGTTGCCCCAGGCGTCGACGATGGGTTGGACGGCGGCCCAACTGGCTTCGACCATGTCCTGGCGGGTATAGAGGGTGGGGTCGCCGGCCATGGCGTCGACGAGCAGGGTTTCGTAGGCGGTGGGGGTGCGCATGCCGAAGCTGGTGCCGTAGTTGAAGTCCATCGAGACGGGGCGGAGATTCATGCCGGAGCCGGGCTGCTTCGACGAGAAGCGGAGGGAGATGCCTTCTTCGGGTTGGATGCGGAGGATGAGGAGATTGGGCCGGGCGGATTCGTTGGCGAAGAGGGAGTGGGGGACGGGGCGGAAGCGGATGGCGATATCGGTGACGCGTTTGGGCATGCGTTTGCCGCTGCGGACGTAGAAGGGGACGCCGGCCCAGCGCCAGTTATCGACAAGGAAAGTGACGGCGGCGTAGGTATCGGTCATCGCCTGCGGGTTTACGCCGGGTTCACCGCGGAAGCCGGGGACATCCTTGCCGCCGATGGCGGCGGGGCCGTATTGGCCGGCGACGGCGTGGGCGTCAACGTCGGCGGGTTTCAGGGGACGGATGGAACGGAGTAGCTTCGCGCGCTCGTCGCGGACGGCGGTGGGTTCGAAGACCGCGGAGGGCTCCATGGCGACAGTGGACAACACCTGAAGCAGGTGATTTTGAATCATGTCGCGGAGGGCGCCGGCTTCCTGGTAATAGGCGCCGCGGCCTTCGACGCCGATGGATTCGGCGGCGGTGATCTGGACGTGGTCGATGTACTGGCGATTCCAGAGCGGTTCGAAGATGGGGTTGCCGAAGCGGAAAGCGAGGATGTTTTGAACGGTCTCTTTGCCGAGGTAGTGGTCGATGCGGTAGAGCTGGTCTTCGGTGAAGTACTCGTGGAGCGCGACTTCGAGTTCGCGGGCGGATTGATCGTCGTGGCCGAAGGGCTTTTCGACGACGAGGCGGCGCCAGCCGTTGCCTTTCGCAAGGCCGGCGAGACCGCGGGCGACGGTCGCGTACTGGCTGGGCTGCGTCGAAAGGTAGAAAAGGATGTTGCCCCCGGTCTGGCGCTCTTCAGAGACGGTGGCGAGGCGGGCGGTGAGTGCGGTGTAGAGTTCGGGAGAGGCGAGGTCGCCGGCTACATAGTAGAGGCCGCGGGCGAACTCTTCCCAGACGGCTTCATCGAAGTGGGAGTTTTCGAGGTGCTCGCGGACGGAGGCTTCCATCTTTTCGCGGAAGGCCTCATCCGACATCGGCGTGCGGGAGGTACCGACGATGGCGAATCCCTGGGGCAGACGCCTTTCGATGGCAAGGCGGTAGAGCGAAGGGACCAGCTTGCGCTTGGTCAAATCGCCATTGGCTCCAAAAATCACTACGGCGCAGGGGGGGACCCGGCGTTCAAATCTTTGCGGGTCCTGAAAAGGGTTGGCATCAGCCATGACCTTAAAAATAGCATTCTGGCTATGCTGAATTGGTGAGCAGAGAGTTACTAGCGATTGTGGAGGACTTGTTTTTCGCCGTGAAGATACAAGCGGCGGCGAAGCAGGCGAGCGTGGCGGTGCGGTTTGTGAAGACAGCGGAGGCGGCGCGGGCCGGGGCGGCGGGGGCGGACCTGATTGTGCTGGACCTGAATTTGAAAGGGCTGGACGTGTTGGGGCTGATCCGGGAGTTGCCGGGGGAAAAGTTGATTGGGTTCGTTTCGCACGTGCAGACGGAGCTGCGGCAGGCGGCGGCGGAGGCGGGCTGTGGGCGGGTGCTGGCGCGCAGCACTTTCAGCGACCGGCTACCCGCGATTCTGCAGTTTGCGGAGGACGCCGAGGGCGGCGCCGGAATCGAGTGACGTGCGGGCGGCGGCGACGGCGTCGCGGGGCGATAGGCCGCGGGCGACCATGAGGGCGGCTGCGGCGTTGAGCAGGACGATGTCGCGCTTGGGACCCTGATCTTCGCTCGTGAGGATGGCGGTGGCGATGGCGGCATTGTGATCGCGGTCGCCGCCGAGGAGATCGGCGAGCGAAGCGCGAGGAAGGCCGAAATCTTCCGGCCGCCAGACCTCTTCGTGGATCGTATCGGCGATGCGGAAGACGGTGGAGGAGCCGGTGGTGGTGAGCTCGTCGAGGCCGTCGGAGCCATGGACGACGAGGGCGCTGCGGTTGCCGAGGGCATACAGGGCTTCGGCAATGTGGGAGGCGTCCTGCACAGAGGGGGCGCCGATGAGTTGGACCGAGGCGCTGGCGGGGTTCGCCAAGGGGCCGAGGAGATTGAAGAGCGTCCGCATTTTGAGTTCGGCGCGGATGGGGCCGACGTGCTTCATGCCGGGATGAAGGACGGCGGCAAACAGGAAGGCGAAACCGGCGCGTTCGATGTCGGCAGCCATCAGGGCGGGGTCCGTGTGGATGGGGACGCCTAGGGCTTCGAGGATGTCGGCCGAGCCGCACACGCTCGAGACGCTGCGGTTGCCGTGCTTGCCGACTTTGACGCCGGCGCCAGCGACGACGAAGGCGGTGACGGTGGAGATGTTGAACGTGCCGGTGCCGTCGCCGCCGGTGCCGCAGGTATCGAGGAGCACTTCGCCGGGCAGAAGATTGACGTTGACGGGGGTGAGATGGGAACGGAGGCCGCGGGCGAAACCGGTCATGTCCGGGCCGGAGAGGCCGACGACCCGGTAGGCGGCGAGGAAGGCGGCAAGGGGCACCGGGCTGGCGTGCCCTTCGAGGATCAAATTCATGGCCGCTTCCGCTTCCTGCTCACTTAATGGTTTCGCTTCAGTTACTTTGTGCAGGAAGGGTAAAAACGCCATGGTAAACTTTAGAGTTTAGCGTATGAAAATCCACGAGTACCAAGGCAAAGCCATACTCGCCCGCTACGGAGTGCCCGTGCCGAAAGGCAAGGTCGCATTCACCGTAGAAGAGGCTGAGGCAGCAGCAAAAGAGCTGGGAGGGTTCGTCGTCGTCAAGGCGCAGATCCACGCAGGAGGCCGCGGAAAGGGCGGCGGCGTGAAGGTCGTCAAGACGGTGGAGGACGCGGTGACCGCCGCGCGGAACATCCTGGGCATGCAGTTAGTGACTCACCAGACGGGTCCGCAGGGCCAGAAGGTGGGTCGGCTTCTCGTTGAAGAAGCGCTGCCCATCGAGAAAGAGCTCTACCTGGGAATCACGCTCGACCGCGCCAGCGGGAAGAACGTTTTCATGGCGTCGAGCGAGGGGGGCATGGAGATCGAAGAGGTCGCCCACCATACGCCCGAGAAGATTTTGAAGGAAGTGATTGAGCCGGGCATCGGCCTTTCGGGCTACCAGGCGCGGAAGATGGCTTTCGGGATTGGGATTCCGGCCGGCAGCGTGAACGCGGCGGCGAAGGCGATGATGGCGCTTGCAAAGGCGTACGACGAGATCGATTGCTCGCTCGCGGAAATCAACCCGTTCATCCTCTTGAAAGATGGCCGCGTGATGGCGCTCGACGCCAAGATCAACATTGACGACAACGCGATGTTCCGGCATCCCGAGTTCGCGGACCTGCGCGACCTGGCCGAAGAGGATCCGCTTGAAGTGGAAGCGTCGAAGTTCAGCCTGAACTACATCAAGCTCGATGGCAACATCGCTTGCATGGTGAACGGCGCTGGCTTGGCGATGGCTACGATGGACATCGTGAAGTACGCGGGCGGCGAGCCGGCCAACTTCCTGGACGTGGGCGGCGGCGCCAACGAAGAGCAGATCAAGAACGCGTTCCGGATTCTGTTGAGCGATACGGCCGTGAAGGCGGTGTTCATCAACATTTTCGGCGGCATTCTGCGCTGCGACATCCTGGCGACGGGCGTGGTGAACGCGGCGCGCGAACTCGGCATCAGTGTGCCGATCGTGATCCGCATGGAAGGCACGAACGTGGCCGAGGGCAAGAAGATTCTGGCTGAGTCCGGCTTCAACTTCGGCGTGGCCGACGGGATGATGGACGGGGCCCAACAGGTCGTGAGGGCGGCACAATGAGCGTACTCGTAAACAAGAATACTCGCCTGCTGGTGCAGGGCTACACCGGTGCGCAAGGCACCTTTCACGCGACCCAGTCGATCAACTACGGCACCACCGTCGTTGGCGGCGTGACGCCGGGCAAGGGTGGCAATACGCATCTTGACCGTCCGGTGTTCAACACCGTGGCCGATTGCGTGAAGGAGACGGGCGCCAACGCGAGCGTGATCTTTGTTCCGCCGCCGTTTGCGGCGGACTCGATTATGGAAGCGGCCGACGCCGGCGTCGAACTGATCGTCTGCATCACGGAAGGCATTCCGGTGCGGGACATGATCGCCGTGAAGCAGTTTCTGAAAGAGCGGAACGTGCGGCTGATCGGGCCGAACTGTCCGGGGATCATTACGCCGAACGAGTGCCGCATCGGCATTATGCCGGGGCACATTTTTAAGCCCGGCAATATTGGCGTCGTGAGCCGCTCGGGCACGTTGACGTACGAAGCCGTGGGCCAGTTGTCGGCGCTGGGGATTGGCCAGTCGACCTGTATCGGCATTGGCGGCGACCCGATTATCGGGACGACGCATCTCGACGCGATTCAGCTGCTGAACGCCGACCCCGATACGCATGCCATCATCATGGTGGGCGAGATTGGCGGCAATAACGAAGAGATCGCGGCGGCGTGGATTAAAGAGAACGTGACGAAGCCGGTGATCGGTTTCATCGCTGGCCAGACGGCGCCGGAAGGCCGCCGGATGGGCCACGCGGGCGCGATTGTCGCCGGCGGTTCGGGCAAAGCGGAAGACAAGATGGCGGCGATGGAAGCGGCGGGGATCACCGTGTGCGCTTCGCCGGCCGAGATTGGCCAGAAAGTAAAGGAAAGATTAGGACTGTAATGGAACGTACATTTGCCATGATTAAGCCGGACGCCGTCGCGACCGGCAAGACCGGAGCGATTCTGAGCGTGATTGAGCAGAACGGCTTCCGGATTGTTGCGATGAAGAAGCACACGATCAGCCAGAAGGAAGCCGAGGGCTTCTACGGCGTGCACAAGGAGCGCCCCTTCTTTGGTTCGCTCGTTTCGTTCATGACCTCGGGCCCGTCGGTGCTGTTGGTGTTGGAGAAGGAAGGGGCGATCAAGGCTTGGCGTGACCTGATGGGCGCGACCAACCCGGCGAACGCTGCCGAGGGCACGATTCGGAAGATGTTTGCCGAGTCGATTGAGCGGAATGCTTCGCACGGCTCCGATGCGCCGGAAACGGCCGCGGGGGAGACGGTGTTCTTCTTCTCCTACTCTGAATTGCTGTAACTATGCGTTGGCTCCTGGTCAGTTGGGCGGCCATTTCGGTGTTGTGGGCCGAAACGGTCGCCTTTGACCGGGTAGCGGATGAAATTCTGGACCGCCGGTTAGAGGCGGTGCAGCGGAAGAACCCGGACCGCAAAGAGGCGATGGCGGCGATGTTCTTCGAGGCGGGGTGCTCGGGCGACCAGTATTCCGAGCGAATGGTGAAGGGCTCCAAGTTGCCGAATCTGGTTTGCGTTCTTCCAGGTTCGAGCGATGAGATCCTGATGGTCGGCGCGCACTACGACAAGGTGAAGGCTGGCGACGGCGCGATCGACAACTGGACGGGGGCTTCGCTGCTCGCGAGCCTATACGAGAGCCATAAGAAGTATGGGCACCGGTATACGATCTGGTTTGTGGCGTTTACCGATGAGGAGGCGGGGCTCATTGGGTCGAAGGCGTTTGTGAAGAATATGCAGCGGGAGGAGTTGGCGCGGCTGAAGGCGTTCGTGAACATCGACAGCGTGGGTACGGGGAACTTGAAGGTGTGGGCGAAGCGGGCGCACCGGCCGTTTTCGAATCTGGCGGCCACGGTTGGGAAGCAGTTGCAGATTGAGATTTCGGCGATGGATGTGGATGCGGTGGGGGATTCGGATTCGCACCCGTTTGTGGATAAGAAGGTACCGGTGATTGACTTCCATTCGCTGGATGAGAAGTCGTTCCGGATGCTGCATACGGACAAGGATGTGCTGGCGGCGGTGAACCGGGAGCGGTATCGGGAGACGTACCGGTTTTTGACGGTTTATTTGGGGATTTTGGATCAGTGGATGGGGAAGTTAGCGGACGGGGGGTAGGACGATGCTCGCCAGCCGGGTGATGTGATGGAAGTGCTGATCGAGGGTGAGCAGGGGGGCTCCGTGGCGGATAGCCGAGGCCGCAATCCAAACGTCGTTGGGCGGAATGGGTGTTCCCTGCTTGCGTAGGGCGGTTATCAGTTCGCCATAGATGGAGGCGACCGACTCGTCGACGGCGAGAACTTCGACGGCGGGATGACTCAGGAAGACCTGCAGAAGGTTGTGGTTCTGGCGAGATTTGGTGCCGCTTGAGAAGCCGGCAAATAGCTCGCCGAGCACGACGGCGGGAACACCAATCCAGACCGCTTCATCCAGGAGGTTCAACATTCTCGGATCTTCGCGGCGAAAGGCGCTGTAGGCGCTGGTGTCCAACGCGTAGCGGCTCAACGCCACATCTCGGGATCGATTTTGGAGAACTCCGCAGTGTTGCGTTCGAACTCTTCGGCATCGGCCTCGCTCCAGCCCCCAGCCAACTTAGCGATTCCATTGGAACGCCGCGTCTGGACGCCTAAGCCTCGCTGCAAAATCCCTATCACAGTGCTGTTCAGGCTCTGACCACTCTCGCGCCATGCTTGGTCCAAGGCCTCCGCCAATTCCGGTGGCAGATTCCGAACGGTCAGGTGCTTTGCGTTCATAAGATGCATTCTATCACGATCTGAAATGAATGCAGATGCGGCTAGGGGTGGAGCAGGCCTTCGGTCCAGTGGGTGAACTCGAAGCCGGCGAAGGTGACGTCAGCGGTGAGGACGCCGAGTTCGGTGGCACCGCGCTTGGCGAGGTTGAGTCGCGCTTTGCCTTCCGTGCGGGCCGGGACGCGGATGGTTTCGTCGGCTTGCTGGATCGCCCAGCCGGGCGGGACGTGCCACTTCACTTGGAACGTTTGGTCGACGTTCGTATGGTTCATCAGGCGCAGTTCGATGGGCTCGCCGGAAGAGGCATAGGGGTAGACGCGCGCCCAGCTTTCATCGACGGCGTAGTTGGCGTGGGGCAGGGGAGTGAGTTCGGCGAGTAGCTTCGCCCGCTGGCGGAGTTCGAGGCGCATGCGCTCGACACGCGCGGCGTCGTAGCGGAACATCGGCAGCACGTGCTGATTGATCAGCCACGGGTCGCCGCCGAGCTTTTCGAGTAGACTCAGGCAGTAGAGATATCCTTCGTCCTCGCCGACAAAGTTCCGGTTCTGCAGGCAGTAGTCGTCCGTGCCGGAAGGGGTGAACGAGTCGCCGACGAAGAAGATCTTCTCGCCGCTTTCGCGTTCGATGTGTAGGCC
>LNFM01013118.1_pt1 | contig 12655 bp, 12 predicted proteins | sample 596031 | NCBI WGS metagenome assembly LNFM01 (sample SAMN04254537, study PRJNA301005) | activated carbon metagenome | isolation source: dual media filters at the Ann Arbor, Michigan drinking water treatment plant | place: USA: Ann Arbor
CACGAGGCCCCTGACATTCATCGCGCTTCCGCCCCTAGCCTGGTGGCCATCTCATCCGAATCGTTAGTTTCCGGAAGCTGATGGAAGATGCATCCTTAGGAACAGTCCCGCCTCAAGGCGAGTTTTGCAAAGGAATGTCAGGGAGCTCTACATGAACTGGGACATGATTGCGGGTCAGTGGAAGCAATTCAAAGGCAACGCAAAGGAGACGTGGGGCGAACTTACGAACGACGATCTCGATATGGCCGAGGGCAAGCGTGACAAGCTGGTTGGCATCCTGCAGGAGCGCTACGGGTACGCCAAGGAGAAGGCGGAAGAGGAAGTGGATCGCTGGTCGCGCCGCCTCCATGTCCGCTATGAGGAGGCAGGGCCCCAGCCCTAGGCGGCGTTTTCCAGAACTTCGTCCGTCACAACTTCGAACTTAACAAGTTTGTTCGGACCGAACACGGTGGAGAGTGCGACATCCGTCGCGTCTCTGCCGCGCGCCATCACGATACGGCCGATGCGCGGCGTGTTGTGGCGCGCGTCGAATGTGTACCAGCGCCCTCCAAGAAACACTTCGAACCAGGCTGAGAAGTCCATCGGCGCCGGGTCCTTCGGCACACCGATATCGCCGAGGTAACCCGTGCAGTAGCGCGCCGGGATGTTCATGCAACGGCAGAGCGTGATGGCGAGATGCGCGAAATCGCGGCAGACGCCGATCCGCTCATTATAGCCCTCGAAGGCGGTGCGGGTGGCGCGTGCATGGCTGTAGTCGAACGTGATGCGCTCGTGGGCGAAATCGACGATTGCCTGCACCATCGGCCAACCACGCGGTACCGCGCCGAACAGGCTCCAGGCGATGTTCAAAAGATGCTCGGTATCGCAATAGCGGCTTGCCAGAAGATAGACGAGCGCCTCGTCCGGCAGATCCTCGACCGGCAGCTGCACCGCGTTCGGCGCGACTTCGTCCGGCTCCCCGGAGTCGTGGATCAGGAAATCCGTCTTGATTTCGAAGCGCCCAGCGGGCGCCACCACGCGCGTGCAGATATTGCCGAAAGAGTCATAATAATCGCGGCGGACGACATCAGGCGAATAGCTGAAATGCTGCGGCGATATCAGATCGGGCAGCCGGCTCGGATGCACGCTCAGCATCAGGATGATCGGCGTGGGTTGCGGACATTCGAAGACGATCTCGAAACCGCAGCGGATCTTCATGCAACGGACTCCTGTCCCGCAAGCGCCATCGCCGCGGGCTATGCCTAGAAGCAAGACGGATGCCGGATGGTTCCCTACTCGGCCGCGTAGCGCCGGGGATCGAGCGTGATCTCGCGCACATCGACCTCGACGTCCATTCCGACGGCGTCGTCGCGCGAGCCGTTCCATGTGCCCCAGAGAGGCACCGCGTGGCGCGGATCGCGCGCGACGGCAACGCGCACGAGATCGCGATTGCCGATGATGCCGTTTGTCGGATCGAACTCCACCCAGCCGGCACCCGGCAGGTAGACCTGCACCCAGGCATGGGTATTGCCGCCGCCGATATGACCCGCCGAATCCGGCACATACAGATAGCCCGAGACAAAACGCGAGGCGAAGCCGAGCGCGCGGGTCGCCTCCATCATCAAAACAGCGAAGTCGCGGCAGGTGCCTGCCCCTCTTTCGAGCGTCATTATCGGATCCTGCGTGCCCTGCTCGGGCCGCCCGACATAAGCGAAGCTCTCCTTGATGGCGTGCGTGATGTTCATCAGCAGCTTGCCGGTCGGCGTTTCGCCGTCGTGTTCGAGAAACTGCCGCACCCAGCGATCAATCTCATGGCCGGGATCGAAGTAATGACGCTCGATGGATCTGGCGAGGTCGGGCATCTCCTCCGGCCCGTAGGTGAAAGGATAGGTCCGCGCATAGTTTTCCATGCGGAAGTCCGGCGTGTTCATCGGCAGGTGATCGAGGAGGACGTCGCTTTCGAACACCAGTTCCTCCGCCGGCTCGCCGAAACGTGCGATCCCGACGACATTGCCGAGCACGTCGTGAATCCAGCGCAGGTCGACCGGCTCCGGCGTAATGCGCAGCCGCATGTCGATCAGCCGTTGGTCATAGCTCTCCTGCGGCCGGAACATCAGGCGATGCTCGCCGAAGGACACCGGACGGCGGTAGCGGTAGACGGTCGTATGGCGGATCGAGAGCCGTGGCATGGGGGGCCTTTTTAGCCCCCTCCCTCCTGCCTAGCCAGCCGGCAGGCGCGACGGCGTATCTTCCAACCTTCGGTCTTCCCGGCCAGAACCCGAAAAGCGGCCGGCGGAATAGTGGGAAGGCTCCCCACAACGGGCATAAAAGCGCCTTGTTATCAAAAGCTTGTCTGCTAACGGCGCAGTCATGTCAAAAAAATATCACACGGCGCGGATTAAACCCGTATCGGGCCGCGTATATGGCGCATGAGCGGAAACGCGCCCAAGTTCGACGTCACGGCCCTGCTGCCCGCCCTGCGCCGGTATGCGAGAGCGCTGACGCGTGACGACGCTGAAGCCGATGACCTTGTTCAGGACGCGCTCGTGCGCGCCTATGGGGGTCACGCCACCTTTCGCCCGGACGGCGATCTGAAGAGCTGGCTGTTTTCCATCCTCCACAATTCGTTTGTGTCCGGCACCCGCCGCCGCCGTGCCTATTCGGCGCGGATTGAACGCGCCGCCGAATTGGCCGACACCGAAATCCCGCCTGATCAGGAGGCACGGCTGCGTCTCGCGCAGGTCCGGACGGCCTTTCTCGCTCTGCCTATCGAACAGCGCGAAGCGCTGCATCTGATCGCGATCGAAGGCATGGCCTACGGCGAAGCCGCCGACGTGCTTGGCATTCCGGTCGGCACCCTGATGTCGCGGCTCGGCCGCGCGCGCGCCGCCCTGCGCGAGATCGAAAGCGGCGGGAACATCATTCCTCTCAAACGCACACGAGGCCGTAATGACGATCGCTGATCGTATCGGTGAGGCCGAACTCAATGCTTATGTCGACGGACAGCTGGATCCGGCTGGCCGCGTCGAGGTCGAGGACCATCTGGCCGACCACCCTGCGCTTGCCGCGCGGGTGATGGCGGATCTTGCGATGCGCGATGCGCTTCGCCTCGCCTTCCCGCTTCAGAATACGCAGGCCGAACCGCAGACTCTCGCCTGGGCCCGCAAGCTCGAAGGCGCGCTCGGCCGCCGCCGCTTCGTCGCGGGCTTCACCCGCCTGGCTGCCGCGATCGCTATTTTTGCTCTGGGCTGGGGCGCCAGCAGCGGTTGGGACAGGCTGAACCGCCTGCCCGATCAGTCCGCGCTTCTCGCCAAGGCAACAAAGCTCGGCGAACAGGTCAATGTCCGCCTGCCTCAGCTTCCGAAAGGCTGGTCCATCGTTGACGCCAGGCTCGCCGATGTTGGCAAGGGCGTGCAGCTCACATTCGCAACACCGCAGTTCGGCCGCCTGTCCCTCGTGGCGCACAGTTCGGACGATGTCGGCATCGTGTTCCCGACCGTAAATACGGGCGAAGACACCTCGATTCACTGGCAGCTCGTTTCGGATCATTACGAGCTGACATCGAACCTGACCGGAAAGCCGCTCGAATACGCGGCGCTGGAACTCTACCAGACCCTCTACTGAGCGGACTGCAAATCCAAAGAAGCCGGAACCGGGGGGTATCCGGACGCAATATCTTTGACCTGGAGAAACGTCCTTATGAGTGAGAAAGCAAATCCCGCGCTGAAGCCGCAGGTGTCGGAAGCGACACGCTGGCTGCAGCTTGTCGTCGGCGTGGTCTGCATGGTTGCGACCGCGAACATCCAGTACGCCTGGACTCTTTTCGTTCCTGAAATTCAGCAGACTTTCGGCTGGGAACGCGCATCGATCCAGATCGCGTTCACGATCTTCGTGCTTGTCCAGACATGGCTTGCGCCGATCGAGGGCTACTTCATCGACAAATTCGGCCCGCGCCTGATGGTTGCCTTCGGCGCGATCTTCATCGGCCTCGCCTGGATCATCAATTCGCAGGCCACCAGCCTCATGGGCTTCTATGCCGGCGCGGCCATCGGCGGCATCGGTGTCGGCTCGATCTACGCGACGTGCATCAACAACGCGCTGAAGTGGTTTCCGGATCGCCGCGGTCTCGCCGTCGGCCTCACGGCGGGCGGCTACGGTGCCGGCTCGGCCGCCACGATCCTTCCGATCGCGGCCATGATCGAGTCCTCCGGCTTCCAGGAAACCTTCTTCTTCTTCGGCCTGCTGCAGGGCGGTCTGGCCTTTGTGGCGGCATGGTTCCTGCGTTCGCCCGGCAAGGACGAGATCCGCACCTCCCAGAAGCTCGTGCAGTCGCGCCGCGACTACACGCTGAAGGAAGCCATGAGCACCAAGCTCTTCTGGCTGATGTTCCTCATGTTCATCTGTGTCGTCACCGGCGGCATGATGGCGGTCGCCCAGCTCGGCGTTATTGCGCAGGACCTCGGCGTGAAGGAATTCGAAGTCAATCTGTACTTCTTCACAATGGCCGCCCTGCCGCTCGCGCTGATGCTCGACCGCATCATGAACGGCATCTCGCGGCCGCTGTTCGGCTGGATTTCCGACAATATCGGCCGTGAAAAAACGATGGTCATCGCCTTCACGCTCGAAGGCCTCGGCATCATCGCGCTCGGCTATTTCGGTCACAACCCGTACGCATTCCTCATCCTGTCCGGCGTCGTGTTCCTGGCATGGGGCGAGGTCTACTCGCTGTTCTCGGCGCTCGCCGGCGATGCCTTCGGCACCAAGCACATCGGCAAGATTTACGGCGTGCTCTACACGGCCAAAGGCATTGGCGCGCTGTTCGTTCCCGTCGGCAATCTGCTGATGGAAGCGACCGGCACCTGGGCAACCGTGCTGTACACGGTCGCCGCGATGGACCTGTTCGCCGCATTCCTCGCCGTCGTCGCCCTTCGACCGACGCTCGCCGCGCATGTCGCGCGGTCCGGCCTCGCCGAAAAGGATGTACCGACGGAGAATCTCGGACGCGCGGCGGGAGCTGCCGTGTCCTGACCTAATTGGCGCCGGGTTCGCGTTCGGCGCCGATCGCGGTTTTACCGCGTTTCCCCCTCTCGCCTCTCCCCAAGACAGGCGGGAAAACTTGAAGGCAGGTCACCTCCCCCGGAGGCCTGCCTTCTTTTCTTTTCGGGGACATGTCTTCTGTTGAGGGCTAAGCCACCCGGGCGCGGTCCGCCGGTCCCTTGCGAAGGCGTTCGCCGACATCCCGCGCCGGCATCGGCCTGCCAAAGGCATAGCCCTGCCCGTAAGTGCAGCCGATGGCGCGCAGCACGCCCGTGAGCTCAATATCCTCAATGCCTTCGGCAATGACCGGCATGTTGAGCGTCCGCGCCAGCCCGACGATTGCGTTCACCAGCTTGCGGCTGTCTTCGCTGTTCAGCAGATCGGTGACGAAGGACCGGTCGATCTTGATTTTATCGAAGCGGAGTTCGTGCAGATTCTGCAGGCTGGAGTAGCCGGTGCCGAAATCGTCGAGCGCGATCTGCATGCCATGGCTGCGGAAGGCCTGCATGATGGCCTGCGCCGCCGGAAAGTCCTGGATCAGCGCATCTTCGGTAACCTCGATTTCGAGACGGCTCGGGGCTATGCCCCACTCCGTGGCAATGCTCGCCATCAGCCCCGGCAACATCGGATCGCTCAGTTGCTGCGGTGAGAGATTGATCGACAGGGTAATATCCTCCGGCCAGGACTTCGCATCACGGCACGCTGCCGCGAGCAGAAGCCGGGTCATGGATTCCATCAGGCCGACGTCACTTGCGACTCCGATGAAGACATCCGGCGGCAATATTCCCTTCAAAGGGTGATTCCAGCGCGCGAGAATTTCGAGACCCACGATCCGCCCGCTCTCCAGATCGACGATGGGTTGGTAATAGGGGATGATCTCGCCATCCCTGATGCCCGTATGCAGTTCGGATTCCAGCGAAACCCGGCTCTGAAGTTCCGCATGCATGCTTTTTTCGAAGAAGCAGTAGCCACCGCGCTCATCGCGCTTGGCCCGGTACATCGCAAGATCCGCCGCACGCAGCAGATCGTCGGGAGCTGATGCGTCCCGTACGGACAGAGCGAGACCGACGGTGCCCCCGATTTCGACATGGCCGCCTCTGATCGGGAACGGCGAGGCCATCGCGCGCAGAATATCCCTGGCCATTTGCCGCGGACGCCACTCTTCTCCCTGCAAGGCAACAACGATCGCAAACTCATCGCCACCAAGACGCGCCACGAGATCCTGCTCGCGTGCGATCAGCTTCAGCCGGCGTGCGGCTTCCTTCAGAACCAGGTCGCCTACAGGATGACCCATCAGGTCGTTCACCCGTTTGAACTTGTCGAGGTCCAGAACCATCAGCGCCACTTCTTCCGGCCTGGAGCCGGCGAAGACCTCGGCAAGGCGCGCATTGAGCAGGCGACGGTTGGCAAGCCCCGTCAGCTCATCAAGCCGCGCAAGTTCGGAAAGGCGCGCATTGGCCTCCGCCAGATGGCGGTTTTTCTCGACGATAAGCGCCTCGTTGCGTGAAACAAGATCGACCGCGGCGTTGAATGTCCTCGCCAGCTCGCTGAAATCGCGCGGCAGCGCCTCCGGATCGACACGCGCCTCGCGATTGCCCACGCCATAGGCGAGCGCGGCATGGGTGAATGCGCGGATCGGCCGGACGACAATGCTTTCCGCCAGAACCCAGGCAATCGCCATCAAAGCGATGAAAAGCAAAACATTCTTGCCGAACTCCTCGCGCATGGCGTCGTAGACCGGCTGCATCAGCTTGGCTTCCGGAAAGCCTATGATCGTTCGGGCCCGCGTCCCTGCCAGCGGCGCCGAGATGTAAAGACGATCAATGCCGTCCGGTCCCTCGCCGGCCACCACCTGCCCGTCCGTTTTCGCAAGCTCGGCGAAAAGCGGGTTCTCCGAGACGTTCTTGCCTTGGAGCGTGGATTTGTTATTGGCAGAAACAACCGTGTTGGAGCCGTCGACGAGCAGGACTGTCGTGTCTTCGCCGGCCAACTTCTCGCTGACTTCGTCCAGAAAGCTCAGATCAATCGTGAGAATAATGACGGATTCAATCTCACCTTCGGCGTCTATACGAGGCGCCGCGGCGATCACGATCGGCATGTTGTGCACGCGCCCAACCAGATAATCGCTCAGGACGAAATCTCGTGTCTTCAGCGCTTCCTGATAATAGGCGCGATCCATCACGGTGGTGCCAGGTTTCAGAGGCCCCGTGCTGCAGGCGAGACTCCCATTTCGGTCAGCGATCGAGATGGCCATCAGCCATCTGGGAGCTGTCGAAATCTGCTTGAACCCCTCGCCGCAGATATCGAGGCTCGGGGCCAGCTTCGTGATGACGCCGAGCAGAAGACGTGCCGACTCCACAAACTCGGCCTGCTGAACCGCCGCGTTCTGGGCAACCAGCACCATCCGGTGCTGGACCTCGCTGACGCGGCGGTCCCGCCGGTCCATGACGTCCAGATAGGAATCGAAGGCGAGCCCAGCCGCGGCCAGGCCAAGCAGGACAACAAGCCTGCGGCGCATGCCGGTCCGGAGAAGAGGGCGAAGGCGGTTGAGCAGCCCCATAACCCTAGGTTGGACCCTCAATGGCTAACAGTGCCTTGAATTGCACCCGAAGTTTTTAGGATGGTTAGCACAAGTATACTTTGGGAAATTTCTCCCGCATTGACCCGGGGCCGTCTCTCCTCTAGAAACCCGGCCGTGCGGGCCATTTCGGCCCGCGCTTTGTTTTGCACGCACCCGTGGCCTGGGCGGTCTTCGCCCAAGAGCCTGTCGGCCCCCGAGAGGGGGTGTCCAGGAAGGGCGCGTCTCCAACTCGCTTTCGAGAGGAACGCGGAATATGTCCAAGCGTCATGCTTCCAAGCACAAGATCGACCGCCGCCTTGGCGCCAATATTTTCGGCCGCCCCAAGAGCCCGGTTAACCGCCGCGAATACGGCCCCGGCCAGCACGGCCAGCGCCGCAAGGGCAAGATGTCGGACTTCGGCACGCAGCTGCGTGCCAAGCAGCGTCTGAAGGCCTCCTACGGCGACATCACCGAAAAGCAGTTCAAGAGGATCTACACCGAAGCGTCGCGCATGAAGGGCGACACCTCGGCGAACCTGATCGGCCTGCTCGAGTCGCGCCTCGACGCGATCGTCTACCGCGCCAAGTTCGTTCCGACGATCTTCGCCGCCCGCCAGTTCATCAATCACGGCCACGTCAAGGTGAACGGCCGCCGCGTGAACATCGGCAGTGCGCGCATCAAGGTCGGCGATGTCATCGAGGTCAAGGAAGCCTCGAAGCAGATGGCGCTGGTTCTCGAAGCGGTCAGCCTCACGGAACGCGACGTGCCGGACTACATCGCGGCCGATCACTCCAAGATGACGGCGCAGCTCTCGCGCGTTCCGGGCCTCGGCGATGTGCCCTACCCGGTCCAGCAGGAACCGAACCTGGTCGTCGAGTACTATTCGCGCTGATCAGCGCTATCATCTGCAGGAATACAAAAAGCCGCCCTCGGGGCGGCTTTTTCATTGAGACCGAAATGACCGGTCAGGAAGTCTGCTTGACCGGCAGTCCCTTCGACTGCAGCAGCTGCTGCAGCTCGCCGGCCTGGAACATCTCGCGGACGATATCGCAGCCGCCGACGAACTCGCCCTTTACATAGAGCTGCGGGATGGTCGGCCAGTTGGAAAATTCCTTGATGCCATCGCGCAGGCCGTCGCCTTCCAGCACGTTCACATCCTTATAGGGCGTGCCGAGATACTCCATGATCTGGACCACCTGGCCGGAGAATCCGCACATCGGGAACTGCCGGTTCCCTTTCATGAAAAGCACGACATCGTTGCTGTCGACGTCATTCTTGATCTGTTCGAGAACGTTCATTTTACCACCTGTCGGGCCGGTTCAAGGTCGGCCGGTTAGCGCAATATAAGCACGCTTTTACGGATTGGGAGCCGAGGTCTGCAACGCCAGCGCATGCAGCACGCCGCCCATCCGGCCCTGAAGGGCCGCATAGACCATCTGATGCTGCTGAACCCGGCTTTTGCCGCGGAACGCCTCGGACACAACAGTGGCGGCATAGTGGTCGCCGTCTCCGGCCAGGTCCTTGATGGTCACTTGGGCATCCGGGAAGGCATCCTTGATCATCTTTTCGATGTCGCTTGCTGCCATCGGCATGGTCAGTTCCCCGCACCGGCCATATAGGCCGGGAACCAGCCCTCATGGGCTTCGCGCAATTCGGCGATGGATATGGACTGGCCGCCCGGCAGCGTCAACGCACTGCCCCCCGTCTTGCCGATCCTTTGCGCCGGAACGCCGGCGGCCTTCGCGTCCGCGAGCACGCCTTCGGCATCCTTCGTGGCGATCACATACCTCGCCTGGTCTTCGCCGAACAATGCCGCATGGGCCGGAATGCCCTCCGGCAGCACATCGATCGTCGCGCCGGTATTTCCGGCCATCGCCATTTCGGCAAGCGCCACGCCCAGCCCTCCGTCCGACAAGTCATGCACCGCGCTGACGCGCTCCTGTTTGATGAGCGTACGGACAAAATCGCCGTTGCGCCTTTCCACGGCGAGATCGACCGGCGGCGGAGCGCCGTCTTCCCGGTTCTCGATCAGCCACAGATAGACGGACGAACCGAGCCACCCCGCCGTCTCGCCGACGAGGACGATCTCCTCGCTCTCGTCCTTGAACGCCAGCGTTGCGGTCTTTGCGACGTCCTCGACGACGCCCACGCCGCCGATCGTCGGCGTCGGCAGAATGCCGCGCCCCTGCGTCTCGTTGTAGAGCGACACATTGCCGGACACGACGGGGAATTCGAGCGCCGAACAGGCCGCGCCGATGCCCTTCAGGCAGCCGACGAGCTGGCCCATGATTTCCGGGCGCTCCGGATTGCCGAAGTTCAAATTGTCCGTAATGGCGAGCGGCCTGCCGCCGACAGCCGTGATGTTGCGCCAGGCTTCCGCCACCGCCTGCTTGCCGCCTTCGAACGGATCGGCCTCGCAGTAGCGCGGGGTCACGTCGCAGGTCAGCGCCAGCCCCTTCGGACCATCATCGATCCGCACGACCGCGGCATCGCCGCCGGGGCGCTGCACGGTGTTGCCGAGGATCAGGTGGTCGTATTGTTCATACACCCAGCGCTTCGACGACAGTTCGGGCGAGCTGATCAGGGTCTTCAGCGCGCCGGTCAGCGAGGTCGGAGCCTTCACGCTGTCGGCCGCAAGCACCGGACGTTTCGGCGTTTCGACCCACGGCCGGTCATATAGCGGCGCCTCGTCGCCAAGCTCCTTGATCGGCAGGTCGGCCCATTCCTTGCCCTGATGCCAGACGCGGAATCTGAGATCGTCGGTCGTATGGCCGACGACAGCGAAATCAAGCCCCCATTTCGTAAATACAGACTTGGCAATCTCTTCCTTCGCGGGGTCGAGCACCATGAGCATGCGCTCCTGGCTTTCGGACAGCATCATCTCATAGGCGGTCATGCCGGATTCACGCGTCGGTACGCTGTCGAGATCGAGCTTGACGCCGAGATTGCCCTTGGCCCCCATCTCGACGGACGACGAGGTCAGCCCCGCCGCTCCCATATCCTGAATGGCGATCACGGATCCGGTCTGCATGAGTTCGAGGGTCGCCTCGAGCAGAAGCTTTTCCGCGAACGGATCGCCGACCTGCACCGTCGGCCGCCATCGTGGCGCCGTGGATACCGTCGCGCCCGGTCTTGGAGCCGAGATAGACGATCGGATTTCCGACGCCGGTCGCCTTTGCGTAGAAGATCTGGTCGGATCGGCAGATGCCGACCGCCATCGCATTGACGAGGATGTTGCCGTCATAGCGCGTGTGGAAACCCACCTGCCCGCCAACCGTCGGCACGCCGAAGGCATTGCCGTAACCGCCAATGCCGGAAACGACGCCCGAGATCAGATGCCGCGTCTTGGGGTGTTGCGGATCCCCGAACCGCAGGGCGTTGAGCGCCGCGATCGGCCGCGCGCCCATCGTAAAGACATCGCGCAGAATGCCGCCCACGCCCGTCGCCGCGCCCTGATAAGGCTCGATGAAGCTCGGATGGTTGTGACTCTCCATCTTGAAGACAACCGCCATGCCGTCGCCGACATCGATGACGCCGGCGTTCTCGCCCGGGCCCTGGATGACCCACGGCGCCTTGGTCGGAAGACCCCTCAGATGGAGCCGGGACGATTTGTACGAGCAGTGCTCATTCCACATCGCCGAGAAGATGCCGAGCTCGGTGAGCGTCGGTTCACGGCCGATGAGTTCGAGAATGCGCTGGTATTCGTCCGGCTTGAGCCCGTGCTGGGCTACGAGTTCAGGCGTGATCGCAGGGGCGGAAGCCGCCATCATTTCGCTCGGGAAGTCCGCGTGAAGGATAGGTTTTGGATAGCGGCTCGGTCCGCCGGGCGCAAATGCTTTCCGCACCGCGCCCCAGCCGCCCCCAATAAGAGCCATCCGGCTCTCCGCAAAACGCATTCGGTGACTGAAAAGCAGGCAAAACTGCCTAAAACCCAATCTAGTTTTGGTTATCGGAAAGTAAATCTTCATCAAACTACTGATTCAAATGCCGACATTTCAAATTTTAGGCGATTGAGTAAGTAATTTTCGCCGTTCTGGTAATAGGTTGCCCCTCGAATTTCATTTGGGGAAGTACCTTCCATGCCTCAGAAATCGCTCTGGAAATGCCAATCCGGCAATTTTGGCATCATGTTCGCCTTCGCCGTCCTGCCGATCCTCGCGGGGGTCGGACTCGCTGTCGATTATGCGCGGGCGGAATCAGCACGCGGACGGCTTACCTCGTCGGTCGATGCGACGGCTCTCGCCCTCGCCCACGCCAGCGTTAACCTCACTCAGGCGGAGATGCAGGCCAGGGCGCGCCAGCTGTTCGACGGCAATTTCGCGGGCGAGCCCGGAACGCTTGTCGGCGACATCGATATTGAGCGCAGCGCCGCGGAACTGACGGTCGGGGCATCCGCTCAGGTGCAGACGACGTTTCTGAAGCTGTTCAACGTCGCCACACTCGACGTGACCAGCCAAAGCAAGGTGACGTGGGGCGGCCGCGCCAGCAAGGTCGAGATCGTTCTCGCGCTGGACAACACAGGCTCGATGAAAGGCGACAAGCTCGATGAGCTGAAGACCGCCGCCAAGGAGTTGATCGACTCGCTTGAGACCGTCGCCAGCACGCCCGGCGCGGTGAAGATCGGCCTTGTCCCCTTCGCCACCACGGTCCGCGTCAACCCGAGCGACAGCGCTTACAAGACGGCACCGTGGATTCGCTTCGACGACGTCACCGAATGGTACCGGAACCGCAATGGCGACTGGCGCCAGCGCACCCGCTCGTTCAGCACGAGCGACTGGGAGGGCTGCATCCAGGACCGCGACCAGTCGAACGACGTGACGGACATTCTCTCCGGCAAGACCGTCGGCTACGAGACCGACAAGGGCAACACGCTGTACCCGGCCATCGAAGGCTGCCCGTCGCAGGAGCGCAATCTCCAGACCATCCAGCCGCTCACAACGGATTTGGGCATGCTGAAGGACAAAATCGAGGACATGACAGCGGCCGGCAACACCAACGTGACCATTGGCATTTCGTGGGGACTGGCCATGCTCTCGAACGCCGCGCCGTTTACCGAGGGGGCGGCAGCGGATGACAGTG
>LNFM01010828.1_pt1 | contig 12653 bp, 9 predicted proteins | sample 596031 | NCBI WGS metagenome assembly LNFM01 (sample SAMN04254537, study PRJNA301005) | activated carbon metagenome | isolation source: dual media filters at the Ann Arbor, Michigan drinking water treatment plant | place: USA: Ann Arbor
GGGCCCGGCCCCGCGCTTGTTGGGGGATCGTCTAATGGTAGGACTGCAGACTCTGACTCTGCCTGTCTAGGTTCGAATCCTAGTCCCCCAGCCAGCCTTCCTAGCCTCCAAGAGGCATCGTAATATCAAGGGCTTAGAGATAGGCCGCCTACTGATGCCACCCCAACTGCCGCCCCAGCGCCACCCCAAATAAGCTTGATCGGACGCTTCAACTGTGCAGTCTACGCCCTCACGACTAGGAGGGGGCGACCGCAGAGGCGTTCAAGCGTATGGCAGCACACGGCAGCAGCACGGACCTTCGATACCTTGAGAAGCACGGCAAGCAGTACCGAGCGAAGCTGGATGTCCCGAGGAAACTAAGGGAAATCGTTGGCAAGGCCGCACTCAAGAAAGCCCTAGGCACGGATAGCCTCACCGAAGCGCAGCGCCTGCGTTGGTCCGCGCGCGGCGAACTCCAAAAGCAGCTCCACGAGATCGTAAAGAAGGCGAAAGCCGCACCGCATGATCCGATAGTGGCAGAGGCGTTGAAAACTAAGGCGTTCCTCGCCACGCCCCATCTCGATCCAGAGCAGCGGGAACTCATCACCGACCATGTGCACTGGGAACGCCGCGAGCAAATCGAAAGGGAGCACGGCAAGGCAACGGCAGAGCAGTTCTTCAACATTGCGACTGGCCGCAGCACACCCATCACTGTCCACATCGATCAGTGGATGACTGACCTAGACGGCCACGTGAAGCCGCGCACGCTCAAGCACTACGCCGACGCAGTCCGTCATCTTGCTGCGTTCGCGGCGGAACACGACTTGCCCCAGACGCTTGAGGCGTTCGAAAGGCGAGATGCTGGAGACTTCATCTCCAAACGCTTTATTGCACCCAAAGCAAAATACAAGACAGCTCGCAAGTACGTCTCCGCGTTGTCCGCTTACTGGCGATGGCTGGATGACAAGGGCAAGTTGCCTCGCGGGTCGGACAATCCTTGGCGTGGGCAAAGACTGCCGCCGAAAAACGCTACGAAGCTCAATAGCGACGGTACCATCGAGGACAACGAGCCGCGCCCGTTCACCGACGATGAGGTTGCGCGCCTTCTCTATCCTGGCAAGCCGGACGATCCCGTGCTCATGGAGTTCATGCTCATCGCAGCACTCAGCGGGATGCGTCGCGAAGAGATAGGCCGCCTTCGTATCCGCGACGTGGACCTTCTTGGCCTCTCGATTGATCTTCCCCGCGCCAAGTCCAAAGCCGGCATCCGTGCCGTGCCTCTTCATCGCGACCTCGCACGCCTTATCGCCAAGAGAGTATCCGGCAAATCTCCCAGCGCGTGGTTATTCCCCGAGCTTCCGGACGACAAGGAAGGCCGTCTCGCCGAGCGTGCAGATGAGGTCGGCAAGCGCTTTGTCACTTACCGTCGCGGCCTCGGGGTGGACGACCGTCTGGCCGGGGAGAAGCGGTCCCGCGTGGACTTCCATTCGTTCCGCCGTTGGTTCGTCACCAGGGCAGAGCGAGCTGGAATTGAGCCGCACATCATCGCAGCGGTGGTTGGCCACAAGGCGAACCGCGAAGGCATGACGCTTGGGGTTTACTCTGGAGGCCCCTCGATGGGACAGCGTAGGCAGTGCGTCGAGTCCGTGCAGCTGCCAGTCATGCGCTCACGTTCGTGAGACCGAGAAGCCGTAAAACCAGTTGGTGGCCAACGGGATGTCATTCTTGTCGCCCCCGCGTTCCTATATAGTCGCGCAACAGCGAGGAGCGAATCAGAATGCGCGTTGCTGCCCTGTTTGCCGGCATCGGGGGACTTGAACTTGGCCTTCATCAGTCTGGCCACGAGACAGCCTTGACGTGCGAGGTGTGGCAGCCAGCCCAAGCTGTGTTGGCATCCAGATTTCCCGGTGTTCCAAATCGCTCAGACGTAAGAAAGCTGAGGTCGTTGCCGCGGGATATCGATTTGCTGACTGCAGGTTTTCCCTGTCAGGATCTTTCGCAAGCGGGGATGACGGCCGGTATTGCGGGAAGGCGTTCGGGTCTCGTCGACCACGTTTTCCGCCTGCTCGACCGACGTCGTATTCCCGTCGTCGTCCTCGAAAACGTCTCTTTCATGCTTCAGCTAGATAAAGGCGCGGCGATGGAGCGCCTTACAAGCGCATTTGAAGAGCGCGGCTATCGCTGGGCATATCGTACGGTTAGCACTCTCGCGTTCTTACCTCAGCGACGCGAGCGCGTATTCTTTGTTGCCAGCATTTGTGACATTGACCCTGAGAGGGTACTGTTTGCAGACGACGTGGCCCCTCTAGAACAATCGACGCAGCTGAAGACCCACGCCCACGGCTTCTACTGGACAGAAGGTGTTCGGGGGCTCGGCTGGGCCAAAAGCGCTATACCGACGCTCAAGAACGGGTCCACGGTCGGCATACCGTCTCCACCGGCCATACTGATGCCCGATGGTCGAATCATCAAACCGGACCTCAGAGATGCGGAGCGACTTCAGGGCTTCGCACCTGGATGGACCGAAGCTGCACCCGACCGCATGCGCTGGTCACTAATTGGCAACGCAGTGTCTGTTCCGGTTGCCGCTTGGTTGGGCCACCAGTTGCAGGAACCAGGCTTCTACTTCGGGGAGCTGGACCGGCCATGGCCTGCAAAACGAAACTCATTCCCCAAGGCTGCGCGATTCGATGGGCAAACACGGTACGCTGTGCAAATTGGCATGTTTCCCGTTTGGCAGAAGCGGCCGCCTCTTCATAGGTTCCTGCGGTATCAGGGAACTCAGCTGTCAGCTCGTGCGACTGCTGGCTTTCTCGCAAGAGCAGAGAATTCGTCACTGAGGTTTGAGCCCGGCTTCCTCGACGCCGTCAGACGGCACCTCAAGCGGATGATAAAGCAAGAAGGGATCGCGAAGCCTCTCACTCAGCGTCGGAGAGCAGTTACCGCTTTGACGCCCATTGCCGCTTAACAGCTATGCGGCCGATGTTGGAGACCGACTCCAAACGCCGAGCGCTGATGCAGCGCGTGAGACAGGAGGGCACGACCCTAGAAAGTATCGTCGCCAGTGCTTGTCACTCGCTCGGTTTGCGCTACCGCCTCAACGTGAAATCTCTCCCCGGATCACCGGATCTCGCTAACAAATCACAGCGCTGGGCTATTTTCGTCAACGGCTGCTTCTGGCACAACCACAAGGCTTGCCGTTTAGGTTCGATCCCAGCGCGGAATTCGGAGTTTTGGCGCGGCAAGTTTGCCGGCAATAGGAAGCGGGACGCCCTCAAAATCCGCCAATTGAGGCACCTAGGCTTTCGCGTCTTGATTGTGTGGCAGTGCCAAACTCAATCGGCCGAGTCGCTCTCAGCCCGCCTGTCAAAGCTGAGCAAAACGCGTTGAATACATATGCGACAGCCGGTCGATCATCGCCGCATAATGATACGTATCGTTTGGCTGCGGAGCCGGAGGTCTCGTGTACAATTTCACGCGAGATCCATCGTTCACACAATCAACTACGACTATCGACAGCGCATCGTACCCAGCAATGCCCGTTTGGGACCTCCGTGGAAGTTGCTTCACCTTGCCCATGGTAATTTCCACAGACTTCGGCTGAGGATGTTCGCTCCATTGCGGGTCAACATCTCGGTACTTTTTATTCCGATCTGGGCTCAGAAATGTATCGGCGATGTTGATCATCACGAAACCTGCCGCAATGGCGAGATCGTAGGCCCCGTGTACGGTCAGATGACTTGAGTTGAGCTCATCATACAGTCGAGGCAAAGCCTTTTGATGAGCTGTCATGCACGCCTTCGCTTCCAATGCGACGAGCACGTTCCCCACCTTCACTTCTGACAGAAGCGGTAGCTCTTCAAGCTCCTTCCGCTCGGTCTTGTTGAGCGAAATTTTCCAGTGCTCGGCAAGATTCGGCAATGTCCATTTGCTCCTGACGGCACCAGTGGCGGGCTGACAAACGACCAAGTCGAGATCCTTCGACCGCCCGTGCTGGAAATCTTTGATCTCCACATTGATCCCGAAACCTACTACGCCCTTGGAGACGTGCTCGCGAAACAGTCGAGAGTTACGCAAGAGATCGAAGACAACTCCCCAACAGGCGACCTTCGAGTGATGATCACTGCGACTGTGGTAGTTCCACGCGTTGCCGTTCGTGTCGACGACATTTGGACTTGAGATCGTCCGAGCGAGTATCTCCGCTCCAGAGATCGTCATGCATATCCTCCAAGCTGAACGTCCAAGCGGTCGCTCCGCTGGCATTCGATTCGTCATATATGCAGGGTTGCAGATCGATCGACGCTTGGAAAGCGCCCGCTCGCGCTACCATTGGCACGCTGCGAAGACCCCCGACGCAAGCCCGCTCAGCATTCAGGCAAATGGGCCTCATATGAGGCCTATATGGCTGATTCGAAGTCCTAAACGGCAATCTGAGTGAACTGCACTTGGCACATTTTGTGCACCCGTTCTTCTCGCACCGCCCAAGCAGACCAGAGCTTCAAAAAGCAAAACGGTCTCACATCGTTCAGGAAGTGATTGCGGAACCATGACTTCGCACGACGACGAAAACGCCGAGAGAAAGTCGCGCAACGCGGTACCTCTCAATTCCCGGATGGCCGATGTTCGCCGCAGCGCTTCGCGCTTTGTGGAGGGCGTCCATCAATATTTCCCGCCTGAACTACCAGCTGATCCTCGTAACCGTGCTCAGGTTCTCCGTGAGTTCGAGACACGGGCGGGTGCATACCTCAATACCAAACTCTCCGCGAGCAAAGCCCATCACGACGGCGACCCCATGCGGATTAAATCCGCCCGCAACTATGTCCGCAAATTGAGCCGTCCTCTCGCCGAATACATCGAGGCTGAAGCCCAGCGGGCGAAACACAAACGTGGCCCCAAAGACAGATGGCAATCGGCCTACAACGCACTCGGCGCCGACGGGCTCGCCTATTGCACGATGGAGGCGATCGTTTCGGTGCTCGTCTCGCGGCTCTCATCTGATGAGCGCGACCAGCCCGTGGACGCCACCAAGGTATCCCGCGAGATCGGCCGCCGGATAGAAGCTACAGTTCAGCTATCAGCCTGGGCAAAGCACAATCCGGCGCTGTTCTCAGAGTACGAACGCCGATTGGACAAGGCGGGGGCGACGCCACGCCACCGCAAGGAAGTCCTTTCCATCGGCCTGAACAAGAAAGCCCGCGACCAAGAGACGGCCTCCCGTGAGCTCCTGGAGGCCACTGAGCCTTGGCCCGAAGCGGAGACAGCGGGCATAGGTCGATGGCTCTTGTTCGTTACGGAGGGTGTGACCAAGGGAGAGATAAGCCTGCGCCGCCGCATCGAGGGCCATAAAAACATCAAGGCCCCGTATGTCGTCGAGCTGGCTGCCAAAGCCGTTGAACGTTTGAGAAAGGCCGTTGAAGTCGCGGCGCTGAGAGCCACGAGCAACCGCGCGATGATCTGCCCACCAAGAAGATGGCACAGTGTGCGCGATGGCGGCTATTTGCTTGGCGATGACCTTCGCTTCGATGCCACGTGCATGATCCGAGGCATTCCGCCAGTACGCGACGCGATAGAAAAGACCTTCAGTACAGACGATGCAGTCAAGGCAGCAAGGCCGGTCTTCACTGCAATCAACGTCCTCCAGGAGACGGCCTACGCGATTAACGAAGCCGTACACGACATCGCGAAGCAGGCTGCCAAATCTGAGCTCAAGCTCGATGATCTCCCAGCGAGCTACCGATTGGAGCGTGTGCCAAAGGTGCCACCAACGGGTGACAGCGAGACTGACAAGGCACGTCATGCCGAGTGGAAGCGCAAACAGGCGGATGTCGAGAACCGCAACGCGCGGAACATCTCCAAGATCCTATGGTCGCAGTCCGTATTGTCCGAAGCAGCAGAGCTTCGCGCTTTGAACATCGAAGGGACTGTGAAAAACGGACCTTTGTGGTTCGCCCATCGAGTCGATTTCCGGAGCCGCATGTACCCGGCCGGTACAGCCCTCAATCCGCAAGGCAGTGACCTCGCGCGAAGCCTACTGCGCTTTCATCATGGCAAGCCCATAGGTGATGGCCGTGGTCCTTTCTGGTTGGCTGCTCAGGTCGCGAAGGCATTCGGGCACGACAAGCTCAGGTGGGACGATCGAGTGCGCTGGACGCACGACAACGGGGACGTCATCCGAAGCATCGCAAATGATCCCCTCGGCAAGCGGCAGCTGTGGACGAGCGAGAGCGACAAGCTCTGGTCAGCCCTGGCGGCGGCTAACGAGTGGACAGCATATCTCGACAGCGGGCGCAGCCCCACCTTCGTCACCACGCTTCCCATCTTCATCGATGGCACGTGCAATGGCCTACAGCATTATGCGGCGCTGAGCGGTGATGCCAGGCTCGCGGAGCTGGTCAATCTTGAGCGAGGAGATTTGCCCGAGGACATCTATCGAGAAGTCGCTGAGGAAGCTCTTCGAGACATCAACGTGCGTGCGGAGCGAGGCCGCCCTATCGACCGGCAGATGGCACGTTTGTGGTTGCAGATCATCGGAGATGAATTTCCACGATCGATGGCCAAGAAGATCGTGATGACCAAGCCTTATGGCGGCACCTTCAGCGTGATCCTTGAAGAAGTCCGAGAGTTCTTTGACGACAACGAGAAGAAGCGCCAAACCGAATGGGGCCGATCCGTTGACGATGACGAAATGCCGAAACTCCGGGGATGGCTCGCCAATAGGCTGAAGGACGCTCTCGGCGGGAGAACCGCGCGGGCTGATGGCATCATGGATTGGCTTCGCGATGCGATGCGTCTCCTGTGCAAGCATAACGTTGCCGACAAGATGGATTGGCGAACCCCAGCAGGTTGGCCCTGGAAGAACCTCTACTACGGCCACACAAGCAAGGACGTGAGTGTAAAGGTGGACGGCTTGAAGCGCACGATGACGGTCGCGAAGAACGACAGGAGCAAATTCGATCGCAAGGAAGCTGTCTCCACAATCGCGCCCAACTTCGTGCACAGCCTCGACGCGACTGCCATGATGTTTGCCGTCAACGAGGCCAATTCGCGTGGCGTCAACGATATGATGGCCATTCATGACTGCATCGGCGGCTTGGCCCCCGACATGGATATCATCGCGAATGCCGTGCGGGTGGGCTTCGTGAAGTGCCATGAGGCGCTACCGTTGGTGAGGTTTAAGGAGGCGGTGCTGCTGGCGTTGCCGGATGATGAAGCGAGAGGGAAGTTAAAGCCGCTGCCGCATCGTGGGGAGTTTGACGTGCGGCAAGTGCTCGGGAGTGACTATTTCTTCTGCTGAGGAACGCAGCGGCACGAGCGCGGAGAGGTCGGGAGATATTCCTATCGCGTCGCGCGCTCCCCGGTGTGGATAAATGCGATAGCGTGGCACGACGAAGAATTCGTCGCCGACGAGTGTGTCCAGTATCTAGTGTGTTGCGTCGAGCGCTCTGATTGCGATCGTGTCCGCAAGCTCGATCATCCCATCACTAAAGTTCGACACGAGAAAAATGCGGATAGATGCGATAGAATTTCTTGAAGATGGCGATTGGATCTTCGCCCATATCGGACTTGGGAAAATCGAAGGCCATTCTCGCTCGAAAATCGTCGCTCGACTCTAAGGTCAACCGCTCTAATGTCGAAAGGGCAGGCAGATCAAGCCGATGAGGAGAATCCGGTGTCGAGTAAAACTCCCACCCCTTCACAAGTTGTTCGCTAGCATTGTTATCTGAAGCGCAGACTACAAGCGCTGCTGTCGCCATCGCTTGACCGTCTCTGTAGTGCGTAGCCAGTGCCCAAACGATCCGGCGGTTGCGGAAATTGAGCACTTCTTTTTCGACTGCCAGCTTGAGAACGCGGAGTACGCTATATCCGAAGGTCTTATGCATCATGCCGTCAGCGGACAACCCGCTCGGGAAGAGCTGCCCAACCCGCTCCTTGAAACGAGCAAGTCGCCACTCCTGTACGGTCGGCTTTTCCTTACGATCACCCGATGCTGCTCCGTCAACCTCAACGGAGACCTCATTGGCATCTGGCTTTCCGAGAGATTCTGGATTTGCGTTGAGCGTCACGCGAAGCACGCTTCCGACCGGAACAGTTCCTATCGTCCGCGCAAATCGTTCAATCTGAGTGGTGATGCTCTTCGGCTCGGTGTAGTCGAACCAAACGATCGCCGGCGCATTAAATTCGAGCCCATCCAAATACTCTTCGAGCGTACTGTGAACGCATTCGATCGACGCGACCGGGCGATTGAAGAGCTGGCGCTTGTGGACTTCTTCTTCGGCCTCAACACAGGTCATCCGATCGAGGCCGAGTCTCGCATGGACCAACCTGAAATCTTCAAGAAAGGGGCCGCCGAGGCCCACATAATGGTACTTCTCCAGCGACAACACCGGAGCCAACCGTATTAGTAGCGAGAGGAACAATTCTCGATCGACTGCCTTGTTGGGCCTCAGTCGGTAGGGAAGCGAGGATCCAGCACTCATATCTTAACGATCCTATTTCTTGGCCTTCGCCAACGTCAGCTCGAAGCACTTTTCGCCCACTATACTCGGCTTCTCGTCTTCGACGTCGAACAGCATTCTGGAAACGATTCGCAATTCCTCGACAGGCCGTGAGAACACCACTCTCCTCGATGACGGCGTCTTACCAGGCGGCTCCGGCAAAACCTTTGCTTTCTGCGGATTGAATTCGATCTGGCTGTCACTTCTCTTGACGTCGCTACGCAAAGCGATTGCCGCAATCGTCTGGCTCAAAGACTTCGGCTTAGAATCTTCCCAGTAACTCGACTGGTCGGCGCGGGGATGGTTTTTCCACTGATTTGTGTACGAGATCCATACCCGCATGCCCTCCTTCATTTTCACCAAGGACTCGAGCCAGACATTCGATGAGGTGTCGAGAGCGCGTTTGGTCGTTGTGACCGGCAGCTTTTCGGCACGCTTCGAGCGAAACTCGATGATCCCCGTGATGATGGCGAACTGCGGGTGGTACAGGGGGAGGCCATCGCCCCAGCCGGTGAGGCGGCTCTTGTCACCAACGATTACTGCGCGGTCGTTGCAGAGAACCGTCCAGCCGGCGGTCGCCGACGAGCGGTCGCGCTCGAAGCCCGTGTCTTCCTCCTCGTCGTCGCCCAGGCTTCGTCCGGAATTCAGGCCGACTGTGATCGAGACCAGGACGTCATCGATGGTCTTCTGAAAGACGAACGGGGCTGGACCATCGGCGCGTTCTGACACTAGCACTTCGACGAGCACCGGCTCCACGGGTTGGCCATTGAGATCGACCTTGAGGCCCCACTGGAGGAACATCGTGAAGTGCTCAGATATGGCCGTGCGCACCTCGTTTTCGAACGCTTCGTTGGCAAAATGTCTGGCGACGCCCTCGTACAATTCGCGAACTTGGATCACGGTACCGGTTTCGGCCAGCCTTTCGTTGGCCTCCGTCGGCTCGTTGATCGGCAGCGGGTCCCACCCTTTCGCTTCAAGCCAGGCTGAGGTAATCGGGACTTCAAATGTGTCCTCGCCATAGCGTGTCCGCACTAGCGCCTCACGCCCCATTTTGAAGATCGCGCGCTTCATTCCTACGCCGTACATGCCAATGGTCTCGGTCTCGACGTCGCGATCGTCGTCGGGTTCGCGGCCCATCTTGAATGCGTAGTTCTTCGCTACCTCACGTGGGATGCCACCGCAGTTGTCCTCGATCAGGAAGTGGTCGGCGGCGATTTCGATTCTCACGAAGTGCTTCGAGTAATCAACAGCGCCCCCGTTCGCGAGACGGAGCGCACCGTCGAGGCAATTGTCGAGGAGGTCGAGGATCGCATCGGCGAGATTGATGTCGCGCGTCAGCATCGACACGAAGAACTGTTTCGTCGGGCTCGCCTCTGCGCGGTCAGTGCTCGGTTTGGTCATCGACATCTCTCTCGTGAGTCGTAGTCATGGGAATTACGCCGTGAACCATCTGCCCGTCGGGTACCTTACCCGACCTTGCCGTGGATGGAACGCTTCCCACAGATCCGTGCGACAAACCCGCCAGTGTGCTCCCGGAACGCCCCGTGCATAGCTACTCTCTCCTGAGCAGCCTGGTCGAGCTGCGATAAGGGTGTACTGATGTCGGTTCGCGCACCGTCTACCAACAGCCAAGGTTGATAGTGGTTGCCGTGACTGTCGTGTTGGTAGGTCACGCCGCCCACGTCACTGCCGTCAAATCGATCGGTCAGTATCCAAGTCCGTGAATTCTCCACACGCATGCCCAACCGCGAGGGCTGTTCTAGATCTTTGGTCACCAGCTGTCCTTTGGCTAACATCGGGCGATCTATAGTACGCTGGCCAGGCGAACTCTGTCGCCGCTATGGCTAGGTTCGGATGTGAAAGGACCCGCAGGCGGCAGCAAGGATCTGTTTCTCTGCATGACGATATTCAGGCCCGGACAAGGGTATCCTAGATTTGTCGTTTGTGTCGGCAGGTAGGATACTAGCGGCCCACTTCGAAACGGCCGAAATACCCCCACCCGTATCCGGCTTTCAGGGCACATCTTAGCGGCGGTCGTCGGTCACTTTCAGCTGATCCTCGCGACGAATCCGCCAGTGTGCTCATCGAACGCATCCTGCATGGCCTTCCTCGCGACTTTCTCGTGGGGCTGAGCAACAAGCAAGCCATCGTGGATCGGCAGGACGACGACGTTTTGATCGAGGCAGCGCAGCACCGTCTTGATCATGATCTCGCTTTCATGGTGCATCAGCTCAAAGCCAACGCTTGGCGCACCTATCCACTTGGCAATCGCACGGTGCCTGTCCTTGAGACGCTGCTCTAGCACGGCGCCAGTCACGCCCTTGGTCAAGACTGCACGAGAGCCATCCAGAAGTTCGTAGGGCTTCCCTTCATGCGATGGCTTCCGGAACATCATCGCATTGACGTTCGTCTTGATGACATCGCGCATTGCCTTCTTGCGCTCAGGGTCCGACGGCCACCCCTCCAACGGGTCTATGCCTTCGTAGAGATCGCCATCAGGCAACGGCTTCTTAGCCTTCATCGCATAGAGCAACAGCAGGTACATTGATGAAAAGTCGAGATAGGCGACTGGATGGCCATCGATGCGGATGCCGTCACGCAGCTCCCGTTGCATGTTGATCCAGAAAGCATCGTAGAGGCGACCTCCGTGATCCCACCGACCATTGTGAAACACGCGCCGAAGCGTCCGCTCGTGCACCGCGACACCAACGCTCGGGACCCGACACCCGTTTATTACGCCGTTGCCTCGATCAAACGTGATGTCTGCGGCATCTAGAGCCAGGTTGATCCGCCGAAGCTGCTCTCGCCAAGTCTCGGTCTGCTCGTCGTCGTCATAGTTGATCTGATACTCTGACCGTTCGGGTGGTCTGAAGCCACGGAAGCGCTTGTCGACTTTGGCTTCACGCAGAACAAGAAGCTCCCGCTCGATGGTATCGCCTTCAAAGGTCACATCTCGCCATCGCATCTCCAGTTCGTGCAATCTCGGGTCATGCTCGGCGATCAGTTCGTGCATCTTGTCTGCGCACTTTAGCGTGGAGGGTCGGGCAGCCTCGGGATGCCTCGGTGCCACATCGAGATAGATCAATTCGAGGTCGGCCATCAGATCGAGGACGCCGGGGCGACTCTCCCTGCCTTGCTCATTGCGTGTCCTCAGGATGCCGAGCGGCATTGGCGAGCGGTCGTACCGCGTCTGTCCCGATGCGGCGGACTTCAGCCGCTGGCCTGAGAGCAGAATAGTCAGGCGCCCTCGCTGCTCTTCTTCTGACGTTGCGTCGGTGATCAGCTGGACGTGCAGCAGATTGGCGACCACGGTGTCGACAGCAGCGGCGAACGTGGCGGCATCCTTTGCCTTGCGCTGGCGTTCTCTTTTCTCGTGCTCCGTGATGAGCTGTACGACGGCTTCGGCGAGACGGCGAGCTGCAGTGCCTTCGCGTGTCCGACGCCATGGTGTGAATGCCCGGCGGTCGGGAGGCTGCTTGTCAGTATCAACTCGGGCATTGATCGAAGGGCGAACTTCTTGCTGCATGACCCGGCCGGGCTCCACTCTGCAAAGCGAGCCTTACGGGTACTTATTATAGTGCGTAGGGATCAAGCCCCCGATGGAGCCATGGTGAGCAGACCCTTAAGGTCGTCGAAGGTCTTTCCTCGGGGCCAGGGCGACAGCCCAAAGCCTTCCCTTCTCTTACCCAAGGTCGTCCACATCGAACGAGCCTTCCACACATGGACGTAGAGCTTCGGCCTTCGGCCTCAGGGGGCTCCTGCGGAGGGCAAGTGCAGTGAAGGTGGATTGATGACTCGGAGGCATCCTCAGGCAACGCCCTCTCGAACCTCATCTCGGCACATCGACAGGCCCAAGACGAGAGGCACGGCATCCTGAGGCGCGACACGGCATCGAAGGGCGCACCGCCAGGGCATCGACTGGGGATCGCGGGGGGATTGCCGCGCGGGATGATGCCATTGGGGAGACCGGGGGATAGGACGATCGAAGTGACCAAGCGCGTGGGCTTTTCCGTCGCATCTTCAAGGTCTCCGCGGGGTCTCGATCCTCTTCACGCACTTCAAATCCGTGTCCTTTGCCGTCCCGAGCTGGTCACTCCGCTCGTCAATCCACCAGCCGACCCACACTGGCAATCTGGGGGGACGCCCGAATGGGTCAACTTCATGCTTTGCCGTGATGCA
>LNFM01010829.1_pt1 | contig 12653 bp, 8 predicted proteins | sample 596031 | NCBI WGS metagenome assembly LNFM01 (sample SAMN04254537, study PRJNA301005) | activated carbon metagenome | isolation source: dual media filters at the Ann Arbor, Michigan drinking water treatment plant | place: USA: Ann Arbor
TTCGCGGTTCACCATCTGGGCCAACCAGGAGCACCCCCGGTTGGCCGCCGCCGAAGTCTCCACCCGATTCAGCGCCGACATCCCCATCGTCGTGGAACGGGCGATGTACACCGTCGGCACCGATGGCCGTCTGCTGGCGGGCCATGCCGCGATCGGCACGTCGGAGCCGCGGCCCACCTGGTACTTCGCCGAGGGGGCGACGGGGACCTTCTTCAACACCTTCCTGCTCCTGATGAATCCCACGGGCCACGCCACGCAGGTGGAGGTCGTCTTCCTGCGGCCCGTTGGCGCGCCGGTGCGCCGCACCTACACGGTGGGCGCCCAGCAGCGCTACACGGTGTGGGTCAACCATGCCGCACCGGAGTTGTCCGCCACCGCGGTCGGGCTCGCGGTCCGCAGTCTGGATGGCACGCCCATCGTGGCCGAGCGGGCGATGTGGTGGCCCGGCAACGGCAGTGGCTTTCGCGCCAGCCACGTCACGGCCGGTCTGCCGGAAGCCTCACCCGTCTGGGCGTTCGCCGGAGGGGAGAGTCGGGCCGGCGAGCAGGACGCCACGTTCGTGCTGCTGGCCAACGTCGGCGACGAGGACGCGACCGTCCGCGTGTCGCTGCTGCCCGAGGACGGCCTGCCGCTGATACACACACTCGAGGTGCCGGCGGACTCGCGGACGAACGTGGACGTGGCCGCGATCTTTCCTGCCGCCGGCGGCACCCGCTACGGCGTGCTGATCGAGGCGCTGACGCCCGGAGCGCGCCTCGTGGCCGAGCGGTCGCACTACGTCACCGCCAATGGTGTGACGTTCGCGGCCGGCACGAGTACGCGAGGACGGAACCCGCGGCGTCTGCTCGCGCCGCCCATCCTACGGCGCCTTGCGCGCGGCAGCGTCGCCACCCTCTACGAGGACATCGTCGCCGCGGAGACGCTGGCCGGGCTCGACGCCGAGTCGTCGGCGCCCGGAATCGCGGCCGTCAGCATCGTGGACGGACGCGGCGTGCGCGTGAGCCCTCAGCCGGGCGCGAGCGGGTGGGTCACCGTGACCCTCACGGCGACTGGGGTGGACGGCGCGCGCGAGACCCAGCGCTTCCGCGTCAAGGTGGGCGATGCCGCGACGAGCGAGCACACCATCACGCTGTCTGGCCCCACCACGTTCAGCCTGCCCGCACTCGGGGATGCCGCCGCGTCGCCCGAGGTCACCACCATCGAGAACATCGGCCCGACGACCATCACGGGCATCGAGCTCTTCGAGCAGGGACGGGACTGGTCGACGGTCGATCGCATCCTGGCCAGCGCGACGGCCGGCCTGACGACGCCCGACGAGCGGGCGCACGCGCTCTGGCACTTTGCGCGCACCCATCACGTCCCCTGGTGGTCGGCCACGATCAACACCGACCTGCACGATCCGGTCGTCGTGTTCAACGGCTTCGGCTACGTGTTCTGCGACGACATCTCGAGCGCCCTGGGACTGCTGTTCGAGCGGGCGGGGATGCCGGCCCGCATGTGGAACCTCGGCGTGGACCGCCACACGGTGGTGGAGGCGTACTACGACGGCGACTGGCACATGTTCGATGCGTCGCTGGACGGGCTGTTCCTCGAACGCGACAACCGCACCGTGGCCGGCGTCGAGGACATCATCGCGGACCCCGGCCTGGTGTCGCGGGGAGGCTGGCGGCAGGATTTCGCCTATGGCATCTGGACGACGCCGGGCCACTTCAGTTATCCGGCCTCGGTACTGACCCGCGAGGGCCGGGGCATGGGCCTGACCCTGCGACCGGGGGAACGCCTGACGCTGTCGCCTGCCGTGCGCACCGGTCTGCGCTATGCGGACGGGTCGCTGGTCTCGCCGCCCGGCCTCGAACCGCCGGTCCTCGGCGGCGGCGTGCTGGCCTCGCGCCTGGATGGCCGACAGCCGGACGCCCTCGAGCGGCTTCGGGATGCGAATGGGGTGGCCGCAAGCGCCCGCGGGCTGGTCCGCACCGCGCCGGTCGGCACCGCAATCTTCGAAGTGGCGACGCCATGGCCCGTCGTCGGCGGGCAGTTGCGGGCGACGGTCGAGCCCGGTGGTCCCGGCGAGACGGTGACCATCGACGTGACCGCCTCGGGCACCGGCTTCGACTTCGACTGGTCTGAACTGGTCAGCGGTCGCTTCCGCGTCCCTGGCCTCCACGTGGCGGACGGCAACCTGCGCACGTTCACCCCCGAGCACTACGGCCCGGCGGTCCACAACGGGCCGGGGTCGACACCGGGCTACATCGAGTACCGCTTCAGCGCGCTGCGGCAGCCGGGCGCACGCACGCGACTGGCCGGGTCGTTCTATCGCGCCAGTGCCAGCGACATCGTCGCGGTGCAGGTCTCGGCCGATGGCGTCCGGTGGGACACGGCCTGGATGATGGCGCCCGTGGGCGGGGCCGTGCTCAGCGTCGATCTGACCGAGGCGCTGGCCGCGTGCGACCCGTGCGGCGTCCGCCTGCTGGTGCAGGGCGCCTCGGCCCCGGCCACGGCCGGCTTCGACGCGCTCAGCCTCGAGGGTGTGGAGCCCTTCGGGTGGACGCCGGTGTGGTCGGCTCCGAGCGACGCGCTCGCGGGGACGACGACGGTCGCGGTGCCGCTGGGGCACCTGGTGGACAGCTACGACGGCGCGATGGTCTTCGCGTATCACGTGCGGGTGCGGCTGTCAGGAGCGAGTACCGTGCCGGCCGCCCTCGAATCGCTGGCCCTGGACTCCAACGTGCAGGTGGCGCCGCAGTCGATCACGCAGCCCGGGGCCGCGCCAGTGTCGCTGGTCTACCGGGACACCAGCGCGGGGCCACGCCAGGTGCGCATCGGGCATCGCTGGCACGTCGACGAGGCCCGCCATCGTCCCGCAGCCCCCGAACCGACCCTGAGCGTCGGGGGCGAGGCCATCGATGCGCGGACGCCGTTCCATCTCGGATGGGTGGCGCCGCCCGATCCTGACGGCGACGTGCTGATCACGTACCACGTGCAGGTCTGCGAGCCGCGCGAGTGCCGCTATCCGATCAGTGCCAGCTTCGACGAGCAGGGCACCTTCTCGAACCCCGGCGCCGACGGTCTGTTCGGCACGACCGACGACGGGCCGCCGGTGCCCATCATCAGTACCCACTGGATGTACCTGCACGCGTGGCTCAGGGCCGGCGCGACGTACGCCTGGCGTGTCCGGGTCCAGGACGCCAGCGGACTGTGGAGTGACTGGAGCCGTCCCGAGCGCTTCCACGTCACCGCGCAAGCGCCCCCCTGAGGCCGGCATGGCGTATCCTGCGCCGATGGCTGGACCGCCGCAGGAGAGCTCGAGGGGATGACCACGCCCGGCCGCGCGGCACGCGGGGCGATCGCGCTCACGGCGGTGTTCGCCGTCTACCTGCCCAGTTCGGTGAACGGCACGATTTCGCCGCTGCTGGGCGGCGTGGGGATCGTCGGCACGGCGGTGCTGCTCGCGGCGCTGCTCGCTCGCCGCCGAGGCGTCGGCCATCCCGTGCAGGTCACGCTGGCGATGGCGAGCGTCGCGGCGCTGCTGGTCGCCAGCCTGTTCTCGCCCTTCGCCGAGATCTCGCCAGGCCTGATCCCCATTTTCGGCGCCGTGGCCGTGCTGGTGGCGCTCAATCTGCGTGATGTGGCGCTGACCGGCGCCACACAGGGGGCGCTGATCCTCGTGCTGGGCCTCAGCCTCGCCTTCGGCGCGGGCCTGGCCCTCGACCTGCCCTGGGCCGACCGCCTGGCCGTGCAGTCCTACGGCGCGTTCTATCCGGGCCTGCTGCGCAACATGGTGGTGTTGTCGGACAAGCCGGTGCTGACCTTTGCGACCCACTCGATGGCCGCCTTCGTCATGTACCTCTTCTTCTATCTGTGTTTCACGTTCTGGCGGGTCCGGCCCTCGCCGCTGGCCGCCAGCGCCACGCTGGGGTTCCTCGTTCTGCTCTGGCGTCTCAGCTCGACCACCAGCCTGATGCTCACGTGTGTGGCGCTGCTGCAGGTGCTCGTGCTGATGCTGCGACGCCACCGGTGGCTCGTGCCGGTGCTGGTCGTGGTGCTGACGGGCACCGGACTCTGCGCCCTGTTGCTGTCGGGGCTCAGTCCGCGCGAGATGGCCACCATCGTGCGGGACGCGGTGCTCGGCAACCGGGCCAACGGGCTGATCTCGCGCTACGCGTCGCGGGGCCTGCTCGCCGCCAACTTCCGCTATCTGTCCGACCATCCCCTGCAGCCCATCGGCGTCGGCTTCTCGCCGGCGCTCTATCTCGGCGACTCGGGCGTCCTGCTGCTGCTGATGCGCGGGTCGCTGCCGCTGCTGCTGGCGGTCTACGGCGGGCTGTTCGCGTTCCTCCAGTACAACCTCAGGTCGCGCACGGTGGCGACGTGGATCTTCGTGGTGACGCTGGCCTTCGAGGTCGGCTTCACGCCACTGCAATACCACCGCTTCGTCGGCCTCCTGCCCCTGCTCGTCGTCGGGTTCAACGGGGCGCTGGTGCCCCGGCGCGAGGGCGTCCTCGACGCCAACGCGAGCAGGTATACTCAGGGTTTGGCCACGACCCGGCAGTCATGAATTCTCCCGTCGATCCCCTTCACCCGATGCCCCCGCCGCCGTCGCCCTTCGCGTCGACGGACCCGGCGCGGGAGCTCGAGCTCATCGACTACTTCGCGGCGATTCTCGACCGACGGTGGCTCGTGGCCGGCCTGGCGCTAGGCATGGCCGCGCTGGCTGCCGTCCTGAGCCTGCTGTCGCCGCGTCAGTACGAGGCGGCCGGGTTGCTGTCGGTGATGCCCGCACGCCTGGAGAGCGGCGTGCCGGTGGAGGCGGTGCCGGAGACGATGGTGCCCGTGGTGAAGAGCACCACGCTCCTCAGTGCGGTGCTGGCGCACCTCAAGCTGGATCAGCCGCCGTACTCCCTGACGGCCGAGCGCTTCCTGGCGGCCCATCTGGTGGCCGAGCCCATCGTGCGCACGTCGTTCGTGGAGGTGCGGGTCACCCTGCCGGATGCCGACCTGGCCCGTCGCGCCGTGGACGAGATCGTGGCCCGGGCGGTCGAGCAGTCGCGCCAGATCAACCTGGCGGAAGGCGGCGGCATGGAAGCCCGGCTGCGGCAGGTCGCCGAAGAGGGCGAACGGCGCTTCGCGGCGGCCGAGGCCGCGCTCAAGGCGTTCCGGACCAGGGCGCAGATCGAACTGCTCCGCAAGGACGTGGATGCGAGCCTCGGGCAGCGCGGTGCCTTCCTGCAGGTGCTCGTGGACATCAGCGCGGAACGCGGGCGCCTGGCCCGGGCCGAAGCAGAGGTGAGCCAGCGGCCCGAGATGGACATCACGGTCGAGTCGCTGACGCCGGGGCGTTCCATGCTGCAGGAGGCGGCACGGCCGCAGGGCGCCGAGAGCGGCCTCCTCGGCCTCAGTGTGGAGAGCGAGCGGGTCAACACGGCCCGCAAGGAGCTGGACGTCCAGCTCGGCGAGTCGCGCACGAAGCTGGCGGCGCTCGAGAAGCAGCGGGATCGGATGCTGGAGGTGGCGCAGGTCAGTTCGGCACAACTCCCCCTGCTCACCACCTTGTATGAACGGGAAGCGGCGCTGACGCGCCTGCAGCTGGAGTTCGATGTCGCCCGGAAGGCCTTCGAGGAAGCCTCGACGAGCTACCAGGTGGCCCGGATGCGCACGGCGCTGCGGTCGCCCTTCGTGCAGGTGGTGGAGAAGGCCGCGCGCCCGAACGCCCCGCAGAGCCGCCGCGTGGTCCGCAATACCGCCGTGGGTTTCGTCGCGGGCGCGACGCTGGGATGCCTCGCCGCCCTCGGTGCCCTGGCCATGGCCCGGATGGCCCTGCTGCCCACCCGTCGCCCCGGAGCCTGATCCGGCAGCCGAGACACCGAACCGTAGCAGGGGCAAGGCCAGACCGTCTGGCGCCCCGGACTGGAAGACAGCGCACGCATGTGGAGAACTGACATCCTGGAGTTCGTCCGGGCGCGCTATGCCCCGGAGCCGACGACCTTCGTGCCTGGCGAGAGCTACATTCCCGCCAGCGGCAAGGTCCTCGACGTCGACGACCTGGTGGCCCTCACCGAAGCGTCGCTCGACCTCTGGTTGACCGCCGGGCGCTTCGCCGATCGGTTCGAGCGGGATTTCGCGCGGTACGTCGGCCTCCGCTGGTGCCGACTCACCAACTCCGGTTCGTCGGCCAACCTCCTGGCCTTCTCCGCGCTCACGTCCCGCACCCTGCCGCGGCCGATCCTGCCCGGCAGCGAGGTCATCACCGTCGCCGCAGGCTTTCCGACGACCGTCGCCCCGATCGTCCAGCACGGCTGCGTCCCCGTGTTCGTGGACGTGGACTACGCCACGCACAACATCGACGTCGGGGCGCTCGAGGGCGCGCTCAGCGACAAGACACGCGCCGTGATGGTCGCGCATGCGCTGGGCAACCCCTTCGACGCCGCCGCCGTGGCGGCCTTTGCCCGGGCCCACGACCTGTACCTGATCGAGGACTCCTGCGACGCGCTGGGCGCCACGCTGCACGGGCAGACGGTCGGCACGTTCGGCGATGTGGCGACGGTCAGCTTCTACCCCGCCCACCACATGACCATGGGCGAAGGCGGCGCGGTCCTCGGCAAGAGCCCGCAGATCATGCGGAGCGTCGAGTCGTTCCGCGACTGGGGCCGCGACTGCTGGTGCGCACCGGGCAAGGACGACACCTGCGGCAAGCGCTTCGGCTGGCAACTCGGGGACCTGCCCGAGGGCTACGATCACAAGTACATCTACACGCATCTGGGCTACAACCTGAAGGCCACCGACATGCAGGCCGCCATCGGGTGCAGCCAGCTCGCCAAGGTGGACGGGTTCATCGCCACGAGGCGAGCCAATCACGCCTACCTCGCCCGTGGCTTCCGCGAGCGCGGCCTCACCGACACGTTCGACATCGTCGAGGCCACGCCGGGCTCGGAGCCGAGCTGGTTCGGTTTCGTGCTGTCGCTCGTCCCCGGGGCCCGTTGGAACCGGCGTGACGTGACGCGGTATCTGGAAACCCGCAAGGTGGGCACCCGGCTCGTGTTCGCCGGCAACCTCGTGCGACAGCCCGCGATGCAGGGCGTGCCCCACCGCGTGGCAGGCGATCTGACGCACACGGATCGCGTGATGACCAGCAGCTTCTGGGTCGGCGTGTGGCCGGGCCTTGGGCAGGCGCACCTCGACTACATGCTCGACGTCTTCACCAGCCTGCGACGGGAGATGCAGTCGTGAAGGCCGTGATCCTGGCCGGTGGGCTCGGCACGCGCCTCAGTGAAGAGACGGGGCTCAAGCCGAAGCCGATGGTCGAAGTCGGCGGCAAGCCGCTGCTGTGGCACATCATGAAGATCTACAGCTGCCACGGCATCACCGACTTCGTCGTCTGCCTCGGGTATCGCGGCTACGTGGTGAAGGAGTACTTCGCCAACTACTCGCTCCACATGTCCGACGTGACGTTCGACCTGGCGCGCAACCAGATGACCGTGCATCAGAGCTTCTCCGAGCCCTGGCGCGTCACGCTGGTGGACACCGGCGCACTCACGTTGACGGGCGGCCGCCTCAAGCGCGTGCGCGACCACCTGGACGACGAGACGTTCCTCATGACGTACGGCGATGGCGTGGCCGACATCGACGTCGCCGCCAGCATCGCCTTCCATCGCGCGCATGGCCGAGCCGCCACGCTCACCGCCACCCAGCCGCCCGGGCGATTCGGCCGACTGGTCTTCGGCGACCAGGACGCCGTCGTGGAGTTCGAGGAGAAGCCCGAAGGCGACGGCGCCTGGATCAACGGCGGCTTCTTCGTGCTCGAACCCGCAGTGCTGGACTACATCGAGGGCGACGAGACCTCGTGGGAGAGTCACGCGCTGCCGCGCCTGGCCGCCGACGGACGCCTCGGCGCCTACAGGCATCACGGCTTCTGGCAGCCGATGGACACGCTGCGCGACCGGCAGCGCCTCGAGGAACTCTGGGCGGCAGACCGTGCGCCATGGAAGGTGTGGGACCGCCGATGACGACGGGGCCGGTGGGCCAGGTCGTGCCCGCGCGCTGGCGCGGTCGCCGGGTGCTCGTCACGGGCCACACGGGCTTCAAGGGCGCGTGGCTCGGGACCTGGCTTGCGGCGATGGGCGCTGAGGTGCACGGGCTGTCGCTGGCCCCGGTCACCACGCCCTCGCTGTTCGACCTGATCGCCCTCGCGACGCAGGTCCGCCATACCGTCGGTGACATCCGCGATGCGGCCGTCGTGCGGGACGCGGTGCGGACCGCCGCGCCCGAGGTGGTGTTCCATCTCGCCGCGCAGCCGCTCGTGCGCGCGTCCTACCGTGACCCGCTCGAGACGTTCGACACCAACGTGCGCGGCACGGCGCACGTCCTGGACGCCTGCCGCCACGCACCGGGCGTCGCGGCCGTCGTGTGCATCACCACCGACAAGTGCTACGAGAATCGCGAGTGGTCGTGGGGCTATCGCGAGGACGACCCCCTCGGCGGCCACGACCCCTACAGCGCGAGCAAGGCCGCCGCCGAAGTGGTCGCGGCGTCGTATCGGCGGTCGTTCGGTCCCGAGTCGATGGCCATGGCGCACCTGGCGACCGCGCGGGCCGGCAACGTCATCGGCGGTGGCGACTGGAGCGAGGACCGCCTCGTGCCAGATGCCGTCCGTGCCTTTGCGGCCGGCCGCACGCTCGATGTCCGGCGACCGCACGCCACGCGCCCGTGGCAGCACGTCATCGCCCCGTTGTCGGGCTATCTGGTGCTGGCCCAGGCGCTTCTGGAGGACCGTCCCGTCGCGGAGGCCTGGAACTTCGGGCCACGAGACGAGGACGTGGTGCCCGTCGGGGCCTTTCTCGACCGCCTGGTCGCGGCCTGGGGCCCGGGCGCGGCGTGGCGGGTCACCGGCGCCGACCAGGGCCCGCACGAGGCCGGCCTGCTCAAGCTGGACACCAGCAAGGCCCGACACGCGCTCGGCTGGCAGCCGCGCTGGGATCTCGACACGGCCGTCGTGCAGACGGTGGCCTGGTACCGCGCCTGGCAGGACGGGGCCACCGCCGACCGGCTGCGACAGGTGATGCTCGACCAGATCGGCGCGTACGTCCGCGCGGACGCATGATGGATCGGCGGGTGCTCGTGACCGGCGCCACCGGGTTCATCGGCGGCGCCGTCTGTCGCCAGCTGGCGGCCGCGGGCTACACCGTCCACGCCGTGTATCGCACGGCCGGACGACCACCGGTCCCCTCGCTCCCCGTGCGGACGTGGCACCCGCATGAGGGCACCGACGCCAGCATGCGGCGACTGGTCGCCGAGGCCGCGCCCGAGACCATCGTGCACCTGGCCGCGCACCTGGCTGGCCCGGCCGGCGACGGCGACGTGCAGGCGCTGGTCGACGGCAACGTGCTGCTGGGCGCCCAGCTCCTGGCCGCCGCGACGGCGACGGGCTGCCGGCACGTGGTGACGACCGGCACCTACTGGGAGTACCTCGCCGGGTCGCAGGCCGTGTCGCTTTACGCCGCGCTCAAACAGGCGTTCGCCCCCGTCGTGCAATATCACTGCGACGCCTTCGGCATGCGCGCCCTCACGCTGACGCTCTACGACACCTATGGTCCGGGCGACCCTCGCGGCAAGTTCCTGTCGCTGCTGATGGACGCGGCCATGACCGGCGTGCCGCTCGACGCGAGTGACGGCCTGCAGCAAATCGATCTCGTGCACGTGGACGACGTGGCGCGGGCCTACGTCGAGGCGCTCACGCACGTGCGGCAGGTGCCGGCCGGCACCCATGCCACCTTCGCGGTCCGTTCCGGCCAGGCCGTCTCCCTCCGTGAGATTGCAGACGCCGTCGCGCACGCGCTGGGCCGGCCCGTCCCCGTGCGCTGGGGCGCCCGTGCCCGAGCGCCCCGCACCTTCGATCGCCCACCCGAGCTGGCGGCCCTGCCCGGCTGGCAGCCGCGGATCACGCTCGAGGCGGGCATCGCCACGCTGCTCGCCCCTCCTGCCGATGCCTGACCGCGTCGATGCCCCCAGAGGCGGCGTCCGCGGCGCCGCAACACGTCTCGGCATCGACCGCGCCGTGGCCTTCACGGTGGCCGGTCGCGTCCTGACGCTCACCGGGGGGCTGCTGGCGGCAGCCTTCGTGGTCCGGTTCCTGTCGCGTGTCGAGCAAGGCTTCCATTACACGTTCCTGAGCCTGCTGACCGCACAGGTGTTCTTCGAACTCGGCTTCGCCTACACGACGATGCAGTTGGCGGCGCACGAGAAGGCACGACTGGAATGGCAGGCCGACGGCACGCTCGGCGGCGACGCCAGCGCCCTGCACCGCCTGGCGTCGCTGCAGTCGCTGACGCTGCGATGGAGCCTCGTGGTGGCGGTCGTGTTCATCCTCTGCCTGGCACCGGCGGGGTTGTGGTTCTTCGGTCGCGCCGACGTCGCTGGCGTGACCTGGCGTGGCGCCTGGGTGTGGCTGGTGGCAGCCACTGGCGTCAGCCTGGCGACGACGCCCGTGCTGGCACTGCTCGAAGGCTGTGGTCTGGTGGCGCGCGTGGCACTCGTCCGGTCGATCGCGACGCTGGCCAGCCAGGCGACGCTCTGTGTTGCCCTGGCGTTCGGCGCGGGCCTGCGATCCGCGCCCATGGCGGCCACGGCCGCCGCCGCGGTGCCATTGACCTGGCTGCTGCTGCAGGCACGCCCGGCGCTGGTGGCGCTGGCGTCGGTCAGCGCCCCGGGCGGGCTGTCCTGGCGCCGGGAGGTCTGGCCGCTGCAGTGGCGGCTCGGCCTGTCGTGGCTGAGCGGCTTCTTCATCTACTACGCGTTCAATCCGATCCTCTTCCAGATCGCGGGGCCGACGGAGGCCGGGCGGTTCGGCCTCGCGTTGTCGGTGACGGGCACGATCTCGACCGTCGGCCTCGCGTGGATCTCGACGCGCGTGCCGACGTTCTCGGGACTGGTCGCCCAGCGCCGCTTCGTCGACCTCGATCGCCTGTTCTGGCGCAGCCTCGCGCAGGCGGTGCTGGTTGCGGGCCTGCTGGCGGCGGGCCTGCTGGCGGGCGTCGCCGTCTTGACGTTCGCCCAGCATCCGCTCACGACCCGCATCGTCGAACCGGTGGCCTTCCTGGCCCTCGTGCTGGCCGCGCTGGCCAACGTCATCGCGAGCAGCGAAGCGGCCTACCTGCGCTCCTACAAGCAGGACCCGTTCGTCGGGATCTCGCTGCTGACCGCGGTGCTGGTGACTGGCGGTGCGGTGGTGGCCGCACGGGCCTACGGCACGACGGGCGTCGCGGTGACGTACCTGGGCGTCATCAGCACCGTGATGCTCGTCGGCGGACATCTGATTTTCGTGCGCAAGCGCGCGCTCTGGCAGGGAACGACGCCGTGACCACGCCCACGCTGACGATTGCCATTCCGACCTATCGACGCCCCGAGGCACTGCGCAAGGTGCTGGCGCGCCTCCTGCCGCAGCTGACGCCGGCCTGCCGGGTGGTCGTACTCGACAACGCGTCGCCGGAGGGATGGCCCGCCGACATCACCGCGTGCGTCGCGCCATACGGCGACGCCGTGCGACTGACCCGCAACCGGGTCAACCTGGGCATGTCGGGCAACTTCCTGCGCTGCTTCGAGTCGTGCGAGACCGAGTGGCTCTGGCTGCTGTGCGACGACGACGAGCCGACGGCGACGGCGGTGGCCGAGGTCCTGGCGCACTGCCATCGCCATGGCGACGCCGCCTTCATCAACTTCACCAATGCCCACGTGCGCCGCACCGCGCCGGTCACGGCCACCGGCCTCGACGCGCTGATCGCCCGGATCGACGACTTCGGGCTGCTGCTGTTCGCCTCCGTGGGCCTGTACCGGATGCCGGCGATCCTGCCGCATCTGCGCCTCGGCTTCCACCATGCGTACACGATGGCGCCGCACCTCGCGCTCGTGCTGGCGGCGGCCCGCGCAGGCGAGACGTGCGTCCTGGCCACGAGCCAGATCGTCGAGGCCCAGAGCGTCGGTGGTGTGGCAGGCCAGTGGTCGCACCTGGACGCGTGTCTCGCGATGAACACCCTGGCCGAATTGCCCATGGCGCCCGCGAGCCGACGGCGGCTGCTGTCGATGATCGCGAGCACGCTGACGCTCGAGGCCCCGGCCTATCAGTTGCTGGGTCGCCAGGTGCAGGGCGACATCGATGGCGACAGCGCGCGGTACTACCTCGATCAGGTGTTCGGACGCACGTGGTACGGCCACCGCGCGTGGTCGGTGTGGGTGAAGTACCGGCTCTACCGACTGATGCTGCGGCATCCGTCGCGCGGCTTCGCCTTCTTCCAGTGGATCAAGCGCCGTCGGGGACGCACGGCCGACGAGATGGTCGTCCCGGACCGCTACGACCGGACCGCGCCACCGGGAGATGCCGATCCGTCCGGGCGACGGACGACATCGTAGGTGACTTCGTAGCAGGGGAACCATCCGGTCCAGCCGGCCTCGTAGAGTTCCTGCGTCAGTCGTGACGCGTTGACCCAGAGCCCCAGAACCTTGCGGAACGCGTGGCGCAGGTAGAACGGCGGCGTGGACTTGAAGCCGAGGCGGACGTCCTGCAGGACCAGGCCGGTGTCACCGAGGTACTTCGGTACGGCACGACGGAACAGCGGATCCTCGGCCAGGTACGAGAAGGTGTACAGGCCGAACGCCGACTTGTGGGT
>LNFM01014937.1_pt1 | contig 12652 bp, 12 predicted proteins | sample 596031 | NCBI WGS metagenome assembly LNFM01 (sample SAMN04254537, study PRJNA301005) | activated carbon metagenome | isolation source: dual media filters at the Ann Arbor, Michigan drinking water treatment plant | place: USA: Ann Arbor
ACGAACATGCCGTTGCCGATGATGAAGACGAACACGTTCTTCGGCAGCCAGCGCTCAAGCGCGCGCTGCAGGGTGGAGGCGATCAGCGCCGGCAGGACCGCGAACAGCAGACCGTTCAGTCCGAGACTCATCCAGGCGCCGTCTGCGAGCCAGGTATGCAGCAACAGCGCGCCCAGCAGGCCGAGCACAGCACGCGCGCGGCCGAACAGCAGCACGTAAAGCGCGACACCCAACATGCCGAAGGTCGGGCCGTCGCCCATCTTGACCTGCAGGGTCCACAGCAGGGCGATGAACACCAGGCCGGCCAGCCACGCGTGCTGCTGCGCGCCCTGCGCGAGAAAGCCGCCACGCACGTCGCGCAGCGCCAGCAGTACCGCAGGCACGAACAGCAGCCAGCCAAGCAGCGCGAGGTCGAGCGCGACGGATGCGTTGAGCAGGTTCATGTCAGTCCGATAGCGGGCACCGCATATGCGGCTGCTGCGAGGCATGTGCGCACGGGGAGCTGCGCGTCATCGACGGGGCAACGCGCATGCCCGTTGCGCTCTTCGACGGCCAAACCTCTGCAACGGCGAAACGCTACCAGCTCAGCGATCGCTCCAGTGCGCTGCGCAACGGTGTCTCGATGTACGGCAGCAACAGCAGCAGCGTTGCCAGTCCGACCAGGATCGTCAGCGGAAAGCCGACAGCGAACACATTGAGCTGCGGCGCGATGCGCGCCAGCACGCCGAGCACGATGTTGGTGAGCAGCATCACGCCCAGGAACGGCAGCGCCAGGGTCAGCGCGATCGAGAACATGTCGGCGCCGGCGCGCAGCACCTGCTCGAACGTCATCGGCAACTCGCCCGTGCCGCCCACCAGCGGGAACAGCCGGAAGCTTTCTGCCAGCGCGTGCAGCATCATCAGGTGGCCGTCGATGGCGATGAACATCAGCAGCGCCAGCAGCGACATGAAACTGCCGACCGCGTTCTGCGCCATGCCGCTGGCCGGGTTGAAGAAGCCGGCGAACGACAACCCCATCTGCAGTCCGATCAGCTCGCCGGTCAACTCCAGCGCGGCGAAGATCAGCCGCACGATGAACCCCAGCATCACGCCGATCAGGATGTTCTGCGCCAGCAGGCCGAGGCCGGCGCCGCTGAGCGCATCGGTGATCGGCGGTGTCTGCAGATTGGGCACCAGCACCGCCGTGATGGCCACCGCCAGTGCCACCTTCAGGCGCAGCGGCACGGCGCGGTGCGACAGCAGTGGCGCCACTGAAAACAGCGCCAGCACCCGCACCAACGGCCAGAAGAGGGCGCCGTACCAGGCGGCGATCTGTTCGGAGGAGAAGGTGATCATGGGTCGTGAGTCAGCGAGGGTGTTGTGTTGCCGTTGCTATGCGCCACTTCGCGCGGCCGCTCCGCAGGTGCGGCGCCTAACTGACCCGCTTTGCGTGCAAGGGCGAGCGCGCAGCGGTCGCGTACACGCAAAGCGCCCCTTATCCGATCGCGGTGGGGATGGACTCGAACATGCGCCGCATGTAGTCGACGTAGAACGAAATCATCCACGGCCCGGCGATGATCATGGCGGCCACCATCGCGATCAACTTTGGAATGAAGCTGAGCGTCATCTCGTTGATCTGCGTGGCCGCCTGCAGGATGGACACCACCAGGCCCACCACCAGCGCGGCGAGCAGCATCGGTGCCGCCAGCAGCAGCATCGTGTAGAGCGCCTGCTGGCCAAGGGTGATGACTGACTGTGGATTCATTTGTCTACTCATGCCGCGTTCACCACCCCTCGCCCTTGGGCGAGGGGACGGGGGAGTGGGTGAGCGTGGCCTTGCCCGCAGGGCGCCGCAGGGCGGCGTCCCTTGGGCGAGGGGACGGGGGAGTGGGTGAGCCTGATCGAACGCGTGTCGATCGGCATCGAAGCTGCATTCGACCGTCCGCAGAGGATTCTTCATCGAGGCTCAGATCTGGAAACTGGCCACCAGCGAGCCGATCAACAAGTTCCAGCCGTCTGCCAGCACGAACAGCATCAGCTTGAACGGCAGCGCGATCAGCACCGGGCTCAACATCATCATCCCCATCGACATCAGCACGCTGGCGACCACCATGTCGATGATGAGGAACGGGATGAACACCATGAAGCCGATCTGGAACGCGGTCTTCAGCTCACTCGTGACGAATGCCGGGATGATCACGCGGATCGGCAGTTGCGCCGGCGAGTCGATCTTCTGGCCCTTTTCCTCGATGCGCGACATGCGCGTGAACAGTTCCAGGTCCGCCGCGCGCGTGTGCTTGAGCATGAACTCCTTGAGCGGATCGCTGCCGGCGGCAAGGGCTTGCTCGAAGCTGACCTTGTTGTCGCGGTAGGGCGCGTAGGCCTGGTCATGGATGCGGTCGAACACCGGCCCCATCACGAACAGCGTGAGGAACAGCGTCAGGCCGACCAGCACCTGGTTGGGCGGCGTGGTCTGCGTGCCCAGTGCCATCCTGAGCAGGCTCAGCACGATGATGATGCGGGTGAAGCTCGTCATCATCAGCAGCACCGCCGGCAGGAAGGTCAGCAGCGTGAAGAAAAGCAGCGTCTGCACCGGCAGCGAGTAGGTGGTGCCGCCGCCGGGTGCCGGCGCGCTGGTGATCTGGATCGGCGTGGCCTGCGCCAGCGCAGGCTCGGCCACGACCGCGAGGAGGGCGCCCGCCAGCAGGGCCAGGCTCACTTGCAGGGATCTACGCATCATGGGATCGGCGCGCCGCGCCCAGCAGTTGTGCGAAGCCGCCCGCGGACTGGCCGGCGGCGGGCAAGGCGCCCTTGGGCAGCGCAGCGACGCGGTTGATGCTGGCGGCGGTCACCCCCAGTACCAGCCAGCGCTCGCCGGCCTCGACCACCACCAGGCGTTCGCGCGGTCCGAGCGGCAACTGCGCGACCACCTTCATGCCGGCCGCTGCGGCGGGCGTGCCGGCGCCCATGCGCTTGAGCAGCCACATCGACACGGGAATCAGCGCCAGCACCAGCAGCAGCACCAGCACCATCGGCAGCAACGAGGGTCCCTCGGGTGCGGTGGCGGCAGGCGCACTGGCGGCCTGCGCCACGGCGTGCAGAGGCAGGGCGGCGGCAATCGCACTCAAGGTGCGGCGCAGGTTGCCGATCATGCGTTCAGGGGTCATGGAAGGGTCGGGTAGGGCGCCGCGGAACAAGGCGGCGCCGGTCAGAAGGCGGTGGCGACCGATGTCCTAGCGGTGCAGGCGGCGCATGCGCTCGCTGGGCGTGACGATGTCGGTCAGGCGGATGCCGAACTTCTCGTTGACCACCACCACTTAGGCAGCCATTGACCAGCACATCCATCGGCTCGCCGGCCATCGCGTCGAGCTCGATCACCGAGCCTTGCGCCAACTGCAGGATGTGCTTGATCGGGATCTTGGTGCGACCCAGCTCGACGGTGAGCGCGACCGGAATGTCCAGGATCAGATCGAGATCCTGGCCGCCCTCGGTCAGCGCGCCGGTGCTCGGCGTCAGTCGCTGGAAGATGTTGGCTGGCTGGGCGTTGTCGAGCACCGCGGGATCGACGGTCTTCTGCTCCGCGAGGGCGGCCGCCCAATCGTCTTCGGCAGAGGTCTGCTGGGTCATGTCGTTCATGCGTCGGTTCCTTCAGTCGCGCTGTCACTCAGGCGCGAGTACTTGAGCAGTCGTTCGATGCGGATCGCGGTGTGGCCGTTGACGACGCCGAAGCGGCAGTCCATTACCGGCACGCCATCGACGTTGGCCTGCACGACTTCCTTGAGCGGCAGCTCGACGAAGTCGCCGACGCCGAGCTTGAGCAGTTCGCGCATCGTGATCTTGGTCGACGCCAGCTCTGCACTGAGCTCGATCTCGGCCGACTGCACCTGTTGCGACAACTGGCGCACCCAGCGCCGGTCTGGCTCCTGGCCATCGCCCTGCAGCGACGAATACAGCACGTCGCGGATCGGCTCCAGCATCGCGTAGGGGAAGCAGAAGTGAATCTCGCCGCCGGAATCGCCCAGTTCCAGGTTGAACGTGGTGCACACCACGATCTCCGAGGGCGAGGCGATATTGGCGAACTGCGTGTGCATCTCGGAGCGCTGGTAGGCGAAGTTGAAGCGGCACAGCGCGCCCCAGGCCTTGGTGTACTCGATCAGCGTCACCTCGAGCATGCGCTGGATGATGCGCTGCTCGGTGGGCGAAAAATCGCGGCCCTCGATGCGCAGGTGCAGCTTGCCGCTGCCGCCGAACAGGCTGTCGATCACGCAGAACACGAGGTTCGGATCGAAGATCACGAGGCCCGAGCCGCGCAGCGGCTGCGCGCTGATGATGTTGATGTTGGTCGGCACCACGATGTCGCGCAGGAACGCCGAGTACTTGATCACCCGCACCGGCCCGACGCTGATCTCCGGGCTCTTGCGCATGAAGTTGAACAGCCCCACGCGCAGGTTGCGCGCGAAGCGCTCGTTGATGATCTCCATCGTGGGCATGCGCCCACGGACGATCCGCTCCTGATTGGCGATGTCGTAGGAGCGGATGCCTTCGGTGCTCTCTTCGGCGCCCTTGTCGAGCTTCTGCGACTCGCCGGTCACCCCTTCGAGCAGCGCGTCGACTTCGTCTTGCGAGAGAAAATGGTCGGCCATCGCAGGCTGTTCAGTTCGTGAGTCAGGTGTGCCGGGCAGGCGCTACTGGATGATCAGGTGCGTGAAGTTCACGCCCTCGACCGCTCTTTCGGCCGGCGTGCCTTCGAGGATCTTGTTGGCGGCCGCGACGATCTCGCCGGCCAGCTTCTCCTTGCCCTCGCGGTCGGCAATGTCCTCGACCTTCTTGGAGCCGAGCAGCAGCAGGATCTCGTTGCGCAGCGACGGCATCAGCGTCTTGAGCATCTCGCCGGCGGCGTTGTCCTTGACCTCGGCCACCAGCTTCACCTGCATGAAGCGTTCGCTCTCTTCCTTGTCACGCAGGTTGACGATGAAGGAATCGAGGTCGACGAACACCGGCATCTTCTTCGGGCCGCTCGGCTTGGCACCGCCCTCGGCGGTGGTATCGGGCGTCTTGCCCATCAGCATCCAGGCCGCTCCGCCGCCGCCGATGAGCAGCACTGCCGACACCGCGCCGGCGATGATGATCAGCTTCTTCTTGCTGCCCTTGGCGGGCGCAGCGGTGGCCGCTGCCGCACCTGCAGCAGGCGCGGCGGGTGTCGCACCGGCCGGTGCAGCGGCTGCAGGTTCTTTCTTCGTTGCCATCGAGCATCCCCAACATGACCGTCCCCGCGGATGCGCGGACGGGAGCTATCGGCAGGATTATTGAAATCCTTGAGGGGGAGCAATCAGCAGATAAGCGGCGAGGTTGACGGCGATGCGCAGGCATTGCCGAGGACCGATCACCCGAAGCGCTGGCGCGTGCGTTGCCACAGCAACGCGCTCCTGGACGCTCGTTTTCGTCGTCGCGCCGCGTCGGGCGCAACGCCTGGCAACGCTCAGACGCGGATGTCGATCAGCCCGATGCGGCGCAGCGTGCTGCGCTCCACATCCACCGGCGTGCCGGCGGCGCTGCCGCCCGCGTTGCCGCTGGTGCCGGACCCACGGTTCGCCTGACGATCGCCGTAGGCGGCGTGGGCATCGCGCTGTGCGTGGTCACCGACGTCGGCCTGCGTCAGTTGCAGGCCTTGAGCGGCGAGCATCTCGCGCAGGCGCGGCATCGCATCTTCGATCGCGGCGCGCGTGGTGGCGTGGGCCGCGGAAAACTGGATCGCTGCCTCCTGCCCGTTCATTTCGATCGACACGCTGATCGGACCCAGGTCGTTCGGCGTCACGGTGATCTGTGCGCTTTGCACGCGCTGACCGGCGAACAGCAGCACGCGATGCGACAGGTCGGCGGCGAACGCCGGATGCCCGATCGGCGTGCTGACGGTCGCCTGTGCCACCGGCAGCGTGCTTCCGGGCGCCTGCATGCCGGCGGGCAAGCCGGCGCTGGCAAGCGGACTGAGGGCGTTCAGCGGTGACTGGCCGCTGGCGCCGGCGGCGCGAGCGAGCGAGCTTTCGAAACGGCGTTCGAAGTCTTCGAGCAGGCGATCCTTGGCCGGCGTGCGGGTCAGGTCGGCGGTCAGCTCGGGCAGCACGCCGGGGCGCGCCTTGCCTGGGGCGGCCGGCTCGGTGGCAGCGTCGGCGGCCTTGGGCATCTTGGCGATCAGCGCGGCCGCAGGGTCGGGTCGCACGGCGGGCGAGCGCAGCGCCACGCCGTCACTGCGTTGCGCGGACGAATCGCCGTCGGCAGGTTCGGCGTCGGTGGTCGGTTCTTCAGCGGCAGCCATGACCGTCTTGGTGCCGCTCAGTGCTGCAGAGGCAGCCAGCAGCGCGATGGTGGCATCGGCCCCCGCGGCCGCATCCGCCGCGGGCAGGGTGTTCGCTGCAGCAGTCGCATGCTGGGCGACTGCGTTGGCGTCGGCGTCGGCGATTGCCTCGGCGTCACCCGGCGGCTGGGCGTTGGTGTCGGCGTCGACCGTGCCGGGTGCGGCGGCGGCCGGCGCGGCATCGCGGCGCTCAGCGGCGGCCTGCGCCTGCCAGCGGTCGGTGTCGCGCCGCTGGGCGCGTGCCGTGTCGTCAGCGCGACGCGCGTCATCGGCGCCGCGGTCGGGGGCGCGGCTGCGCTCGGGCGTTCTGTCGGTGTTGCGTTCTGCGCGGCGCTCGATGTTGCGTTCATCGGTGCGTTCATTGCTGCGTTCATTGCTGCGCTCGGGCGCCCGCTCGGCGACACGCTCAACGCTGCGCTCGCGCATGCGCTCGTCGGCACGCTGGCCGGCGTTGACCGAGCGCTCCATGGCGCGGTCGAAGGGCACGGGCTCGGCCGGTGTGGCCTTGCGGCCGGCGCCGGCGGTCTCGCTCGGCGGCGGGATCAGGACCGCGCCACGCAGGCCGGGAAAGCGGATGTCGTTCATCGCGGGCGACCGATCCGGTTACCAGGCGCTGCCGGCCAGTGGCGACAGGCCGGGCGAGCGCAAGGCCATCTCGTCGTTCGACTTCTGCTCGCGGCGGGCGACGACCTGGCGCAGCGTCTCGACCTTGCGGCCGGTCAGCGCTTCCAGGCTCTTGAGCTTGCGCTGCATGTGCAGCAGTTCGGCATCGGCGGCAGCCAGCACCTGCGCGCGGCGTGCGACCTCGTTGGTCTGCTGCTCGACCGCACGCTTGAGCTTGGCGGCGAAGGCGCGCAGGTTGCTTTGCGCAGCGATGTCGCAGCCGTCGTTCAGCGTGGTCTGGGCGCGGCGCTCGTAGTCGCGCGCGTAGCCGGTGATCTGCTCCAGCTGGGCGCGCGCCTGGCCGAGTTGCGTCTGCGCCTGGGCCCGGCGCACCGCGGCGGCGTCACGCGAGGTGGCGGCCAGTTCGGTGAGCATGCGCAGGTTCTGGATGTCCATGAAGGGTGCTGCCCGAAACGTGTCAGATGCACAGAGGATCGGCCAAAGCCGTCGGTTTCGATCGCATCAGGAGCAGGGAAAACTTGGGCAACCTTGACAGTTCAGCGCCTGCGCCGCGCGCGCACGTCGTGCCGTCTTGGCGGCGTGCGCAGACAGGGTGCCCACCTGAACTAGAGGCCGACCGTGGCGAGCAGGGCGGCGAGCCGGCCATGCGCTTCGGGCAGCGACGAGGCATCGTGCATCTCCTGCTGCAGGAACGCCTCGATGCGCGGATACGCCTCGATCGCCGCGTCGAGCTGGCGATCGGAGCCGGGCACGTACGCACCCACCGAAATGAGATCGCGATTGCGGCTGTAGCTCGAGTACAACGCCTTGAAGCGACGCGCCATGTCGATCTGGTCGGGACCCACCACCGCGTTCATCACGCGCGAGATGGAGGCTTCGATGTCGATCGCGGGGTAGTGGGCGGCCTCGGCCAGCCGGCGCGACAGCACGATGTGACCGTCGAGGATCGCGCGCGCCGAGTCGGCCACCGGATCCTGCGGGTCATCGCCCTCGGTGAGCACGGTGTAGAAGCCGGTGATCGAGCCGCCGCGGCCGGACTCGCCGGCGGCAGCATTGCCGGCACGTTCGACCAGCTGCGGCAGCCGCGCGAACACCGACGGCGGATAGCCCTTGGTGGCGGGCGGCTCGCCGATGGCCAGCGCGATCTCGCGCGCCGCCATCGCGTAGCGGGTGAGTGAATCGAGCAGCAGCAGCACCTGCTTGCCCTGGTCGCGAAAGTGCTCGGCGATCGCGGTGGCGTAGGCCGCACCCTGCATGCGCAGCAGCGGCGGCACGTCGGCCGGCGCCGCCACCACGACCGCGCGGCGCAAGCCTTCGGCGCCGAGGATCTCCTCGATGAATTCCTTGACCTCGCGGCCGCGCTCGCCGATCAGTCCGACCACGGTGACGTCGGCACTGGTGTACTTCGCCATCATGCCCAGCAGCACGCTTTTGCCGACGCCGCTGCCGGCAAACAGGCCCATGCGCTGGCCGCGGCCGACGGTGAGCAGGGCGTTGATCGCGCGCACGCCGACATCGAGCGGCTCGCGGATCGGTTCGCGGTCCATCGCGTTGATCGGTCGGCGCGCCAGCGGGCGCGCCTCGACGTTGTCGAGCGGGCCGAGCTTGTCGAGCGGCTTGCCGTTCGGATCGATCACGCGGCCGAGCAGCAGGTCGCCCATCGGCAGGTGCCGGGTGCGGTCCTCGTTGCGCCGCCAGGCGTGGTTGTTCCGGTGCAGCAGCGGATGCGGTGCGGCGGCCTCCTGCGGCACCACCAGGGCGCCCGGGCGCAGGCCGTACGGCTCGGTGGTGGGCATCAGGAACAGGCGGTCGCCGGCGAAGCCAACCACCTCGGCATCCACGCGCAGCTGATCGTCCTGCAGCACCTGCACCTGGGCGCCGAGCGGCAGCTTCAGTCCCACCGCTTCCATCACCAGGCCGGCCACGCGCGTGAGCCGGCCGCGTGTCATCAGCGGCTGGGCGTTGTCGGCCATGGTGGCCGCCTGCGATAAAAAGCGCTTGAACGGCGCGGCGCCGGGCGCCGCCGGGCGGTTCATGGTTCGAGCGGTGTCTGCGCTGCGTCGATGCCGACGGCGGCCAGCACACGCTGCCAGCGCGACTCGACGGTGGCGTCGACCTCGCTCTGCGCGGTTTCGACGCGGCAGCCGCCGCGCCCGATGCCGGCATCCGGGATCAGCCGGCAGCCCTTGAACATGCCGTCGGCTTCCAAGTCGTTGCGCAGGCGCGCGAGGTCCTGCGGGTTCATGTGCACACGCGGATGCGACTGCTGGTCGATCACCGCGGCCACCGCCTCGCGCAGCGGTGGCAGCACCACCGCGGCATCGAGGGCGATCTCGCGCCGGATCACCTGACGCGCGATCGACAGTGCGAGATTCAGCACTGCCTCGGCGCCGTCCGACTCCAGTTCTGCAAAGCGACCACGAAGTTCATCGAGCACCTTCGCCATCTCGCGCGCGTGCTGCGCCTTGACCTGCATCGCCGCCTGCTCGCCTGCTGCATAGCCGTCCTGCTGGCCACGCTCATAGGCACGCCGTTCGCGGTCCGACAGCAGCTTCTCGGTGCCGCGCAGCGGCTCAGCGCCCGACAGCGGCTGGAACTCCCACAGCGCGGCCTCGCCGACATGCTCCTTGCGGATCAGCCGACCAAACGGCTTTTCAGATGCGCCCACAGCTTTTGGTCCGATCAATGGTCAGACGCAGAGCGCCGGAAAGCCGCTGGGTTCCCGCCTGCGCGGGGACGACGGCCGGGGTGCGTTGTGCAATCGCGATGTGCGTGCTCCGTCCGCGGCCGTGCGCGGGTACTTGCCCGCTGATTCGCGCCGCGGGTGCCGTGCATAGCAGCACAGCCGCGCCGCACGCACCTCGTACGTGGCCGGCGCAGCAACGCGCAGCCAGCCACCCCATTCGACTTCATCCGGCTGCGCCGGTGAAGTCGAACCAACTCTTCCGCTGTGCGTGCACGTGCGAGCCGCAGGCTCGCGTACACGCACAGCGCTACACATATGCATCATCCCCACCCTTGGTGCCGACCTGGATCTGGCCTTCGTCGGCCAGGCGCCGCACCACCTTGAGGATCTCGCGCTGCTCGGCCTCGACCTCGGACAGGCGCACCGGACCTTTGGATTCGAGGTCCTCGCGCAGCATCTCGGCGGCACGGGTCGACATGTTCTTGAAGATCTTCTCGCGCAGTTCCTGCGGCGCACCCTTGAGCGCCACGATCAGGCTTTCGCTCTGCACCTCGCGCAGCAGCAGCTGCACGGCCCGGTCGTCGAGGTCGTTGACGTCGTCGAACGTGAACATCTGGTCGAGGATCTTCTGCGCCAGGTCGGGGTCGTGTTCGCGGATCGACTCCACCGCCGGCGTTTCCAGCTGCGCGCCGAGGAAGTTGAGGATCTCGGCGGTCGCCTTGGTGCCGCCCAGCGTGGCTTTCTTGAGCTTCTCGCCGCCGGCAAGCACCTTCGACAGCACCTCGTTCAGCTCCTGCAGCGCCTGCGGCTGGATGCCGTCGAGCGTGGCCACCCGCAGCAGCACGTCGTTACGCATGCGCTCGGGGAAGTTGCGCAGCACCTCGGAAGCGTGGTCGCGCTCCAGGTGCACCAGGATCGAGGCGACGATCTGCGGGTGTTCGTTCTTCATCAACTCGGCGATCGAGCCCGGGTCCATCCACTTCAGGCTCTCGATGCCGGAGACGTCGCGACCCTGCAGGATGCGATCGAGCAGCATGCCGGCCTTCTCGTCGCCCAGCGCGCGCTTGAGCACCTGGCTGACGAAGGCATCGGTGTCACCCACCAGCGAGTACTGCTCGTCCTTGGCGCGGTTGAACAACTCGACCACGCCGTCGACCTTGTCGCGCGGCACCGTCTTCAGGCGTGCCATCGCCTCGCCGATCTTGTGAACTTCCTTCGGCGACAGGAACTTGAAGACCTCGGCGGCCTGCTCTTCGCCGACCGTCATCAGCAGGATGGCGGCTTCCTCGATGCCTACGCTGTCATTGGCCATCGCGTGCCCCGGCGCTGGTGTGTGGTCGCGTGTGCTGACCGTCAACGTGCGTCATGACGCCCCCTTGTCCTCGCCGACCCACGCCTTGACGACGTTGGCGACGGTGGCCGGATCGCTCTTGGCCAGCGTGCGCACCTGTTCGACCGCGGTCGGCGGCCGGTTCTCCACCGGTGGCGGCAGCGCCGTCGGGGCGGTCTCGGGCGACGCCACGGCATACACCGGCTTCGGCGCGGTGGCCATCGCCTTGAGGGCGGGCCGGACGACGCCGAAGACGACGATCATCGTCAGTACCAGGAACAGGACGGCCTTGCCGATCTCCTTGGCCAGCGCCACCACGTCGGGCTGCTTCCAGATCGGCAGCGGCTCGGCAACGAAGGTGTCGACCATGTTGAATTCGCTGTTGACAATATTGAGCGAGTCACCGCGCTGCTGGCTGAAGCCCATCGCCTCGCGCACCAGGGCGTTGATGTTCTTCAGTTCGTCCTCGCCGAGCGCGGTGGCGGTCGCAGCAGCGCCATTGGCGCCGGCCTTGATCCGGTGGTTGATGACCACCGCCGCGGTCAGGCGCTTGACCTGACCGCTGGCGACCTTGGTATGGCGCACCGTCTTGTCGACCTCGAAGTTGGTGACCGCCTCGCGCCGCGTGCTGCTGCCGGCGGTAGCAGCGGCCTGGGCGGCGTTCAACGGCGCCGCGGCGCCATTGATCGGCGCGGTCGGCGGCACCGGTGGCTGGTTGGACAGCGCACCCGGCACGCCCTGCGCGCCGGCCGGACCGGGCTGCGCGGCGTCCGAGGTGGATTGCGAACGGATCGCTGCCTTGGTGTCCGCGCCCTGGTTGGGTGCGTAGCTCTCGGCCATGTTCTCGATCTGCGAGAAGTCGACATCGGCGGTCACCTGCGCGCGCACGTTGCCGCGCCCCATGATCGGCTCGAGGATGTCTTCGATGCGCTTGATCGTGTCGCCTTCGATGCGCGCCACGTAGTCGAGCTGCGCCGCATCCAGCCCGGCGGCGCCGGAGCGCTCGGAGGCGAGCAGGTTGCCGTGCTGGTCGACCACCGACACGTTCTTCGGATTCAGTTCCGGCACCGACGAGGACACCAGATGCACGATGCCGGCCACCTGCTGGCGGTCCAGCGTCTTGCCCGGATGCAACTGCAGCAGCACGCTCGCGGTGGGCGGCTGCTTGTCGCGCAGGAAGCCACTTTGCTTGGGCAGCGCCAGATGCACGCGCGACCCGGCCACGGGTGCGAGCGCCTGGATCGAGCGCGCCAGTTCGCCTTCGAGGGCGCGCTGGTAATTGACCTGTTCCTGGAACTGGGTGACGCCGAACTTCTGCGTCTCCATGATCTCGAAGCCCACCACCGAGCCCTTGGGCAGGCCCTGCGAGGCGAGCTTCAGGCGCGCCTCGTGCACCTTGTCCTGCGGTACCAGCACGGTGCCGCCGTCTGCATTCCGATAGGGAATGTTCAGCTGCGACAGCTGCGCGATCACGGCGCCGCCATCACGGTCCGACAGATTGGTGAAGAGCACCCGGTAGTTGGGTGACGCACTCCACAGCCACGCTGCCGACACCACCGCGGCCAGTCCGGCCGCGCCGAGCAGCAACATGCCGCGCGTGCGCGCCGTCATCCGGCCGAAGACGCCGCCGCCGGCTGGCTGCAGCGTGCTGGGTATGACTGCCGTCGTTTCCATTCCGCCT
>LNFM01010833.1_pt1 | contig 12650 bp, 14 predicted proteins | sample 596031 | NCBI WGS metagenome assembly LNFM01 (sample SAMN04254537, study PRJNA301005) | activated carbon metagenome | isolation source: dual media filters at the Ann Arbor, Michigan drinking water treatment plant | place: USA: Ann Arbor
CAGGTGAATAGCTCGACATTACAGCTCTCTTTGACGCCCCCGATCTATCGTTTTGATAAATCAGCTCAGGCGACAACTAGCCTGACACCGGGGGAGGGTGCTGATGTGTTTTTTCGGGATGACCAGAATGTGCAGCGGCGCTTGCGGCGCGATATCGTGGAAGGCCAGCACCTGATCATCTTCATAAAGCTTGCGCGCGGGTATTTCACCAGCGACGATCTTGCAAAACAGGCAGTCCATGGACAGCCTCCGGGTGGCTCAACGAAGGGCCGAGTTTAGTGGACAAGGAGTGCGGGTGAAAAACGATATTCATGATTTGGGCTTGGTGCTGGATTCCAAAAGCAAGCTGCTGTTGATCGAATCCTGGGATGAACCCCGGGTGCTGGAAACCCTGACAGGCTTGGCCGTCAAGCGCGGGCTGGCCCTGCAAATGTGGTCGGTGACTGAAGGGCTGAGGCGCTTGGGTTTTGCCGTTGAGGCCCCGGTGGACAGTGAGACCCTTGAACCGGAAACCGCCCTGCGCCTGATCAAGGCGGATCCACTGCCTACCCTGTACGTGATGTGCGATTTACATCCCTTTCTGGACGACAACCCCAAGCTGGTGCGCCTGCTCAAGGAAATCGCCATGAACGAGTTGCCCGGCAAGCCGACCGTGGTGCTGGTGTCGCATGCCTGCAAGCTGCCAGTCGAGGTGCAGCGCTATGCCTCACGCTTCCAACTGTCGCTGCCGTCTGAAAACGAGTTGATGAGCATTGTCCGTGATGAAGCCACTGCGTGGAGTGCGCGTAACCGCAACGCGCGTGTTCGCACTGACAATCGCACCCTGCAGCAGGTGGTGAAAAACCTGCGCGGCCTCAGTCATGCGGAGTCTCGAACATTGGCGCGTAACGTGATTTGTAATGACGGTGCCATTACGCAGGAAGACTTGCCTGAACTGAACAAAACCAAATTCCAGTTGCTCGATCTGGATGGCGTATTGAGCTTTGAGTACGACACGGCGCGTTTCGCCGAAGTCGGCGGCCTGGCTAACCTCAAGCGCTGGCTGGGTGAGCGGCAGGGCATCTTCCTTGAAGGTAAAGGCGTTGATCTGCCCAAGGGCGTGCTGCTGGTGGGCGTGCAGGGCGGTGGCAAGAGCCTGGCAGCAAAAGCGATTGCCGGCTTGTGGGGCTTGCCCCTGCTGCGTCTGGATTTTGCCTGCCTGTACAACAAGTTCTTTGGCGAGACCGAGCGCAATCTGCGTGAAGCCTTGAAGCTCGCCGAGCAGATGTCGCCGTGTGTGCTGTGGATGGATGAGATCGAAAAAGGCCTGGCCAGTGGCGACCATGATGACGGCGTCAGTCAGCGGGTATTGGGCACGCTGCTGACCTGGATGGCAGAGCGTAAAAGCCCTGTGTTTATGGTGGCTACGGCCAACGTGATCTCGCGGTTGCCGCCAGAGTTAATGCGCAAAGGGCGCTTTGATGAGTTGTTTTTCATCGACCTGCCGGACGCCACGGTGCGGGCTGAGATTTTCCGTATTCACCTGCTGCGCCGTGATTTGGATGCTGGTGCGTTCGATCTGCCGCAGTTGGCGGCGGTCAGTGACGGATTTTCCGGTGCCGAAATTGAACAGGCCGTGGTCAGCGCACTGTATGCCGCACAGGCTCAGCAGGTGGCGGTTAGTCAGGCGGTGTTGGTGCAAAACATCCAGAGTACGGCGCCGCTGTCGGTGGTGATGGCGGAAGATCTGGCCGCTCTGCGCGCCTGGGCCAATGGCCGTACTGTGAGTGCCGGCTAGCGTTGCTTGCCGGTTGGCCAGTCGAGGGTTGGTGTCAGCGGCTGGGTTTGCCGAAACGGCGGTTGAGGTAGGCGCTGATGCGCCTAACCAGCCAGCGTGGTGCCAGCCTCGGGCTTAAGGCCAGCAGGCGATTGCGCCAGCCGGGGATAATGATTGCGCGGTTTTTCTCCAGTGCTTTGACGGTGATCAGCGCGACCTCTTCGGCGCTCATCATCAATTTGCTGCTTTGCAGCGCGCGGGCATCCATCTGCGCCCGTCGAAAGAAGGCGCTGTTCGTCGGGCCCGGGCACAACACCGATACCTTGACGCCATAAGGCTTGAGGTCTTCTCGTAAACCCTCTGAGAAATGCAGCACATAGGCCTTGCTGGCGTAGTAGTTACTCATGCCAGGGCCGGGCTGAAAACCGGCGATTGAGGCCACGTTGAGGATCTGCCCGCAGCCCTGTCCGGCCATGAGTGTGCCAACGGCGTGGCACAACCGGGCCAGCGCTAAGACATTCAGCTCAATCAGTTGTTGCTCGCATGCCCAGTCCTGGCTGACGTAATCACCTGTGGTGCCGATGCCAGCGTTATTCACCAACAGATCAATCGTAAAATCACTGTGTTCAAGCTCGTGCAACAGGCCACTTACCCGCAGCGGCTGGCTGAGATCGCAGACACGAAACAGCACTTCCACGCCAAAACGTTGCGTCAGTTCGCAGGCAATGCTGTCGAGTGCATCGCGCTGGCGCGCCACTAAAATCAGGTTGCGGCCGCGTCTCGCCAAGGCTTCTGCCAGGGCCAGGCCAATACCACTGGAGGCTCCGGTGATCAGCGTGTAACGAGTCATAGCATTCTCCGCAGTGGGGCCTTGCGACCCCTGCTGCCGTGTTGCAGCGCGAGCAGGTTACAGGCCTGCGTCGGCATAGCCCATAAATGCGGGGACCGCGATGGCTGCGCCAATACCGAGCACGATAACGGCCAGCCACAGCAGAGCCAGTACCTTCACAGCAGTGCTGTTGGGTGGCGGTGGCGGGCCAAAACGGTTGGCTGCCGTGCTGCCGGGGATCACAAACATCAACAGTGAGAACACGCCGCCAATCACCGGCACCAGCGTCAGCAGCAGTAACCAGCCCGTCCAGCCGATGTCATGCAGGCGTTGCACGCCGATCATCACGCCCACGACTAATACGGCTATACCGACGACGGCGATCAACAGACCGCCGAGAATTTCCGAGACAAGAAAGAACCCGGCCGCGACCCCAAACAGCGGCATGCACGCCAGCATCATCACCATTGACCAAGCCAGGTAACGTAAACGCCCGATGCGACCATCTGTGGTGAAGGGCTTCAGTTCGCCGAACTCAGGCAGCACCTCTGCCACTGTCGCTTTGGGGGTTGCATAGGGGGAGACCGCCGGGCTGACGACTTCTGGCGGGTTCTCCGCCAGCATGGCCTGGCGGGCGATAAATTTCTCGATGACGATGCCGCAAGCTGAGCACTCCAGCGCTTTGGGCTGCTGATGGCCGCACTTCGGGCACGTCATGTCGGTGGTGCTGCTGGTGCCCGCTGTTGGGGCTGCGCTTTGGGCCGGGCTGGGCGCGGGGTGATCGTCTGTTTCAACCAGGCTTAAGCTGGCGGCGAAATCCTGCTCTTTGCGCACGTTGGCACCGGCGCTCTGCAAGGCCTTGAGGTACTGGTCGGCCTCGTTTTCGCTGAGGTCGCGTTTTATATCGACCGTGCCGTTGCTGAAGAGTGAGTTGATGCGCGTCAGGTCGCTTTTAAACAGGCGGGCGAGGTTGTCTTTGGTTGCGTCCAGGCTGGCATCGGGCATCAACTCGCCGTTGAAGACAATTTTGAAGCGGGCTTGGGTCATGTTGGCGTCCTTGTCGATGCCAGGATGGAAGTGCGCTACAGACTAGCTGGCCTGCAGCCCCGTAAACAAGGCGCTTGGCGCGCAAATGCCTGGGGCTAGAACAGGTTCACGCTCTGTTGGCCGCGTGATGCATTCGGCGCAGACCGTTTGCATCACATACGGCACTGCCAACAGCGTGATTAGCGCGGCCAGCGCTTTTGCAGCTGCAGGCTATGGCTGAGCGCTTGACGGTACTCTTGATCAAGGCGAGCGATCAGGGCTTCAACGCTCGGTAGGTCGCGGATCGCGCCGACGCCTTGACCCGCCGACCAGACGGTTTTCCAGGCCTTGGCTTCTTCGTCCATAGGCTTGAGTTTTTCGCCGTAATTGACCTCGCCTTTGCTTTGCAATTGCTTGATGTCATAGCCAGCCTGCTCAAGGCTTTGGCGCATAAAGCTGGCCGGTACGCCGGAGACTGCCGGGGTGTGGATGATGTCGGCGGCTTTGGCGTCGATAATCATCTGCTTGTAGGCGTCAGAGGCGGCATTTTCCTGCGTGGCGATCAAGCGCGTGCCCAAGTAGGCGAGGTCGGCACCGAGCAATTGCGCCGCGAGGATTTCGTGGCCTTGGTTCAGGCAGCCAGCCAGCAGCACGGTTTTATCAAAGAACTGGCGAATTTCTGCAATCAGGGCAAACGGACTCCAAGTCCCAGCGTGCCCACCGGCCCCGGCGGCCACCGCGATCAGGCCATCGACGCCCGCTTCAGCGGCTTTTTCAGCATGCCGGCGGGTGGTGACGTCGTGGAACACCAAGCCGCCGTAACTGTGTACGGCATCCACCACGTCTTTCACTGCGCCCAAGCTGGTGATAACGATTGGCACGCGCTGTTCTACGCAAATCGCCAGATCCGCCTGCAGGCGAGGATTCGTGCCATGCACAATCAGGTTCACTGCGTAAGGCGCGGCTGTGTCGCTCAAGCCGGCTTCAATCTCTTGCAACCAGTCCTTGAAGCCACTGCTTTCACGCTGGTTGAGGGCCGGGAAGCTGCCGACGATACCGTTGTTGCAGCAAGCCAAGACCAATTGCGGGTTGGACACCAGAAACATCGGCGCCGCAACGACCGGCAGACGCAGGCGTTGTTCAAGCAGGGCGGGAAGGGGCATGGGGTAATCCTCTTGTTGTCGTTAGAAGGGCCGAACCACAACCAGAATGACGATGCCAACCAGCGCCAGTACAGGGGCCTCGTTAAACCAGCGGTAAAACACGTGGCTGCGTTGATTCTCGCCGCGCAAAAAAGCTTTCAACTGCGCGCCACACATAAACTGATAAATCACCAGCAGTGCCACCAGACTCAACTTGGCATGCATCCAGCCTTGGCTGAAGTAGTAGCTCGGGTTGAGGGTCAGCAGCCAAAGACCCAGTGCCACCGTAGCAATCAACGAGGGCCACATAATGCCGCGATACAGCTTGCGCTCCATGATGCAGAAACGCTCGTGGCTGGCTTGGTCAGCGCTCATGGCGTGGTACACGAACAACCGGGGCAGGTAGAACAAACCGGCAAACCAGCAAACCATGGCGATGATGTGAAAGGATTTGAGCCACAAGTAGAGCATGCGTGTATCTCGCTGAAGAAACTGGCCCCGATAGTAGAGGGCTGGGCGCGCCTCGTCATCATTGCCTACGGCAAGTGTTGGCCCATGGCCGAAGCAGCCGTATCATCGGCACCTTTCCACTGCTGGTATTGCAAAGGGGCAAGTGATGATCAAGGTTGGAATCGTCGGCGGCACGGGCTACACCGGCGTCGAGTTGTTGCGTTTACTGGCGCAACACCCTCAGGCGCAGGTTGAAGTCATCACCTCGCGCTCCGAAGCGGGCATGCGTGTCGACGAGATGTACCCGAACTTGCGCGGTCATTACGACAACCTTTCGTTTAGCGTGCCTGACGTGGCGACCTTGGGTGCGTGTGATGTGGTCTTCTTTGCCACCCCTCACGGCGTCGCCCATGCGCTCGCTGGTGAGTTACTTGCAGCAGGCACCAAAGTCATCGACCTGTCGGCCGACTTCCGCTTGCAAGACGCAGACGAGTGGGCCAAGTGGTACGGCCAGCCGCACGGTGCGCCTGACTTGCTGCCAGAAGCGGTGTATGGCTTACCGGAGGTCAATCGTGACGCCATCAAAGCGGCGCGCCTGATTGCCGTGCCGGGTTGCTACCCAACAGCGGCGCAACTGGCGCTTATTCCTTTGCTGGAGGCTGGCTTGGCGGATACGTCGCAGATCATTGCCGACTGCAAATCCGGCGTCAGCGGTGCCGGGCGTGGTGCCAGTGTCGGTTCGCTGTTTAGCGAGGCTGGCGAAAGCATGAAAGCCTATGGCGTCAAAGGCCATCGGCATCTGCCTGAGATCCGCCAAGGGCTGCACCGGGCTGCTGGTGAAGCGGTCGGCCTGACCTTTGTACCGCACCTGACGCCCATGATTCGCGGCATCCACGCCACGCTCTACGCCACCGTCGTGGACCGTTCGGTGGATCTGCAGGCGCTGTTCGAGCAACGTTATGCTGATGAGCCGTTCGTGGATGTGATGCCCGCCGGCAGCCACCCGGAAACCCGCAGCGTGCGCGGTGCCAACGTATGCCGTATCGCCGTGCACCGCCCGCAAGACGGCGATCTGGTGGTGGTGCTGTCGGTCATCGACAACCTGGTCAAAGGTGCCTCGGGTCAGGCGGTGCAGAACATGAATATCCTGTTCGGCCTCGATGAACGCATGGGGCTCTCTCATGCGGCCATGTTGCCCTGATGGCGAGCTGGGAAGTCCGCGTTTACGACCCGCAGCGTGCTAAGCGGCAGCGCTGGCTGATTGCACTGCTGGTGCTGTGCCTGCCGCTGGCCTTTGTTGGCGGTATCGTATGGCAGCGTATGCAGCCGCCTGCGCCGGTGGCTGTAGCGGATCTGACTGGCACGCCTGTTGTCGATGAGCAGTTGCAGCGTGAACTCGATGAGTTGCGTCAGCGTGTGGCGGTATTGAGCAGCGCCGATACGCTCAGTCAACAAGCCAATGAGCAGAGCCGCCTAAGCATCAAGCTGTTAGAAGAACAGATCTACAAACAGCAGCAGGATCTGGCTTTCTACAAAGGCGTGCTCGCGCCCGGTACCCGACGTGAGGGGTTGCGCATCAAGGCCTTTGAGTTACAGGCCACGGACAAACCGACGCATTTTCGCTACAAGATTCTCCTGAGCCGCGTGGGCAAAGGCGAAGAGCCGCTTGAGGGGCAGTTGCAGGTGGCGATTGTGGGTAAGCAGGCTGAGCAAAGCGTTACGATGGATCTGACATCTCTCAGCGGTGATCTGCCAGATGCGTTGCCTGATCAGCCGATCAGTTTTGCCTTCAAGCATTTCCAGGCTATCCCTGAAGCAGGTCGTTTCGCTGAGTTGCTCTTACCTGAAGGGTTTATCCCTCACGAAATTAAAGTGCGTGCTGAAGTAGAGGGGCAAAAACCTTTGCTACGCACTTTCAAGTGGAACAAAGAGGAGTGAGCGTTTCCTATGTGGAATAAAGACAAGGTGCGCTCTGACGTACAGCGTTTTGCCGGTAAAACCAGCCTGATTGCCGTGGGGGCTGAACTGCATGGTGATCTGCGCTTTCAGGGGGCGGTGCAAGTTGATGGCCAGGTGCATGGCAATCTGTTGGCAAGTGAGGGCATGGTGCGTGTCAGCGTGCAGGGGCGGGTTGAAGGTGAAATCCGCGCGCCCCATATCGTTATCGATGGCGAAGTGATCGGTGATGTACACGCCAGCGCCCATCTGGAGTTAGGCCCGCGCGCGCGCGTACGTGGAAATCTCTATTACGCACTGATGGAAATGGCCATGGGCGCTCAGATCGAGGGCCGCTTGTGTCGTCTTCAGGACGACGCCAAGCCTTTGGAGTTGCCTCAGCCGCTGGATTCAGCACAATAGTTGACCGCTTTACTCGGGTAAGCGGATAATGGCCGTCAACTGCAGCATGGCGCTCGGCGCCGGGAGTAAATTAGCATGAGCGTTGAAACCTTCACCCCTTCAGCCTTGCAGTTCACGCAAGGTGCTGCGAACAAGGTGAAGAGCCTGGTCAGCGAAGAGGGTAACCCGCGTTTGAAACTGCGGGTGTTTGTCACTGGTGGCGGATGTTCCGGCTTCCAATACGGCTTCACCTTTGACGAGGATATCGCCGAAGATGACACTATCGTTGAGCGCGAAGGCGTCAGCTTGGTGGTCGACCCCATGAGTTTTCAGTACCTGGCAGGTGCCGAGGTCGATTATCAAGAGGGGCTTGAGGGTTCGCGTTTCGTCATCAAGAATCCTAACGCCACCACAACCTGCGGCTGTGGCTCATCGTTCTCGATCTGACCGACTGTTGTGCAGTAAACGCCGCGCTTATGCGCGGCGTTTTGGTTTTTACTGGCGGGCGGCCTGGTTTAAGCCGGATAGATGGCGCCCAGAACACGTAAGCCGCGCGCGCCCGTCACGCTCGGCCTGTTAGCGGGTATGCCTTCAAGGCAGCAGTGTGCCAGCCACGCAAATGCCATGGCTTCAACCCAGTCGGCGGGCACCCCGTGATCATCTGTAGCGCTTACTCGGCTCTTGGGCAGTAACTGCTTGAGGCGCTGCATCATCGCGTGGTTATGGGCTCCGCCACCACACACCAACAACACATCGGTGTTCTGCTGGGCGTTTATGAGCGACTCGGTAATGCTGATGGCGGTCAACTCAAGCAGTGTGGCTTGCACGTCCGCAGAGGCCATATCAGGCAGTGGAAGCAGGTGTGTATCCAGCCATGCAAGGTTGAATAGCTCTCGGCCGGTACTCTTCGGGCCTTGCGCCTTAAAAAAGTCATCGCTAAGCAGGGACTTCAGCAGTTGTGGTTGAACTTGGCCTTCAGCCGCCCATTCGCCGCCCTTATCGTAGCTCAGGCCTAAGTGGCGTTGTATCCAAGCGTCCATCAGCACGTTGCCTGGCCCGCAATCAAAGCCCTGAACGGGTTGTTCAGGCTCTAGTAGGCTGAGATTGCTGAAGCCGCCAATATTTAGGACGGCGGTGTTGCCGTTTTCTTGGGCGAATAATGCCTGGTGAAACGCGGGAACCAGCGGTGCTCCTTGCCCACCAGCGGCGACATCGCGTCTGCGAAAATCACTGACGACACAGATGCCCGTGAGTTCAGCCAGCAAAGCCGGATTACCGATTTGAATGCTGAAGCCGCGCGCAGGTTCATGGCGTATGGTTTGGCCATGACTGCCAATAGCCCTGATGGATGACGCGGCGATGCCTTCGCGGTCTAGCAATGCTTGCACGCCCTGAGCGGCCAATCGCACCCATGCTTGCTCAGCCATTGCCGCGCGCGCGAGTTCGTCTTGACCCGGCGCGCACAGGCCAAGCAAGTCGTCTCGCAGTGAATCGGGCATTTGGATGTAGTGAGTGCCGAGCAGATGCGTGTGGCCGTTCTGCTCGATCAGCGCAATGTCCAGACCATCCAAGCTGGTGCCGGACATTACGCCAAGGTAGAGGGGCATGGATCAGCGCTGATTGAGTGCGAGCATGGTGGAGCGCTCGCTGTCCATTTTCGCCATCAGTGGTTTGCTGATTTGCATGAACCGAGCTTTCTCGCTTTTAGCGATTGGGTCAGCCATTGGCAATTTTTGGCTGAGTGGGTCTACGTGTACGCCATTGACCTGGAACTCGTAATGCAGGTGCGGCCCGGTTGAAAGACCTGTCGTGCCTACATAGCCAATAATCTGACCTTGTTTCACGTTGCTGCCGGTGCGAACACCTTTAGCGAAACCATTCATGTGCGCGTAAAGCGTACGGTAGCGCTGGCCGTGCTGAATGACCACGGTGTTGCCGTAGCCGCCACTGCGGCCAGCGAGAGTAACGCGGCCGTCACCCGCAGCCTTAATCGGTGTGCCGCGTGGGGCTGCATAATCAACGCCTTTGTGTGCGCGGATTTTGTTCAGCACCGGATGGCGGCGTCCTGTTGAAAAGCGTGAGCTGATACGGGCGAAATCCACCGGCGTGCGGATAAAGGCTTTGCGCATGCTTTCGCCGCTGGCGTTGTAGTAGCTGCTATTGCCTTGCTTGTTGGTGTAGCGCACCGCAGTGAAGGTTTTGCCGCGGTTGGTGAACCGGGCGGAGAGAATATTGCCGGTTCCTACCTGTTTGCCATTGACCACTTTCTTTTCGTAAATCAACTCGAATTCATCGCCTTCACGGATGTCCATTGCGAAGTCGATGTCGTAGCCAAATACGTTAGCTAAATCCATGGTCAGGTTGTGTGAAAGACCTGCACGCTTAGCAGAAAGAAACAGGGAGCTGTTGATCACGCCGCGGGTGTAAGTGGTTTCCACGTCTGGCTTGACCAGTTCGCGTTTGAAACTGAAACCCTTATCGCTTTTGGCAAGCGTGATGCTTTCTAAATCACTGAGCTTGCTATGAATCGTGTCTATTTGACCTTCGGTATCAAGCTTGAACTCAAGCACCTGCCCTACTTTGAGGCGCGTCAGTTGCTTGGCATCTTTGCTGCTATTGAGCACCTCATGCAGTGTGCTGGCGCCTAGCCCTACCTTGGCAAAAACAGTCGAAAGGGTGTCACCGCTTTGCACACGAATGGAATGGCGCAAAGGATCTACTGTCGGCTTCTCGGCATCTTGTGCGTGTTGAGCGGCTGCAGTGTTGCTGTCAGCTGTTACTGCGAAAGGCGACGGCTTGTTGTTGGTGGCTTCGGTGGAGGCGTTGTCTTCTTGTAGTTGTGAGTGTTCAGCACTGTTATCGAGATCAAGGTTGATGAGCGTTTTCTGTGCTTCGACTTCGCGAGAGGGGAATACCAGCAGAGCTAAACTGAGCACGGCGGCTACACCGCTGGCAGCCAAAATGTGGCTCTTGGGGTAAAGGGGCGGCGCTTTAGTTGAAGAGGTCATAGGCGTCTTTTGATTTTGAAGAAATTAAAGAAAGCAAACGGATAAACAATATGATGAATGTGCACTAACTGTATAAAATATAACCAAAACGCAGGATAGGCAACCCTAGGTTCTTCCCTCTGCTCGTCCATTCTTGAGCTGGGGCGCAGAGCTTGTGATTTGTCAGCGATCTTGTATGGTTGGTTCCCTTTTGATTTGAGTGGTTGTGAGTCCTGTCATGAAGTCGGTTGAAGAGCAATTAGCGCTGATTAAGCGCGGCGCGGAAGAGGTCCTGGTTGAGACTGAGCTGGTCGAAAAGCTCAAGCGCGGTCAGCCGCTGCGCATTAAGGCGGGCTTTGATCCGACCGCACCTGATTTACACCTTGGGCACACCGTGCTGATCAACAAATTGCGCCAGTTTCAAGAGCTTGGTCATCAGGTGATCTTCTTGATAGGTGATTTTACCGGGATGATTGGCGATCCGAGTGGTAAGAGTGCAACTCGCCCGCCGTTGACCCGCGAGCAAGTGTTGGAAAACGCCGAAACCTACAAGACCCAGGTATTCAAGATTCTCGATCCCGCCAAAACTGAGGTCGCGTTCAACTCCACGTGGATGGACAAGATGGGGCCGGCTGATTTTATTCGCCTGACTTCTCAATACACCGTGGCGCGAATGCTTGAGCGCGATGATTTCAGTAAGCGCTATTCGACTAATCAGCCCATTGCTATTCATGAGTTTCTCTACCCGCTCGTTCAGGGTTACGACTCTGTAGCGTTGCAGGCGGATGTGGAATTGGGTGGCACTGATCAGAAATTCAATCTGCTGATGGGGCGTGAGTTGCAGCGGTCCTATGGGCAGTCGTCGCAGTGCATCGTCACCATGCCATTGCTTGAGGGTCTGGATGGCGTGAAGAAGATGTCCAAGTCATTGGGCAACTATATAGGTATCCAGGAAGCGCCAGGCGTCATGTACAACAAGCTCGTATCTATGCCGGATGCATTGATGTGGCGTTATTTCGAGCTGCTCAGTTTCCGTTCTATGGATGAGATTGAGCAGTTCAAGCGCGATGTTGAGCAGGGTGCAAATCCCCGTGATATAAAAATTAAGCTGGCCGAAGAGATCGTTGCACGTTTCCACGGCGAAGAGGCCGCGTTAAGCGCCCATCGCTCCGCCGGCAACCGCATGAAGGAAGGTGAGTTGCCCGAAGATTTGCCAGCGATTGAGGTCGTGTCTGCCGAGGACATGCCGATTGCTGCGCTGCTAAACAAGGCTGGGCTGGTAAAGAATGCTGCGATGGCTCGTGATCTACTGGCATCCGGCAGCGTGCGTATAGATGGTGAGGTAGTCGATCGCTCCTTCGTCTATAAACTTGGCGCCGTGCACGTTTGTCAGGCGGGCAAAAAGGCGTTTGCGCGTATTACGCTTAAGTGCGAGCTGTGATGCGTTAGGTGCGGTCGTAACAACAAAGCCGTTGAAACGTCAGCTTCAGCGGCTTTGTTGTTTCTGCAGGCGGCGCATTCTTGCGGGTGGTGGTGCGCCTTTAATGAGGCTATTGAAACAAAAGCGAAACAATCAGTTGACCTGTGCGGTTCTGTCCCTATACTGCGCACCTCTTGAGGCATAAGCGACTCCTTAAACTTCTTATAAAACAAGAAGTTAGATTTAAATTAGGGGTTGCAAAGCAGCGAAAGCTGCGTACAATGCGCCACCTCTTCAGGTGGCTGTGTTTGAGTCTGAAGAGGTTCGGTTGGAATGGTCGAAAGCGGTAAATGAGGTGGTTGACAGCGGTTTGAAACGCTGTAGAATTCGCCTCCCGCTGACGAGAAGCTTAAGGCTGAACAAAGGCGCAAGTGGTTGAGATTGAAAAGAAATTTTCGAAATCACTTGACGGAAAATGAGGCTGCTGTAGAATGCGCGCCTCGGTTGAGACGAAAGGATCAATCACCCGCTCTTTAACAACTGAATCAAGCAATTCGTGTGGGTGCTTGTGAGGTAAGACTGCTAGTCGCAAGATTATCAGCATCACAGGTTACTCCGCGAGAAATCAAAGATGTAACCAACGATTGCTGAGCTAAGTTTAGGGTTTTCTCAAAACCCAAGCAGTATTGAACTGAAGAGTTTG
>LNFM01010834.1_pt1 | contig 12650 bp, 9 predicted proteins | sample 596031 | NCBI WGS metagenome assembly LNFM01 (sample SAMN04254537, study PRJNA301005) | activated carbon metagenome | isolation source: dual media filters at the Ann Arbor, Michigan drinking water treatment plant | place: USA: Ann Arbor
CGAAGGGCCTGCATCAGCTTTCGTGCAAGGCCCTTCGACAAGCTCAGGGACACGGTGAATATTATTGTTGCACGACTACAGTTGTGTCTCACTCCGGGGGTGGCCCATAGGGAATCGAACTGGTGAAATGAGCGAGGGTTTCGGTGACGCTTTACTAAATCTGCACGCTGCTGAAGGTTAGGCTCACCGAGCTCAGCCCGCGGACAGCGCGCTCACCCCCTCCCATCCTTCGTCTCATGCGCCCGCCGGATCACATAGGCGCGGATCGCCTCCGCGTCTTCGGCGCTGATCATCTGCCCGAATCCGGCCATGCCGTTTTCCTTCAGCGTGCCGTCGATGACCACGGCGAGCCAGGCGTCCTTCGTCTTCATGTTGGCGGACCAGCGCAGGTCGGGCACCACGCCCGAGCCGACGGCCGCGTCGCCGTGGCAGACATGGCACAGCCGGTGGAACAGAGCGTGGCCACGGGCGACGGATCCGGCGCGGGCGGTCTGCGGCGGCGGGTCGGGCCGTGGCGGCGGCGTCATGTCGAGCGGCGGCAACTTGGCCGTGCCGCCCAGCTTGAAGGTCAGCACCCGCGCCTTGCGGAACCGGGTGGACTCCGGCGCGAAATAGCCGGCGCCGATGCCGAACGCGCCGCCCCAGCCGGCCATGACGCTGACATACTGCTCGCCGTTCACCTGGTAGGTGATGGGCGCGGCCATCACGCCGGTCTGCGCCGGCGCCTCCCACAGCTTGTTGCCGTTGTCGGCCTTATAGGCGACCAGCCTGCCGTCGGCGGTGCCCTGGAACAGCAGGCCGCCGGCGGTGGCGAGGACACCGCCGTTCCACGGTCCGTCATACTGGACGCTCCAGGCCTCCTTCTGGGTCACCGGGTTCCAGGCCGAGAGCTTCCCCTTCACCATCGCTCTGGCCGCCTTGCGCTGGGCCTCGTCGTCGGGCAGCGAGGCGATCACCATGTCGGTGCCCGTGTTGTAGCGGCCGGGATACACATCGAACGGGTCGTCGGTCTTGTAGAGCGACGCCATCTCCAACGCCGGAATGTAGACCAGCCCGGTCTTAGGGCTGTAGGCCATGGGCTGCCAGTTGTGCGCGCCCAGCGGCGACGGCGACACCAGCGCCGGCTTCAGCGTGTAGCGCGCCGCCTCGTTCTCGATCGGCCGGCCGGTCTTCGGGTCGATCCCCTTCGCCCAGGTCACCGGCACGAAGTTCTTGGCCGAGATGAACGCGCCCGTCGCCCTGTCCAGCACGTAGAAGAAGCCGTTCTTGGGCGCCTGCATGATCACCTTGCGCACCTGGCCGTCGATGGTCAGGTCGGCCAGGATCATGTGCTGGGTGGCGGTATAGTCCCAGGTCTCGCCCGGCACGGTCTGGTAGTGCCAGACATAGGCGCCGGTATCCGGGTCGAGCGCCACGATCGAGGCGAGGAACAGGTTGTCGCCGCCCGCCGGGCTGCGGATCTGCTGGTTCCACGGCGAGCCGTTGCCAACGCCCACATAGAGCAGGTCGAGCTCGGGATCGTAGGCCATGGAATCATAGACGGTGCCGCCGCCGCCCATGGTCCACCATTCGCCGTCCCAGGTCTGGGCGGCCTCCTTCAGCACGTCGCTCTCGAACACGTCCGCTGGATGCCCCGGCACAGTGTAGAAGCGCCACGCCAGCGCGCCGGTGTCGGCGTCGTAGGCGCTGACATAGCCGCGCACGCCCATGTCGGCGCCGCCATTGCCGATGATCACCTTGCCCTTCACCACTCGCGGCGCGCCGGTGATGGTATAGGGCTTGGTCCTGTCGATGGTGCTGACGTCCCACACCGGCTTGCCGGTGCCGGCGTCGAGCGCCACCAGCCGGCCGTCGATGGTGCCGACGAACACCTTGCCCTTCCACACCGCCGCGCCGCGGTTGACCACGTCGCAGCAGGCATGGACGCCCCATTCCTTGGGCACCTCGGGATCGTAGGTCCACAGCAGCCTGCCGGTCGCGGCGTCGAGCGCATAGACCAGGCTCCAGGCGCCGGTGGTGTACATCACGCCGTCGACGACGATGGCGGTCGCTTCGATGCCGCGGGTGGTGTCGAGATCGTGGTACCAGGCGAGGCCGAGCTTCGCGACGCTCGCTGCGTTGACCTGATCGAGCGGGCTGTAGCGCTGCTCGGCATAGGTCCGGCCCGTGCTCATCCAGTTGCCGGGCTCCAGGTCGGCGTTGACCAGGCGGGTCTCGTCGACCGCCGCCGGTCCCGCTGGCTTCTCTTCCTGCTTGCCGCAAGCGACCAGCATCACCGCGATCAGCACCGCCGGCAGTACGCGCATCACCGTCGTCACAACATGACCCCGTTTCCGTCCTCCCCGCAAAAGACGCTACCGCAGGGCAGGGCCGCTGACACTTTCTTTCTGCCGGACCAGCGGACCCCATGCGACCGGTCGGGCATCGCGCGCGGGGTTGTATTTCCCCCGTGACGTCCCATTATCAGACTCATGGGGAAGAATTGTCCGTTCATGACGCGCAATTTAACCACCGCGCGGCGCGAGGGCACCGCATGAGGGCCGAGACCGATATCGGCCCGCCCGATCTGGACCCCAACCACTACTGGCCGTTGCTGCGCTACCTGGACAAGGCGGGTGCTGCCATCGCGCCGTTGTCCGAGGCACTCGACGGCCGCGACCGGCTGATCCCGCTCTACCACGCCATGGTGCTGACCCGCACCTTCGACCAGAAGGCGGTGTCGCTGCAGCGGACCGGGCGGCTGGGCACCTACGCATCCTCGCTCGGCCAGGAGGCGGTTTCGGTCGGTGTCGGGGCATCCATGAACAAGGACGACGTGCTGCTGCCCGCCTTCCGCGATCACGGCGCCATGCTGTGGCGCGGCGTCACCATGGTCGAGATCCTGCAGTACTGGAGCGGCGATGAGCGTGGCTGCGACTTCGCCGGCCCGCGCGAGGATTTTCCCGTCGCCATTCCGGTCGCCAGCCAGGCGCCGCACACCGTCGGCGTCGCCATGGCATTCCAGCTGCGCAGGCAGAAGCGCGTGGCCGTCTGCATCCTCGGCGACGGCGCCACCTCGAAGGGCGATTTCTACGAGGCGATCAACGCCTGCGGCGTCTGGAGCCTGCCGGCCGTGTTCGTCATCAACAACAACCAGTGGGCGATCTCCGAGCCGACCCGGATGCAGACCGCCGCGCCGACCCTGGCGCAGAAGGCGGTCGCCGCCGGCATCGCCGGATCGCGCGCCGACGGCAACGACGTGGTCGCCGTGCGCGACGCGGTGTCCCGGGCCGTGGAGGAAGCGCGCGCAGGCCGCCCGCAGGTCGTCGAGGCGCTGACCTACCGGCTGGGCGACCACACCACCGCCGACGACGCCCGCCGCTACCGCGATGACGCCGAGGTCAGCGCCCGCTGGCAGGAGGAACCCATCCTGCGGCTGCGCAACTACCTGGTCGGGCGCGGCTGGTGGACCAAGGCGGACGAGGAGGCGCTGATCAGGGACATACGCGCGCAGGTCGACGCCGCCGTCGAGGCCTACCTGGCCATGCCGCCGCAGGAACCGGCGGCGATGTTCGATTACCTCTACGAGACGCTGCCGCCCTCGCTGGCGGAGCAGCGCCGCCTGGCGGAGGACGGCGATGGCTGAGATCACCCTGGTCGAGGCCGTGGCGATGGCGCAGGCGCGGGCCATGCAGGACGATCCCAGCGTGCTGGTGCTGGGCGAGGACGTCGGCAAGGACGGCGGCGTGTTCCGCGCCACTGAAGGCCTGCTTGCCCGCTTCGGCCCGGAGCGGGTGCGCGACACGCCGCTTGCCGAGGGACTGATCGCCGGTATGTCGGTCGGCCTCGCCGCGCAGGGCTTCCGGCCGGTCGCCGAGATCCAGTTCATGGGTTTCGTCTATCCGGCGGTCGACCAGATCGTGAACCACGCCTCGCGGCTGAGGAACCGCACGCGCGGCCGGCTGAGCTGCCCCATGGTGCTGCGGATGCCCATGGGCACCGGCATCAAGGCGCCCGAGCACCACTCCGAAAGCATGGAGGCCATGTTCGCCCACATGCCGGGCCTTCGGGTGGTGATCCCGTCGTCGCCGTCGAAAGCCTACGGCCTGCTGCTCGCCGCGATCCGCGACCCGGACCCCGTCATCTTCCTCGAGCCCACGCGCCTCTACCGCGCGGTGAAGGAGGAGGTGGAGGACGACGGCGAGGCGGCCGAGCTCGACCGTTGCTTCGTGCTGCGCGAAGGGACCGACATCACCCTCGTCACCTGGGGCGCCATGACCCGCGAGACGCTGGCCGCCGCGGATGCGCTGGCCCTGGACGGCATCCATGCCGAGGTGATCGACGTCGCCACCATCAAGCCGCTGGACGAGGAGACCATCCTCGCGTCGGTCGGCAAGACCGGGCGCTGCGTCATCGTCCACGAGGCGGCGCTGACCGGCGGCTTTGGCGGCGAGATCGCCGCGCGGCTCGCCGACAAGGGCCTGCTGTCGCTGACCGCGCCGGTCCGCCGCGTCGCCGGTTGGGACACGGTCATGCCGCTGCCGCGCATGGAGGACATGTACCTGCCCAGCGTCGCCCGCATCCTCAGGGCGGCCCGCGAAACGGTGAACTACCAATGAGCCTGTTCAAGCTGCCCGATCTGGGCGAGGGCCTGCAGGAGGCCGAAATCGTCACCTGGCATGTGGGCGAGGGCGACCACGTCGTCGCCGACCAGCCGCTGGTGTCGGTTGAGACCGAAAAGGCCGTGGTCGAGGTGCCGTCGCCCTGGTCGGGCCGGATCAGGACCCTGTTCGCTCAGACCGGCGACACCGTCGCCGTGGGCGCCGACCTGGTGGAGATCGAGCAGGAGATCGGCGCCGATACCGGAACCGTCGTCGGCAGCGTGTCGCCGGCGGCGCCGGTTGGCGCGAAGCCCGTGCGGCCTCAGACACCGGTGGCGCGCGGCGAGGTGATCAAGTGCACGCCGGCTGTCCGCGCGCTGGCCCGCGAGCTGGGCGTCGACCTGGCAACGGTCGCGCCGACCGGCGATCACGGCCAGGTCACTCGCGAAGACGTGGAAGCCGCCGCCGGGCGGGGTGCCGCGAAACCCGATCTGGAATGGCAGAGGGTGCGCGGGGTGCGCCGGGCCATGGCGCGCAACATGACGGCGTCTGGCCGCTCGGTGGTGCCGGCGACGATCATGGACGAGGCCGACATCCATGGCTGGGCCGAAGGCACCGACGTGACCATGCGGCTGGTGCGCGCCATCGGCGCCGGCGTCGCCGCGTCGCCCGGCCTCAACGCCTGGTATGACGCGGCCGGCGAGCGGCTGCTGATCCATCCGGAGGTGCATCTGGGCATCGCGGTCGACACCGAGGGCGGCCTGTTCGTGCCGGTGCTCAACGACATCGCCAACCGGCCCGTCGATGACCTCAAGCGCGGCCTGGAGGCGCTCAAGGCCGCCGTGCGCTCGCGGCAGATTCCGCTCGAGCACCTGAAGGGCCAGACCATCACCCTGTCGAATTTCGGCACCCTGGGCGGGCGGCACGCCCATCTCGCGATCGTGCCGCCGCAGGTCGCCATCGCCGGCGCGGGGCGCATCGTCCGCAAGGTCGTGCCCGACGGCGATACCGCCGTGGTCCATCCGGTGCTGCCCATGTCGCTGACCTTCGATCACCGCGTCGTGACCGGCGGCGAGGCGGCAAGATTCCTCATGGCGCTCATTCTCGATCTGGAGAAGCGCGCGTAGGAGGCGCATGATCGCGAGTCCGGCGCCGGGAACGAACGGCGCCGCGGGAGGCACGACGGGATAGAGAGATTTCTTAAGTACGGAAGAAGGAGAGTGCGTCATGGAGATACCGCTGGAGATCGCCTTTGAAGGCCTGGAGCCTTCGGAAACCGTGGCGGCCCGCGTCAGGCAGGAAGCCTCCAAGCTGGAGCACTTCTACCACCGCATCACCTCATGCCGCGTGGTCATCGACAAACCCCATCAGCATCACCAGAAAGGCAACGCCTACTACGTCCGTATCCATGTGACCCTGCCGGGCGGCGGCGATGTGGTCGTCAGCAAGGACTCGGGCCACCGGCGGTCGCACTCGGACGTCTACAACGCCATTCACGACGCCTTCGCGGCGGCCAAGCGCCAGCTGCAGGACGCCATGCGCAAGCGCCAGCTTCGCACCAGACACCGCGAGGCGCTGCCGCCGGGGATCATCGCCAAGATCTATCCCTACGAAGGCTACGGCCTGATCGCCGGCCCGGGCGGGCGCGACCTGTATTTCGACCGCGACAGCGTGGCCGAAGGCGGGTTCGAGACCCTGGAGGCGGGACAGGAAGTGGTGTTCTCGGAGATCGTCGGCGCGCACGGCGCCCAGGCCGTGGCAGTCCGCGCCATCGCCCGGCGGCGGGTGCATTGACCGGCTGACAGCCGCCATTTCCCCATGGCCATCCAGCCGCGAAGCCAGTAGTTTTCCCGGCAAAGACACGGATGGAGTGGGGACATGGCGCTCAAGCAACGCATCGCGGTCACATTGCCCGGCGGGCCGAAGATTCAGGACACTGTCGACCGGGTGAAATGGGCCGAGGACAGCGGCTATGACGACGCCTGGTTTGGCGACGGCGGCGCGCCGGATTCGCTGACCACCACGGCGGCCATCGCCCATCACACGCAGCGCCTTCGCCTCGGCGTCGCCGTGACGCCGGTGTTCAGCCGCACGCCCGCCGTGCTCGCCGCCACCGCCAACGTGCTGGGCCAGATCCTGCCGGGCCGGTTCGTCATGGGGCTGGGCGCGTCGAGCCAGAACATGATGGATGGCTGGCACGGTGTGCCGCTGGAGAAGCCGGTCACCCGCGTCAAGGAAACCGCGATCATGGTGAAGTCCATGCTGGCGGGCGAGAAATCCAACTTCGACCTGGAGACGCTGCGCAGCCACGGCTACATCCAGCCCAAGCTGGACGTGCCGGTGCCGGTCTACATGGCCGCGCTGCGCTCGGGCATGATCGAGACCGCGGCCGAATTCAGCGACGGCGTCATCTTCAACCTGTGGCCCAAGCGGGCGCTGCCGAAGATGATCGAGCATGTCAGGATCGGCGCCCGCCGCGCCGGCAAGGACCCGGACTCGGTCGAGGTGGTGAACCGCCACATGGTGCTGGTGACCGACGACAAGGACAGCGCCCGCACCCGCTTCCGCGCCGCCTTCGCGCCGTATTACGCCACGCCGGTCTACAACAACTTCCTGGCCTGGGCTGGCTACGAGGACGCCGCCGCGGTGATCCGCGAGGGCTGGGCGCAGAAGGACCGCAACAAGACCACCGGCGCCATTTCCGACGAGATGGTGGACGAGATCGCCATCATCGGCAGCGAGGCCGAATGCCGCGAGCGGCTGCAATGGTGCGCCGAGACCGGCATCCACACCCACATCATCGCCCCGCTCGGCGGCGCCACGCCGGACGAGATCGCCCGCACCTTCGCCGCGTTCACGCCGGACAACCTTAAATTGTAAAAAAACGGTGATCGCTGCGCGCCTGGGGCGAATCCTGTTTCAATTGTGGTGAAATTGTGTTGGACTTCGCCCAGAGATTCGGTAGTTTGTTTAAAATTTGAAGCGACCAAGTCGTTTCCGTGGCCGCTGGCCACGATATCAATCGACGCCGCCGGCGGATCGCTGGCGGAAGATGGGGGCGCGGGATCCGGCCGCCGGTACTGTCCGGAGAGAAAAGAGGCGCCTGACGGCGCCTCTTTTTTTCTTGATCACGGCGGCGCGGGCGCGAGCTGCTCGAGAGCACGGCCCTGGAAGCCCGCATGCACCCCGAACAACGCCGCCAGCGACGGCGCCAGGTCGGTGACCGACACGTCGTCGTTGAGCCGCCGCGGCGCGAAGCCGGGACCGGCCAGCAGGAACAGCCCGTCGGGGCTGTGGTCGCCGGTCCGGATCGACGGATGCGGATGCCGGATGCGGCCGATCGACGGCGAGGACACCGACGGGATCGGCGCGTGCCGGTTCCAGGTGACCAGCAGATCCGGCAGCGTATCGGCCATGGGGCCGGTGAAAACATCCCGCGTCCGAACGATCTCGCCCGCCAGCGCCTCGCCGGTGCCGTCGTTGCGCACGGCGCCGATCTCCTTGATGAGCCAGTCGCAGAACGCCTCGTATTCATCGCCGGGCTGCACCAGGCCATGGGGATCGCGGCCGACCAGGTTGATTCTGATGCCGCTGCCGCGCTCGCCGGTATAGACCTCGTGGCACTTGCGCGTCTCGGGCGAGGGCAGGAAGCCTTCACCGTAGAATGCGGCCTTCGCCGCGTCGCGAATCGGCTGCAACCGGTGGCGCACGGGCAGGGGAATCGAGCGCCACGCTTCCCGCAGCGTCGTGATGATGCCGTTGCGCGTCTCGTCCAGCTCGCCGTTGAGCCTGGCCAGGATGCGGTCCAGCAGCCGCAGGCCGGTGTGCGGCGGCTCCAGTCCGTGGCTCATGAACACCAGCACGTTGACCCGCTCGCCCGCCTGCCGGACCAGCGTGCCGACCGCCTCGTCGATCGCCATGTACAGCGTTTTCAGCGGATTGCCGACCTGCGCGGCGATCGCGGCGTCGTCACCCGACGGGTCGAGGAGGTGCCAGCAATGATGCCCGGCGCAGTGGGCGTCCTCGAAATTGACCAGGAAGAAATCCCATGGCTCCCGCTGCATCAGGTCGGTGGCGAGCGCGGTCTTGGTCCGGACCCGGCCGATCAGCGAGTCGCGGAACCACGCGAGCTTGGCGGCGCTGCGCGGCTGATAGTAGTCGCACATCCGCCCCTGCAGCGGATCGCCCGCATAGTCGCGCTCGATGATCTCCCGCAACTCTGGCGGCTGCGTGCTCAGCGTGCGCCTGGACTTGCCTTCCTCCGGCAGGTGGGAGAACCAGTTGACGACCCGGATTCCCCTCGGCTCGGCGCCATCGGGCACCACCGGCGCCTCGATGACGATCGACCGCCGGCCGGCGTCCTCCAGGATGGACCAGAGCGGACGGAGGCCGGCGGCCTCGCCGCCGCTTTTCCCGGCGAGCGCCTTCCTCCGGTCGCGGCTGCCGTCGTACATGCCGTGGATACCGGGATCGGCGCCGTAGGAGAAGCTCGACCAGACCGCGGCGGCTTCAAGCCCCGGCGGATTGCGCACGCGGCCGGTGACCGACGCCGCCATCAGCGCCGTCAGGTGCGGCAACTTGCCTTCCTCCATCCAGGCTTGCGCCAGCTGTGGATCGAACGAGTCGAGTCCGATCACCAGGACTTTGGTGTCGTCGGTCAGCGGCATCAGCACCCCCCTTGGCCGCTACAGGCTAGCAACCGGGCGTGAGGCAAGCAACTCGGCTGGGCGGCAGCCTGCCCAAGGCATGAGCGTGTCGAGCGGCTGCTGCCTGAAACCGGCCGGAAACGCCGTCGCCGCGCTTTCCCGGTCACGGTCTCGCGGGCGCGAGCTGCTCCAGCGCGCTTCCCTGGAAGGCCGCCGAGCGCACGCCGAATAATGCCGCCAGCGACGGCGCCAGGTCGATGACCGGGACATCGTCGTTGAGCCGCTGCGGCGAAAACCCAGGGCCGGCCAGCATGAACAGGCCGCCGGGCCTGTGGTCGCCGACGCGGTTCGAGGTGTGCGGATGGCGGAGCCGGCCGATCGACGGCGACGACACCGAGACGATGGGCGCCTCGCGGCTCCAGATGACGAGCAGATCGGGCAGCACGCCAGCCAGCGGTCCGTGGAAATCATCCCGCGTGCGGGTGATCTCGGCCACCAGCGGGCCGCCGGTGTCATCGTTGCGCACCGCAAGGATTTCCGTGATCAGCCAGTCGCAATAGGCTTCGTACTCCTCGGGGCGCACCTTGCCGCCAGAATCCCGGCCCGCCAGGCCGATACGGACGCCGCTGCTTCGGTCGCCGCAATAGACCTCGTGGCACCGCCGCGTCGCGGCGCCGGGCAGCAGGTCGCGGTCCGCATAGAATCTGTCCCTCAACGGCAAATGCAGGGGCTGCAGCGCCTTCCGCACCCGCGTCGGCAGCATCCGCCAGGCGCGGCGCGCCTGGGGGAGGAGCGCATTGCGCGTCTCGTTGAGCTCGCCGTTCAGCCGCGCCAGGATGCGGTCGAGCAGCCGGTAACCGGTATAGGCATGTTCCATGCCGTGGCTCAGATAAACCAGGACGTCGGCGCCGCCGGCCTCGGCCGCCAGCGCGCCCACGGCATCGTCGATCGCCATGTAGATTTCGAGCAGCGGGTTGCCCACACGGGCGGCCATCCCGGCGTCGAAGTCGCGGCCCGCGCCCTCCTGCAGATGCCAGCAGTAGTGGCCGCCGCAGTGGCCATCCTCGAAATTGACCAGGCAGAAATCCCACGCCTCGCGGCGCATCAGGTCGACGGAAAGGGCGGTCTTGGCGCGCACCCGCTGGACCAGGGCGTCGCGAAACCATGCTATCTCATCGGCCGTGCTGGGCTGGTGGTAGTCGCACATGCGCCCGTGCAACGGATCCTCGCCGTAATCGCGCACGATGCGTTGGCGTAGTTCCGGCGGATGGGTTTGCAGCACGAGCCGGCTCTTTCCTTCCGTCGGGTGGTGCGAGAACCAGTTCAATATGCGGATACCCTTCGCGTCGGCGCCCTCGGGAACGACCGGCACCTCGACGACGATGGTGCGCTTGCCCGCGTCTTCCAGGATCGACCAGATCGGGCGCAGATTCGGCGCCGCGCCGCGTCGCTCGGCGACCGTGTCGAGGCTGCGGGAGCCGTCGAAGATACCGTGGAAGCTTGGATCGGCGCCGTAGCAGAAGCTGGGCCAGACCGACCCGGCATCAAGGTTGCGAGGGTTGCGGACGCGGCCAGTCACCGAGGCCGACATCTGGCGCGCCAGGTTCGGCAGCCTGCCCTCGGCCATCCACGCCTCGGCGAGTGCCGAATCGAAGGAATCGAGTCCGATGACCAGGACTTTCCCCTGCTGCCCCATGCGCCCCTCCTTGCGGACAGGCTATCTGTTCGAGGCTGTTGCGGCAATAACCCGGCGACGCCCCCCGTACCGGTTCGTCGGACCTTCAGGTTCTTCCCTGATTGCCCTCACGCAGTCTGCACGCTGGTGGTATCCTAACACGCGTCCGGACGGAGGCCTCGGGGGAGGCCGGCCGGGCCTGCGAAGGGGAAACGGGCATGATCAGGAAACTAGGCGCGGAGTTTATCGGGACGTTCTGGCTTGTATTCGGCGGCTGCGGGGCGGCGATCCTGGCCGCCGTCTTCAACGACGTCGGCATCGGACTGGCGGGCGTTTCTCTCGCCTTCGGCCTCACCGTCGTGACCATGGCCTATGCTCTGGGCCACGTGTCGGGCGGACACTTCAATCCGGCGGTGACGATCGGCCTCTGGATCGGTGGACGCTGTCCGCCGGGCGATGTCGCGCCCTATGTGGTGGTCCAGGTGGTGGCCGCCATCGCGGCGGCCGGCGTGCTGTACGTCATCGCCAGCGGCGCGCCCGGCTTCGAGGTCGGCGGCTTCGCCGCCAACGGCTTTGGCGAGAATTCGCCGGGCGGCTACAGCCTGGTCGCCTGCCTGATTGCCGAGGCGGTGCTCACCGCCGGATTCCTGATGGTGATCATGGGCGCCACCGACGCGCGGGCGCCGGCGGGCTTCGCGCCGCTGGCCATCGGCCTGGCGCTGACCCTGATCCATCTGATCAGCATCCCGGTCACCAATACGTCGGTGAACCCGGCGCGCAGCACCGGCCCGGCGATCATCGTCGGCGGCTGGGCGTTGCACCAGCTCTGGCTGTTCTGGGTGGCGCCGATCGTGGGTGCCGTCATCGGCGCCGGCGCGTACCGGGCGCTGTTCGCCAGCAAGTAGACGGCTCATCGGTCACGCGCCGGGCAACGCTTCAGGCGCCGCCCGGCGCGAGCACCGCACGGGGATGCCCCTGGAATCCCGCCGTCGGCAAGCCCATCAGGGCGGTCAATGACGGGGCCAGGTCGATGATGTCGATGTCGTCGTTGATCCGGCGGGGCGCATAGCCAGGGCCGTTCAGCAGCAGCATCGCGTGCGGGCGGTGATCGCCGGTGCGGATGCTGGGATGCGGATGGGCCAGGCGTCCGATGGCGGGCGAGGACACCGCGCGAATCGGCCGGTCGCGATTCCATGTGACGAGCAGGTCGGGCAGGGTATCGGTCCTGGGTCCATGATAGAAATCGCGCGTGCGGTCGATCTGAGCGATCAGCGGTTCGCCTGTCTCATCGTTGCGCACCTCGCCGAGCTGGGCGATCAGCCTGTGGCAAAGCGCCTCGTATTCTGCTCCGGGCTGGACGATGCCGCGCGACTCCCGGCCGGCCAGATTGATCCTGATGCCGCTGGTGCGCTCGTTGCAGTGGGTCTCGAAGCACAGGCGCTTCTCGGGGGCGGGCAGGAAGCCGTCACGGTAGAACGACCCCCGCGCGGCATTGTGCAGTGGGCGCAGCCGGTGGCGCAGCGAGATGGGCAGTGCGCGCCACGCCCTGCGCAAGCCGGCGACCGCCAGATTGCGGCCCTCGGACATTTCGCCATTGAGGCGCGCCAGAACCCGGTCGAGCAGGCGAAGTCCGGTATAGCCGGTGCCGATCCCCTGGCTCAGCAGCGTCAGGACCGTCACGTCCGGCCCCGCCTCGCGAACGATATCGCCGAGGGCATCATCAATGGCCTTGTATATGGTCTTCAACGG
>LNFM01010835.1_pt1 | contig 12650 bp, 12 predicted proteins | sample 596031 | NCBI WGS metagenome assembly LNFM01 (sample SAMN04254537, study PRJNA301005) | activated carbon metagenome | isolation source: dual media filters at the Ann Arbor, Michigan drinking water treatment plant | place: USA: Ann Arbor
TCAAGAGCATCAAGGCCAACACCACGGGCGGCGTCATCGCCGCAGGGGCGCCGGTGATGGAGATCGTGCCGGTGGGCGAGGCGGTGCTGGTGGAGGCGCGCGTGAAGCCGGCCGACATCGGCTTCGTGAAGGTCGGGCAGGAAGTGAAGATCAAGCTCAGCGCCTACGAGTACACGGTGTACGGCGGCCTGGCCGGCACGGTGCTGTCGATCAGCCCCGATGCCATCACCGATGCTGCCGCGCCCGGCGAGGGCAGCTTCTACCGCGCCCGCGTGCGCGCCGACGCCACCGGCCTGGTGTCCAAAGACAAGCCGCTGCAGGTGCTGCCCGGCATGACCGGCGTGGCCGAGATCCGCACCGGCCAGCGTTCGGTGCTGGCCTTCGTGCTGCGGCCGATGTTGAAGACCCAGGAGGCGTTCAGGGAACGCTGAGCGGCGTCAGGCCAGGTCGGCCGGCGGGCCCACTTCGGCATCGGCACGCCGCGCGTTCCACTTGCGCCACAGGTGCGGCACCAGCAGCCGCAAGGGCAGGCGGTGGTAGTGGTAGCGGGCCAGCACGATCTGCGCGGCCAGCGCCTGCGAGCGCGACGGCGGCGCATCGGGCTCGGCCGGCATCAGCACCCGGGCCATGAGCGGCTCCAGCCACGACCTGCGCGCCGTGCCCGGCCCGCGGCGGGCCACGTCGCGGCGCACGGCGGGCGGCACCGGTGTGTCGAGCCACGACGTCGTGAAGTGCACCGCCAGGGCCAGGGGCTCCGAGAGGCCCAGCGCCTGCGCCCGCCCGGGTAGTTCGTCCCAGAAGCCGGGCGTCGACCCGAAATGCCGCAGCAGGCCGTCGATGTCGACGATGTCGCGCAGACGGTCCACGGGCTCGGGGTCCAGGAACAGGTGGGCCGAGCTGTGCAGCACCTGGTCGATGGGATGCAGCACCTGCCAGCCGCGCCAGCGTGACGGGCGCAGCCTGGCCAGCAGCGCGTCGGCATCGACATGGGTGCGCGCCAGCGGCGGCAGGATGTTGTGGTGCAGGTCCAGTTCCATCGGGTGCACCGGGTGCCGCATCGGCGGCACCTCGTGACTCCACTCGTGGTAGTAGCGCCTGTCGTGTTCGTCCATCTCGGCCTCGGCCCAGCCGGCGGCCATGAGCCGGGCCTGGGCGTCGGCGATGTGGGCCCGGGGCACGAGGACGTCCAGGTCCGAGGGCAGTCGCCCGCGGGCGATCGTCAGCTCCTGGCCGAGGTAGGCAATGCCTTTGAGCAGCACCAGCGGATAGGGCACGTCGCCCAGGTGGCTGGTCACGCGTTCCAGGGCCCAGGTCACGGCCACCGTCCGGGCCTCGGACAGGCGCATCTCGGCGATCAGGTGGCGCCGGACGGCCGGCGGCACGGTGTCCAGCAGATCGGCGGCCTTCACCGACTGGGCCAGCCGGGCCAGCAGGCGGAGTCGGCGCGACAGTCGCACCACGCGCTCCCAGTCGGCGAGCGTCCAGTGTTGCGTGAGGGCCGGTTCGCGCAGTGCGCGCAGCCAGCGCAGCGACGGCGGCGCGGCCGTGCTCACGCCGTGAAGCCCGACGACGCTCGAGCCCAACGACACCTCATGCATGCCGGGCACGGTGCGCCACCACCTCGGGCCACAGCGCGTCGAGCGCGCGCAGGGCGTCGTCCAGGTCGCTGTAGAACAGTTCCCAGCCCAGGCAACGGCGCGACAGGCCGAGCGCTGCCTCGAAACCGGTGCGGCCCAGCGCCTGGTAGTTGAAGGCGTTGAACGCGAGTGCGGGGAAGAGGCCGTCCTCGCCGATGGGTTCGAGCCGCGTCGGACTGCCCTCGATCCATCGTGGCAGCACCACCGCACCCGGTGCAGCCGGCTCCTTCCGGCGCGCGACCGCGTCGCTGCGGGCCGCCATGTGCGCGACGGTGCCCTTGCGTGTCTTCGGGAACTCCGGCCCGAAGCGGGCCTCGGGTGCGAAGGTCCGCATGACGGCGATCGACTGGTTCTTCAGCGCCACGGGCTTGAGCAGGGCCAGGAACGCGTCCTGTTCGGGATCGTAGGCACCGAACTCGTCGGACAGCAGGCGCCAGCCGCGCTGCGACAGCGCCGCCGTCAGGGTGCTCTTGCCCGAGCCAGGCATCGCAGGCATGACCAGCGCACAGCCATCGCGCTCGACGACACCCGCGTGCAGCAGCAACAGATCGTTCAGTCGCCGGCCGATCAGCCAGTTGGCGCCCCATTCGAACAAGGGCAGGGGGCTGTCGGCCGGGAAGGGGTCGAAGGGCTGCGTGCCGTCGGCACGGAACACGACCTGCGGCCGCAGCCAGCGGCGCAGGCCGCCCGGCGGCCCGATGCGGATGTGCAGGTCGGCGAACTCGGCGTCGCCCGTGAACGGAAACTCGGGATAGCTCGCCTGCAGCTGGGCGGGCAGCACCGTTGCGTGGCTGTTCACGCGGACCGTGGTCGCGCCGATGTCGAGTACCAGCCCCTGGCCTTCGAGGAGGTGGGTCAGTTGCTCGAGAGAGGTGTCGGCCAGTGTCTTCCGGGCCGGGAGTGCCATGCGTTCAGGCGACGTCGGGGCCGGGGTCGACCGCGTAGATCAGGCCTGCTTCCAGCAGGGTCGACCAGGCACCCGTCACCAGGTCCTGCACTTGAGGGCCGTCAATCTGCCAATCCATGCGAAGAGTTTCGCACACGCTTTCGGGCGTGCCGGGCGCCTCGGCCAGCACCTCGAGAATTGCGGCACATTCGTCGTTCAGCAGGTGCGATTCGCCCGAACGCGGGCTGTAGGCGACCCACTGCTCTCCGAGGGGCTCGACCAGCGAGCCGAAGGCGCTGTGCCGCTGGGGCGTCAAGCGCTGGTCGTGCCGAACGATGTCCAGCACGTGCCCGCGATGGCCGTGCCGCCGGACCCGGCGCCGACCACACCGATGATCTTTCCTGAACTGTCGACGCGGAGGGCCACCCACTTGTTGATCGCGGTGTAGGGCGACTTGTCGGCCCAGGCAACCGGCGCAGAGTAGACGCCCGGAATCGTATCGGGCGTCACGCGTTGCACCTGGCTGCTCGTGATGTAGGCCGTGACATTGCGCCTCACGAAGGGGGTGATCTCGCTGCCCATCACGTACATGCCGGCATCGTTGCCCGTGTACACCCGCACGCGCAGATAGCGTTCCGACGAGGTCGGCGCCGAGGTCAGCGCCGTCGGGTGGACCGGCGTGGCGTGCTGGTTGATCACGCAGCGCAGCGGGCTGGACGTGGCCATCGCGCTGCCGCTGTAGACCGTGAGCAGGGCCGGCGCAGAAAACGCGCCACGAAGGAGTCGACGGCGAGCGCTCACCTTGCTGGCCTGGCTGGCGGGGGGGGACTTGCTTTTATCGTTCACCGAAGACTCCTTGGACACTTTGCAGCTCCGCTCGCAATTTTCGCGCCGACGTGCCGTGGGGGCAATCGCTGCACCACGGGAACCGTGTCGCTTGGCCTGCGATCGGGGTTGCGAAAGCTCGGCAGGCGCCAAGCTCATCGCAGATGCTGCATTTTGCGAGCAAATTCCTTCATGACAGCGTGAAGGATGCTGCAGATCCGTGCCGACCCCACGATCGCGGGGGGGCCGGTCGAAGGGGTCCGGCCAACCGCTGCGGGACTGGCGTTGTAAACGATCTCGACATCCTGCTGGCCGTTCGACGCCGCAGGCAAGCTTCGGCGGCCGGCGCGCCGCCGTGCCTCGGCGACCTGATCCGCGCTGGCGGAACCGTCTGTCCGAATAGCGACGCCTTGCCGCCGGACATCGATGGATCGGCCGGCGTGACGGCGCCCAGACTCATGGTCTGACCCACCTGGCGCTTGGCCTGGGGGTCCGTCCGGAGGTCCCGCCATGCTGCCCGTTCGCCGTTCCGTCCCCCGACACTTCCGGTTGCGCGGCGGGCCGCTGTTGTGCGGCCTGTTGGTGGCCGCAGTGTCCATGACCAGCGCCGCCGCACGCTGCGTCGACGAGGACCTGCCCGTCCCCCGCGGCGAAACGCCCGCCAACGCCCCCCCGCCGCCCGAGCCGCGCGTCGTGCTGCAGGGCCTGGTGCGCGACGCCCTGGTGCGCAGCCAGGCCGTCGGCGCGTCACGCCTGCTGGCCGAGGCCGCTCTGCAGGACGTCGAGGAAGCGCGCGCAGCCAAGGCGCTGCAGGCCTCGATGACGGCCGAACTGGGCCCGGCCGTCGTGCAGTCGGGCAGCGTGACCTCGACGTCGGCCATGCAGGCCCGCGGCACGGTGAGCGTCAGTCGCCTGCTCTACGACGGCGGCCGGGTCGACCGCCTCACCGACTGGCGCACCCAGCTGGCCGAATCGGCCCGCTTCGGGCACCTCACACAGCAGGAACAGATCGCGCTGACCACCGTCGCCCTGGCCATGGAACGCAGCCGCTACCGCCAGCACGTGCTGGTGTACGGCCAGTACGTGCGCAAGATGGCCTGCCTGGTGGAGGCGCTGGAAACCATCACCCGCGCCGACCGCGGCCGCGCCAGCGAGCTGGTGCAGGCGAAGAAGAGCATGCAGCAGGCCGAGCTGTCGCAGTCCCAGGCGCAGTCGCAGGTGCGCCAGGTGGAGGTGCGGCTGCGCCGGCTGGTCGGCGACGGCCTGCCCGGCGTGGACGGGCTGTCCAGCGTGCTGCTGAACGTGCCCGAGCTCGCGGTGCTCGAGACCGACGTCATGCGCTCGACCGAGATCGCGCAGCTGGCCGCGCAGGCGGCAGCGATGGGCCAATACGCGGCGGCCGTGGAAGCCGGCGGCAAGCCGCAGGTCAGCTGGTCCTTCGGCGGCAGCAAGACCGTGGGCACCGGGTCGGGCGGCGTCGACAACCGCGGCGGCAACCTGGGGCTGGGCGTGTCCGTCAGCATCCCGTTGGTGAACCCCGGCATCGCCCCGGCGGCAGAAGCCGCGCGCAAACGCGCGCAGGCCGCCATCCTGCAGCGCGAAGAAGCGCTGGAGGCGCGCCGCTACCGCGTGCGCGAGATGCACGAGCAGACGCTGTCCACCTTCGACCGCGCCGCGCGCGTCGGGGCGGTGCTGCGCGAAAGCGAGCAAGTGCGCAACTTCACGCTGCAGCAGTGGCAGCAGCTCGGGCGCCGGTCGCTGTTCGACGTGATGTCGGCCGAGCTGGAGCACTACAACCTGCGCGTGGCCTACGTCAACGCCCTGCACGACGGACAGCAGATGAACGCGCAGCTGCTGTCGCTGGGGCGCGGCGTGTCGGAGTGGTTGCGCTGAGCGCCCTCGCGGCGCTCATCGTGTGCTGAGCGCCTGCGCGGCGCTCAGAAGCGTGTGCTGAAGCGCTGCTCGCCCAGCCGCCAGGTGGCGCTCTGGCGGCCGATGCCTTCGAGCACCAGGCGACCGTCGAGCGTGTCGCCCTCCTTCAGGGCCTGGCCGTTGACGATCAGGATGCGGTCGGCTGCGCGGTCGGCGTAGATCGAGCCGCCGATCGCGATCGGCGGCACCGTGCGGCGAAGCTCGTCGGGCAGCGATTCCAGCGGGAGCACCGCCGCCGCGCTGGCCGCTGGGGGGCGACCGGCCTGCGGCAGCGCGGCCGACGCTGCCGGTACCGCCGTGGCCGCGCGCGGCGGTCTCTCGGTCCGTGCGGTGGGCAGGGCTGCCTGGGGCGGTGCAGCCGCCGCCGGTGACGCGGTCTGCGTCGGCGTCCGTGAACCCGGTGACGTGCCCGACGCGCTGGCCGAAGGTGCGACCAGCGGTGCGGCCGCGACGGCGGGTGCCTGCGGCACGGGCGCGGTCACCACCGGCGGCGCAGGGAGGCTCTGCGACGGGGCCCCGGGCGCCGCCACGGTCGGGCTCTGCCCCGGCGCAGGGGCCGCCGGCGTGCGCGTCCAGCCCCACCAGGCTGCGCCGCCCGCCGCCACCAGCAACAGGGCCGCAGCAGCGGCCAGGGCGGTGACGGGACGGCGTCCTGCGCTGCCGGTGCCATCGTCGGCATGGTCGCCGATCGGCAGCGGCATGGGCTGGCCCTGCAGCCCCGGGGCGCGGCCCAGCGCCCGCTCGGCATCGGCTTTCTTCAGGGCGTCGAGGATCAGCGACATGGGGGCGATTCTCAGGGGCGGGCGGGCGCCGACAGCCTCGGCTCGCCGATGCCGCGCGCGCGGTTGAGCTGCATCAGCGTCATCGATCCGGCCACACCGTCGGCCTCGAGGCCGCTGGCGCGCTGGAAGGCCTGGATGCGCGCGGCCAGCGGTGCGCTGGCCGACGCGGCGGCGCCGGGCAGCAGATCGAGCTGCGCCCCCAGCCAGGCCGCCGAGGGCGTGGCTTCTGCATCGGGTGTGCGCCAGTAGGTGCTGAAGTCGCCGCGCCAGACCTGCGCGAGCGCCGCCAGCGTCAGGGTCTGCGGCGCGCCGTCGAGCAGCAGGGTGATGCGGTCGTCGCCCAGTGCGCTCACGAGCGCGGCCTGCGGCGTGCCGGCGTCGTCCTGCAGCGTGATGACGCCGGGCCGGCCGAGCTGGCGCATCTCGGCCAGCGTGAACGCCGTGCGCTTGAAGCAGCGCATCAGCTGTTCGCGCGCCGCTTCGCAGGGCTCGCCGTCGCCCAGTCGTTCATCCCAGAACGCCGCCAGCGCGCGCATCTGCTGCGCCTCGGAAATCGGCGTGGCGGGCCAGCGCACCTGCGCTGCTGCAGCGGCCGATGCCCCCGGTGCCGGGGCCGATGCCGGGGTCATGGCTGCCGATGCCTGGTCCGCAGACGGCGCCGCCACGGTGCTGACCGACGGGCTGGCGGGCCGTTGCGACACCGTCCACAAGCCCCACAAGGCAGCCGCGCCCAGCAGTCCCATGCCGGCCATCACCGCCAGGCGCTGGCGTCGTTGCCGGCCCCAGCCCCGCGATCGACCGTCACCCTCGAACACCTCGCGCGCGGCCTGCTCCACCAGGGCCGGGCCGATGCGCCGGACACCGCGGGCATAGCCGCCCAGCAGCGCGCGGTCGCACAGCAGGTTGATGCGCCGCGGCACGCCACCCGTCAGCGCGTGGATGCGCTTGCGCGCCGCGCCGTCGAACGGCGCCACGCCTTCCAGCCCGGCCACCGCCAGGCGGTGGTGGATGTAGTGCGCGGCATCGGCCTCGGACAAGGGACCGAGGTGGAAGCGTGCGATGACGCGCTGCGCCAGCTGTTCCATCTCGGGCCGTGCCAGCATGCCTCGCAGCTCCGGCTGGCCGATGAGGATGATCTGCAGCAGCTTGCGCTCGTTGGTCTCGAGGTTGGTCAGCAGGCGCAGTTGCTCCAGCACCTCGGGCGCCAGGCTCTGCGCCTCGTCGATCACCAGCACGCTGTTCTCGCCGGCGGCATGCACGCGCAGCAGATGGGCATTGAGCGCGTCCACGCGGGCCTTCAGGCCCGGCTGGAGCACCTCGACGCCGAACTCCTCGCACACGGTCTGCAGCAGCTCTTCCACCGTCAGCCGCGGATTGAAGAGGCAAGCCACGTGGCAGTGCGCCGGCACCTGCTCCAGGAAGGCGCGGCACACGGTGGTCTTGCCGGCGCCGATCTCGCCGGTCAGCAGCACGAAGCCGCCACCGCTCTGCAGCCCGTAGAGCAGGTGGGCCAGCGCCTCGCGATGGCGCTCGCTCATGAAGAGGTAGCGCGGATCGGGCGCGATCGAGAACGGTTCCTGTCGGAGGCCGAAGTGGCGCGCGTACATGCGGCGAAGCATAGCCGCGGGACAACACCTTGGCGGCCGGCCGCCGCGGGAGCCGTGGTCCCGTCAGCCCGTCGCGCGCGCCACCACCAGGGCGTTCCAGGTGGCGTCGCCGAGCGGGGCGTCCAGCGACGGGAAGGCACTCAGCCCCAGCAGCTCGAAGCCGGCCTGGGACAGCAGGTAGGCGAACTCCTGCGGGAAGAAGTAGCGCAGGCGGTGCGTCTCGCGTGTCTCGGCCACCGGGTGACCTGCCTCGATCGTCCACAGCCGGAACGAGACGTCGGCGGTGTGCCTCGACGTGTCCAGCGTGGTCTGCGTCGTGCGTATCACCTGGCCCTGCGCCGTGTCGAGCACCCGCACGCGGTCGCCCGGCCTGTCGCTCAGCACGGCCGGACCGTACCAGAAGTCGCAGACGAACATGGCGCCGGGCTCCAGGTGCCGTCGGATGTTCGCCAAGCCTGCAGCGACGTCCTCGTTGCCCGTGAGGTAGCCCACCACGGCGAACATCATGATCGCCGCGTCGTAGCGCCCGCCGGCGTCGAAATCGCGGGCATCGCCCTGCAGCCAGCGCGGCGCCGTGGTGCTGTCTGCCAGGGTCTTCGCCGCCTTGTCGGCGGCGATGGCCAGCATCGAGGCTGAGAGGTCGACGCCCGTCACCGCCAGGCCGCGCCGGGCCAGTTCGAAGGCGTGTCCTCCTGTGCCGCAGCCGATGTCCAGCACGCGATGCACCCGCCCTGTGGCATGGCGGGCCAGCGCAGCCTGCACCAGGTCGCACTCGGCGGCGTAGTCCTTGCCGGCATAGAGCCGGTCGTAGTGCTCGGCGTAGAGCGCGTCGAAGACGGCCATGGCTTGCTAGAGCAGGCCGTCGAGCACGGCGCAGAACTGCGTGGCCACGTGGTCGACGTCGGCGTCCGTCATCGCCGGGCCGGTGGGCAGGTAGAAGCTGTTGTAGGCGACGGTGTTGGCGACCGGGCAGTCCTCCGGGCGCGTCCAGCCACGCTCGATGAACATCGTCTGCAGGTTGTAGGGGATGAAGCCCTCGCGTGTCTCGATGCCGCGGTCACGCAGCGCGGCCATCACCGCGCTGCGCCGGTCCTCCAGCGCCCCGCGCAGCCGCAGGTGGAACATCCAGATCACGTTGTGCGCCCAGGGCATCTCCTGCGGCAGTGCCAGGTGCTCGCGGTAGGGCGCCAGCCGGGCGCTGTAGAGACGGGCGATCTCGCGACGACGCTCCACCAGCGTGGCGGCCTGCAGCATCTGGCCGCAGCCGATGGCCGCCTGCAGGTTGGTCATGCGGTAGTTGAAGCCGATGTCCTCGTGCATGAACTTGTTGCGCCGGCCGAAGGCCAGCGCCTTCAGGCTGCGGGCCTTGGCTGCCAGCGCGTCGTCGTCGGTGGTCACCATGCCGCCTTCGCCGGTGGTGAGGATCTTGTTGGCGAAGAAGCTGAAGCAGCCGGCGCGGCCCAGGCCACCCACGGTACGGCCCTTGTAGCGTGCGCCGTGGGCTTCTGCGCAGTCCTCGAAGACCTGCAGACCGTGCTGCTGGGCGAGCGCGTTCACCGGGTCCATGTCGGTGGGGTGGCCGAACAGGTGCACCACCATGATGGCCCGGGACTTCGGGCCGATCTTGCGTGCCAGGTCGGCAGGGTCCATGGTCAGCGTGACGGGGTCGATGTCCACCGGCACCGGCCGCGCGCCGATGTAGAGCACGGCGAAGAACGAGGCCATGTTGGTCAGCGTGGAGACCAGCACCTCGTCGCCTTCGCGGATCCCGGCGGCCACCAGCGCCAGATGCAGTGCCGTCGTGCCGTTGGAACAGCTCACCGCGTGCCTGGTGCCGCAGAAGGCGGCGAATTCGGCTTCGAAGCGGTCGATGAACTCGCCGTACAGGCCGCTGATGGCTTGCGCAGCCAACGCCTGGTTGACGAAGGCCACCTCGGCAGCACCGAGGTGGGGGCGGGAGACCGGAACCTGCAGCATGGTCATCTCGGTCTGCCTTCAGTGCGCCTGGGTGATCAACGGCGTGGCCAGACGGAAGGTGTCGTTCTCGTACTGCGAGCCGGCACGCGGCCCCCGCGTGAGGATCAGCACCTCGGCCTCGGTCAGGCCCTGCAGCGCGTGGCTTTCGCGCTCTCGCGTGACGGCGAAGTCGCCTTTGCGCAGCACGCGCTCGACGCGCTCGCCGCCGGGCGCCTGCGTGGCCAGCAGCACCTCGCCGCTCATCACGTAGTTCCACTGCACCGTGTGCTCGTGGTAGTGGTTGGCGCGCACGGCTCCCTTGGCGAAGGTGATCACCGTGACCGCATTGATGCCCTCGTCGGAGATCAGGTCGGTGATGGCACCGCGCTCGTCGATGTGCGCTGGTTCGAGGGGGATGACTTCCATGGGGTACTCGCGGGTTGGCGGAGGGCGGGGGGATGGGGGTCGACCTGCGGCACGTAGAACTGCAGGCCCAGGTGGGCCAGCTTGGCCTTCAGGAAATCGGCGATGTTCCAGGGCAGGATCAGCGCGTGCGTCACGCTGCCGTCGATGTCGGTGTCGGCGCGGATGGGGATGTGCGAGCCGGGCATGCACTTGCCGATCTTCAGCGGCGACGCGTCGGTGACGTAGGCGATGACGTCGGCATCCAGGCGGCAGTAGTTCAGCAGGGTGTTGCCCTTCGTGGCGGCACCCACGGCGATGATCCTGCCGCCCTCGGCGCGGATGCGCGAGAGGTGCTGGTTCACGGCGAACTTGACCGCCTGCACGCGCTGCATGAAGGCCGCCCAGGTCGCCGGCTCGTACAGGCCGAAGGCCTCCTCGTCGCGCACCATCTCGTCGACCACCGGCGCCATCGCACCGCCCTGGCGCGTGTAGACGCGGATCGACCCGCACATGTAGTCCAGCCGCTCGATCTTCTCGATCGAGAAGCCTTCGGCCGCCAGGCACGCCGCCAGCGGCTTGATGCCGTAGTAGTGCACGTGCTCGTGGTAGATCGTGTCGAAGGCGGTGCGCTGAACGAGGTCCAGCAGGTAGGGCACCTCGAAGACGAAGCGGCCGTCGGCGGCCAGCACGCGGCGCGCGGTGTCCAGGATGGCCGGCAGGTCGTCGGCGTGGTTGACGACGTTGGAGCTGAGCAGCAGGCCGACGCGACCGCGCTCGAGGATCTGCTCGGCGGCGCCGCTGTCGAAGAAGCGGTTCAGCGTCGGCACGCCGGCGGCCAGCGCCAGATCGGTGATGTTGCTGGACGGCTCGACGCCCAGCACACGGCGGTGGCCCGCGTCCTGGAAGTGCGACAGCAGGGTGCCGACGTTGCTGCCGACGTCGACCACCAGCGCGTCGTTCGGCAGCCCCGTCTGCTGGATCACCGTGTGGCAGAACTCGCGAAAGTGCGCGATCGACACGCGCGAGTTGGACGAGTCGTAGCTGTAGTGGTGCTTCTGGTAGCGCTCCTGCGCCGACACCGAATACATCGTGAACACATGGCCGCAATGCCCGCAGGAGGCCAGCTGCAACGGGAAGGCGGTTTCCGGGCCGAACTGCAGGTCGGGTGGCAGGAACGTGTCCGCCAGGGGATGGAAGCCCAGGTCGACCACCTTGCGAAGGTCGGCGGACTGGCAGAGACGGCAGTGGGTGATCTTCAAGAGGCGCTCCGGGGCGGTTCGAGGGGACGTCAGGAGATGGGCAGGGCCAGGACCCTGTCTGCTTCTGCCAGGGGCGTGTCGGGCGTGGACGACGTCGCAGCGGCAGGGGCAGCGCCTGGCCGGCGCAGGGCGATCTGATCGCTCCAGAAGTCGGCGTGGCGCTTGGCGAACCCGCTCCAGTCGGTCAGGCGCCTTCGCAGGGCGTTGGTCTGGTCGAGCTGGGCCTGCAGGCGTGCTGCGATGGCCATGAGCTGCTCGCGGGTGACGTAGGTCATCATCTGTCCTTCCTGTTCCAGGTGGTAGCCCTGGGCCGTGACGATGGGCACCACGTCGAAGAGCAGAGCGTCCAGGGTCGAGAGCGCGCCCTCGTCGTTGCCCGTGTAGAGCAGGTGGTCGCTGCCCCGCAGCCAGTCGATGTAGAGCTCGCGGCGGAACTCGATTTCATGCTGTACCTCGTAGCCCCAGCCCTGCAGTTCCTCCAGCGCGGTGGTCCAGCCGGCACCCATCACGCGTATCCGCAGGTCGGCGGGCCTGAAGGCCTTGAAGAAGTCGATCGACCACTGTTCGTTCTTGCGCTTGTCACCGTACAGGCGACCCGCCACCATGACGGTCAGCCGCTTGTGCTCGCCGGCGGTCATGGCCGGCGGCGCGAAGTTGAAGAACATGTCGGTGCCGGTCAGCGTGTTCAGGCGGCGCGCCGTCTCTTCCGACATGCACAGTCCCGGCACGCCGTTCTGCGCCTGCGAGCTCACCAGGCCGAACTTGCGCGGCGTGTCGATATGGGTCACCAGCGTCGCGTGCAGGCCGTGCACCTGCATCTCGCGGAACTTCGCGTAGTTCACGTGAAAGGTGACGTCGAAGCCCGGCAGCTGCTCGAAGTTCAGCGAGGCGTGCTCGACATGCGGCTGCAGGTGCTCGACCAGCCGCGCGGCATAGTCGTAGAGGATCCAGCCGCCGGCGGGTTCGTAGCTGAGAACGTTGACGCGCATGGCCGAAGTCGGTGTTGTCGCGGGGTCAGCCGGGCATCCGGGCCACGCAGATGGTCAGGAACGGTGCGGCCTGCTGCGTCTGCGCGAAGCTGGGCATCACGTGTTCCAGCGTGAAGTGCGGCGGCCACTGGTAGAGCGTTTCCTGCAGCACCAGGCCCTGGCCCACCAGCGTGGCCTCGAACTGCATGTAGCGGAACTCGAAGGGGTGGTAGCGCGTCAGCAGGCCGAACTGGTCACCGCGGTAGATCGGCGTCGAGCAGATGAAGCGGCCGCCCGGGCGCAGCACGCGCTTGACCTCGGCGAAGTACTGGCCCACCTCGCCGGGCTGGATGTGCTCGATGGTCTCGAAGGAGATGTAGGTGTCGATGCTCT
>LNFM01010836.1_pt1 | contig 12650 bp, 11 predicted proteins | sample 596031 | NCBI WGS metagenome assembly LNFM01 (sample SAMN04254537, study PRJNA301005) | activated carbon metagenome | isolation source: dual media filters at the Ann Arbor, Michigan drinking water treatment plant | place: USA: Ann Arbor
TCCTCCGAGGAGGCACCCTCCCCCGCCTTCACGCCGCTCGCGGCCGCCTCCCTGATGTTCGGGTGGCTGGCGACCTGCGCCTCGACCTCCATGGACGACACGTTCTCGCCACGGCGACGGATGTAGTCCTTCACCCGGTCCATGAAGTAGAAGTAGCCGTCCTCGTCCATGCGGCCGAGGTCGCCGGTGTGGAGCTTCAGGTTCCGGAAGTCCTCGGCGGTCTTCTCCGGCATGCCGTAGTACGCGCGCATGACGATGTTCGGGATCTTCATGTCGACCACGATCTCGCCCGGCGTGTTGGGCGGGAGCGGACGGTCCGTGCCCGGCTCCACGATCGCCACCTCGTACCCCGGGTTGGCGGTGCCCATCGAGCCGGGAACCGGCGGGCGCGTGGGGTCCATGTAGGTGGCGACCCCCGTCTCGGTGAGGCCGTAGCCCTCGATGAACCGCACACCGAACCGCTCCTGGAACTCGGCGTAGATGTCCTTCGGGGCGGGTGCCGCCATGATCGTGTGCACCCGGTGCAGGCGGTCGCGCTCCGACGGCGGGGTGTTCCAGATGAAGTAGGTGATCGCGCCGATGGAGTTGAACGTCGTCGCGCCGGCGTCGATCAGCTGGTCCCAGAACCGGCTGGCCGAGAACCGGTCCACGTAGGCGACCCGGGCCCCCGCGACCAGGGCCGGGTAGCCGCACAGGACCTGGGCGTTGGAGTGGAACATCGGCAGGCAGCTGAAGAACGTCTCCTCGGACAGCTCCTCCAGCGACTTCCCGCACGTGGCGCCCAGCACCTCGAGCAGGCCACGCGCCGAGAAGTAGTCCGCCGCGTTCTGCTTGATGACGCCCTTCGAGCGCCCCGTCGTGCCGGAGGTGAAGATGATGCGGGCGTCGTCGGTCCAGGAGTGCCCGACGCCGGGCGGCTCCGCGTCGGTCCCCTCGAACAGGGCCGTCAGCGGCTCGCAGCGAACCCATGACGGGTCGGGTGCACTCCGTGCGCCGGTGTCGAGCACGAACACGTGGTCGAGCAGCGGCAGCGCGTCGCGCACCATCTCGAGCCGGTCGAGCAGGCCGTCGGCGATGACCAGCTTCCGGGCCTCGACGAGGTTGATCGGCCACGACAGGAAGTCGCCCTTCAGGGCGGGGTTGACGGAGCTCATCACGGCACCGGCCCTGAGGATGCCGAACCACAGCGGCAGGTACTCCTCGCAGTTCGGCAGCAGCACGCACACCGACTCCCCGCGCTCCACGCCTCGTGCGATGAGGCCGTTCCCGACCCGCCGCGCACGGGCGTCGACCTCGCCGTAGCTCAGCCACGGTCCGTCACCGAAGCGCAGCAGGTCGCGGTCGGGGTGCTCCGCCGCCCGCGACCGCAGGATGTCGGACAGGACCCAGCCGGTGGGGTCCTCCCTCGCGTACCAGTCGCTCCACTCGCCCATTCGGTCCCCCCGGATGTGTGCCGCGGGGAGTCTCGCAGGCGCGCGGTCCGTCAGTCCGGGTTCATGGGGCGCTGCGGCCCGGCGGCGATCTCCCTGAACACCTCGTGACTGGGTTTGGTGGAGCCGTCCTCCCGCAGCAGGCCGGCGGGCCAGTTGGGGTTGTCCTGCAGGTTGAACCACACCACCACCCGCACCCGGGGGTCGCGCACCGCGGGCATGCGGAAGATGTCCCGCAGGTTCGCCGCCTGCTCGTCCTCGCTCACGAAGATCTTCCGGTACGGCGTCTCGGCGGTGGTGTAGCCCGCCTCCGTGATCGCCAGCTCCAGGCCCGGCCGCCAGCGGTCCAGCTCCTCGAACAGCACCGGCAGCGTCGCCCAGGCCGGCACGGCGGGCGTCACCTCGCGCGGGGCGGCCGCCGGGTAGATGTGCTGTGAGTACAGGTCGAGCGGCACGTCGCGCTCCCGGAGCCCCACCAGCCAGTCCCGGGCGCCGATGGCGCTCGGCCCCGTGCGGCTGCGGGGGCCCGCGGCGCCGACCAGCACCTCGGCGTCGTCGCCGCCGCCGGCCTTCACCGCCGGGTAGGCGGCCCGCACCATCCGCGCGTACGTCTCGATCCACGCCTCGGTGCCGCCGTCGGGGAACATGAACAGCGACAGGTTCGGCTCGTTCCACAGCTCCCAGTGGCGCACCCTGGGAAGCGTGGTCCCACCGGCGCTGAAGGTGCCGGAGTAGCGCTCGCTGATGGCCCGCATGAACGCGGCGAAGGCCGCGGGGTCGGGCGGCACAGTGTTGTAGGGCATGCCCGGGCCCACCGTGGTGCGTCCCCCGGATGCCCAGGCGGGCGCGTTGTACACGGCGACGATCGAGGTGATGCCCGCGGCGTCGAAACGGGTGAGGATGTCGTCCACGCGCACCCAGTCGTAGGCGGGGTCCGCGGGGTCCTCCGGGTTCGCGGGAGGCGTGGGGGCCACGTCCTTCCAGAACACGTCGACCCGCGTGACCGTCACCCCGGCCGCGGCGACGAGCGCGACACGCTCGGCGGGGTCGGCGTTGGCGTTCACCAACCGGTCGTCCTGCACGGCCACCGCCGGAGGCGTGCCCTCACCGGTCACCGGCAGCGGTGCGAGGGACGTCCCCGTCGAGCGGGGCGCCTCGGACGCGCCCGACGACGAGCACCCCGCGACGAGGGCGACGACGGCGAGCAGGGCGGCGAGCGCCGATGCGCGCGCCCTCACGCGGCGCCGGCCGCGTTCCGGATGACCATGCTGTCCCCCACGTCCATGCTCCCGTTCCGTCGCCGTGGACGGTGCCGTCACCGCCCCGCGGCAGCATTCCAGACCGCCGGGAGGATATGGGGACCCGCGGGTGTCATCGCCGGCGCATCCGCGTCGGCGATGACACCGAGCGTGGCCTCAGGGTTGGAGCGAGAGGTTCCGCGCCACGATCGAGCCGGCCGCGAAATGCCTGCCGGTCAGCCCGGTCCGGAGCTCGTCGGTGAGCGCGTTGGCGCGCCGCACCGCGGCCTGCGCGATCCGCTGGTTGATGACGAGCTGCCGCCGGGTGAGGCGTACGGCGCCGGCGTCACCGGAGCCGGCGGCGACGACGCGGGTGGTGCTCGCCGGCAGGGCCGGGACGGTCCCGTCGGCCGCGACGATGCGGATGGACGGGGCGAGCTTGCCCGGTCCGACGGCGGCGCCGCGCAGGTCGCCGCCGGTGAGGCCTCCGTCGAGGCGGGCCCGGAGGCCGTTGAGCCGGCGGATCGCGGCCTGGGAGATCCGCTGGTTGATGAGCAGCTGACGCCGGCTGAGGGTGACGCCGCCTGGCGTCCCAGCCGGCCCGGCCGATGATGCCAGGGGCCGGGGCGCGGCCGGGGTCAGTGCGGGCGGTGCCGTGGAGGGCCCGGCCACCACGCCGCGGCCCAGCTGCGCGGGGCCGATCGCGCCGCCGCAGATGTCGCCGGCGACGATCCCGTCCGCCAGCCACGCCTCGATGGCGTTCGCCCTGCGCACCGCCGCCTGCGAGATCCGCTGGTTGATGAGCAGCTGTCCGGCGCTGAGCGCCACGCGCGCACCCGAGGAGGCACGTTCACGGCGGGTGCCGATCTCGGCGCACGCCTGGGCAGGGGCCGCGGCCTGCGCGGATGGCGCGACGATCCTGATGCGCGCCTCCCCGGCCGCCGAGGGCTCCTCGACGCTCGTCGCGCGGATGGTCGCCGCACCGCCCGGCGGAGGCGCGGCCGGGGCGACGTAGAGACCGCCGGGGGTGATCGTCCCGACCGTGGCGTTCCCGCCCGAGACACCGTCGACGCTCCAGGTGACCCCGCCGCCGGCGTTCGCGACCTGGGCGCTCAGCTGGACGCCGAGCCCGGCGATGAGCTCCGCGGGCGCGCCGGCGACGTTCACGACCACGTCCTCGCCGGCGATGGTGACCGGCGCCGCGGGCGGCGTGAGGGGGAAGTCGCTGGAGGCATCGACCGCCGCGAACAGGAAGCTGTCGGAACGGCGGTACCCCGGCTTGGGCGTGTACACGACACGGCTGCCGGTGATCTCCGCGCCGACCGGGACGTCCAGGGTGCCGCCCGCCGGGGCGGTGAGGATGCGGAACCGCCGGGACCCGTGGTCACCGAAGGACGCCGCGGCGAGGGTGATCTCCACCGGGCCGCCGGCGGACTGCGGCACCGTCACCGGGACGCCGCGGTGACCGGGGACCACGGTCTCGCGGAAGGCGTGCCCGTTGTTGTCCTCCCGTTCCTCGGCGATGACGTCGGTGGGGTCGACACGTGCGGCGAGCTGGTACCGGCCCGGGGGGACGTTCGAGATGTCCACCCACTGGAACGCGAGGCTCGACGGGTAGACGTCGCGGAAGCCGGGCGAGATCCCCATCACCAGGGTGTCCTGCCCGAGCGTGTCGTTGTCCTGCCAGCAGAAGTTGTGGGTGCTGACGCTGTACCGGGCGTCGTCCGCCCCGCCGGCACCCGAAGGCTCGCTGTCCTCGATGCAGAATCCCGCCTCGGTCTTCTGTGCGAGCGCGACCTGCGCGGTCCGGTCGGTGTTCCAGAGCGAGTACTCGGCCGCGTCCTTGAGGTGGTAGTGGTTGTGGTCGTCGTTGTCCTCGAAGACGACGGTCGGCACGCGCCCTCCCGGTGGCGGCACCTCGGCGCCGCCGGTGCCGGCGGCGGCCATGTCCCGCCACTGCCGCACGACGCTCATGCGGCCCTCGGCGTTCGGCGCGGAGGAGCGGATCTCCAGTGGCCCCGCGCCGGGTGCGTTGGTGACGAAGCCGGCGAAGCGCAGAAGGAGGCGGCCGTCCCCGTACTCCTCGACGTAGGCCGCTCCGGGGCGCTCCGATACGAGGTCCGGAAGGGCGGACACGGCCGATGCGGGCAGCGCTGCGAGCCCCAGGGCGACGGCGCCCGCGATGGTGTGGGTGCTGCGGAATGGTCTCATGCGGTTCAGGCTCACCCCGCCCTCCGCCGCCCGGAACCCCCCGATCGTGGGGGCCGGGCGGCGGCGTTCCAGCACGACTGCAGGCGGTTATCGGGCCCGCGGGACGGGTAACGCGCGCCCGTGCGGCAACCCCGTGGGGACCGCGCGCCCATGACGTCAGGGCCGGGAGGACCCTCGCGCGGCGGCCTGGGCGGCGTCCCGGATCTCCCCGACCAGCTCCTCCAGCACGTCCTCCAGCGCGAGGACGCCCTGGCAGATGCCGTCGGCGCCCCGCACCTCCGCCAGATGGGATCCCTCGGTCTGCATCGCCTCCAGCGCCGATCGCAGTGAGGCCCCCGCGGCGACGTGCGCGAGCGGGCGGATGGTGGCGTCGCCCACCGGCTCCCGCTGGGCGGCATCCGAGACCGCCAGGAGGTCCTTCACGTGCAGGTAGCCGATGAGGCCGCCCTCGCCGCCGACGGGGAACCTTGAGAAGCCCGTGCGGGCGGTCGCCGCCTGGACGTCCTCGGCCGTGGCGCCGGGTGGCAGCACCGCGAGCCGATCGAGCGGGATCAGCAGCGACGACACGTTCCGCTCCTCGAACGAAAGGGCGCCGGTGAGCAGTTCGTGCTCCGACGCGTCGAGCAGTCCCTCCTCGTGTGACTGGGCGACCAGCAGGCTCACCTCGTCCGCCGTGAACGACGAGGCGACCTCGTTCTTCGGCTCGACGCCCAGCAGCCGCAGCACGCCGTTCGCGATGGCGTTCAGGGTGAGGATGAGGGGCCGCAGCACCCTCACCACGGCCCAGAGCGGCGGTCCGAGGAGCAGCGCGGACCGCTCCGGCCCGGCGATCGCGATGTTCTTGGGGACCATCTCCCCGAGCACCATGTGGAGGGTGACGACGACGCCGAGCGCGACGGCGAACGCGATGGGATGCAGCAGCCCTTCCGGCACACCCGCCGCGTCCAGGGGCGATTCGATGACCCTCGCCACCGCCGGCTCGCCGACGGCGCCCAGGCCGAGCGAGCACACCGTGATGCCGAGCTGGGCGCACGCCATCATGAGCGAGACCCGCTCCATCGCCCGCAGCGTCGTGATGGCACGCCGCGACCCACGGGCCGCGAGCGGCTCGATCTGTGAGCGCCGTGCCGAGATGAGCGCGAACTCGGCCCCAACGAAGAAGGCGTTGCCCGCCAGCAGGATCACGGCGATGCCGATCGCCATCGGGGTGTTCACGGGCGGCCCCCCTCAGTGCCGGGGTCGCCGCCGGCATCCGGCGCGTCCTCACCGGCGACCCGGGGCCGCGCGGCCACGAGCACCCGGTCGATGCGGCGGCCGTCCATCCGCTCGACGGTGAGGGTCACGACGTGGTCACGCGTCTCCTCGGTGACGGCCTCACCCGCGACCGGGACGTGCTCCAATCGCTCGAGGACCAGGCCGGCGAGGGTCTCGTAGTCGTCGTGCTCGGGAAGCGCGACGCCAGTGATCTCCCCGACCTCATCGGGGCGCAGCAGGCCGGACAACGACCACACGCCGTCCGCCCTGCGGCGCGCGTGCGCCCCGGGCCGGTCGTGTTCGTCGGCGATGGCCCCGACGAGCTCCTCGACGAGGTCCTCGAGGGTCACGACGCCGTCCGTGCCGCCGTACTCGTCGACGACCACGGCCATCTGCAGTCCCCGCTGGCGGAGCCTGCCGAGCAGCGTGTCCAGCTCGACGCTCCCCGGGACGACCACCGCCTGGACCATCACCTCCGAGACCGGCCGCGTGGCGCGCTCGGCGGGTGGGACGGCCAGCGCGTGCTTGACGTGGACGAGTCCCACGACGTCGTCGACGTTCTCGCGCATCACGGGGAACCGGGAGTGCCCGCTCTCCCGGGCGGCGGTGAGCACCGCCTGCACGGGGTCGTCGGCCGCGACGAACCGCACCCGCACGCGCGGCGTCATTGCGTCGACCGCGGTCCGTTCGCCGAACGCCAGCGTCCGGGTGAGGAGCCCGGCGGTGGGTGTGGCCAGCGTGCCCTGGTCGGCGGAGCGCCGCACCAGCGAGACGAGTTCTTCCGGCGACCGGGCCGAGCGCAGCTCCTCCTGCGGCTCGATCCCCATCGCGCGCAGCAGCGCGTTCGCGATGCCGTTGAGTCCGCGGATGAGCGGGCCGGTGGCGACGCTGAAGCCGCGCTGGACCGGCGCCACCACGTGGGCGACCCGCAGCGGGTGGGTGATGGCGAGGTTCTTCGGCACCAGCTCGCCGAGGACCATCTGGAAGACCGTCGCGACCGCGAGCGCCATGAGCACCGATACGACCGTCATCGCACCGTCGCCCACGCCCGCGAGCCCCAGCGGGCCCTCCAGCAGGGTGGCGAGCGAGGGCTGCGCCAGGAAGCCCACCGCCAGGCTGGTCACGGTGATGCCGAACTGCGCGCCGGACATCTGCGTCGAGAGGGTCCGCAGCGCGGCGAGCACGCCCGCGGACCGGCGGTCTCCCGCGGCGGCCTCGGCCTCGACGGTGGCCCGGTCGACGGTGACCAGGCTGAACTCCGCCGCGACGAAGACCGCGTTGGCCGCGACCAGCAGGACCGCGACTCCCAGGAGCATCCACTCGGTCACGGCACCGGCCTCATGCGGGGGGCGTCGGAGCGGCGCGCACGACGACGTTGCGGGAAACCCATCCGGCGGTCAGGTTAGCCAAGCCCCGACGACGACGCGCGGCACGCCCCGCGGCAGGGTCGCGAGCCCCGGTTCGGCGGCATCGGGGACGCGTGTGCACGCGGAGGTTACGGGGAGGGCCGCCCCATCCGGGGTTCCCGCCCGGGCCTCATGCCGGGATCCGCGCGCAGTCGAAGTCGTGCACCACACCGTCGGGCATCAGGGCGAGCACATCCGTGGCGGCGTCGATCCTGCCACCGGAGGTGCGGCCGGCGGACAGGTCCTCCAGGCCGGGAGCGGTGCGGTAGAAGTGGTGCATCAGACCGACCCCGGGCAGCGACAGCCCGTCGGCGATCCCACGGATCAGATGGATCCAATGCGCGGCGTCCTCGTTCGGGGTGCGCCGCGTGGCACGCCGCGATGCCGCGGCGTCGTGCCCCGCGAGGGCACGGACGATCTTCGCCTCCGACCAGCCCCTGCGCCGGTACCGCTCGGCCGCGGCGGCGAGCTCGTCGTCGCGAGACGACCCCGGCTGCACGGCGGAGCCCAGGTAGGTGCCGCAGTCGCACGTGGCGGGCACGAGCCAGTACTCCCGTTCCGCCGGGGCGAGCAGCGGCCGGAGGGAGGCCGAGCGGACGGCCTCGGCCCGGCGACGGTGGCCGCGGCCATCCTGCTCGGCGAGCACCGCGTTGAGGCGGTCGACATCCCGTGAAGCCGCGATGAGGGTGATGAAGGTGCACATGCGAGCCTCGGTCCTGCCGATCCGGTGTTGCAGCGTGGGGCCCGGCCCGGGTCGTCGCCCACATGAACGTCCGTTCGCGGGCCCACAACGCAAGAAAGCCCCACATATGCGGGGCTTTCGAGGAGCGGGCGACGGGGATCGAACCCGCGACCTTCGGCTTGGGAAGGGCCGCGCGGTCATCGTGAGATCCCCGTGTCCTTCGCGATCTCGGGGATCTCGAGCTGTTCTGCGCCCGCGGGTCGCTCGGCATCTGCAGTCTCGAGTGCCGCTTGCATGCGGCGGGCAGCCTCGGCCAGCTGGGCGTCGGCATCGACCAGGTGGGAGTACACGCCCGCGGTGATCTGCACGTCGGCGTGGCCCAGGAACCGGCTCACGACGATGAGCGGCACGCCCTGGGAGAGCAGCAGGGACCCGGCGCCGTGGCGCAGGCCGTGGAGGCTCACCAGGGGCTTGCCCGCGTGGTCGAGCAGGCCGGCTTCGGTGAGCGCGCGCTCCAGGGCCTGGGTGGGCGTGTCGGCGGCCATGGGGCCGCCGGTCGCGCCGGGCCACACGTAACCGCGGGGGTCGGCGCGGTGCGCGACGACACTCTGGGCGTACCAGTCGGTGAGCGCGCGGGTGAGGGTGTCGGTGATGCGGATGGTGCGTGCGTTGCGTCCCTTGGTGGGCTTCTCCATGCGCTTTCCGCCGCGGGTGCGGTCCTGCCAGACCGAGCGGCGCACCACGATCGCGCGGCCGTCCAGGTCGATGTCGCCCCAGCGCAGGCCGATCAGCTCGCCGCGGCGCAGCCCGCATTCGGCGGCGGTGCGAAGCAGCGTGTGGATGCGGGGGTTGGGGGTGGCGGCGAACAGCTGCCGGAGCTCCGCGGCGGACAGGACGCGTCGTTCGCCGCGGGGCCCGTCGTGGACGTCGCCGGCCAGGCGGAACCGTGCCGCCTTGATGCCCATCGCCGGGTTCGCGTCGAGCCTCCCCCACTCCACGGCCGCCGACAGCGCGGCGCGCAGCACGGCCAGCGTCTTCTCGACCGTGCGGGTGGATGTGGCATTGGCGGCGACGCCGTTGACGAACTCCAGCACGCGCTCGCGGGTGACCTCCGGCAGCGGCAGATCCCCGATGGCCGGGCCGATGCGAAGCCGGTAGGTCTCGTCGATGGTGTAGAGCGTGGATGGCGCAAGGCTGCGTTCCCGCAGTCGCAGGTAGCGGACGAAGAACTCCTGCACGGTCTCGATCTGCTCGGGTTCCGGGGCCGGTGGCCGGGCCCCGTACCCGGCGGCCTGCAGGCGCCGCTTCTCGGCTCTGGCGGCGCGCACGGGACCGGGGTGCTGCACCTGGCGGGTGCTGCCCGGGAAGTCACCGGGAACGGTCAGCAGGAACGGGCATCCGCAGCGCCGCCCGGGCTGCCGCTCGGTGGATGCGCGGCAGCCGACGCGGTGGTTCTTGTAGAGCCCGGGCTCAAGCGGTTCGCGCCATCCGCGGCGCTCCCGGGGTGTGTGCGCGTCGTCTCGGGGTGGGCGCATGCGCTGAGCCTCTCCGCCCTCCCCGTTCGGTTCGATGACGAGCGTCATGCCGATTCCCGCCACCAGCCCGGGGCGAGGCCCTCGCCGGGCTGCCGGTGCCCGTCCCGTTCCCAGGAGTCCAGCACGTCGGCGCGGATCACCAGGCGGCGGGCCACGTTGAACCCACCGGCCCGGTACATCAGCCGGCGCGCGGCCCGCGGGTCGCGCATCCCGTAGCGGCGCTGCACGTCTGCGACGCCCAGCAGCGGCGGCAGTTCCTCCTGGCCCGTCATGCCGCGCTCCGCTCGTCGGTATGCCGGTACGCCGGCCGCGGGATGCTCCCGGCGTCCACCAGGTAGCCGCGACCCACGCGCACCGCGGCCAGCTCGCTGCGAGCAATCATGCGCCGCACGGTCTCCTCGGAGCACCGCAGGCAACCGGCAACCTCCCGGACCGTCAGCAGCTCACGTTCCATCTCCCCCACCTCCGTCGCCCCGGCGCACCCAATGGCGCCTCTACTAGGAGAAATGGGACGACGTGGCGCGATGAGGGGGTGAGACGTGCGGATGCCGACTTCGTATCACGGCCGTGCTACGGTACGCGGGGTGCGTATCGAAGGGCTCCGATGGGATGACTGGAACGTCGAGCACATCGCTCGCCACCGGGTGATTCCGAAGGAGGTGGAGGAGGTCGTGCTCGGAGCGCCGCGGGTGTTTCGTGCACGCGACGGCCGCTATCTGGCGATGGGCCGGACGCACGCCGGCCGCCATCTGCTGATCACCGCGAGGGACATGACGGCCGCCGAGCGTCGTCGATGGAGCAAGAAATGAGCCGAGCCAAGAAGCCAGAAGCATCCGAGCGTGAGGCCGCGGCCGCCCGGTGGGAGTCGGTGGACCTGGCGGACATCGCCGAGGAGGAACTCGAGGAGGTCCCGGTGACGGTCGCCAAGGAGCCGACCATCACGTTCTCCGTTCGCCTCAGCCGTGACGACGTGAACCGGATCCGCGCGGCGGCCCAGGCGCGAGGCGTCGGACCGACCGAGCTCGCCCGCGCGTGGGTGCTGGAGGCCCTCTCGCGGGAGGTCGCCGACGCCCCGAGTCCGGAGGGTGCGCTCGACCGGGTCCGTGCGAGCCTGAACGAGTTGGAGGTTGCGCTCCGCCATCGCGGAGCGGCCTGAGACCCGACACCCGCGCGGTTCGTTCGACACGCACGTCCAACGCACACAGCACGCGCGGCGCGCGCGTCCCCCGCGCATCGGGTCGCGCGCGCCTGTGCAGTGGTCCAGGGTGAGCGCGCGGCCCGTCACGGCGCGGGCATCCCCAGTGCGTCGACCCCGACCAGTCCGCTCGACATCCCCGACGCGCGGCCGGCAGGGATCCTCAGCGCACGCGGTCAGTCGATCTCGAGAAACTCCGCGGTTGATGGGGTGGGGTCGGTCACCGCGAGCCCGTCCTCCTCCATTCCGGCGATGTGCATCACGACCGCGGCACGCATGTTGGCGCGCAACTGTTCGAGGGTGGCGCCGGTGGCGATGCACCCGGGGAGATCCGGCACGTAGGCCGACAGGCTCCCGGGCCCCTCCTCGATGATCATCATGATCCGCATCAGCCTCTCGGCGCTTGCGCGGAGGTGCAGAGTGAGCGCACGCTGCTGGCCCACCATTGGCGTCCTCCGCGTGCGGTCGGAACGCCCGCGGTGTTGAGCCGGCGGGCAATCTCCGCGTAGCCGAAACCCTCGCCTCGCAGGGTGAGCACCTGATCGATCACGGCCGGGGTGGCTTCGGCGGTGCCGTGTGGGCGTCCGCGGCGCGATGGTCGGCGCATCGCATCGGCCAGGGCATCCTCGGTGAACCCGAGACCGAGGATGCCCCGATGGATGGTGACCTCTCCTCGCGCCGCGCGCCGTCGGAGCGTCGTGGGGTGCACCTTCAGATGGCGCGCGGCCTCACTGACCGATATCAAGCGCCCCTGGAACGCATCGGACCTCCCAGACGCTTCGGCGGTGGGCCGTTGGTACGGGCGCGGCGGCGCAGCCTCCGGACGTCGCCTTCGCCCTCGTTGCAGGCGTCGAAGAGACCCCATGAGGGCGACCGTACAGATAATTCGCATCGCGATGCAATTGTGCGCCCCCTCTCGAGATCGAGGTGATAGGGCGCGGAGCCGCCGGGCGTGGTGCCCGACGGTGTGCTGAGGGCACCTCCGACGTGTGGTCGCCGTGGCGGGGGAATACAGCCCGCTGAGGGCGAGACCCATCGCCGGCCCCACACGATGCCTTCTCGGCGGGGGGGCGGAGCCCTGGCGCCTTCGGGCCGGTGCGGCGATGCCGGCGCTGCATCACCCGCTGACCGCGCGTCCCCAGCCGGTGTGCGGGGCCAGGCGCGCAACACATGAACACTCGTTAGAGTGTTTGCATGTCTGGTGATTGCTGTGACCTCCTGTGCCTCGACCTTCCTCTCGCCGAGCGGCTCCGCCGGGAACGGTTGTCGTCTGACGCCGCCGAGCGGGCGGCGTCCGCCGCAGCCGCTCTGGCCGACCCGACGCGGTTAAGCCTGGCCGCGTCCCTGAGCGCGGGCGGGGAGCTGTGCGTGTGTGATCTGTCGTGGATCTCGGAGCGGTCGCAGAGCTTGGTGTCTCACCATCTGCGGCGACTGCGGTCGGCGGGCCTCGTTCGGTCTCGTCGGGACGGGAAGTTGGTCCTCTACTCGCTCACCGACCCAGGTCGGACCTTCCTCGCGGCGCTTCTGGCGCAGGGATCGTCACCTGTCGCGGGCGCTCGCCGGTGAGCGAGGTCTGCTGCGGGCCGCCGCGGGCAGGTGGGGGTGCCGGTCACACCGACGCCCCGGGGCGTCTGAGGGATCTCAGGGAGATTCGGCTCGCCGCCGCCGCCGGCATGGGTCTGGCGACCGGGCTTGTCGG
>LNFM01010838.1_pt1 | contig 12649 bp, 14 predicted proteins | sample 596031 | NCBI WGS metagenome assembly LNFM01 (sample SAMN04254537, study PRJNA301005) | activated carbon metagenome | isolation source: dual media filters at the Ann Arbor, Michigan drinking water treatment plant | place: USA: Ann Arbor
CGGCACACGAGATCATGCTGGGCACACCGGGCATCCGCAACCTGATCCGCGAGGCTAAGGTGGCGCAGATGTACTCCAGCATCCAGACCGGCAACAGCGTGGGCATGCAGACGCTGGACCAGAACCTCACCGACCTGGTCAAGCGCAACATCATCAGCGCCGCAGAAGCCCGCGGCAAGGCCAAGATCCCGGAGAACTTCCCCGGATAACCATGGCAAACCCCCAAGCTTCGCGCACTGCGAGTCGCTACGCTACCCCCCTTGCAGGGGGCAACGCCAGCGGCCCGGCCAAGCCGGTTCCGCGGCGTTCCCCGCATAAGGCAACCGCTGTACGAGTCCACTGAAAGGAGGTGCTCTCATGGAGCGCGACCAGGCAACCAAATTCATCAACGACCTGCTGCGACTGATGATCAGCCGCAACGGCAGCGACCTGTTCATCACCGCCGATTTCCCGCCCGCCATCAAGGTGGACGGCAAGGTGACCAAGGTGTCGCCCCAGCCCCTGAGCTCGGCCCACACCATGGCGCTGGCGCGTTCGATCATGAACGACAAGCAGATCGCCGAGTTCGAGCGCACCAAGGAGTGCAACTTCGCGATCTCGCCGCCCAATGTCGGGCGCTTCCGTGCCAATGCCTTCATCCAGCAGGGCAAGGTTGGCCTGGTGCTGCGCGTGATTCCGGCCACGCTGCCGACCATCGACACCCTGGGCGTGCCCCAGGTGCTCAAGGAAGTGACCATGGCCAAGCGCGGCCTGTGCATCATGGTGGGCGCCACCGGCTCGGGCAAGTCCACGACGCTAGCCGCCATGGTGGACTGGCGCAATGAGAACTCGCAGGGCCACATCATCACCATCGAAGACCCGGTCGAGTTCGTGCACCCGCACAAGAACTGCGTGGTGACGCAGCGCGAAGTGGGCCTGGACACCGACAGCTGGGAAATCGCGCTGAAGAACACGCTGCGCCAGGCGCCCGACGTGATCCTCATGGGTGAGATCCGCGACCGCGAAACCATGGAACACGCCGTGGCCTTCGCCGAAACCGGCCACCTGTGCCTGGCCACGCTGCACGCCAACAGCGCCAACCAGGCGCTGGACCGCATCATCAACTTCTTCCCTGAAGAGCGTCGCCCGCAGCTGCTGATGGACCTCTCGCTGAACCTGCGTGCCCTGGTCTCGCAACGCCTGATCCCCAAGCAGGACGGCAAGGGCCGCTCGGCGGCGGTGGAGGTCATGCTCAACTCGCCGCTGATTTCCGACCTGATCTTCAAGGGCGAGATCTCCGAGATCAAGGAGATCATGAAGAAGAGCCGCAACATGGGCATGCAGACCTTTGACCAGGCCCTGTTTGACCTGTACGAGGGCAACCAGATCACCTACGAAGACGCGCTGCGCAACGCCGACTCGGTCAATGACCTGCGCCTGCAGATCAAGCTCAACAGCAAGCGGGGCAAGACGCAGGATCTGTCCGCCGGCACCGAAAACTTCGCCATCGTGTAAGGGGCTACTGCGCGGGCTTGATGCTTCGTTGGGCGCTGCTCGAAATCCTCACGTACTCACAAGTACGTTCCGGTTTCTGCGCTGCGGCCGCCTCGCCTGAAGCCCGCTCGCGACGCCCGAAAGATTTCTTCTGGCGCCGCATTTCCCGCGGCGCTTTTGCATCAGGAGCACCGTATGCCCAGCATCAACCCCAAAACCTACGAACCCACGCCTGCGCGCAAGGTGGCCTTCCTCGGCCTGGGCGTGATGGGCTTCCCCATGGCCGGGCATCTGGCGCGTGCCGGGCACCAGGTCACGGTCTACAACCGCACGCCCGCCAAGGCACAGGCCTGGGTACAGGAGTTCGGAGGCAGCGCCGCCGCTACACCACGTGAGGCAGCGGCGGGGGCCGACATCGTCTACGCCTGCGTGGGCAACGACGCGGACCTGCGCAGTGTGGTGCTGGGGCCGGACGGCGCCCTGGCCGGCATGAAGGCCGGCGCGGTCTTTGCCGACCACACCACGGCCTCGGCCGAGGTGGCGCGCGAACTGTATGCCACCGCGCGTGAGCGCGGCCTGCACTTCGTCGACGCGCCGGTGTCCGGCGGCCAGGCCGGCGCCCAGAACGGCGCGCTCACCATCATGTGCGGCGGGGACCTTGCGGCCTTCGAGGCCGCCCGCCCGGTGGCCATGGCCTACGCGCGCGCCTGCACCCGCATCGGCGACAGCGGGGCAGGCCAGTTGGCCAAGATGGTCAACCAGGTCTGCTGCATCGGCGTGATCCAGGGCCTGGCCGAGGCCGTGGCTTTCGGCCAGCAGGCCGGGCTGGACATGGCCCTGGTGCTGGACGTGATCGGCAAGGGCGCAGCGCAAAGCTGGCAGATGGACAACCGTGGCAAGACCATGGTGGCCGACCAGTTCGATTTCGGCTTTGCCGTGGACTGGATGCGCAAGGACCTGGGCCTGGTGCTAGACGAGGCTCGCCGCAATGGCGCGCGCCTGCCGGTCACGGCCCTGGTCGACCAGTTCTACGGCGATGTGCAGGAGATGGGTGGCGGGCGCTGGGACACGTCCAGCCTGGTGCGCCGCCTGCGCAAGTAAAGACCCCGGCCCTGGATGGACCCGGGGGCAACGATCACATCGGCCGGCCGCCGGTGGGCGCGGGTGTCCTGGCGCCTGTGCTGCTGGGCTGGGACTGCATCTCCAGCAACTCTTCCTCGGTGATGATCTCGAACAGGCGTACGACCTTCTGCACGCCGTTGGTACGACGGGCGATGTCGGTCGCACGGTCAGCCTCGCGCGGGGTGACCCGGCCCAGCAGATAGGTGATGCCGCGCTCGGTCACCACCTTGAAGGCGCTGCTGCTCACGTCCTTGGCGTCGATCAGATTGGCCTTCACACGGCCGGTCACCAGTGCGTCCGAGGACCGTTGCGTGAGGGTGGAATTACCCAGAACGGCCAGCTCGTTGATGATGGCGCGCACGTTCTCGATGCGCGACACCACCTGCTCGGCCAGCTGCTTATCCTGCTCGCTGGGCACTTCTCCCGAGAGCAGCACCTGCCGGTTGTAGCTGGTGATGTTGATGTGCACGCGCTCGCCCAGGTGCTCGCGCAGACGCGCGCTGCCGCGTGTCTCGATGCGTTCATCCTCGATCTGCGTGCCCGTGGTACGGCGGTCGGCCACAGATATGCCCGTGACAACGGCCCCCCCCAGCATCAGGGGGGCGCAAGCGCTCAGACCCGCACCGGCCAGCACGCAGGCCAGCAGGGTCACGGAGAACGGACGGGCCGGCAACTTCATCATGGGTTGTTTTCCTGTTCCCCAAGCAACTGGTGGTCCACCGCATCGCAGATGCAATGCAGCGTCAGAAGATGGACTTCCTGGATGCGGGCGGTGCGTTCGTGCGGCACGATGATGTGCACATCGGTCTCGCGCAGGGCGCTGGCCATCTTGCCGCCGTTGCGACCGCTCAGGCCCACCACCACCATCTCGCGCTCGTGCGCGGCGTCGATGGCGGCCAGCACATTGCCCGAGTTGCCGCTGGTCGAGATCGCCAGCAGCACATCGCCGGGCTGGCCCAGGGCGCGCACCTGGCGCGAGAAGATCACGTTGAAATCGTAGTCGTTGGCGATGGCCGTCAGGATCGAGCTGTCGGTGGTCAGCGCAATGGCGGCGAGCTCGGGGCGCTCGCGCTCGAAGCGGCCGACGAACTCGGCCGCGAAATGCTGGGCATCAGCCGCCGAGCCGCCGTTGCCGCAGATGAGCACCTTGCCGCCGTTGGTAACGCAGGTCAGGATGGCCTGCACCGCCGCCGCAATGGGTTTGCTCAGGATCTGCGCCGCCTGGTACTTCAGGTCGGCGCTGTCGATGAAGTGTTGTTCAATGCGTTGCTCGAGCATAGTGCCTATGATAACCGCCGCCCACCATCCCCTGTATTCCAGGGGGCCACTGCCGCTCAGCCCGCATCGAAGGCTGCCGCCAGCCACTGCAGGCCCTCGCCATCCAGGGCCACTACATCGAAGCGGCAGGGTGGTGGCACCTGCCAGCGCTGAAGGTAGTGGCGCGCCGCCAGCACGATGCGCCGCTGCTTGGTGGCCCCCACGCTGGCCGCTGCCCCGCCGTGCCCGGTACCGGTCCGCTGGCGCACCTCCACGAAGACCAGGGTGCCATCGGCCGCGCGCATGATCAGGTCAATCTCGCCGCCGCCGCGCCCGGGGGTCCGATAATTGCGTTCGAGCAGGCGCAAGCCGGCCGCCTGCAGATGCTGCAGGGCCTGCGCCTCGGCGGCCTCTCCGGCCTGCCGGGTGCTGGGCTTGCCGGCTGCTGCCGGCCACTTGGGGAACATCATTGAACGCTACTTACGCCTCCGCCCTGTCCGCCGCGCATGACGCGGCCGCTGCCCAGCATTATCCGCAGGGCGCGCTCTACGTGGTGGCCACCCCCATCGGCAACCTGGCCGACATCACGCTGCGTGCCCTGCACGTGCTGCAGCTGGTCGATGCGCTGGCCTGCGAGGACACCCGCCACACCCAGAGCCTGCTGCGCGCCTACGGCATCGACCGCCCCTCGGCCACCCTGATCGCCCTGCACCAGCACAACGAGGCCGAGGCCGCGCAGCAGGTCATCACGCGCCTGCAGGCCGGCCAGCGCCTGGCCTATGTCAGCGATGCCGGCACCCCCGCGATCAGCGACCCCGGCGCGCGCCTGGTGGCCGCGGTACGCGCCGCCGGCCTCCCCATCGTGCCCCTGCCCGGCGCGAGCAGCATCACGGCCGCCCTCAGCGTGGCAGGGGTGGTCGACGAGGCCGGTGCTTTTGTCTTCGCCGGTTTCCTGCCGGCCAAGGCCGGCGAGCGCACGGCCGCGGTGCAGGCCCTGGCCAGCGAAGCCCGGGCGGTGCTGCTGCTGGAGGCGCCCCACCGTATCGGCGCCCTGGCAGCGGCACTGGCCCTGCTGGGCCCACGCCCCCTGACGGTCGCGCGCGAGCTGACCAAACAGTTCGAGCAGCTGGTCACCCTGCCCGCTGCAGAACTGTCGGCGTGGCTGTCCGCCGACGATAAACGCGAGCGGGGTGAATTCGTGCTGGTGCTGCACCCCTTGCAGGCGCAAGCCAGCGAGAGCGGCCCCGACCTGCGCGTGCTCACGCTGCTGCTGGGCGAACTGCCTCTCAAGACGGCGGTGCGCCTGGCGGCCGAGATCACGGGCACCCCGCGCAACACCCTGTACGACGCTGCACTGGAACTCAAAAAGGACAGCGACGCATGACGACCTACGCCGTCCTCTTCGTCTGCATGGGCAACATCTGCCGCAGCCCGACCGCGCACGGCGTGTTTCGCCATCGACTGGTCGAGCGCGGCCTGGCGGCCAAGGTGCAGGTCGACTCGGCCGGCACCCACGGTTACCACGCCGGCCGCCCGCCCGACGAACGCTCGCAGCAGCATGCTGCCCAGCGCGGCTACGACCTGTCCGACCTGCGCGCGCGCCAGCTGCTGCCCCGGGATTTCGAGCGCTACGACCTCGTCCTTGTGATGGACCGGAACAACCATGAACACGCCCGCGAACTTTGCCCGCCTGGGCAGTTGCACAAGCTGCGCCGCTTCACCGAGTTCTGCCTGCAGAGCACGGCGCAGGTGGTGCCTGACCCCTACTACGGGGGCGAACAGGGCTTCGAGCAGGTGCTGGACCTGGTGGAGGACGCCTGCGCGGGCCTGCTGTTGCACGTGCAGCAGCAACTGGACCAGGGCAAGGACATGAGGCCGGCCGGATGACCTTGTGTCAGGGAATGCGCTCCGGTTGAGCGCAGGCGCATCGGAGGGTGGACGGAAAACTCTTACGGATCAAGGAGATACGCGAGTTTTTCAGATGAGTGGTGCGGCTGGCGGGGATCGAACCCACGACCCTTGGCTTCGGAGGCCAATACTCTATCCACTGAGCTACAGCCGCGTTCGGTGGAGCTCCGGATTGTAGGCGGTTTCAGCCCGGGCGACAGTTATAATCAGCGGCTGATTTAGATCAAACCATCAGAATTACCGAGGACACCATGAGCGAGCAGCAGCACGAAGACCATACCGGCCCGATCAAGACGCCCAAGCAGATGATGTGGGTTTCCGTTTTTTCCTTCGTCTTGCCTGTTTTCATCATCATCGGCCTGGTGTTCTTCGTCACCTCCGACAAGAAACCTGCTGCCGGCTCGACCAACATGGAAAAATCGGTGTCCGAACGCGCGCAGAAGGTTGGCGCGGTCGAGATCCGTGACGCCAACCGCGCGCTCAAGAGCGGCGAGGCCGTCTACCAGGCCCAGTGCGCTGCCTGCCACGGTGCCGGTGTGGCCGGTGCGCCCAAGCTGGCCGACAAGGCGGCCTGGTCGGCCCGCATCAAGACCGGCCTGGACGCCATGGTGAACTCAGCGCTCAAGGGTAAGGGTGCCATGGCCCCGCAAGGCGGCGGTGACCACTCCGACGTCGAGATCGCGCGTGCCGTGGTCTATCTGGCCAATGCCGCTGGCGCCAAGTTCGCCGAGCCCAAGGCACCGGAAGCCGCCAAGTAAGCGACATCCAACCCCATGAAAAAAGCCGGTCGTTGACCGGCTTTTTTCATGGGCGCGTACCGGCACTTAAGGCCTGGTACATCTCCCGCAGCTCGCGCTTGAGCACCTTGCCGATGGCACTGCGCGGCAGCTCGGTGATGCAACGCAGGTCGGCGAGGCGCTGCGTCTTGCCCACGCGCGCATTCGCCCACTGCTTCAGTGCCTCGGGCGCAGGGTCGGACCCTTCGTCACGCAGCACCACATAGGCCACCGGCGTCTCGCCCCACACCTCGGACGGCACCCCCACCACGGCCACGTCCTGCACCGCCGGGTGCTGGCGCAGCACGGCCTCCAGGTCGCTGGGGTAGATGTTGAAACCGCCCGAGATGATCATGTCCTTGCGGCGGTCGAACAGGGTGAGGAAACCCTCCGCATCGAAGCGGCCGATGTCACCGGTGCGAATGAAGCGCTTGCCCTGCGGATCGAACCACTCGGCTTCGCGCGTCTGCTCGGGGCGCTGGTGGTAGCCCTTCATCATGCCGGGCGAGTGGCCCACGACTTCACCTGCTGCACCCGGCGGCACCTCGTTGCCGGCCTCGTCGATCAGGCGGATATCGTGGCCCTGCGCCGGCCGGCCCACGGTGTGCAGCTTGTCCGCAAACAGATGGGCCTCCAGGATGCAGGTGCCACCCCCTTCGGTCATGCCGTAGAACTCGACCAGGCCGCCTGGCCAGCGGCGCAGCACATCGGCCTTGAGTGCCGCTGAAAACGGAGCGCTGGTGGAGAACTTCATGTGGAAGCTGGACAGGTCGTAGTCTCCGAAGTCCGGTCGGGCCATGAGGCGCTGGTACTGCACCGGCACCAGCATGGTGTGCGTGACCCGCTCTTTGCTGGCCAGCGCCAGATAGGCGGCCGCATCGAATTTGCCCATCAGCAGCACGGTGCCGCCATAGGCCAGCGTGGGGAAGAACACCACCAGCGTGGTGTTGGAATACAGCGGGGTGGACAGCAGGGTGACCGTGTCGGCCCCGTAGCCGTAGGTCGCGCCACGCTGCACGTGCGCCCAGCGCATGCCGTGCGGCTGCACAATGCCCTTGGGCTGGCCCGTGGTGCCGGAGGAATAGATGATGTTGAAAGGCCAGCTTGCCTCCACCGGCACCGCCTGCACACGCACCGGGTCCGGGCCCAGCCATGAAGTCCACGGTCGGCCCACCGCGGATGCATCGAGTGCGATGCGTGGCACGCTTGCGGCATGGCTGCCCAGCGTTTGCGCCACGCTGCCGTCCGTGAAGAACAGGCGCGCGCCCGCGTCGTGCAGCATGCCGGCCAGGCTCTCGGCGGTGGCGCCCGGTGCCAGCGGCGCCACCACCACCCCGACACGCACTGCGCCGAGGTAGGTCACCGCATACGTGGGGGAGGTGCCGGCACAGATGGCAATCACCTCGCCGGGCAACACGCCGTCGCGCTGCAGCGCCGCGGCCACGCGGTCCATCTGGGCGTCGAGTTCGGCATAGGTGAGGACCTGGCCGTCCTGCACCAGAGCGCGCCGTGCAGGCGCCCGCAGCGCGTGCTGGCGGATCAGTTCCGCGATGGTGCCGAAGGGCGCGGCCAGGGCCTGTTCGAGCTCGGCGTTCATGGGCGCGCCAGTTCCTGTTCCTGCAATTCGCGCCACAGGATCTTGCCGGTGCCCGATTTGGGCAGGGCGGCCACGAATTCGACGATGCGCGGGCTCTTGTAGGCCGCCATGTGTTCGTGCGACCAGTGGATGATGTCCTGCTCGCTGATCTGGCCGCGCGCCTCTTCCTTGAGCACCACTAGCGCCTTGACGGTCTCGCCGCGTTTGGCGTCGTGGGCGCCGATCACGCAGGCCTCAAGGATGGCCGGGTGCTTGTACATCAGCGCCTCGACCTCGGCCGGCCAGACCTTGTAGCCGGAAGCATTGATCATGCGCTTGAGTCGGTCGACCATGAAAAAGTAACCGTCTTGGTCTACATAGGCCAGGTCCCCGGTGCGCAGAAAGCGCCGGCCCTCGATCTCGATGAAGGCCTGGGCGGTGGCCTGGGGCTGGCGCCAGTAGGCCTGCATGACCTGCGGCGCATGCAGCACGATCTCGCCAGTCTCGCCGCTGGCCACTTCCTGCTGCGTCAGCGGGTCCAGCACACGCGCATCCACCTCAAAAACCGGTATGCCCAGGCATTGCGGTTTGGGCCGGTGCGGCGGGTTGATGTGCGTGGCAGCCAGCGTCTCGGACATGCCATAGCCTTCCACGTAATCCAGGCCCGTCAGGTCCTTGAGCTTCTTGGCGATGGCCTCGGGCATGGCTGCGCCGCCGCCGCGCACCCCCTGCAGGCTGGAGAGGTCGTAGTCACCCAGGCGCGGGTTGGACAGGAAGTCCACCACCATGGTCGAGATGGCCTGCCAGATGCCGATGCGGTGGCGCTGGATGCACTGCGCCGCCACGTCGCGGTCCCAGCGCGAGAGCAGCACGATGGTGGCGCCCGCGAACAGCGGGCCATTCATGCTGCCCGACATGCCCGTCACGTGGAAGAAGGGCAGCACGGCCAGATAGACCGCGTCCTGCGTGCGGTTGAACCATTGCACACCGCCCACCAGCGTGCTCATGGTGCTGCGGTGCGTGTGCATGCAGCCCTTGGGCTGCCCGGTGGTACCCGAGGTGTAGGGCATCACACACAGGTCGTCCGGGCCGGCGGTGTGCGGGCCGGGGCGCAGGTTCTGCTGCAGCATATCGGCCCACAGCGTCACACCCTGCGCGCTGATGGGTTCGCGCGCTGCGGCGACAAAAGGCGGAATGGCCAGGTCCGTCGGTTTATGCAGGTAGTCGCTGTAGGCTGCCACCAGCACCTGCTGCAGCCCGAGACCGGCAGCCTCGCCCTGCAGGGGCGCCATCTGGGGGTAGAGGTCCTGCGCCACCAGGGCCACGCTGGCGCCACTGTCGCTGACGTAATGCCGCAGCTCTTCCGTGCGGTTCATGGGGTTGACAGGCACCACCACCGCATTGGCGCGCAGGATGGCGTAATAGGCCAGCACCCACTGCGGGCTGTTCTGCATGTAGAGCAGGACCCGGTCGCCAGCCTTCACGCCGCCTACCTGCTGCAGCCAGCCGGCGATGCGCTCGCATTCGTCGCGGAACTTCGCGTACGACAGCGGGCTGTCGTAGTAGATGAGGTAGGGCTTGTCCGGATAGCGCGTGGCCGAGACCTCGACGTTGTACCAGAGGCTGGTCTGCGGCAGGGTCAGCTGCCGTGGCAGGCCCGGGGGCCAGTGCGCAAAATGCCGTGTGTGGTGAGCCGCTTGCATGCTGTCTCCTCGTCAGCCCCGCGCACACTAGGGTGGCGGGGGACGAGGGAATTATGGGCGTGCGCCCGGCGCCGGCCTGTCGCGCTGTGGACTGCGCACATAGGCGTAACGCTGCGGCAGGCTGGCCTGCGGCTCTTCCTCGGGCAACCAGCGGCCGGATTCGACCGCCTCCGCGACGCGGGCCACGTCCTGCGTGTGCACCAGTCCCAGGCCACGCTCGGTCTGCAGGTACACATACCCGGCTTCATCGACCACACAGCGCTGCACACTCACTGGCTCACCGCTGTGCGTGCGTACGGTCCCGTCGTCTTCGATCCGCCAGATCCAGGGCGTGGCCTCCAGTTCCACGTAGACACGCTGCGGCCCGTTCTGGAAGAACCAGCGCCCCTGCACGTCGGCCGCGTAGTTGCGCTGGATGAAGTCGATCAGCTTCTCATGCTTGAGCAGCGAGCCTTTGGCGCCTGGTCGGCCGCTGTCGAAGGCGCCGGCTGCCTGCGCACGGTCGTCGCGCATGTACCAGTTGCCGCGCGCATCCAGCCCGAGCCAGCCGTAGCAGTCGGGCACGTTGGGCCACTTGGCCATGGCCTGGCGGACGATGTCATCCATGCGCCGGCTCCCGGAGGCCCGCCGCCTGCAGCAGCCAGGTGCCCACCGCCTCTGGCATGGTGCACACATGGCCTGGCCAGCGCCCGTCGGGGAAACCCACATGCCCCCCCTGCGCAGGCTGCCACAGGGTCACCCACTGCCCCACCTCGCCGGGCCGCGGCAGGCTGCCCGCCGGCACAAAGGGGTCGTTGCGCGCGTTGAGCGCCAGCGCCGGGATGCGGATGCGGTGCAGATGGGGTTTGGCCGAGGCGCGTGCCCAGTAGTCCTCGGTGCTCTTGAAGCCGTGCAGCGGCGCTGTGAACAGATTGTCAAATTCATAGAGGTCGCGCGTACGCAGCATGGCCTCCCGGTCGAACAGGCCCGGGTGCTGGTGCCACTTGGCCAGGGCCTTGGGTTTCATGCTGCGCAGGAACATGCGGGTGTAGACCTGCCGGTTGAAGCCGCGTCCGATGGCGTGCCCGCCCGCGGCCAGGTCCAGCGGCGAACAGACACTGGCCACAGCCGAGACCACCGAGGCGGCGGCGTCGCCCAGCTCTGCGGCCCAGCGCAATAGCGCGTTGCCGCCCAGCGAGATGCCCAGGGCCACGATGGGGCCGGCATGGCGGCTGCGCAGCTGACGCAGGATCCAGTCGATCTCGGCCCAGTCTCCCGAGTGGTAAGCCCGCGGCGCGCGATTGAGTTCACCGCTGCAGCCACGGAAATGCGGCACGGCATAGGCCAGGCCCTGCTGTCGTGCGAAGCCGGCAAAGGCCTGTGCGTACTGGCTTTCCGAGGAGCCCTCCAGCCCGTGAAAAAGCACCAGCAGGGTCTGCCCCGACGCATCCTGCAACCAGTCGACGTCGATGAAGTCGCCGTCCGGCGTGTCCAGGCGCTCGCGCCTGAACTGCGGCCGGGGCCCGGGCCCACGGCGTGCATACAGCGCAGCCCAGATGGTCTGCAGATGGCCGCCGGGCAGCCAGAGAGGAGAGGTGTAGTTCATGCCAGAGAAGTCCGATGGCCTGATTTTCCTCCAGCCCACCCGGCATGGCTGTCCGCGGTGTATTCTTGCCACGCCTTCGTACCGGAGTTCTCCATGCGGTCACGCTCACTTGTCTTGCTGTTGCTTGTTCTGTTGTCCGGCTGCGGCTACCGTGACTTCCAGCAACTCGATGCCGAGCGCCAGGCTGCCTGGGCTGCTCTGACACCGCTGTACGAGCAGCGTGCCGCCCTGGTCACCAACCTGCTGACGGCCTCCCGGGCCTTGCCCGGGATTGACCCCAGGCAGCTCGGCCGGCTGGCCGAGATCCGCGTTCAGGTCGCTGCCTTGCCGGCAACGCCGGCCCTGCCTGAGGACCTTGTCCTGCTACAGCGACATGCCACGGCGCAAGCGGCGCTGGGTGCTGCGCTGGCACCGGTCCTGCAGGTGACCCGCCGCGCACCGGGCCTGTTGCCCCTGAGCGGCCAGTTCGATGGGCTGGAGAACCGCATCACCGTGGCACGCAACCGCTACGAGCTGGCCACGCAACGCTACAACAGCCTGCTCGAGAGCTTCCCCGCCAGTCTGACGGCCCGGGCCCTGGGCCTGGCGCCGCGGCCGCTCCTGGCCGGCAAGCGCCCCTAAAAAAAACAAAGGCCCTGCGTTCACACGACAGGGCCTGGGCAGCAACACGGTCGCAGGGACCGCGAGGCTTATTTCTTCTGGCGGTACTTGCGCAGCGCAGCGATCTGGGCGGCCATGACAGCCAGCTCGGACTGGGCCTTGGCCAGGTCGATATCGCTCTTGGCGTTCTTGAGCGCTTCCTCGGCAGCCAGCTTGGCTTCGTTGGCCTTCTCTTCGTCCAGGTCCTTGCCGCGCACGGCGGTGTCGGACAGGACGGTCACGCAGTCAGGCTGCACCTCGAGGATGCCGCCGGCAACGAAGACGAACTCTTCCTTGCCGTCAGCCATTTCGATGCGCACCGAGCCGGGCTTGATGCGCGTGATCAGCGGTGTATGGCGCGGATAGATGCCGAGTTCGCCGGCTTCCCCGGGCAGCGCGACGAAACGCGCCTCGCCCGAGAAGATCGACTCTTCGGCACTGACCACATCGACGTGGATGGTGTTCATGGTGACTCCGGTTGGCCCGCTGGCTTAGACCTTCTTGGCTTTTTCGAAGGCTTCGTCGATGGTGCCGACCATGTAGAAGGCCTGCTCGGGCAGCGCATCGCATTCGCCGGCCACGATCATCTTGAAGCCGCGGATGGTTTCCT
>LNFM01014158.1_pt1 | contig 12649 bp, 14 predicted proteins | sample 596031 | NCBI WGS metagenome assembly LNFM01 (sample SAMN04254537, study PRJNA301005) | activated carbon metagenome | isolation source: dual media filters at the Ann Arbor, Michigan drinking water treatment plant | place: USA: Ann Arbor
TCAAAACACCCCCGCGGGGTGGAGCAGCCCGGTAGCTCGTCAGGCTCATAACCTGAAGGTCGTCAGTTCAAATCTGGCCCCCGCAACCAAGATCTCATCTCAAACGCCCGTCAGCGAAAGCTGCGGGCGTTTTGGCGTTCAAGGGTCTCTTCCTCAGCAGCTCTGGGAGCTTCGTGTCGCTGCTGACATGTCCTGGCGCGCCGCTCCTTCGAACCCGCCGGATCGTTTGCTAGGGTCACCGAGAGCGCGAGCCTGCCTCACACCGGCGCAGCGACGAACCGAACCCTTGCCGCGCGGGAACACATCATGACGAAGCCGCAGGGCAGGATCAAAGTCGGAATCGGCGGCTGGGTATTCGAGCCCTGGCGCGGGACCTTCTATCCGGAAGGCCTGCCGCAGAAGCGCGAGCTCGAGCATGCCGCCGCCCATCTCGGCACGATCGAAATCAACGGCACCTATTACGGCTCGCAGAAGCCCGAAAGTTTTGCGCGCTGGCGGGCGGAAACGCCCGACGGCTTCGTCTTCGCGGTCAAGGGACCGCGCTACATCACCAACCGTCGTGTGCTCGCAGAGGCCGCGCCCTCGATCGAGAAATTCTTCTCCGGTGGCGTGATGGAGCTCAAGGAGAAGCTCGGCCCGATCAACTGGCAGTTCATGCCGACCAAGGCCTTCGACCCCGCCGATTTCGAGGCCTTCCTGAAGCTCCTGCCGCGCAGCGTCGAGGGCGTCGCGATCCGCCATGCCGTCGAAGTCCGCCATGACAGCTTCCGCACGCCGGACTTCATCGCCCTGCTGCGGGCCTATGGCGTCGCGGCGATCACAGCCGCCGATTCCGATTATCCGCAGATTGCCGATGTCACGGCGCCCTTCGTCTATGCCCGCATCATGGGGACACAGGAGGACGAGGCGGAGGGCTATCCGGACGCCGCTCTCGGCCGATGGGTTCAGCGCGCGCTGGACTGGTCTCACGGCGAGGTGCCCGCCGATCTGGCCAGGATATCGACCGATGCGGCGGAGGCCGGGCCGCGCGATGTCTTCCTCTACGTGATCAGCGGCGCCAAGGTGCGCAATCCCGCCGCGGCGATCGCGCTGACGCGGCGGCTGGCGAATTCCGACTGAGGCGGTCGCTCAGCCCTCCGGGGTCCCAATGTCCTGGCAGACATCGACCCACTCGCCTCCGGTCAGCGCCAGCATCCGCTCGGGCGCGATCCGCACCGCACTGCGCGTCGAGCCGGCGGCGGGCACGACCTCGTCGAAAGCCTTGAGCGAGACGTCGCAATAGACCGGCAGCGGAGTCGCCAGGCCGAAGGGGCAGACGCCGCCGACGGGGTGGCCGGTTAGCGCTTCGACCTCTGCCGTATCGAGCATGCGCGGCTTGCCGCCAAGCACCGCCTTGGCCTTGCGGTTGTCGAGGCGGGCGTCGCCGCGGGCCACCACCAGCACGACGCGCTCGCCTACGCGAAGGGACAGCGTCTTGGCGATGCGGGCCGGGTCGACGCCATGGGCGGCGGCGGCGAGCGCCACGGTGGCACTGCTGTCGTCCGTCTCGATCACGGCGATGTCGGGCGCATGGGCGGCGAAGAAGGCGCGGACGGATTCCAGGCTCATCGCGTCACCGGAACCGGAGGAAGAGGAGCAGCGCGAAGGCCGCCGGCAGGCCGAAGACCAGCGAAAAGAACGGCATCTCCTGCAGCAGCGTATAGCCGGCGCGGTTGACGCCGACCCAGAGATTGACCAGCGCGGCGACGAGCCAGAGCGGCAGGAAGAGTTTCACGGCGAAGCCGGTCGGGTCGCCCGTGCCGAGTTTCAGCCGGCGCGCGAGAAAATGCAGCGCACCCAGCAGGGCGAAACCGGCGGCGATCAGCTTCAGCGTGTGCATAAGGCGTTCCCCCGCCTGCGGCTGCGCTCAGTGGCGGAAATGGCGATGGCCGGTGAAGACCATGGCGAGGCCGGCCTCGTCGGCGGCCCTGATGACCTCGTCGTCGCGCATCGAGCCGCCGGGCTGGATCACGGCGGTGGCGCCGGCTTCCGCGGCGGCCAGCAGGCCGTCGGCGAAGGGGAAGAAGGCATCCGATGCCACGACCGAACCCCGGGCGAGCGTCTCCGGCAAGCCAGCGGCCTTCGCGGCTTCCGCCGCCTTCCAGGCCGATGCCGACAGTGGCGCCGTCCTTCACATAGACGATCGCGTTCGACTTGACGTGCTTGGCGACGCGGAAGGCGAAGCGCAGATCGGCGAGCTCGGCTGCGCTCGGCTGGCGCTTGGTCACGACCTTGAGCTCCATGTCATCGACGACCGCATTGTCGCGCGCCTGGGCGAGGAATCCGCCCGAGACGGTGCGCAGCGAGAGGCCGGGCGCGCGCACATCCGGCAGGCCGCCGGTGAGCAGCAGGCGCAAATTCTTCTTGGCGGCGATGAGCGCGATTGCCTCCTCATCCGCGTCGGGCGCGATGATCACCTCGGTAAAGATCTCGACGATCTTGCGGGCGGCCTCGGCATCGAGCCTGCGGTTGAGCGCGACGATGCCGCCAAAGGCCGAGACGGGGTCGCAGGCGAGCGCGCGCTCATAGGCTGCGAGCAGCGACGAGCCGGTGGCGACGCCGCAAGGATTGGCGTGCTTGACGATGACGCAGGCGGCCGCCTTCGCGGGGTCGAACTCGGCGACGCATTCGAAGGCGGCGTCGGTGTCGTTGATGTTGTTGAAGGAGAGCTGCTTGCCCTGAACCTGGCGGGCGGTCGATACGCCGGGGCGGGTGCCGGGCGTGCGGTAGAAGGCGGCCCATTGATGCGGGTTCTCGCCATAGCGCATCGTCTCGGCGAGCTGGCCGCCGAGCGTGGGCGAACCAGTTCGAGATCGCGGCGTCATAGGCCGCCGTGCGGGCATAGGCCTTCTGCGCGAGCTTGCGGCGAAGGGTCAGGGTCGTCGCGCCCCTCTGCGCCTCGAGATCGGCGAGCACGGCCGCGTAGTCGGAGGGTTCGACCACCACGGCGACGTCGTTGTGGTTCTTCGCGGCGGCGCGGATCATCGCCGGCCCGCCGATATCGATGTTCTCGATGCAGTCGTCATAGGGCTTGCCGGCCGCAACCGTCGCCTCGAAGGGGTAGAGATTGACGACGAGCAGGTCGATCGGCGCGATGCCGTGGCCGAGCATCGAGGCCTGATGCTCGGGATGGGAGCGGATGGCGAGCAGGCCGCCATGGACCTTGGGGTGCAGGGTCTTGACGCGCCCGTCCATCATCTCCGGGAAGCCGGTCAGATCGGAGACGTCGGTCACCGGCAGGCCCGCGTCGGCGAGCGCCTTGGCCGTGCCGCCGGTGGAGACCAGGGCGATGCCGAGCCGGTTCAGGGCGCGGGCGAACTCGACCAGACCGGTCTTGTCGGAAACGGAAAGGAGCGCGCGTTCGACGCGGCGGAGCTCGGTCGGCATCGGGAAGGGTCCAGGATCATCGAGACGGTCGGCGCGAGCTATCATGCTGCGGCGCGCAAAGCAAAGCGCGCGGCCATCACCGGCTCAGGTGTCGGGTGTGGATTCCGGTGCGGCGGGATCCGGCCCGGGCGGCGGGCGGAAGCGCGCCGTGGCGGGAGCCGCTGCACCGACCCGGCTGAGACGCCAGGTGATCTGGGGTGTGACGGCGGCGTCGAAGGCGACGCTGAGCTGCTCGGTGCGCCGCCCGCCCGCGGCTCCGGCGAGGAAAATGCTCTCCTCGATCGAGACGGCCAGCCCCGAGGCCTCGAAAGCCCAGACCTCGCCATTGGGCAGCGCCAGCATCGCGCCTTGCCCCTCGCGGATCAGGCTCGGCCTGACGGCGGGATGCAGGTGGAACCGCACCACCGCCGGCAGGGCTGTGCGGGCCGCGTCGAGCGCGATCTCGTCCTCGCCGGTCAGGGTGGCGCCGTCGCGGGCGAGCAGCAGGCGGCGGGTATGCACCGCGCCGAGCGCGCGGCTGTAGCCATCATGGCTGCCGACCCATTCCTGGCCCTCCTCGCGCTCCTGCCGGGCGACGCGGACATCCGATGGGCCGGCCACGACACGCATTTCGCCGAGGACCCGGCCGAAGGTCGCGCTGGACCGGTCATCGAGCGTCAGCGTCGAATGAGCCGCCGTGCTGCGGGCGGCCAGGCGCAGGGCGTCGGAGCCGAAGCGGCTCGTGCCGCAATTGACCACGAGACGCTGAGCGCCGCTGGAGAACTCGAAGGACAGGCAGCCCGCATGGGCCTCGACCGAATGGGCGCCACGCGGCGGCGCGCCGGCGTCGATCACGACGATGCCGCGCTCGCCGGTAAGCCGGCTGTAGCCCGAATAGGTGGCTTGCTCGATCGGGCGCGCGCGGGCGTCGTCATAGGCGGCGAGCGTCGCCATCACGTCGGGCGGGGTCGTGCCCATGCCGTTGAACAGGGCGAGCGCCCCGTCGCCGTGCCGGAACAGGCGCAGATGCGGCATCATTCGCTCGATCGCCATCAGAACGCCGCGGGGCGGCTCGATCCCGCGGGCGAGGAAGGTCTCGCGTAGTGGCAGCAGGTCGAGCAGCAGCTCGATCAGGATCCGCGGGTTGCGACTGAGATGGCCGCCATCCGGCAGGATCTGGCGGTCGAGCTCGTCGGAGAGCGCGTATTCCAGCCGGCGCCGCCGGCCATCGGGCGCGTCGAGGCAGACCGCCGCGAAGGTGACCGCGATCAGGCCGTTGAGGCGTGCACCGCCCTCGACCGCTCCCGCCAGAGCCAGGTCGAGCCGCTCCGCCAGTCGCGAGAGATGCCGCAGGAACCGCTCGTAGAAGGCATGGTCGGCGCCTTGCAGCAGCAGCGGCGAGTGCGAGAGCAGCGAGATCAGCCGCCGCGCCGCCACGGTGGGCCTGCGGGCGATCTCGCCCCGCTCGCGCTTGCGGCCGATGAAATCCTCGACGAGGGCGCGGGCATTGGCCCGGGCGATGGCGGTGTCGGCGGCGTGCATGTGGCGCAGCCAGCCGAACCCATGCAGGGCCTCGGCCCAGGCCTCGCTCGGGGGTTCACTGTCGAAGGGCGACTCGCCATGGGTGCGCAGCGTGCGTCCGGCGAAGGCGTAGTAGCCGGCATAGATGTCGCCGGCCGTGGTCGGATCGGCGGTGCGCAGGTCATGCGGGGCAAACAGCAGGCGGGTGGCGGCCGAGCGGCCGAACGGCCAAAGGCGACGCGCGATGCCGACGAGCTGACCACGGGTTCTCCGGGCCGCCCGTCCGATCGCGGCCTGCGCCAAACCCCTGCGCTCAGACCAGCCGTTCAATGCCCCGATATGCCCCGTACTCACGACACCCGGCGTCGACCGCCTGTCCGATTCCCCATCATGTCATAGCCTGATCAGGCGGGTTGCGTAAAATCCGCTCCATCCGGAGAGCCGCGGCGTCTCGTTGCGGAGCTGGTGTGGCAGGGTCCTGAGGTCGCCGTTGCGGTCGATGGCCTCGCCGAGACCGCCGATTTCTGCCGCTTCGATTGGCTTTCTGACGAAGTCGGGATGGGCCTTCAGGAAGGATTCGATCTGGGCCTCGCCCTCCTGCGGCTCGAGCGAGCAGGTGCAGTAGACCAGCCTCCCGCCGGGCTTCGTCAACCGGGCGGCGGCCTCGAGCAGGCGGGCCTGGAGGGCGACGAGCTTGTCGCGGTCGTCCGGAGACTTGGTCCAGGCGACGTCGGGGTGGCGGCGGATGGTGCCGGTGGCGCTGCAGGGGGCGTCGAGCAGCACGGCGTCGAAGGGCTCGGCGTCCCAGAGGGTCGCGTCCTTGGTGACGATCTCCGCCGACAGGCCGAGCCGCTCCAGATTGGCGCGCAGACGACGCAGGCGCGGTCCCGAGCGGTCGACGGCCGTAACGGCGGCCCCCATCGCGGCGAGCTGGGCGGTCTTGCCGCCCGGCGCGGCGCAGAGATCGGCGATGCGCTCGCCGGGCTTGGGCGCGAGCATGCGGACGGGAAGCGCCGCGGCGGCGTCCTGGACCCACCAGGCGCCCTCGTCGAAGCCGGGCAGGCCTGTGATGCCGCCGCGCTCGCGCAGGCGGATCGAGCCCGTCGGCAGGAGGAGGCCGTCGAGCTTCTCCGTCCAGCCCTCGGGATCGGATGTCACGGAGATGTCGAGCGGCGGCTCGTCGCGGTGGCTCTCCGCGATGGCGGCGGCGGTCTCCTCGCCATAGCTTTCCATCCAGCTCTCGGCGAGCCATTCGGGCGTGTCGAGGAAGGGGTCGACGGCCTCGGCGAGGATGGCCTCGCGTTCGCGGGCGAGCCGCCGCAGCAGCGCATTGCCCAGTGAGACATAGCGCGAGGAGCGCGCATCCTCGTGGAGCTGGCGGATGGCGAGGTCGACGGCGGCATGGTCGGGCACGTCGAGAAACAGGATCTGCGCGGCGGCGGCGACCATGATCGGCTCGAAGGGCCCGGAATTGCGCGGGCTGCCGCGCTCCAGCCTGGCGTTGATCGCCTCCTGGATGGTCCCCAGGCGGCGAAAGGCGGTGATCGCGATGGCGCGCGCCAGCGCGCTGTCGGCGGCGTCGAGCCGATAGGCCGGTGCCAGCCGCTCATGGGTGTCGTCGAGCGACAGCTTCGCCCGCAGCACCTCGTCGATGACGGCTGCGGCGAGCTTGCGGGCCGGCAGGCCCGGCGCCGAACCGGCGCCGCTGTCGGCAGGCTCGCTGGCGTCGTCGTGGAGATCGTCCGCCTTCTTTCCCTTCGCCACCGGATCAGCCCCAGGGCCCGGGCTGGCGGCCGGCTCCGCCGCTCCAGGGGCTCTGGGCTGCCTGGCTCATGAAGCCGCCGCCACTGCGGCCGACGCCCATGGCGCGGGCCTGCTCCATCAGTGCGGCAATGCGGTTGCCGGTATCTGGGTGGGTCGAGAACAGGGAATCCATGCCGCCAGCCGTGAGGGGATTGATGATGAACATGTGGGCCGTAGCAGGCTTCGCCTCCGCCGTCTCGTTCGGCGTATGGGCGACGCCGCCGGCGATCTTCGCCAGCGCATCGGCGAGCCAGACCGGATTGCCGCAGATCTCGGCCCCGAGCTTGTCGGCCTCGTATTCGCGCGACCGCGAGATCGCCATCTGGATGATCATCGCCGCCATCGGCGCCAGGATCGAGAGCAGGATCTGCACGATCATGTTCGGCCGGTTCTCGCGCGAGCCGAACATCATGCCGAAGGTCACGAGCGAGGAGATCGCGCCGGCCATGGTCGCGGTGATCGTCATCGTCAGCGTATCGTGGTTCTTGATGTGGGCGAGCTCGTGGGCCATCACGCCCGCCAGTTCCTCATAGCTCAGCGAGCGCAGGATGCCGGTGGTGGCCGCAACCGCCGCGTTCTCCGGGTTGCGGCCGGTGGCAAAGGCGTTGGGCTGGTCTTCCTCGATGAGGTAGACGCGCGGCATCGGCATGTTGGCCCGGGCCGCGAGATCGCGGACCATGCCATAGAGCTCGGGCGCGCTCCGCTCGTCGACCTCATGGGCATTGTGGGCGGCGAGCGCCAGCCGGTCGGAGTTCCAGTAGCTGAACAGGTTGGTGACGGCGGCGAAGCCCAGCGCCATCAGCATGCCGCCGCCGCCGCCGAGCAGGTAGCCGACCGCGCCGAAGAGCGCGGTGAGACCGGCCATCAGCATGCCGGTGCGGACATAGTTCATCGTCATCCCCATTAGGCGCCATCGCGGCTCGCGGCGACATGCCACTCCCCGGATGCGGTTCGCAGGCTTATGTGGTGAAGGTGCCTTCGATCCTGCAAGAGAACTGTGTGCAAGAGAACGGGCCAAAAGACAGTTTCGGGCGAGAGAAGGCGGCGATGAGCGAGGCGAACGATCCCAACCCGGTCGGTCCGGACGGCGGCGAGCCCGCGCCGCGGGTGCTGTCGCCGGCGGCGCAGCGCGCGCTGGCCGAGGCGCAGGCCAGACGGGCCGAGATCGATGCGCGCGCGGCCGATGTCGCCAGCCGCAAGGAAATCGACGGCCGCGGCGGGCTCGAGCCCGTGCGCTACAACGACTGGGAAGTGAAGGGCCTGACCAGCGACTTCTGACCGCGGGCTGTCCCCCCGTTTCAGCCCCCTGCTAGCCGGGCAGGAAGGCGATGCGGCCGTCGCCGTCCCGCACCGTCTCGATCGGTACGCCGTAGAGCTGCTGCAGCCGCCCGGGCGTAAGCAGATCCGCGGCTGCCCCGCTGGCGATGGCCTGCCCGTCGCGGATCATCATGACGCGGTCGGCATGACGCAGCGCCTGGTTGGGATCATGCGTGGTGAACAGCACGCCGAGTCCTTCCGCCGCGAGCCGGCGGATCTCCTGCATCACCCGGCCCTGATTGCCGAAATCGAGGCTCGCGGTCGGCTCGTCGAGCACGACATAGGCCGGCTCCTGCGCCAAAGCGCGGGCGATCAGCACGAGCTGACGCTCGCCGCCGGAAATCTCCGTATAGGGCCGCTGCGCCAGCCGCGCGATGCCGAGCCGCTCCAGCATCGCGGCGGCAACAGTGTGGTCGCGCGCGGAGGGTGCCGCAAACAGCCCGGCATGGGCGCTGCGGCCCATCAGCACCACGGCCTCGACGGTGAAGGCGAAGGTGCCGGCATGGGCCTGGGGCACATAGCCGAGCGCCCGCGCCCGTTCCGGCGGCGAGAGCGCGGCAAGGGGGCCGCCGTCGAGCAGCAGCGTCCCGCCGCGCGCCGGCAGCAGCCCGAGCAGGGTCTTGAGCAGCGTGGTCTTGCCGCTGCCATTGGGGCCGAGCAGGGCCAGCACCTCGCCGCGGGCGAGCGACAAGGCGATGTCGCGGCCGATGATGCGCTCGCGATAGCCGTAGACCAGATCGGACGCGGCGAGGCTCACGACCAGCCTCCGCGGGCCGAGGCGAGCAGCCAGATGAAGAAGGGCGTGCCGATCACGGCGGTGAGGATGCCGAGCGGCGTCTCGACCGGGCCTGCCGTGCGCGCCAGCGTGTCGATGACCAGCAGATAGCCGCCGCCGAGCACGGCCGCCGTCGGCAGCAGCCGGCTGAAGTCGGGCCCGACGAGGAAGCGGGCGAGGTGGGGCACGACGAGGCCGACCCAGCCGATGATGCCGGCCGCCGCGACGCTCGCCGCCGTGACCAGCGTCGCGGCCGCGACGATGGCCAGCCGCAAGGGTCCGGTGCGTAGGCCGAGCGCGCGAGCCTCCTCCTCTGGCAGCGACATCGCGTTCATGCGCCAGCGCAACGCCATGAGCACCGCCGAGCCCGCCAGGACCGGGCCCAGCAGCGGCACGAGATCGCTGCGGTCGGTGCCGGCGAGGCTGCCGAGCAGCCAGAAGGTCATGGCCGGCAGCTGGTTGTAGGGGTCGGCCCAGTATTTGATCAGCCCGATGCCGGCGCCGAGCAGCGAGCCGACGACCACACCGGTCAGGACCAGGACGAGGACGGGGTCGCCGCGCCGGATCGTCGAGCCGACCGCATAGACGGCACCCACCGCCAGCAGGCCGCCAGCGAAGGCCGCGAGCTGGATCGCGAAGAGCCCGAGCGAGAGATAGATGCCGAGGACCGCTCCCAGTGCCGCCCCCGAGGAGGCGCCGAGGATGTCCGGCGAGACCAGCGGGTTGCGGAACAGGCCCTGGAAGGCGGTGCCCGCCACCGCCAGCGCGGCGCCGCAGAGCAGCGCCGCCAGCACGCGCGGGCCGCGGATGTTCCAGATCACCGTCTCGACCTGCGGCGACAGTCCGGAGGGCTGGCCGCTCAGGCCCGCCCAGAGGATGCGCGCGAGATCGCCGGGCGCGACAGGGAAGCGCCCGACCCCGAAGGCCAGCAGGATGGCGAGGCCGAGCAGGGTGAGCGCGATGGCGTTGCCGCGCAGGAGCGAGGGGCGCATCGGGTCAGAGCCGCCCTGACGGTGTCACGACGCTCACCCCCGCCCCGCGAGGATACGGTCGAGCTGCGGCTCGCTCGGCGTGACCTGGTAGAACAGCGCGTGGAAGTCGCGCGCGATGGCGCGGATGTCTTCGGGGAAGGCTTGCGGATAGAGCAGCTTCGCCAGCCACCAGAGCCCGACCATGCGGTTGACCGAGGGCGGGAAATCGACCCAGCCAAAGGGGATCTTGGGCGAGAGATGGACGCGGCCGGCCTTCACGGCCCGCACACCGGCCCAGGCGGGGTCGCGGCGCACGCTTTCGGAGAAGGCGAGGTCGATGGTCACGATCACCTCCGGGTCCCAGGCCAGCACCTGTTCGAGCGAGACCTGCGCGAGCCCGCTGCCCGGCTGGTCGGCGACGTTGCGGGCGCCGAGGAAGGAGAGCGTCTCGACATTGATCGAGCCGCCGAGTCCGGTCTCGAGACCGCGCGGCCCGCGGGCATAGTAGACGGAGGGACGCTGTTGCACCGGGATGCCGGCGATGCGTCCGCGGATCGTCGCCATCGCCGTCTCGCACCAGCTCGCGAGCGTCTCGGCGCGCGCGCTGCGGCCCGTCAGCCGGCCGAGGATGCGGTAGCTCTCGGGGATCGCGCCGAAGCGGCCGTCGAGCAGCGCATAGGGGATGCCGGTCTGGCCCTGTACCCGCTCGGCGAGCTCGACATAGGTTCTGCCGGTCGAGCCGGAATCGACGATCAGGTCGGGCTTGAGCTGGAGCACGGCTTCGAGATTGGCGCTGTTGCCGCGTCCGGTGATGCGGCCGATCTCGGGGCGGTCGCCGATGCCCGGCAGCAGGAATTCGCGCTCCTCGGGCCGATTGGCGCGCGGCCAGCCCAGCAGCAGATCGGGCGCGAGCGTGTAGAGCTGGATCGCTGCAGGCGGCCCGGCGGGAAAGACGCGCATAACGGCGGCTGGGACGGCGACGTCCCTGCCTGCGCCATCTCGTACCGTCGCCGCCTGCGCCAAGCGAGGGCACGCCGCGAGCGCGGCGAGGCCGGTCAGCAGGGCGCGGCGGTCAGGACGGGGCATGGCCGGGCTCCGTTGGCGGGCTGTGCCGGCAGCGATGCGGCTTGATGTCGAGCAGCGGCGTGCCGTCGAGGCAGTCGAGCCCGCGCACCATGAGCGCGCCGTCCTCGACGCCGAGCAGCCGCACGCGCGACAGCGCGATCGGATTCGGCCGGACAGGCGAACGCAGCGCAAAGGTGCCGAGCGGTTCGCCGCCCCGCGGGGTCTGCGTGACGAGGTCGCGCCGCGCCTGATGCATCCAGTAGAGCAGGTCGAGCCAGGCGAAGCCCTCGATGCCGGCGAGCGCGGCCTGCCAGGGGTCGTCGATCTCGGCGCGGCAGACCGGGCCGTTCTCGGCATCGCCCTGGCGCGGGCACTGGTCGCGGGTGGTGAAGGGCGTGCGCAGGCGGCCGATGAAGACGAGATGCGCGTCCCGCCGGTCGGGCAGGGGCGCGCTGGTTTCGCCCGGTCGCGTCGCCTGCCAGTCCATGGGGGTCTCCGGTCAGCCGCCTTCGCGCGGGAGCGTCGGCGCGGCGAAGCCGTGCCGGGCCAGGATCGCCTGGCCCTCCTGCGCGAGGATGAACATGGCGAGGCGGCCCGCATTTGGCGAGGCCCCGTGCATCACGGTCAGCCCGTATTCGGCGCCCACCGCCAGCTCCGGCGGCAGCCTGACGAGGCGGACCCCCGGCTGCTCCTTCGCGATCGGCGCCGCATTGGTGCAATAGGCGAGGAAGATGTCGGCCGCGCCGCTGGCAAGGTTGTGACCGTAGACGTTGAGGCCGTCCGGCGCCGGCGCGCTGCCGGGCCCGCCGGTGAGCTGCAGCGCCTTGGCCTCCAGCGCCGCCCGGGCGCCGGGTTTCACCGCCTCGGCCCGCGCGAAGACCTGGAAGGCATAGTCGCCTGACGGGTCGGCGCGCGGGGTCGAGGTGCCGAGCTTGAGGCCCGTGTCGAGCATACGCTCCAGCAGCGTCTCCGGCGTCGCGGTGACGCCGGGCCGCAGGAAGGCGCAGAGTTCGTTGCGGGCGAAGAGCACGACCGGGCCGCTGCGGCCCTCCTTCGCCAGAGCGCGGGGGTTGCCGAGATCGGCGGAGGCGAAGACCTCTGCCGCCTCGCCCTTGGCGATGCGCTCGCGCAGCAGGCCCGAGGCGCCGAAGGCCGGCTTCACGGCAAGCCCGCTCTGGGCGGTGAAGGCCTGCGTCACCTCGGTGAGCGCGGCCCGCAGGCTGCCGGCCGCATGCAGGAGAACGGGCTCCTGTGCGCGGACGGCGGAGCTCGCGGCGAGGCCACCCATCAGCAGGAGACCTGCGAAAAAGCTGTGGCGCATGGGATCACGCGCCCGCCTGCGTCGCATTGGGGAAGAAGAGCTGCTGCCCCTCGATCTTGTAGTCGGCGATGGCCTTCTGGCCCTCCGGGCTGACCAGCCAGTTCACGAAGGCCTGGCCGTCGTTGATCTTGACGTGAGGATGCTTGGCCGGGTTCACCGCGATGACGCCGTACTGGTTGAACAGGCGACGGTCGCCCTCCACCGCAATCGTGAGATCGCCGCGATTCTTGAAGGAGATCCAGGTGCCACGGTCGGCCAGCACATAAGCGCCCATGCTGCCCGCGGTGTTGAGCGCGGCCCCCATGCCCTGGCCGATCTCGCGGTACCAGGCGCCCTTCTTGGCCTCGAGATCGACGCCCGCGACCTTCCAGAGCGCCAGTTCGGCCGAATGCGTGCCCGACTTGTCGCCGCGCGAGACGAAGGGCGCGCCCTTCTCGGCGATCTTCACCAGCGCGGCGGCGATGTCCTTCG
>LNFM01010843.1_pt1 | contig 12645 bp, 9 predicted proteins | sample 596031 | NCBI WGS metagenome assembly LNFM01 (sample SAMN04254537, study PRJNA301005) | activated carbon metagenome | isolation source: dual media filters at the Ann Arbor, Michigan drinking water treatment plant | place: USA: Ann Arbor
CTACGGGCTAAGTTGGTGATTATAATGAGGAAACCCGCGTTGTCGATTTACAAACCCGGAATTCCTCGCGAGATTGCGTTTTTCGGTCAGTTGTAACGCCTCCCATTCGGGGGGTGCCCAAATCCCAGGCAAATCCCGCTCAAAGTTAGCGCAGATCCGCGAAAAATCGCATACATTGTGCGTGCTTCCGCAGGTGCGAAGTAGCCCCCGTTGATAGGATATGACCGTGACCCTGCCGCCAGAAATGACGGTTTTGCTGGTGGAATTGGCCAATTCCGCACTCAGTCCTGCGGCGCTGTTTCAGCACGGAACAGCCGAACCGGTTTGGGCGAATAAGGCATTCAAAGCCCTTGCTGCCACCGGCGCTGAGCGTTCACTGCTCCAGATTTCGCTTTCTGAGAGCGGGAGTTCCCCGAACAACAACTCTGCTTGGGAAATCGTTCCCCTTTCGGATCCGCGATACTTCGCGGTTGTGTGGGAGTTCAACTCTCCAAGCAAAACAGAAACTACTCCGACAACGCATTCTTTGCAGATTGACCACCTCACTCAACTCCCCAACCGCAGCGAGTTTCAAGGCCGAGCGGAGCAGTGGATGCGCGAGCGCCACCAGCGGCCGTTCGGGTTGCTCTTCCTGGACCTCGATGACTTCAAGCAGGTGAACGACTCCCAGGGCCACCTCGCTGGGGACGAGCAGTTACGGCACGTTGGCGTGGCGCTCAAGCAGGCGTTGCGTGAAGGCGATTTTGTGGCGCGGTATGGCGGTGATGAGTTTGTCGCCCTGATCGCGGGGGATCCGACGGCCCCCGAGCTTGAACACCTTGCCGACCGGTTGCGTCGGACGATCGAGCAGCATGCCCACATCGGCGCCAGCATCGGCAGCGCGCTGTCGAAAGATCATAGCTCGCTGTCTGAGCTGCTTACTGCGGCCGACCGCGCCATGTACGCGGACAAAAACCAGCACTCGGCCAGCGAAGCGCGGTTGTAGATTTTCGCCAGTTTCGCTAGCTTATTGCGAATTGTAAGGCGCTCGCTTCAAGGGCGCCTAACTTCTTCGCGAAGCAAGGATGCAGGGGGCTGAGACATGAAGCTCACGCGAGTAGCGACGGAAAGCGGTGCGGGCCGGATTGATTGGGCGACTCTCTCGCCCGGGCTGCATGTGGTGGTGAACCGCGACGAACGCGGGGCAGAGCTCCTCTCGCTTGCCGATTCGCTGTTGTGGGGCGACAGTGGCCCGGAGCCGGTGGGGCCCCTGATGCGTGACCGCGTCGGCGGGCTGGTTCAACTCGAGAGCGGCGCTGGCCCCTATCGACTTCGCCGCCAGTGGGCGCCCGAAGGCGTGCGGCACACCATCGCCCGGCTCGATGGCCAAGCCGCCTCGGGTGACGACATCACACGTCTGCTGCAAGGCTTGTCGCCGCGGGTTATAGCGCACGTGTTTGGCGCCGACCTGCGCCAGCGACCGCAACTTTCCGAACTGCTCTCGAGCGAAGCGGCGGCGCAATTCCGCCGGGTTGAAGCGGCGGCGAATCCACGCAGCGCGACGCTAACTAACACTACTGGTCACCACGCTAGCGAACTTTTCGCTCGGCGCGATGAACTCGCCCGCAACGTGGAACAGCAGCTCGCCGACCGCCGGAAAGCGAGCGCTCGGATTGAAAGCGAACTCGTTGAACTTGGCCGACAACTGGCGGCGGCTGACGCGCAGCTCACCACGCTGAACGATGGCCTGCACGCGCTGCAGACGGAACTTTCGTCGCTCGATGCGCGGGTGCGATACACAGAAATTGCTCACGCCGCTCGGCTGGCGGAAGACGAATCGCACGAATCGGCGGGCGCACGCCGGACCGACTCGCTCGACACGCAGATTGATCGCTGGCGGGCGACGCTCTCGGACATCGAAGCTCGCCACGCGCAAGTCCTCGCCCAGCTCTCGCAGGTGCATCCGCACGAATCGTCGCTGGCCGCCTCGGTCGTCGATCAGCGGGCCTGCCTGGCCGTGATTGACCGGCTGATGCGGGATGTCGATGCCGAAGTCTCCCGGTTCGCCCGCTCGAACACCTCCTGGGCCTGCATGTGCCGCGATGCCCACTCGCGGCTGCACCCATTAACCGAAACTCTGGGCCGGCAATTTGCCCGGCTGAGCGAACTGGTGCAGCACCACGAACGGGCCGCCGAAGTGCGTGAACTTACCACCGAAGCAGAAGACCTCCAGCGCTCGCGTGGGGAACTTCGCCAACAACTTGAGCATTTGCTTCAGCGCCGGCAGGATGCCCTGCGGAGCGGCCGTCCTCGCCGTGAAGCGCCGGTGACCGAGCTATCCACTCGGCCGCCACTGGAAGGCGATCCCCGCACTCGCCGATTGGAACTCCAGCGCGAAGAAGCAACCACTTTGCGAGAACGGGACACTCTCGCCAACCAGCGGGATCGACTCCGGCAGCGGCAGGAAGAACTACTGCGGCAACGGAACGACCTCTTGCGTGATCCGGGGCTCACCACTCATCAGCGCGAACTGGAGCAACTGCAGCGCGAGCTTGACCACACGCTGGCGACCCCCGGCGAACGCCCGGCGACGTCTCGTTCGTGGCGGGCGTCGGACGTGCTTGCCAAATTGACCGACGGCCGCATCACGGCGCTGCACCTGCGGGAGAATGGCCGCTCGATTGAAGCCCAAGAACTTTCTGGCCGCCGCATTTTGCTACAAGAGATGAGCGCGGAACTGCAAGACTTGGCGTATTTGGCGCTCAAGTTGGCGATGGTGGATGCTTACGCGTGCCACGGCGCGTCGTTCCCGCTGGTGCTTATTGAACCCTTCGCACGACTGGGTGATGCCCCGAGCCGAGTGCTCGCTGGCGTGCTCGCTGACCTTGGCCAGCGCGGCCGGCAGGTGCTGGTGGCCACGACCAATCGCGCTGCACTCGAACGCTTCCAAAGCTTGGGCGCCGCAATTTTTGAACCGACCATCGCTGGCGTTCTGGTAAACATGGCGCCGCGGTTCGAACCGGAGCTACCGCCGGCGCCAGCGCCTGTGCCGACGACGATTCGCAAGACGATCACCACCACCGACACTTACTTTCTGCGACCTGAAGATGCGATCGAGCGTTTCCCCGTGCCGCTCGCCAATCGCGCGGCGGCATTCGAGCGGGCGCGCATTCGCACGGTGGGCGAGTTACTCTCCGCCGACCCGAGTTGCGTGGCCGAGGAACTCGCCGAACGCGAAGTCTCGGCAGAGCTGGTTTCGCTGTGGCAACTTCACGCGGGTCTCGTCTGCTTCGTGCCGGGGCTCTCACTCGCGGATGCGCAACTGCTGACCGAGCTCGGCGTGCAAACCCCGCACGACTTGGCGCAGCGCACCGCTGCGCAACTGACCGACGCCGCTCGCGAGTGGGCTAACCAAAGTGGGGCGGAAAAATCAACGGACAACCGCTGGCGCGACCAAGTGCGCCGGCTCGATTCCGACCGCGCGAACTCCTGGATTACCGCCGCCCGAAACGAACTGCCGCGGCTCGAACAACAGCCGGTATGGCAATCGTGGCGCCGCCACGCCGATGAACGCCGCGAGCGCACCGCCCGCCGCAGTAGCGGCAGTCGTCGTGGCAGCCGCGCTGAACGGCCGGCCACCCTGAAGCTACGCACCGCCCCCACTGAGCGGCGGAGCAAACGTGACGCTGCCCCCCCGCGCGACGCCAAACCCGCGCGGCGGCGGTTTTATCTCGACCCCACCAGCGATGTTGAACAGGCCCCGTCCATCGGCTCAAATTTGGCCGAGCGACTGAAGAAGTGCAGCATCCGCACAGTCGCCGATTTACTCGCCGCCGATGGAGACCGTCTTGCCGCCGAGCTGAAGCTGGCAGAGGTCGATGGCGCCACGGTCGTTTCATGGCAACATCAAGCGCGTTTGGTCTGCCGCATCCCCGAACTACGCGGGCACGATGCGCAGATTCTGGTGGCGTGCGGCTTCAGCATCGCGGAAGAAATCGCCACGATGAAACCAGCGGAACTGTTGAGTTTTGTCAGCAGTTACTGCGGTACGCCGGAGGCGCAACGCGTGCTTCGCAACGCGTCGGCGCCTGACCTGCAGGAAGTGACGGGTTGGATCGAGCAAGCACGTCATTGCCGGGTGCTCGGCGCGGCGTAGTTCGATTACCTAGCAAGCAACCGCGCACTTCCAGTTCGCGCCCTCGAGTGCGAGCAAACGCTCTTTCATTCGCACCCCTTGCGGCGCGGAGAATCCGCCTAGCTTCCCACCCGCCGGCACCACGCGATGGCACGGCGTGATGAGCGGAGTGCGATTCTTCGCCATCACGCTGCCGACCGCGCGGGCGGCGCCCGGCTTGCCACACTCCACGGCAAGTTGGCCATAGGTCCGCACTTCGCCCTGGGGAATCGCCCGGCACGCGGCAATCACCCGCTGGCCAAAGGGCGTGAGATGCGAGAGGTCCACCGACACGCTTTGGAAATCGACGGTTTCGCCGTCGGCAAATCGGACCAGGTTCTTGCAGAGTCGTTCGGCAAACGGCGCCGATGAAACAGTCAGCCCAATACCGTTGATGGCTAGTACCGCCGCCGCTTCGTTTGGATGCCCAAACGAAAGTCTCACAAGCTGTGCGCCAGCATGTACGAACGCGATGTATCCTAACTCTGTCTTGCAAGTTGCGAGCATTTCCGCCATGGCAGCGCCCTCGAAGATTGCTTCAATAACCGGACCGCCCCGCGGTTCGACGCATCGCCGTGCGTCTTTGACATCGCCACCGCTCGGATTCTATACTTGAGCGAGCAAAAAACCAAGCAAGGGCCCGGAGAACCGATGAACAAATACGCTTCATTAAGCGACGATTTCTACCTGAACCTCAATCTCAATACCGAGATGGAGCTCTCGAGCAGCCGGGAGACCATTCTGCACTTCGCCGAGCAGATGCAGCGGAAGTACCCGCAGATGCGTAATTTCTACGCCCGCGAGAAGGGCGACTTCGTGCTGGAAGAAGACAAGGACGGCGGCAACTACCGGTGGTGTTCCATCGAGCCGCGACGCGTGTCATCGGGCTACGTGAACCCCGCAAAGCTCGAGGATGCCCTCGACCAGCACAGGGCCGTGTTGGAACTGGCACCGTACGTGCTTTCGGTCAGCCCGCTCGACTGCGAAGCGCTCGACGTGATGCTGGGGTTCGACTTTAGTTATCGAGGCAATCATCACCTCTTGGTGGCCGAAGCGCTCGGCCTCTGCCCAGGTTACGACAAGATCGCCTCGATGCCGGGCGCCACGTTCATCAATTACGAGCCCAACTTCACCATCGCGCTCGACGAAAGCTGCCGCACACAGTGCCGAATGGGGATTGAGTGCCGCACGACGCCGTTTCATATTCGCACGGGCGAGTTTCAAGAAGAGCAACTCAGCGTCTACGTCACCGCCCGCCGCTACGGCAGTCTCGACGCGGGGACGACGTATTTAGAAGTGATGGAAGAGCTGGCTACGCTCTGCCGCGAAGTGGTCGATAACTATGTGATCGACGCGGTGCTAACGCCGCTGGCGCGGACGATTGCGCTGCAGTAGATACCGTAGGGTGCGATGAAGCGGAGCGAAATCGCACCTCGAACTTCTCTTCAGCTTGGGGCCGATGGTGCGATTCCATCGCAACCTCCCGTTAGTCCAATAACCGCTTCACGCTGGCAATCAACCTATCCATGGGAAACGGCTTGCGGATGTAATCATCCACGCCCAGCATTTCGGCGTAGGCTTTGTGGCGGCTGCCCTCGTTGGCGGTGATCATAATCACCCGCGGCGGATGCTCCACAGTGCGGCGGAGCTTTTCGAGCACCAAGAAGCCGCTCCGCTTGGGCATCATCATGTCGAGAATCACCAGGTCGGGTGATTCCCGCTCGGTCAGCGCCAGCCCCTGGTTGCCGTCGCGGGCCACCAGCACGGTGTAACCGTTGGCTTCGAGCGCGAGGCGGAGGGATTCGATAATCTCCGCGTCATCGTCGACGAGCAGAATTCGCTTGGCGGCTGCAGGCGCCGTCTCTTTTGCCATACGAAGAAACCTTGTCTAAACGCAACCAAGGGTCGCGGAAAATTGCGTGAATCAGCTTCGGTAGCCTAACCCTTTGACGCACATTTGGCTACCGGGGCGCCCGTAGGTTAGGCTTTCTACCCTGACAAGTGCACGGCGGAGTTGGTACCCACTTCACGACAGGCTAGAAAGCCTGTCCCACGTTATTTCACCGAGAAGCCGTAGATGCAGGTATGCGAATAGGTCTCGCCCGGCTTCAGCACGACCGTGGGGAAAGCGGGGGTGTTGATCGAGTTGGGAAAGTGCTGCGTCTCCAAACAGCAGCCGCTACGGTGGGCGTAGGTCTTGCCCCCCTTGCCTTGCTGGCCCTTCAAAAAGTTGCCGCCGTAAAACTGGATACCTGGCTCGGTGGTGGAGACAGTGAGGAGCCTGCCCGAAGCGGGGTCGTATAGTTCGGCCGCTTTGGTCATTTCGCCTGGCTTGGCTTGGTTGAGTACGAAGTTGTGATCGTAGCCGAGCGCCGCGGTATCGGTGAGTTCATCGACACGATCACCGATGCGGGTGGATCTGCGGAAGTCGAGCGGCGTGCCTTCGACCTTTGCGATTTCGCCGGTGGGAATGAGCGTGTCATCAACCGGCGTGTAGCCGTCGGCGTTGAGCATCAGCACGTGGTCGTTAATCGTGGGCGAGCCGGCGCCGCCCAGATTGAAGTAAGCGTGGTTGGTGAGATTGACCGGGGTCGCTTTGTCGGTGGTGGCGGAGTAATCGATCTTCACCTCGTTGGCGTCGGTCAGGGTGAAGGTGACCGCCATGTCGAGCTTGCCGGGATAGCCCTCTTCGCCGTCCGGGCTCGAGTATTGAAACTTCACGCCGCGACTTGCCCCCTCTTCAAACGGCATGGCGTCCCACACCACTTTGTCGAGGCTCCGCTTCACACCACCGTGCAGGGCGTTGGGCCCATCGTTGCAAGCGAGTTGGTAATCCTTGCCGTCGAGCGAGAACTTGCCTTTGGCAATGCGGTTGGCACACCGACCGGTGGTGCAGCCGAAATACTGGTTGCTGTCGGACTCATAGCTAGCGATGTTGTCGAACCCAAAGACCACGTCGGCCAGTTTGCCGTCGCGATCGGGAACATCCACGCCGATCAGCGTGGCGCCCCGCGTGAGCAGACGAATCTTCATGCCGCTGGGGTTGGAAACTTCGTAAACTTTCACCGCAATGCCGTCAGCCGTGGTACCGAAGGGGGTTTCCTTAATCATGCTTGTTTCAGCGCGCAGGAGTGATGGGAGCAGCCCGAGCACCAGGGCGATTGCGAAGCTTGAGAAGCGTGTCACGGCGAATTGAGCTCCGGAAGGAGATTCACAAAAAATGCGACTTTCCACACACTTAAGATGCCATGCAGCGACGAAAAGTTCAACGGCCGAATTGTTGTACGATGGGCTTTCAGCCCGTCGGGCAGTGGGCACCACCCTGCATAGGATTACGGACTTCGGGCCAGAAAGCCCATCGTACGCTTAGCGTTCTGGCAAATAGAGCAAACAACCGCACGATTTGCAGAAGACGGACTGCGAAGTGAGCAATTGGTTGCTCATGTTGAGCGTGATTTTCTGGCCGCATCCAGTGCAGACGTCCTCGTCAACGGGGGCCAGGCCGAGGGCCCCTTTGTTCCGCACAACGCGCTGATAGTCGGTCTTGAACTCGGCGGGGAGCTTGCCTTCGGCGTCGGCGAGCTCCGTTTCCAAGCGGGTCACTTCCGCCCGCAGCGTGCCGGCGGTCGCTTCGATGTGCTGCTTCACCTTGTCGAATTCCGCCTTGCCGGCGGCGAGAACCCTTTCACACTCCTTCACGATCCGGGTGTTTTCGTCAACCCGTTCGAAGGTTTCGAGAATCTCGTCCGACAGCACGCTGGTCGCCATCTCCGCGGCGGCGATCTGTTCGACAAACGCTTGGTACTCCTTATTGCTGCTGGCGGAGTTGAGCTTCACCTTCCAGTCAGCAATCTTCGCCTCGGCACTCTTGAGATCGAGTTGCTTGCGATCGGCCAGCATTTTGGTTTGCTTCACCGCGTCGATCGCCACATCGAGCTGGGCTTGCAACTTGGCGACACTGGCAGCGTGCGCGGCAATCTGCTTCGGCCCGCGTTCGAGCCGACCGCGCAGCTCCGCCAGTTGGCCGAGGATGCGGTGCAATTCGCGAAGGGCAACAGCGGAAACTTGAGACATGCGCGGCAGTGAGCTTCCCAGGAGGTGGTTCTGACCCTTCGTTATGCCGCCGCCGGGACGCTGGGGCAAGTCCCCGCCAAGGTGAAATGGACCTGCTCAATAAAGAAAGCGGCCGGCGAAAAAATCGCCGGCCGCTGTTCCGTTCTCAATCGACGCAATCAAGCTACGCCGCCGCGGCGGTAATCTCGCTCCCCATCTCCTCCTCAATCTGCACTTCAATCGGCCCGCTCGGCACGAACGCTTGCAGCATGTGGCTGCGCACCGGGTTTTGCAGTTTCTCCACCGCTTTGGCTTCGATCTGCCGCACGCGCTCGCGGGTCACTTTGAAAATGCGGCCCACTTCTTCCAGCGTATAGGAGTAACCGTCGGCAAGCCCGTACCGCAGGCGAATGATTTCCCGCTCGCGGTAGGTGAGCGTTTTGAGCAGCTCTTCGATTCGCTCCCGCAACAGCCCGTTGTTGGCCAACTTGTGGGGGCTGTCGGTTGCACGATCCTCGACAAACTCGCCGAAGCTGCAATCGTCCCCTTCGCCGATGGGCCGATCGAGACTCACCGGCGAGCGGCCGATCTCCATCACCCGCTCGGTCTCTTCGATGCTCACATCGGCCAGCAGCGAGATTTCTTCGTACGTCGGCTCGCGACCCAGCTCCTGTTGCAACTTCTTGGCCGTGTTCCGCAGCTTGGTCAGCACGTCGATCATGTGAACCGGAATGCGGATCGTCCGCGCTTGGTCGGCAATCGCGCGGGTGATCGCTTGGCGAATCCACCATGTGGCATAGGTAGAGAATTTAAAGCCGCGACGGTACTCGTACTTGTCAACGGCGCGCATCAGGCCAGTGTTGCCTTCTTGGATCAGGTCCAAGAAGCTTAAGCCGCGGTTGCGGTACTTCTTGGCGATCGAAACCACCAGCCGCAAGTTGCCGCTGGAAAGATCGCGCTTCACATTTTCGAACTCGCGGTATTGCCGCCGCAGGTTGGTCGCCCGTTTCCGCAAGCTGGTGGGGCTTTCAAGCGTGCGCCGCATGATTTGCTTCAGCTCTTCGCGCAGCGTATCGATCTTCTCTTGCGGAGCGCCGGCACGACGCAGGTCGGCCAGTTGTCGCTTGATCGCGTCCATCCGGTCGGCGTACTCGGTTAGCTCGCGGATCAGCGGCTGCACGCGCTTGGTCCGCAGGCTGAGCTCTTCCACCAGCGTGAGCATTTTCTCCTGCCGACGGAGGTAGCGCTCGCGGGCGGCGCGTTTTTCGGCCACCGGCGTTTGGCGGTTGACCATCGCGGCGAAGTCGGCGCGTTGGGCTTGCATCAACCCGCGCAGGGTAACGAGGTTCCGCGGCATCCGCCGGAGGATTTGCTCCTTGGTGAGCCGTTCGGTCAGCGAGACTTTGATCGTGCGATCGAACGGCAGTTCGCCGAGCGCCACCTTTTCCAGCGTTTTGACGGTCGCTTCGAGCGCGTGGAACGAGCGGAGCAAGTTGCGACGGAAGCGTTTGCGGGTCAGCTCGATCTTCTTCGCCATCGCGATTTCTTCATCGCGGTTCAGGAGCGGAATCTCCGCCATCTGCGAAAGATACATCCGGATCGGATCGCTTTGCGAACCGGGGGCCACGTCGCGCATCAGCGGCGATTCATCCGCTTCGCTCGGCTTGGCGATGGCGTTGGGATCATCGACCAGCTCGACGCCGAGGCGCTCGACCACGGTCAGCAGCGCTTCGATCCGCTCGGTGCCGTAGGTTTCGTCGGGCAGGTAGCTGCCGACTTGGTCGTAGGTAAGAAAGCCTTGCTCTTTGGCGAGGGCGATCAGCTCTTGTAGGGTCGCTTTTGGCTGGGTCATACACGTAATCTCCGGCGTACTTCCTGCACGCAATGAGAGAAGAGTCATCGACTTTGCGCACCCGATTGCGGGGTGGGTGAGCTTGGTCGACCGGTCAGACCCTTAAACCATCCGTGGCCTAAGACACTGTCTGCCGCTCTTTACGACTGCTTTTCTTTACGACTGGCGAATAAACCTTTTAACAGGTCCTCCTGTTGCTCGTGGGAGACATTACCATCACGCAGGGCAGCAAGCTCCGCTTGCCGCTTGGATTGAGCGCGGCGCGCCTGGTGCGCCGCCAGTAAATCGAATTTCCGCCGCTGGCGATCGCTGGCGGCCCGCACTTGGGCGCCTTCATCAATGCCCGCCAGCGCACTGCGGAGCGATTCTTCTTCGGTCCGCAGCATCAGCCGCGAGAACGCGATTTCGTGGTGCTCCTCGAACTCGTCGAGGCACAGTTGGTAGAGCCGTTGGCCGCCAGGGCTGGGAACTTCTTCCACGCCGATCGTGTGCGACAACTCCCGCGCGATGTCCGCATCCAGCAACATCAGCTCGATCAGCTCCGTCTCCCACGCCGAGAGTTTGTAACTCATCGCGGGCCGTAGTTCTTCCGCCGCATCAACCCGCGTGCCTTCTGGAATCGCAGTCGCTTGCGATTTAGCCCGCCCTTTGCGCAACTCGTTGAGCCGCGCCCGCAGGGAATCTTCCCCCATGCGAAACATCCGACTCAGTCGCGAGAGCAGATTCTGTTCACGCAGCAGAATTGCACTCGAAGCATCGCCGAGCGCCGGGCGCGCGTGGGCCAAGGTGGCCAGCACCTGTTCCAGGGCGAGCGTCGCCCGATGCGTGTTGTCCGCGGTCAGCGCCATTCCGTTGGTCGCACTTCGCAGTTTGTGTTCCAGGGCGTCCGGCGCTTGCCGCAGCAGAGCGTCGAACTCATCACTTCCGTGTGAGGCTATAAAATCACACGGATCGAGGTTGTTAGGCAAGGTCAGAATCCGCAGATCGATCTGATTTGCCACAAAAAGTTCTAAAATTTCATTCGTGCGCCGCTGGCCCGCCTCATCGCCATCGAGAACGAGAGCAATGCTATCAGTCAGTCGCCGCACCACTTGCAGGTGCCGTTCGCCCAATGCCGTACCGCAACACGCCACCGCGTTCGTCACGCCGTACTGATGGGCCATGATGACGTCAGTGTAGCCTTCCATCACGACGATCTGCTTGCGCTTGTGCACGCTGTCGCGGGCCAAATCAAGGGCGTACAACTCTTTACTCTTCGAATAGACGGGCGTTTCAGGCGAGTTCACGTACTTGGCCGCTTTGTCGTCAGCAAGCTGCGGCAAGATGCGGCCACCGAATGCAATCGTGCGCGACTGCAAGTCGTGAATCGGGAACATTACTCGGCCGCGGAATCGGTCGTACCAGCCCTGCCCTTCGTTGCGTGCTAGCACGAGGCCAACGCGGTCAAGCACCTCGCCCGAAATTCTTGCGGCTGCCGCGCGCTTGGTGAGCCAATCCCACTGGTTCGGCGCGAAACCGATTTGAAAATGCCGGATGCTTTCAGCCGAAATGTTACGCCCCCGCACGTAATCGCGCGCTTCCTCGGCGATGTCGTCGCTCAGAAAACAGCGGTGGTACTCATCAGCCGCCCACTTCAGCGCCGCGAGCAAGGTGCGCTTATCGCCGACGCCACTCGCTTGGGGCGGCCCACCTGCCTCACGCGTGAGCGTGATCCCCGCGCGCTCGGCGAGCATCTGGAGCGCCTCGGGGAACTCGAGGCCATCCATCTTCATCACGAAGCTGAAGACATCGCCGCCGATGTCGCAGACCCAGCACTTAAACGATTGCCGCTCCGCATTCACCTGAAAACTGGGCCGCGAATCATCGTGCCACGGACAGATGCCCACGTAGTTGCGCCCTTGCCGCCGCAGCTGCATGTACCGCCCCACTAGTTCGACGATATCCGTCGCTTGGCGAACCTGCTCTTTGGCGTCGGGGGAGAACATGCGAGCTATTGGCTGAGGGCTCTCGGCTGTTGGCAACACTCATTGTCGCGGTTGGGGCGCGAATGCTCTAGCCTCGGGCGCGCTGGAGTACGCGAGAACAGCTTCAAAAGCCGGATCGCCACGCGATCCGCAGGGCGGAGCACTTCAGTCGTACGCCGATTCAACTAACCTCCAGACACACTCCGCCATGCGTTGATGTCCTGTGGGAGAAAGATGGATGGTATCGAGAGTTGACCCTTCGCCAGCAAGAATCGAAAGAAAAACGCGTTTCGGAACCAATCGAACATTGTGTTTGGAGGCCGCGCTCCGTTGGGCGCGACTATAACTCTGACTCAATGGCGGCAGCGGCAATTCGAACATGACGATTTCACGACCATCTTGAGCCAAGTATGAGAGTAGTTCGTTCAGGTCGCGTTCAAACTTAGCCGCGGAGGTAGAACCGAGCAAATCGTTCCCGCCAATCTCAACCACAACGAGCGGGGCCGCTATTTCTTGGGATTTTGCCCGCTTGAGGGCCGACGAAGCTGTCTCGCCCATATGAGAGATGTCTTGAACCGCGAGTTGGTGTTCGCGCGCTAGGATGACGGGCCAAGTGCCTGATT
>LNFM01010845.1_pt1 | contig 12645 bp, 7 predicted proteins | sample 596031 | NCBI WGS metagenome assembly LNFM01 (sample SAMN04254537, study PRJNA301005) | activated carbon metagenome | isolation source: dual media filters at the Ann Arbor, Michigan drinking water treatment plant | place: USA: Ann Arbor
GCTTGAGGCCGAGCGGCCGGTTCATTTGCTGCCACAGACGCTCGAGCCGGTCGGGATCGCCGTCCGGCACCTGTCGCGCCGACGGCAGGACGTTGATCGCAATCTTGAGGCCGCAGCGTCGCCGGTTCAGCACGTCGACTGGCACACGCGAGACGATGCCGCCGTCGACCAGCACGCGACCGTCATGCTTGATCGGCGGAAAGAAGCCGGGGATCGCCGAGGTCGCGAGTATCGCCGGCTGCACGAGGCCGCGATCGAGCACCGCGCGTTCGCCGGCCGCGAGATCGGCGGCGACCACCGCGACCGGCCGGTTCAGATCGGCAAACGTGCGATCGCCGAAAGTGCCCTGTGCCGCGCGCGCGATCTTGTGACCACCGAACAGCGAAATACCGGGAAACAGCCGCGTGTCGCGAATCTTCTTGTTGCTGCCGAGGAAGCCCTGCAGAAAGCGCTCGGCTTCCCGGGTGTCGTTGCAGCGCGCCAGCGTCAGTGCGGTGATGCCGCCCATGCTCGTGCCGCAGAGGAAATCGAGCGGAATGCCGTGGTCCTCGAAGATCTGCAGCACGCCGATGTGCGCGAAGCCGCGCGCAGCGCCCGAGCTCATCGCGATGCCGACTTCCTTGAACGTCATGTAGCGGGCGATCCAGTCGAGATTCGGGTACCGCGTGCGGTGCCAGGGCGCAGTGTCGCCGATCGCGCGCTGGAACTCGTCGGCCGGCACGTGAAAGGCCCAGCGGCCGGGATCCTGCGCCGGACGCTCACCGAGATGCACCCGGGCGAGATCGGCGAGTCCCGCGCTGCCGGTGATCCGGTGCGAAGCCTCTTCATCGAGATCTTCGGTCATCAGGCCAATCACGACATCGGCGGCTTCGAGCATCGGCGTCAGCAACGACAGTTCGCCCGGCGTCGTGTGGAACACCAGGTACTGGCCGCCGGCCGCGTGATGACGCCAATCCTCGATGCGCGCGCGCAACCGCGTACGCGCGGCTTCGTGATTGCTCGCATCGAGCGACAGCACGCCGAGTTCCGACCCCGGCGCGTAATGCCGGATCGCCCGCATCATCGTGTCGACGAAATAGCGCACTTCGGGGCCATGGGGCGCGCTGACGATCACCGCGAGTCCGGGCCGGCGCGCCTCGTGTCGCGTGCGATTGCGCAGGCGCTCGATCAGCAGACGCGTGAGGCTGCGATGGAGCATCGGCTCCTGTTCGAGCATGCTCAGGAAGGCGGGGCCGTCGAGACAGTACGTGGTGGTGTCGCGCGCGGCGATCAGCGTCGCCGAGACGGGCATGCCCGAGAACAGCGACATCTCGCCGAACACCTGGCCGGGCCCGAGCATCACGCCGCGCCACTCGCCGTCGGCATCGGGATCCGGCAGCACGCGCACGACGCCATCGGCAATCGCCTGGAAGTGCTTGCCCTCTTCGCCGACCCGCACGATCACATCGCCCTGCGCGTACGCACGACGCGGCACCTCGCGGCGCAGCCGCGCGAGGGAGCTGGCGCTGAGGTCGGCAAAAAACGGTATCGCGGCGAGATCGAGCATGCCTGGCCATTCCGCGTCCCGGCCGTGACGGCCAGTTCGCGCCCCTCCCCTGTCGGTGAGCCCCGACAGGCATTAGGCCACCCGGCCCTGTCCGCCGCAACCAGCCGCGCAGGTGCTCAGGCGATCCGCTGGAGTCGCTGACGGCGCCGTGCCAGCACGGCTATCCAGTAGCCGAGCGTGCCGAGCAGGGATCCGCCGAGGATGAAGATCCAGACAATCACCGGATCGCCGCTCGCGGTCCAGATCGAAGCCGTCCACAGCGGCGCCAATGCCATCGCGAACATCATCGGCAGCGCGATGGCGCCCATCGTGCGTGCGTAGTGCGCGCGGCCGAGCCATTCGGCAGGGGCCACGCCGCGCAGGATCGTCGTGATGCCGTGGCCGGCACCGAACAGCGCCGAGAAGGCGCACAGCCACGCGATGCTCGGTGGCGCGTAAATGAGCACCAGCAGCGACATCGGCACGAGCAGCGTGGTCACCGCGCCGAGCCGCGCGGTGCTCGCGCCGCGCCCCAGCGTGACCAGCAGGATGCGCGCGCCGACCTGCACGGGGCCGATCAGCGCGAACGCGAGATAGATGTCATGGTTGTCGACGCCCGCCACGCGCAGCAGTGGCACGAGCTGAAAGATGATGCTCGAGGCGGTCAGGCTGTACGACGTGTACCAGAGCACGAGACCCCAGAAGACCGGGTTGCGCAGGCGCGCCCGCATCACCGCTTTCGCGTCGTCCGCACGCGCGCCATCGCCGTCGGCGGGCGCGTGTCGCGCGGCACGAGGCGGCGCGAAGACCCAGTGAATCGGTGCACACACGAACAGGTTCAGCAGCGCCAGCACCACGAGTGCATCGCGCCAGCCCAGCGCCGGCAACAGCGCGCCGATGAAGGGCACGAACACCGTGCCTGAAAACCCGGTGACAAGGGTGACCGCCGTGATGCCGCTGCGCGCGTTCGCGCCGAAGTGCTGGTTGACGATCGCGAAGATGGTTTCGATCAGCACGCAGGCCATGCACGCGCCGAGCACGAGCCACAGCGCATAGAACGCCGGCAGCGATGACAGGCGCGACCACAGCACGAGCAGCAGTCCCGCGCCTATCGATCCGATCGTCATCAGCGTGCGTCCGCCGCGGCGGTCGAGCACGGTGGCGACCGGGTATGCCGCGAGGCCCGTGACGAGCAGCCCCATCGTCAGCGCGCCATTCGCGGCCGCGACGGGCCAGCCGAGTTCCTCGAGCATCGGCCCGACGAACAGCGGAAAACTGTAATACAGCGTCCCCCAGGAAATCAGCTGCGCGACCGCGAGCGGCCAAAGCATGACCCAGGGCTGGTGTCGGCGCTGCCAGAGCTGTTTCAGGGTATCGAACGGCAAGGCCCGCCCTCAGGCGACGCCTCAGGCATGCGCGAACACGATGTCGAGCGCGGACTTGAACATGAAGCGGCGCTCCCGCACGGCGAGCCCGTGGCGCGCGAACAGGCGCGGCAGCGTGCGGCGATCGAAATAATAGAGGTGTTCGGACGGCTTGATTTCCGGCCAGGTGTCGAGCGCGCGCGGCGTCGTGAAGTGGCCCACGTCGGGCGTACGGATCTCGATCACCCCGCCCGGCGCGAGAATGCGTCGCAGCTCGGCGACGGTCGCGTTCAGATCGGGGACGTGCTCGATCACGTCGTACATCGTCACCACGTCGAAGTGCGCCGCCGGATAGGCCTGCGCTTCGAGGGTGCCGCAGACGATGTTGGGCAGCTGCAGCGTGTCGCGCGCGAAAGCCACGGCGGCCGCTTCGAGTTCGACACCGTAGGCATCGAAGCCGGCGGCGGCAGCGGCCTCGACGACGAAGCCGGCCGAACAGCCGACATCGAGCCAGCGACCCGCGGCCACGTGCCTGCGCCGGAGACGTCGCACCCAGCGCGTGCAGCGCGCGCGCTTCTTCTGCGCCTTGCGGATGTAGCCGCCGCTGTAGTCGGCGTCGTAAGTCTCGGCGACGACGCCGAACCCGGGGCGTGGATTGATCAGCACGAGGCCGCAGCCACGGCAACGCACGAAGGGCTCCCCACGCTTTTCGAACAGCGCCTCGAAGCTGTGGCCGTCGCAGACGGGACAGTCGATCTTCTCGAACGGGCGGGGGGCTTGCGAATTCATCGGGGACAGGCGCGCGACGCGCCCCGGAGGGCGCGCCGCGCGTTGGACTCAGGCGGCGACTTTACTGCTCATGCTGGCACGCAGTTCGGCCGTTGCCGCGTCGTCGATCAGCAGCGTGGTGGGGTCGATCACGACGCCATAGCGCTCCCGCGCCGCGCGCAGCGACACGTACTCGTCGAGCACGTCCTCGCGCACCTGGGCTGCTTCACGCTCCCACGGCTTGCCGTAACCACCGCCACCGGTGCTCTCGAACATGAAGGTCTCGCCGTCCTTGAACGGATGGGCACACAGCAGCGGGCTCTTCCAGCCGCCGTCCTCGTCGAGACCGCCGATCACTTCGTGATGACCGTCGACGTGAATCTTGACCTGGCGCTGCACGTCCGAATGCTGGCCGCCGGCAACGCCAGGGCTGCCTTCGAGCGTCCGAGCCGTTTCCATGCTGAGGGCGCCTTCGGCGAGATAGCGCACTTTGAAGATCGCACCGAGACCGCCGCGGAATTTGCCGGGGCCGGCGCTGTCCTGACGCAGTTCGAACGCCTCGTAGGCGATCGGGTACAGCAGTTCAGCCGTTTCGGCCGGCATGTTCATGCAGTTGCCGAGCGGGTCTTCGGTGACGTTCATGCCGTCGCTGTAGGGCGTCGCGCCCCAGCCGCCGGCGGGCAGATCGGAGAACACGTCCGTCGCGCCGTTGCGATCGATCACCGAGGACACGAACCAGTTGCAGTCCGCGCTCGTCGAGCCCGTCACGCGCTCGGGGATGGCTTTCGCCAGCGCCTGCCAGATGGCGCTGGTGATCTTCGCCGAAGTCAGCGTGGTGCAGCCGATCGTCGGCGCCGGCCACTTGGCGTTGAGCCAGGAGTTCTCGGGAATGATCAGCTTGATCGGATTGAACATGCCCTGGTTCTGCGGCGCGTGCGGCGCGAGGAAGAACTGCAGCGAGTACAGCGCCGCGGACGCCGTGTTCGCATAGGGCGAGTTGATCGCGCCCTTGACGACGCTGTCGGTGCCGCTGAAGTCGACGGTGATGTCAGACCCCTTCACGATCAGCTTCAGCTTGATGTAGATGGGCTTGTCGGAAAAGCCGTCGGTGTCGGCGTAATCCTCGCCCTCGTACACGCCGTCCGGGATTTCGGTGATGCTCTTGCGCACGATCCGTTCGGTGTATTCCTGCAGCTGCTTCATCGCCGCCTTCAGCGTGACGACGCCGTACTTGGCCGCCGCGCGCTGCATTTCCTGCGCGCCGGCGCGCAGACAGCCGACGTGCGCCTGCAGGTCACCCTTGACGAAGTGCGGCGTGCGCGTGTTGTTCAGCATGATTTCGACGATGTCTTCGCGCATCACGCCACGGTCGTATACCTTGACCGGTGGCAGCCGCAGGCCCTCGCCCGCAATGTGCGTACCGGCGAATGCCTGGCCGCCCGCCGCGCCGCCGCCGAGGTCCATCCAGTGACCGCGACTGACCGCGAAGCCCAGCAGTTCCTTCTCGAAGAAGATGGGAGTCAGGAAGGTGATGTCGTTGATGTGCGTGCCGCCCTTGTAGGGGTCGTTGACGCAGATGATGTCACCTTCGTGGATGTTCTCGAGGCCGAACTTCTCGATGATCGCCTCGGCGCTGAACTTCATCGCCGCGAGGTGAATCGGGCAGTTCGCAGCCTGCGACAGCAACTGACAGTCGTAGTCGTAGATTGCGTTCGAGAAATCGACCATGTCGGCGAGAATCGGCGAGAACGATGCGCGCTGCAGCACCGTGGACATGCGGTCGCTCGCGTACTCGAAAATACTGCGGAGCACTTCGAAGGTGACTGGATCGACCTTCGTCTGTTCAATGACCGATGTGTCGACTTTGACTTTCTTGTCCATCTGCGTGTGCTCCTCAATCGTTGGAGATCAGGTTACGGCTGATGTCGATGATCAGGTTGCCGAAGCCGTCGACCGTGGCGAGGGCATTCGGTGGCAAGACCGCACAGGCGTGCTCGTACTCGACGATGCAGGGCCCGGCGAGCGTGGTCGAGGGTTTCAGCGCATGACCATCGTAGACCTTGCTGTCATGCCATTCGCGGTTGAAATAAATCTTCCGCTGACCCTTGACCGGTTCGCCGCCGCTGCCCCCCACCTCGACCGGCGGCGGTGACGCCGTGCGGCCGATGGCGGTGATGCCGACGGACACGAAGGCCGGCGCGAAATCGCTCGAGCTGACGCCGTACTCCCGCTCGTGACAGCGGTGGAAGGTCTCGACGATGCCCGGCACGGCGGCGGCGTTCAGCACGCCTTCCGGCATCGGCGTCTCGACCTCGTAGGTCTGACCGACGTAGCGCATCTGGGCGGTGCGGGTGGTCAGGATGTCTTCGCGCCTCACCCCGTCGGCCTCCAGCAGGCGCACGGCTTCCGCTTCGAGCTTGGAGTATAGCGCATTGACCTGGTCCAGTTTGGCGTCCGACACGGGCGAGAAATAGAACGCCTCGAGGTCGTGCCGCAGGTCCATCGCCGTCGCGCCGAAGGCCGACGCGACGCCGGCGTGGATCGGCATGACGACCTTCGGAATGTTCATGGACTCGGCGACGAAGCAGGCGTGCATCGCGCCGGCGCCGCCGAAGCTCGCGAGCACGAAGTCGCGCGGGTCGCGGCCGCGGGAGACCAGCACCTTCTTGACCGCCTGGGCCATGTTTTCGCAGCCGATGCGGATCATGCCGTCGGCCGTCTCGATGGCCGACAGCCCGACCTCGGACGCCAGCCGCTCCATCGCGACCTCCGCGCCGGCCTTGTCGAGCGTCATCTTGCCGCCGAGCGTCGGCTCGATGCGGCCGAGCAGCAGGTTCGCGTCGGTGATCGTCGGCTCCTTGCCGCCGAGGCCGTAGCAGACCGGGCCCGGGCTCGATCCCGCGCTGCGCGGACCGACGCGCAGCGAGCCGCCCTCGTCGACCCAGCCAATCGAGCCGCCACCGGCGCCGACGCTGTGGATGTCCAGCATCGGCACGATGCACGGCATCTCCCATTCGATTTCGTGGTCGCGGGTGATGAGGCCCTGCCCGTTCTCCACGATCGAGACGTCGAAACTCGTGCCGCCGACGTCGGTGTGGATGATGTTCGTGAACTCCGGCAGCAGCTTGCTGAGATAGGCCGCGTAGGCGACGCCGCCGGCCGGGCCGGATTCGATCAGTTCTTCGGGGTGCAGTTTCGCGTAATCGACGCCGGTGATGCCGCCGCTGCTCTTGAGAATCAGCAGCGAACCGGTAAAACCCTCGGCCTTCAGCGCGGCGTCGAGCCGGTTGAAGTAGACCTCCATGACCGGAATCGTCGCCGCCCGGATCGCGGTCGTCGTGAAGCGGCCGTGCTCGCGGAACACCGGGCGGGTTTCAGAAGAGATCACGACGTAGGTGTCGGGATTCACTTCCTTGATGATGTCCCGCATCTGGCGTTCGTGTTCGCCGTTCTTGTACGAATTGATGAACGCGACGGCGACCGAGCGGATGTTCGCCGCCTTGATGCGGTGGGCGATCTCGAGCGCCTGCTCGCGCAGCAGCGGCCGCACCGGTTTGCCGTTGACGTCCATGCGCTCGCTGACGGTGTACCGGAAGCGGCGCTTGATGATCGGCTTCGGCTTGGTCTGGTACGGATCGTAGAGCTGTTCGCGATGCTGGCGCGCGATCTCGATGGTGTCGCGAAAGCCGTCGGTGGTGACCATCGCGGCGTCGGGGTAGTCGCGCTCGATCAGCGCGTTCGTCGCGGTCGTCGTGCCGTGCATCAGGTGCGAAATCCGCGCGAACGGGATCTGGGCCTGCTTGATCGCGTTGACGACGCCGACGGCGCGGTCGTACTTCGTGGTCAGCACCTTGGAGGTGACCTGGGTTCGCGACTCGTCATCCCAGGCAAACAGGTCGGTGAAGGTCCCGCCTACGTCGATTCCGACACGCCACATGATGCTTCTCCTCGTCTGGCTCGAATTGGGGTTGGACGGCTGCGGTTCCGCTAGGCGCGGACGCGGGCCGACTTCGGGTCGTACAGCGGCGCCAACGATGCGCGCGCCGCATGGCGTTCATTGCCGATTTCGATCTCGTAGCGTCCGGCTTCGACCCACGCGTCACTGACGCCTTCGGCGTTGACGAGATAGCCCATCGCGACGGCAGCCCCCAGCGTGTGCCCGTACATCGCGGAGGTCGTATAGCTGTTCAGCACGCCGTCGCGGTAAATCGGTTCGTTGTGATAGAGCATCGGCGCCGGATCCTCGAGCACGAACTGCACGAGGCGACGCGTCAGCTTCGCGGCGTCGCGTTGCTTCAGCAGCGCTTCGCGGCCGACGAAACCGCCCGGCTTGTCCCAAGCGCAGGTGAACGCGAGGCCGGCTTCGAGCGGCGTGTCGTGCGGGCCGATGTCATGCGCCCATTCGCGGTACGCCTTTTCGATGCGCAGCGAGTTCAGCGTGTGGTAGCCACAGTGGCGCAGCCCGAATTCGGCGCCGGCCGCGACGAGCGCGTCGTAGACCGGCAGGGTGAATGCAGTCGGGATGTAGAGCTCCCAGCCGAGTTCACCGACATAGGTCAGTCTGACCGCGAGCACGGTCTGGTAGCCGACCTGGAGTTCGCGTGCGGTCGCGAACGGGAACGCCGCGTTCGACAGGTCCTGCCCGGTCAGCTTCTGCAGCAGGGCACGCGAATTCGGCCCCTGCAGGTTCAGCATCGACCACGCGCCCGACACATCCGTGACCACGCAGCAGGCGTCGGCCGGGATGCGGTTGCGAATCAGCGCTTCGACGTGCGTATGGGTGAAGGCGGCGGTGACGACCATGTACTGATCGGGCGCGAGCCGCGTGATGGTGATGTCCGCCTCGATGCCCGCATGCTCGTTCAGGAACTGGGTGTAGACGACCTTGCCGACCGGTACCGACAGATTCGCCGTCGCGACGAAGTTCAGCACGCGCTCGGCGTCGCGCCCCTGGACCAGGAATTTCGAGAACGAGGTCTGTTCGAACACCCCGACGGCCTCGCGCACCGCGACGTGCTCCTCGGCGTTGTTCTCGAACCAGTTCTGGCGGCCCCACGCGTATTCGTATTCAGGCTTCTGGCCGGGCCGCGCGTACCAGTTCGGGCGCTCCCAGCCGGCCGACTCGCCGAAGCAGGCGCCGACCGCCGCCAGGCGATCGTGCAGGATGCTCTTCTTCACGCCGCGCGCGGTCGTCCACTGCCGGAACGGCCAGTGATCCTGGTAACCGATGCCGAGCGACTCGACCATGCGGTCGTGCAGGTAGCGGTCGTTGTTCTGCCAGCCGTGGGCGCGGCGCACGTCGACCGACCACATGTCCATCGGCGCCTGGCCTTCGGTGATCCAGCGCGCCATCACCATGCCGACGCCGCCGCCGGACAGGATGCCGAGGGAATTCATGCCGGCGGCGACGAAGAAGTTCTTCAGGTTCGGCGACGGCCCCATCAGGTAGTTGTGGTCGGGTGTGAACGACTCCGGACCGCAGAAGAACAGCTTGATGCCGTGGTCCATCAAGGTCGGCACCCGCCGCATCGCCTTCTCCATGTACGGCATCATGCGGTCCCAGTCGGCCTGGATGTCGTTGAAGCAGAACTCCTCGGGAATGCCGGCCATGCCCCAGGGCCGGGCGACGGGTTCGAAGAAGCCGAGCATGATCTTGCCGGCCTCTTCGCGGATGTACGCCGCGTTGCCCGGGTCGCGCAGGATCGGCAGCATCCGGTGCACGCCTTCGACCGCCTCGGAAATCAGGTAATAGTGCTCGCAGGCCTGCAGCGGCACGTTGACGCCCGCCATCCTGCCGACGTCGCGCGCCCACATGCCGGCGCAGTTGACGACGATCTCGGCCTGGATGTCGCCGCGGTCGGTGCGCACGCCGGTGACCTGCCCGTTGTGCTGCGTAATCCCCGTGACCTTCGTGTTCTCGAAGATGCGCGCGCCGCCCATCCGCGCGCCCTTCGCGAGCGCCTGCGCGACATCGGCCGGGTTCACCCGGCCGTCATTGCGGAAGTAGAACGCGGCCTTGACGTCCGATACGTCTGCCAGCGGCCACATGTCCTTGACCTCGGCGGCGGAGATTTCCTGGTTCTCGACGCCGAAACAGCGCGCCATCGCGCAGCCACGGCGCATCTCGTGCGCCTTGTCGTCGGTCATTGCGAGCTGGATGGAGCCGCAGTTGATGAGGCCGGTGGCCTGGCCCGTTTCGGCCTCGAGGCTGCGATAGAGATCCTGCGTGTACTTCGCGAGCCGGGTCTGCGCCTCGGTGTCGCGCAGCGTCGTCAGCAGCCCGGCCGCATGCCAGGTCGTGCCGCAGGTGAGCTGCTTGCGTTCGAGCAGCACGACGTCCTTCCAGCCGAGCTTCGTCAGGTGATAGGCAATCGAGCTGCCGATGACGCCGCCGCCGATGATGACCACCTGGGCGGTCGAAGGAAAAGATGTCGACATGAAGCGGGGCGCTCCCTCTGGCAGTGGTCAGGACCGGCGGCCGGACGGCCGCCCGTGCCTGAACCCTATCCAAACGCTTTTCAAATATCAATAAAAGAGTCAGGAATTATCCAAATAAAGAAATCCGGGCTAGTACGTCGGTGGGGTCATGGCCCAGATGACGACGGCGTCGACGCGGCCGGGATTCCTGTAGCGGTGGGGACTGGAGCTCGGAAAGCTGAAGCTGTCGCCCGCGTCGAGGGTCGCTGACGTGCCGTCAATCCACAGCTCGAGCTGGCCGGACAGCACCACGCCGGCCTCTTCGCCGTCATGGGCATAGGGGCTCGCGCCGCTCGAGGCGCCGGGAGCGAAGGTCGAATAGAGCAGCCCGATGTGGCGCACGGCCTGCGAGTTCAGCTGGTAGTCGTCGATGCCATCGGCGTAGCTGATGTGGCGGCGCTGGCCGCCGCGCACGATGTACTGCTCGACCCGCGGTCCGGGTTCCTGCGGCAGGAAGAACCACGAGATGTTCACGCCCAGTGCGCGGCTGAGATCGTGCAGGGTCTTGATCGACGGCGACACGAGGTCGCGTTCGAGCTGGCTCAGATGCCCGACCGAGATGCCGGTGGCAGCGGACACCGCCTGCAGCGTCTTGTCCTGGCGCTGACGCAGGCTGCGCAGCTTGGCGCCGATCAGGCCGTCGTCGCGTGACGCGGCGGGCGCCTTCGGCACGGCGCGGCCGGTGGCCTGCGGGTTGCCGTTCTTCCTGACTGCTGATTTCGGCTCGCGCAAAACGGGGGCTCCCTCTGGTCACCACGGTCATGACGTCGACCGGCGTCGGTGCCGGCGATACTATTCGCGATGTTCGAATCCGTCGGCAAGTCCACCCCGGCCGACCGGCCCGCCCCAGTGCCCAGCAGCGAGGATCCAGGATGAACGAAGTCTACGTCGCCGGCGTCAGCATGACGTCTTTCGGCAAACAACTGAACCGCTCGATCAAGGACCTGGCTGCCGACGCCCTCGCCGGCGTCCTCCAGGACGCCGGCGCCGGACGCGACGACATCCAGGCCGTGTTCTACGGCAACTGCGTGCAGGGCCACATGGAAGGCCAGGACATGGTGCGCGGCGAAATCGCGCTGCGCGAGGCCGGCATCGAAAGAATTCCTGTCATCAACGTCGAGAACGCCTGCGCGACCGGCAGCACGGCGCTGCACATGGCAGTGAGCTATGTGCGCGGCGGGGCCTGCGACATCGCGCTCGCGATCGGCGTCGAAAAGATGTTCTCGCCGGACAAGGCGCTGATGTTCGGCGCCTTCGACGGCGCATGGGACGTGCACACGGTCGAGCACAGTCGGGACCTGCTGATCAGCATCGGTGACGGCGTGCCGGTGCCGCCGGGCAGCACCTCCGACAAACCCTACAGCGTGTTCATGGACGTGTACGCGGGCCTGTGCCGCCTGCACATGAAGACCTACGGCACCACGCAACGGCAGCTCGCGACGATCGCGGCGAAGAATCACCTGCATTCGACGCACAACCCGCTGTCGCAGTACCAGCGACCCTACACCGTCGACGAAGTGATGGCGGCGCCACCGATCACCTTCCCGCTGACGCTGCCGATGTGTTCGCCGATCAGCGACGGTGCGGCGGCAGCGATCGTGTGCAACGCGGCCGGGCTCGCGAAGCTCGGCGGCGCGAAGCGCGCGCAGCGCGTGCGCGCCTCGGTGCTGCAGACCGGCAGCTCGCGTGCACCGGCGGACTATGCGAATCACGTGACGCGGCTCGCCGCGCAGCGCGCCTATGCGCAGGCCGGTATCGGCCCGGCGGACGTGTCGGTCGCTGAAGTCCACGATGCGACGGCGATGGGCGAGATCATCGAAATCGAGGCGCTCGGCCTCGTGCCCCCGGGTGACGGCGGCCCGGCCGCCGAACGCGGCGAGCTGTCGCTCGGCGGCCGGCTCCCGGTCAATCCGTCAGGCGGCCTCGAGTCGAAAGGCCATCCGATCGGGGCGACCGGTCTCGGCCAGGTCTACGAACTCGTGATGCAGCTCCGCGGTGAAGCCGGCGCGCGCCAGGTCCCCGGCGCACGCATCGCGCTGGCCCAGAACGGCGGCGGCATCATCGGCGTCGAGGAAGCCGTCGTGGCAGTGACGGTGTTGGGCGGATAGGAATCGAATCCAGCCACGGAGAGCACGGAGAGCACGGAGGAAGTCAAAATTGGTTGGCGCCACCGACGCGCTGATGCCGAGAGTGGCGCCGGCATCGCAGATTTCCCCAACATCCCTGCGATAGCGTCGAGGAAGCCGTCGCGGCGGTGACGGCGTTGGGCGGGTAGGAATTGAATCCAGCCACGGAGGACACGGAGAATGAGCGGGATAGATTGGCAGGTTTCGCGATGCAATTCCCCCTCCCGGCATCAGCGCCTCGGCGCCGTCTCATCGAATTTTCTTCCTCCGTGCCCTCCGTGTCCTCCGTGGCTAAATAGAAGATCGCAAATACGCTCCACTACAGCTTAGCACTGGCGTAATCGGCGCCGGGGAAGGGTTGAGCACAGCGCAGGAAGGCATTCAC
>LNFM01010846.1_pt1 | contig 12644 bp, 7 predicted proteins | sample 596031 | NCBI WGS metagenome assembly LNFM01 (sample SAMN04254537, study PRJNA301005) | activated carbon metagenome | isolation source: dual media filters at the Ann Arbor, Michigan drinking water treatment plant | place: USA: Ann Arbor
AACTGCGCTCCACCATCGACCACCCCAGTGGCAAGAGCTGGTACGACCTCACCAGCCAGGCCTTCACCGTGTTCCTGCCGGTCAAGAGCGTGGGTGTCATGGGCGATGGCCGCACCTACGACTACGTGGTGGCCTTGCGCGCGGTGCAGACCAGCGACTTCATGACCGCCGACTGGGCCGAGCTGCCATACGCGCTGCTCAAGAAGGTCAGCAGCCGCATCATCAACGAGGTGCGCGGCATCAACCGCGTGACCTACGACGTGAGCAGCAAGCCGCCGGCCACGATCGAGTGGGAATGAGTCAAAATCGTCCTAGGGTGTTTCGGAACATCCCAGGAAAACCCGATTTCCCTTTAGGGACAAGGACTTAGCGTCCCGCGACGTCCCATCGAGTCCCAGGGCGTCCCAGGAGTTCTGACGGTTGACATGACGGTATCCGGACACCTACGCTGGCAGGCCTGCAACGATACCGTCAGACCCAATGACGGTATTTTGGTCCTGCGACACGCAACGGATCGGAGACCCCATGGACACCTCGATAGAACGGGCGCGGGTTGGGCTGGCGAGCTCGAGAACGCGCCAGGGATTGACGGAAACCAAACTGCGAGAACTACCGCCGGGCGAGAGGGCCTACAAGGTCAGCGACGGAGGCAACGGTCTCTACGTCGTCGTCTCGCCCACTGGCAGCAGGTCCTTCCGCTACGACTACCGATTGAGCGGCCGACGCGAGACGCTGACCATCGGACGCCATGAACCGGTGGCCCGCCATGCTCAGCGATCTCACCTGGCCTATGGCATGGATGTGACGCTGGAGGAGGCGCGACTCCTGCTGGCTCGGGCGCGTGTCGATGTCAGTTCCGGGCGATCACCCGCCCGGGCCAAGGTCGAGCAGCGCAGCGAAGTCGCCGACGCCATGAACTTCGGGCGCTGGGCGAAGCGGTACTTTGAGTTCAAGTCCGACGCCAAGAGCGGTGCCGAGCGCCTGGCCAAGAGCACTCTGGCTTTGCGGCGTTCGATCTACGACCGCATCCTGGCCGTCCCGTTCGGGAAGCTGAACCTCGATGAAATCAAGCCGGTTGCGCTGGGTGAGTTGCTCGACCGCGTCAAGACTGACCGAGGCCCAGGTCCTGCCGTGCACGCCAGGGAACTGGTGCTGCAGATCTACCGGTTCGCCAATGGCAAGGGGGTCGAAATCGCCAACCCGGCGGAAGCGCTTGCTCGGAAGGCCTACGCGACCTTTGTCCCGCGTGAGCGCAACCTGAACCGCCATGAAATCAAGACCTTGCTCGACGGTCTGGAGAAGACCGGCACCGCGCCGACACTTCGGCTGGCCGTCAGGTTCTTGCTGCTGACGGGTGTTCGCAAGGGCGAGTTCATCGGTGCCACCTGGGCAGAAGTGGACTGGGAACGGGCACAGTGGCTGATCCCAGCCGAGAGGATGAAGGCAGGCAAGCCGCACATGGTGTATCTCGCAGAGCAGGCCCTGGACATCCTGACAACGCTTCGAACCTGCTTCCCGTCGAGCAACTTTTTCCATCCAGGCCGGTATGAATCCGCCGAGCCAATCAGCCAGGCCACACTGAACCGGACGATTGCCGCTTCGGTGGACCGGATCAACAAGGATCGAACACCCAGTCAGGAGCTGTTTCTGCCAGTCTCCGTGCACGACCTGCGCAGAACGTTCTCGTCACGCCTTAACGACGCACTCTTCCCGGAGGCATTGGTGGAAGCCTGCCTGGCCCACCAGAAAAAGGACCAAGTCGCTGCCGCCTACAACCATGCTCGGTTGTCCGGGCCTCGGCGGGCCCTCATGCAAGTCTGGGCAGACATGCTGGACTGTTGGATGCGCGGCGAAACCGCGAAGGAGGTCATCGTCCTGGGCAAGGCGAAGATCGATGTGGCGGCGCACGACGCAGAGGGTATGAACTTGTAGGCTGAAGCAACACCCTGTGTAGTGCTTCGGGGAGTTTCCGTTGCACGGCGCGTCTGTCTGGACCCAACATGAAGCGCCGTTTGCGTTCCAGATACCGCTTAGCAGCGATTGCCGTCATCCGCGGCCGGAAGCTAGGTTCACAGCGCTTGGCACGAAGCCGTCATCGGCTTAGTCGGCAGCGATGCGACATGAATGACTGGTAAAGAGTGGGCTGCAGTCATCCAGCTTGGCAGGCCGCACGTACCCATTCAAATCGCAGTCGAACGTCAGCTGCTCAAAGAGCCGAACTCACGCTGTCGACCCCTATGAATAGTGCTCAACAATGTATAGATTGCGAGCCAATCGGCATGCCTCGTGAGGAAACGCGGTTTGAACATCGAGTTCGCTGCTCTACATAGTTTTCGTTCGTCCATGGCAGGCGCCCACACTCGCATCCATGCGAACGATGGACCTGCTGATATTGGCCGCGGTGTCTGCCGCCTCGGGAAAGCGGCCTGGGCTGAGATGCCGAAGAACGCGAGCCATCCCAATGCTCGCTGCGGCGTGCACGCTCGCGTCCCGAAACCATGAGTAGCTTTTGGCCGGGAATGGCGAGGTGTCCTTCCATCGAGACTTGGCTATTGCATCTCCGCGGGCTATGGCCTGGAGGACCTGGGCCTAGAGCATGACCTTGCCGCCATCGCACGGCTCTGAGGAAGTTGAATCGCGAGACATTATTAAGCCACCCTTGAGGTGGTGAACGACAAATGCTGTGCTTGGCGTTTTCCCCGGCCTGACGGGGGGTAAACATCCGCAGCCGCATCGGTGTCCCGCATGGCAGCTAACTCGGCAGACAGCAAGCGTCCCGCCGACTGGCAGCGAGGCAATCTGCCGGTCACGACAGCGTCTCGACCTCGCCGATGCCGCTGACCACATAGGGTGGCCTGATGTAGCTACAGCCATGCCATGTCCCGCCTCGTCGTGTGCCTCCCGTGACGACAGCACCATCGAGGACGACAGGTGCATGGGCATCCTGCGAGGCCGCGTGGCCCAGGTAGACCGGCATCGGGTCGGGCGTGCCGTCGGGCTTCCTTGCGGGCGAGAGGACCTTGAATTGCAGTTGAGACATCGTTGAGCGCTTTCGGTTTGCAATCGAACATGGCCATGGAGGCGGGGACCGCAGCCTGCATTGCACAGACCCAAATATATTGCGCTGTGTTGACGTTCGGCCGCTGTGTTGTGCTACTCTAACACTCGCATTGCGCGGCCAACGAGCGGCACGCAAAAATCGGAGGACGGCAATCCTCAATCGGTGTGGGCTCTGGGGAGATGCCTTGTTCTGCTGCTCTTGACCCGCAGCCAGGTCACCTGCCTTGGCGCGGTATTTCACTAGGGAAAGCCCACGGCACCGGTGTGTTGACCGTTCGCACTGCGAAAAATACACTAGTACTATTTTCTGTAGCAGCTTTCATTGTCGGTGCCCAAACGGCAGCACGCTGCGTCGATTGACATCAATGCAGTTAGCCCCTCGCCGTGACAACTGCGGTGCACCGGGAAATAGCGCGGTTGGATTGTTACCGGACCTTTAAATTGAGTACCGCATGGCACACTTGATTAGCAATCTTTCGACCGCAGCGGCCGAGCGTACGCCAGAAGCAAATGCCCTGCAGTCGCAATTGGCCAGCGCCCTACGGCCTCGTTTTGCGACGTGGCCTTCGCCAGCCATTACCCTACCAGGTGCCTTCGCCAGTGTCGGCGCGATCGCGGCTGGTGGCGTGGAACCTCCGGTGAAATCGCCATTCGTGTTGAGCTGCTCGGAATGGATCGACCTGCAGCTGGGCATGGCCAATCTGGACCGCATTGCGCAGACGATGAACAACATCGGCAGCGAACTCGCCGAGCCTGCAGCACAGGCCCGGGAACTGGCCAAGGTGTGGCAGGGTACGGCCTTCCCGGCACTGCGCCAGGCCGCCATCGACATCCGCGACTACGGGCAGCGTATCGCCAGCCCTGGGGTGGATGTTGGCTCGCCGGCCCAGCTCACCGCCTTGTTCCAGATCCTCACGGCGGCCGCCGGTGCCGCCAAGGACCGGGCCCGGATTCTGGTCGACTACGTCACACACATCGAACGCTCGTGCAGCGCGCTGCGCTCCAGCGTAAACGCCTTCCATCAGCGCTTTGAGTCGCACGTGACCAATGCAAGCGCCGAGACCAAGGCGCTGCGTAAAGAAATGGAGGGCCTGGTGGCCAACCTGCATGACAAGCAGGAGAAGTATCACCACTACGTGACGGTGGCAGCCACGACGGTCACCTATGCCTGGATCCCGCTCTTCGGCTGGATCGTCGGCGGCACGGTGGCAGGCACCTATGGCCGTGCCGCCGTGCTCGAAAAAGAAGGTATCGACAAGGATGTCGGCCGTATCGCCGAGATCACACGGACCCTGACTGCGCAGGACCATCAGCTCGCCATCCTGATGCGCGCTGCCAAGGGGCTGGACAGCATGGCGGGCTCGTTCGGCCGCGTCCTGCCCGTGTTGCAGCACACCCAGGGCATCTGGGAAGCGATCCACAGCGACCTGGGGGCCCTGTTCGAGCGACGTCAGGACATGGCCGACACCGCTGCCTTCGCAGCCTTGCTCGAACTGGAACTGCAGGTGGTGGTCGAGGGCTGGCGCGAGGTCGCGGCCATCGCCGGCGACTACCTCCGGCACGCCGAAGTGTTGGCGGCACAGGAGCCCACGCCGTTCGGATGCTTTCGCACCCAGACGAGCTACGGCAACAAGATCTTCGACGAAAACCACGTACTGACCATCGACCTGCTGGGCGTTGCCGTCAATGGCATCCCCGTCAAGGAGCCCAGCTTCGACGGCAAGCGCCTGTTCTGGGGCTGGCAGACCGATGCCACGCGCCAGGACAAGCCCCTGCTCGCCGACATCGTGTTCGCCGCCGACAGCTTCGAAGGCCAGTGCACCTTTCCCGCGGAAGGCCGCATCGGCTGGCTCGGCAAGCGAATCTGACAGCGACGCCTAGACAGCCGGTCCATCCAGATCAGTAGCACCACAACCACCCCAGGAGTCATACCATGCGCAACATCGGTCCTTGCGGCCTTGCCGACAAGCCCCCCGTCACCGAGACGCCCCCCGCCATCCCGGTCCCTGTCGACAAGCCCACAGCCCCAACGGCGGCCGATCTCTCGGATATCAAGGGTTCGCCCTTCCTGCTAAGCCAGCGCGAATGGCTGAGCGTGCAGCGCTATGTCACGAATGCCATGGCCTTGCCGATCACCGAGGGCTCGCTGCGCCTGCACCTGCAGATGCCCGAGGGCATGAAGTTCGACGACTTCCAGCAGCTGCTGGCCGGGCACAACACGATCGTTCCGCACGTCACGCAGTGGAAGACCGTCACCTACCCGGCCACGGTCGCCCTGGCGGCCGACATCGCGCACTACGGCAGTTCGGCCCCGACCATGTATGGCGGCCTGCTGAAGTTCGTCGACCAACTGCTCGTGGACCGCAAGAACAGTGCTGCCAAGGACGGGCTGACGGCCCTGGTCGAGAAGCTGGCCAAGGAAGCCAGTGCGATGTCCACCAAGGCCAAGACCGTGCATGCCGACATCCAGGCATTCGCCCACCAGACGGCCACCGATGCCGTCCTCATCGACAGCCTGGTGGCGGCTTATGCCAAGAAGTTCGACAGCAACAGCGCCTGGGGCAAGGACACGGCGAAGAAGCTGAAGCGCATCCGCGACGACATCGAGACGCACACCAAGATCTATGAATATGCCAAGGCGGTGGCCTGCTCGACGCCGGCCTATGCCTGGATCGTCGTGCCGCCGATCGGTCTCATCGCGGCCATCATCGTGGCCGGCGTCTACGGTGACATCGCCATCAAGGCCAACCAACGGCTCGACCTGCTGAAGAAGGAGCTCAGGGACGCCAGCGCCGACGAACTCGTCGTGCTCAACCTGAATTGTTCGCTCGATGTCACCAACCACGGCCTGGCCAGCATCCAGACCGACATCAAGGCCGCCCTGCCCGTGATCCAGAAGATCCAGGGCGTCTGGGCCGCCATCCACAGCGACCTGATCTATCTCGGCGAGATCATCTCCGAGGACATCGACAAGGCGATCGCCGAGATCAAGGACATGGGCGTCGAGAAGGCGATCACGCAGTGGAAGGAACTGAAGATCAAGGCCGACGCCTATCGCGCGAACGCCTACATCGAAGCGCCGGCCGCTTGACAGGGGCGGGCATGGCAACAAGTGCAGAAGTGGGCGTGGCCGTGGCCACAACCGGATGGCCGGCATGTTTTGCCCAGGCCTGCGAGTGGCCGGCCTGGCGGCAGATGCTGGACGGCGGCCGCCGCGCGTCGATCCGCCATACCCGTGGCGAGACGCACACCCCGGTGCAGTGGACCCTGCGCGACCTCGTGCTCGACCTCGAGGCCGACCTCGTGGGCCCGCTGGCGGAGATGCGCGTCAAGCCGCGTGTCCTGAGCCTGCATGCCGACGTCGTGCGCATCCCGAAAGGCCTGCGGCTGACGCTCGAGGGCAGCGCCCTGCTGATCGCCGCGCGCCGCATCGAGGTCGACGAGCAAGCCCAGCTGACCCTGGACTTCCGGGCCACCCAGACCGGCCGCGTCATGCTGTACACGCCCGAGATCGCGGGCCGGCTCGATGTCAGGGCGGTCTTCGACGACAAAGAACCGCAGATCCTCCCGGTCGCCGCACCCCTGGCCGCAGGCCTCTGGCTGCGTGCCAGCAACCATGCCCTCGTGGTGCAGGACATGCCCACCCTGCCGTCGGAATGGTTCGACGGCGCGACGCCGGTCTGGCGCGTGGCCGTCTCGGCCTTCCAGATGGCGGCCGTGCTGATGGACAGCCAGCCCGAGAGCGCGCAGCGCATGCTGGCCCACATCGTGCGCTGTGCCGGCCAGGCGCCCGCCGACGCCGGCTTCCGCGGCCAATGGCAGGAACTGGCGCGTGCCAGCACCCGCCTGCAGGCCACCGGTGCCGAGGGCGCCCGCGTCTGGGCCCTGGACTACGGCCGCCTGCTGTTCCGCGGCACGCCCGGGCACGAGCGCAAGCGCAAGGCCGACGAACTGGAACGCGCCCAGGCCGCGAAGTCCCAGGCCGTGCCCTACGAACTGGTGGGCAACACCACGCCCGCGCCCGAGCCCGAACACACGCGCTACATCCGCCATGGCGTCGTGCCCTGCGGCATGGGCCTGCTCAACGGCGATATGCAGCCGCTGCGCAGTGTCACCCTGAGCGGTGCCGAGGTCGTGCTCGACCTCGGCGACAGAAGCCAGTTCCTCAAGCTCTATGGCGGCAAGAAGGACATCCTGGACCTCACGATCCATGCCGACACCCTGGTCGTACGGACCGGCCTGCGGTTCCCCCAGACCCAGGTGCGGATCTTCTGCCGGGCCCTCTACTTTGAAGGTCCCGGCGCCTGGATCGACACCACGCCCGACCCTGGCAAGGTCTGGCTCGAGTCCCCGATGGCCGCCGATGGCCTGGCGGGCGCCGAGGCTGGCAGCATCACCCTGCACATCGAACGCTTCGGCAGCGACCAGGCCGCCGCGCGCCACTTCCGGGCCATGGGCGGCACCGGGCAGAACCCCCGGGATGGCGGCTTCCTCCTCGACCCTTCGGTGCGCTACCTGCGGCCGCTCACCCAGGCGGACTGGTCAGCGCTCTTCGTGCATTCGAACCGCGTCGTGGGCCGGCAGACCTTCGACGAACCGAAGTGGGACGACTTCAAGGCCGACGAGATCGTCTATGTGGAACTGAAGGTCGCAGGCTCGGTGGTGGCCAAGGCCGGCGAGCAGGCCGGGCCCGGCACAGGCGGCGCGGGCATTCCCGCAGGCCGTCCCGGCACGGGCGGGCGGGGCGGCAGGCTGCAGAGCACGGTGGACGATGTCTTCGCCTATGCCGACGTCAGCGGCGGCGCATCGGCCTCTGCCCTGGGCGCGTCCAAGGGCCATATCGGCGGCTCGCCTGCGGCAGCATGCTGGCTGTTCTTCGAGAACGCGGACGAGGGCGGCATCCAGGTCCTGAAGTCCAGGCGTGAGATCAAGAAGGCCATTGCCGGCCCTGACAGCGCGCCGGGGCCGGATGCCCTCGAACCCCGGGGCCCCGACGGGGTCTGCGAGCCCTTGCCTGCCGATGCGGCCAGGCACTCCTGGCGCACGCCGCTGAACCTGGCCGTGGCCGTGCAGTTCGGGCGTGACGCCCTGGCCAGCGGCTACCCGGCGCTCGCCAACGAGATGCTCGTGCCCTACCTGCAGGACGTCGACGCCCTGCTGTCTGCAGACCAGGTGTCGTTCGCACAGCTGGCGCGCCAGGCGCGCGATCTTGCCGAGCAGTCGCTGCGCAATGTCGACGACTTCGGCAACCCGCCCGGCTGGGTGCCCCTGCTCTCGCTGGAAAGCACCCTGGACGCCTACCTGGCCGTCGTCAAGCCCTCGATGGCCGAGCTGTACACGGCCTACCGGCTGCAGCGCGCCTGGGACGCCAAGGCAGGGCGGCAGGCGGCGCTGGAAGACTTCGGCAAGATGCTGGGGGCGCAGACCGAAGCGACGCGCAGCGCGCTGGCGGCCACGCGCACAAGCATCTTCAAGCTGATGGACGAGTTCAAGTCGGTCCTGCTCGACATCGAGAACACCAGCAAGCGCCTGGGCGAGGTCGAGACGGCGATCCGGCGCAGGAACGACGTCCGCTTCGCCACCGACGATGGCAAGCGCCTGCTGTCCGAGGTCTTCAAGATCCTGGGCGCCGTGGTCAAGGCCATTCCCCTGCCCGAGCCCTACCAGGCCGCGACCGCGGGCCTGGGCGTGCTGTTCGACACCGCAGGCAGCTTCGTCGGCGACGACGCCAAGGCCTTCGAGACGCTCAACAAGCAGATTGCCAGCTTCTCGGCCGAGAACAGCCCGTCCCTGGCCGCTGCCGCCAACAGCGATCTCGCCAGTGCCCTGGTGCGCAGCGGCAAGGAGATCGAAGGCCTGCAGGCCGCGGCCACCGAGGCGCAGGCGAGTTCGCGCGCACTCAGCGTGACGCACGGCGCGGCCCTGAGCGAAAGTGCGCAGCGGGCGGCCGAAGACCTGGCCCTGTACGAACTGAAGAAGAAGGTCCTGGTCGAGGGCCGTTCGTCCGAGGTCCGCAAGGCCGTTCTCTTGAAGGAGGCCGAACTCCTGCACAAGAGCTACGAAGCGGAAGTGAAGGCACGGCAGGAGCGCCTGGACGCCCGCACCAAGGACCTGATCGAGATCAACCGGAAAAAGAAGGAACTCGAGGCCGACATCCAGGCCAAGAAGACGACCGAGGGCGAGAAGAAGGCCGTGCTGGCGAAGAAGCAGGCCGACAGCGAGAAGTCGATCAAGGACGGCCTGAAGAAGGTGCAGACGATGGTCGGCAGTGTAGAGAGCATCAAGAACTCGGTCGACCGTCTGAGCGTGCCCCGGGCCCAGCTGGACAGCGAGTGGGACAAGGCGCTGGCACGGCTCCAGGTCGAGGACGCGGAGTTCCAGGCCATCACGCGCCAGCTGGCCCACGTGAATGCGGACAAGCTCAGGATGGCCAGCACCCTGGCCCGCCTGCAGGCCGACCTGACGCAGCAGAAGAACGAGATCGCGAGCAATCTCGTCACGATCCATGGCCTGAGCATGCAGATGAGCCAGGCCCACGACGTGCTCGTGCCCGAGGTGGCCGTCTATGTGCAGGCCCTGGGGCAGGAGGCCCACCGCGACCTGCAGAAGTTCCTGTACTACGTCGTGAAGGCCTACGAGTACCAGCGCGCCCAGCCCTGGGGCCAGCCCCAGCACGACGCGCAGAAGCTCTTCGACGACATGCGCGATGTCCTCGTGCCCAGCAACCTGAGCTACAGCTTCGTCAACGACAAGGACGGCAAGGCGCGCCAGGAGCAGCTCAGGCAGATGCTCGCCGGCCCGGCCGAGGCGCGCCAGGACCTGCTCACCGAGCAGGAATTCGACCTGCTGCGCGTGGTCTACGAGAAGCCGCTGCGCGACATGGGCAAGGCCCTGCTCGACCAGCTGATGTCGAGCGGCCTGTCCAAGGACTCGAAGACCGGCATCCAGCTGCGCCCCGCCCAATTGCAGGCGCTGAACGCCCTGATGCGCGCGGGCGAGCCGGTGCAGGTGCCCTTCGATCTCGTCAGCCTGCGCCAGGTCGATGGCTTCAAGGAGCGCCAGCGCATCACCAATATCCGCGTCACCAGACTGCGCTGCCGCCGTGCAGGCGCTGAACTGCCAAGCAAGCTGAGCTTCAGGTTCGACCAGGAGGGCAAGTCCCTGGTGCGTGCCGACGGGCGCATCTATGCCTTCGAGTCGGAAGGTGCCGGCAGCAGCGGCTCGGGCGTCTGCTTCGAGACCTTCGGCGGCGGCTGGCGCAGCGAGGGCGAGGACCTCGTGCTCACCGCGGCCGAGCTCGAGCAGCCGGCGCCGTCGACCGAGCGCCATCTGCTGGCCCAGCTGCTGGCCGGCGACAAGGACCCGAATGCACCGAAGCTGTCCCAGTTGTCCGAGTTCCAGCCCGGTGCCCTGACCGAGTTCATGCTGACCGTGGTCGCGGCGCCGGCCGGAGCGGCGGTCGAACTGCTCGAGGTCGAGCTCGTCGTCACGACCGAGGGCACGGACGCACCGCGGGACGAGTGGCTGGTCTGCGTCACGGCCGACGTGCCGGGCATGGTGCCCATCCGCATAAGCAAGCCCGACCGCGCCGGCCACCGGGGCGGGCTGGGCCGCTACATCGGCGTTTTCCGGCGTGCCGACGAAGCGGTCGAGGTCAGTGTAGAGCCGGAATTTGGTGCCTTAAAGCACCAGGGATGGCTCGTCGATGGCAAGCCGGTTACGGAGAAGTCGATCACGGTCAAGAAGAACACATTCCTCGTCGCCCGGTATGCATCTGGCGGGGACTCAACGCTCTGACGAAGGCTGGTCGCAGGTGCGGCGGCAAATAAATTTCGGTAGCAACGGTGACTGCCCCATCGGCTGATTCGCACACCGTGCCGGCAAGCAGGCCCCGCTTGGTGGCCACCGGCGTGAATCCAGCCTGCAATTTGACAATCTCTAGGAGAACTTCATGGCGAAATGGGACGATGGTGCAATAGCCGGCCTGCGCGAACTGCAGACCGCAACCAATTCCTCGGATGCTGATGTGCAGGCACTACGCCTGCAGATCGGAGACTGGGCAGAACAGAATCCTGATGCGAGGCAGGACTTTGCATTCGCGCCCCTGCGGATGCGCAATGCCAGGGTCAATGCAAGGACTTCGGGCGGCTGGATCACTCAGATCGACTTCGGCGAAGTCTAAGGCTACGCAGAACAAGTAGCGTCTGGCGCCGACATGAGGCAGGTGGGACTGCGATTTTGTGTGCTCGACCAGTTTGCCCGCCCCTCATGGGCGTTTCGCGGGTCTTTTGATCCGTTTGCGGCCCTTACGGGCGCACCAACCCCTGCAAGCGTCCCCGGCTGAGGTAAATATTGGCCAGCGCCAGGGCCGTGAACGCCCGCGTGGCGTTCCTCTGCAGTCCGCGATAGCGCACCTTGGTGAACCCCCATAGCCGCTTGACAAGCGCAAAGAAATGCTCGACCCGAGCACGCACCTTTGATTTGTTGCGGTTCTTGCTGCGCTGAACCTCGTCCACCTCACCACCTCGGCGCGTGCGCTGGTTGGTGAAGTCTTTGGCCTTGGGCGCCTTGCTCTCGATCAGCGCTTTCTGGCTGGCGTAGGCCGAGTCTCCATAGACCCGGTGCTCGTTGCCGTGCAAGAGGTCAGGCAAAGGGTGTTTGTCGTGCACGTTGGCCGCTGTGACCACCGCGCTGTGGGTCAGCCCTGTTTGGCTGTCCACGCCGATGTGCAGCTTCATCACGAAATACCACTGCTGACCCTTGCGCGTCTGGTGCATCTCGGGGTCTCTGGCCTTGTCTGCGTTCTTGGTTGAGCTGGGCGCACCAATGATGGTGGCGTCCACGATGATGCCGGTGTTGAGCTTGATGCCACGCGCTTGCAACTCTTGGCCCACGCGGGCAAACAGGGCTTTGCCCAAATGGTGGTCATTGAGCAGGCGGCGGAACCGGAGCAAGGTGGTGGCGTCGGGCACCGGCTCATCGCCAAGGTCAACGCCCACGAAGCGGCGCAGGCTGGCGCTGTCGTAAAGCGCTTCTTCGCAGCTCAGGCACGCTGCAGCCTGATGGGTGGGCGCCCGTTGCCTGCCTTGGGTAAGCGGCTAGGCAAGGCATCTTGAGTTGATGCAGCCATCGCCCCAGCATTGCGTCCATGGCGAACATGGTTCAAGCGGTGTCCACAGCGGCAATGGCGATGGCGGCTCGTTGGCTGAGCGCCGGTGCGTTCGCCGCGTTGATCACCAGCCGGTCTTCAGCCAGCGGCTCTCCACTGGTGGGGCAGCAACTCCTCGATGCGGCTGTTCAACTGCGTCGGCATTCGGGTGAGCACATCTTTCAGGTAAGCCCAGGGATCGTGCCCGTTGAGCTTGGCCGATTGCAGCAAGTGTTGACGCCGACCGAAAACTGACCATCGGTGAGGATTGCGCGGAAATCAACACCGGTCCTTCACCCAGGACTTGGTGCCATCCGTTTGCGAGTACCCGGTCTTGGTAGTGAAGCGGTCGCCCGTACAGTCGATCACTGAATAACCGCTGTTTACACGCTCTACTGTTCGTCACTGCCGTTCCCGAGTGACTCAGAACAGCCTT
>LNFM01010847.1_pt1 | contig 12643 bp, 3 predicted proteins | sample 596031 | NCBI WGS metagenome assembly LNFM01 (sample SAMN04254537, study PRJNA301005) | activated carbon metagenome | isolation source: dual media filters at the Ann Arbor, Michigan drinking water treatment plant | place: USA: Ann Arbor
CAAATTCATGACCTGTTACCGAAGCACTTAAATAGTAAATCCAATACTAATTGGAAAGCGCTAGTTGATGCTATTGGTGAACAGGATCAAAATACAGCCGACCTTGTCGCTGAAGTTCGCAAGCAGTTCTTTGTCAAGACTGCATCTCGCCCTTATTTAGATCGATTAGCTGCAAACAATAAGATCGCTCGTCCTCGCCTTGTTGGTATGGATGACCCATCTTTTAGACAATATATCCCTGTTCTTTCTTATCAACCTAAGCAAGTTAAATTGATTATTGATCAATTATTAGATATCTTTTTCTTTAAAGAAAGTACTACTGCTTTTATCACTAGTTCGAATTTTGCACCATTTAATTTAAACAATGGATGGGAATTAGAACTTTCTGTTGATGAGCAATATAACGATAGAGTTATTTTTAGAACTTCTGATTTCACTGATATTAATAATGCCAATGCAAATGAAATTGTTGCCGCTATTAATCGTCAAACTAAGTATTGCTATGCTACCGCATATTATGACAGTATTACTAAAAATACTTTCATTAGAATGTTCACAAATACTGTAGGATCTAAAGGATCTTTAAGAATACTTGGTGGAAGAGCAAATACAGCATTACGCTTTAATGGATTCATTGATACCGCTGGAAACGGCATTAATACTCAATGGACTGTATCTAAAGTCGGTGATGAAACTACATTTACAAATACTGGTGGCGCTGATCCAGGAATCAACTTCTTGCAAGAAGGTGATTTAGCAATTATAGATCTTCCTGGAAACCAGGGCTCATTTGTTATTACAAATGTTGATCTAGTTAATAACTCTTTTAAATTTAAAAATCTATTCGCAACAGTAGGCGTAGTAACTAATACATCATCTGATGATATTAAGTTTGTTCGTCCACAAAAATTTGTTGCATACTTAAATCCTCGTAGAGCTATGACTTGGGAAACTAGTCCAGGCGAAATTACTGTTGAGATGCCAACATCTCCACCTGTTGTTAAACGATCTCTTAAAGGTTCTGCTCACTTAAATGGTCAGTTTAGTCAAATGACTAACCGCGATAGTGATACTAGTTTAACAGTAGCCGATGCTTACCAGTTCCCTGAGTCTGGAACTTTCTGGTTTGAAAGAGTTGATGCTATTGCTCAACGAATTCTAACACCTACAGAAAATCAAGTTGTTACAAGAACAATGAATACTCGCCTTCAATATAAAGTAGATCGATATGAATACGCAAGCCGAGTATCTTTAATCACAACTGGAAATTTTACAGAAGGAGTTAATCAGTTAACTTTAACTTCTGTTGCAGGTCTAGCTCAAGGACATCAGGTAATTCACCCAGCATTTCCTCCATACACTAGAATTACTAGTATTACAGGACTAGTTGTAAATACATCTTTTCCTGCAACGGCTGATGGAGTTGGCGAATCTGTTAAATTTTTAGGCAATCAATTAACTGGTATTACTCCAGCTTTACCTATTGCTGCCGGTTTAAATGAATTCACATTAACTTCTTTAGTTCGCTCTAGTAACGCTGTAACTGGAACTACTCCAACTCCACATGGATACCTTGTTGGAGATACTGTTGCAATTGCAGGCTCTTCTGGAATTCAAGTAGCTGCAACCACTGGCAATATTACTAATGGTTCTAATGTAATCACTAACGTACCAAGTATGAGCGGTGTTGCTCCTGGCATTGTTATAGCAGGACCTGATATTCCGGTTGGAACTTTAGTTGTATCAAATACAATTAATACCATTACGATGAGCGATACTGCGACCGCAACCCAAATTGGGGCCGCAATCACATTAAGCGAAAACTTAAATCTTGGTGGAGTTTTAACAGCTGTTACACCAACAACATTTACTTACATCAAATTAGGAAGCAATGGTTCTGCTTCAACTCCAGGAACATCTAGGGTTGAGAGAATTGGCTTAGCTAATTCTGGATCAAAAGTAATCGTTGCTGATGCTATTCCAAGAGAAGTTAGCCGTATAACTGGCACTTATATATGGGATCAAGCTGCAACTTTTGTTCTTTCTTCAAAAACAGCAGAAATTAGCGATTCTATCCAAGCCGGTAAGATTGTGCGTCTTTTAAATACTTCGTCAAATGAAATGTCTGCTGATGGCGGATTTATAATTTTTGACTACGGAAGAAACACACAAGAAGGTCCAGTTCGTTACTTATATAAGCCTACAGACAACACAATTGCTCTGGATCCATCTTATACATTCAAATTTAGCCATTCTGCAGGTTCTCCTATCGTGGCTATTAATCGTAAGGGCCCTCACCAAATGAGTGGTAAGGCCAATGAGTATCCAGCTTATATAACTGATCCATCAGAAGCTCGCTTTATTCTTCAGGAATTGATTAGGTCGGTTAAGTCTGCCGGTATATTTGTCAACTTCTTGGTAAGATATCCTGAGCAACTTTATGCAACACTTGATGTCTATAATAGCGGCATTGACCCAGGCTAAGGCATTTCATAGTATAATTTAGATCGTAGGAGATACGTGTGGCAGTACTTGGTAGATTACTAGTCAGCTCAGCTGAACGTCTTGACCTTCCGGATTTGCTGTCTCTTGATAGCTATGCGGCAGGTGACTGGAAATATTTTTTAAAAGGCCTTGTTGGCGATTCAAAACCGTTTATCCTTAAAGGATTTGACGTAATTGATCCCGGAAATGCTATTGGAACTCAATCTTGCTCTATTAGAGTAGCTGACTCCGTAACATTTTATCCTGGCTCTAACTCTGGTTCGTTTTTTCATGGTCTTCAAGAAGGTCATCCTCAAGCTGCTCCACTAGTTCCTGAACTTCGTAAAAACGCAGTTAACTACGTATATCTTACTTTTTCTACTTTCAATACATCTGTTGACACAAGAGCTTTCTGGGATCCAGATAAAGACGGTGGCGCTGGTGGTGAGTTTACTCAAGATATTAATACTGAATCAGTATTACAAGTTCAAGTAAATGTTTCTACTGGTTCTTTCCCTGCTAACACAATCCCTATTGCAAAAATTACTGTTGGACCTGTTGTTATCACAGCTATCGAAGATGCTCGTGATTTAATGTTTCGATTAGGATCTGGTGGAATTAATCCAAATCCTTTTAACAGTTATGCTTGGCGAACACTTCCTGGTGGAAGTTTTGCGCGTCAAGAACCTCCAACCACAATGTTGGCTGGTGGAGTTAATCCATTCCAAGGTGCTGATAAGAACATCCTTACTCTTAAAGAGTGGATGGATGCTATCATGTCGAAACTACGCGAACTTGGTGGTACGACTTACTGGTATGACGATACTTCTTCTTTCTCTATTATTACGAATTTCTATGATTCTGTAGCTACTGCTTTTAAATCTAAAGGTAAGTGGGTACACGATACCGTAACTCCTGGGTTATTAACTTGGACTGAAGATATTCAGATCAAGATGACATCTGATCCTCGTACATATATCTTGCGTCAAGGAAGCGAACAGCTTGCTAATGAACAAGTTATGTATCTTGCAATGCAACGTAATTTGCCTTTCAATGTTACTGATGAGTCAGTATCTTGGATTAATGGTCAAGTTTATGTTAATACCATCGGCGGAGCTGTTGGTTTATTTGCTAACCTTTCTAAAGGTGATTACATCAAGAAAGCAAACGATACCATTGATAAATGGGTTCGTGTTGAAGAATTCTATGACGCTGTAAATCTTGGTGGATCTACAACTACAGCAGCTGGTGCTCGCTCAGTTAGACTTTCTAGTCCTTATCTTGGCGTAACTCTTGCTGAAAAAGGTCGCTATGATAAAGGTGCTTATCTTTCAACTGATGTAATTGTTTCTGATAGAAATCAAGCTGCTATTAGTAATGTTGGTGGAAATTTCCACTGGCTTGCAATGCGCAGCGACACAATTGAAAATATTGGTAATGTTGTTACTACAAATCTTTCTTTAGCAATAAGTGAACATGATGGACAAACTGCTAAAGTAACATCTGTTGGACATGGTTTAGTAGATGGTGATCGTTTAACAATTGCAGGAACAACTAACTTTGATGGAACATATCAAGTTGAAGTTGAAACTGCAAATATTTTTTATATTACAATTTCTGGTGGACCTTTTGCTGATGAATCTGGAACTGGTCATTATGCCGTAGTTACAACTACTGCTAGATCAACTCCTTATGGATTCCAAGAAGAGTCTGCTAATCATGGTTTTAATTCTAACGATACTATCTCTATCGATGGAACTACAAATTACGATGGATCTTACGAAATCAACGTATTATCTGCTACTAGCTTTAATATCGCAACTCCTGGTCCTGCCGCTACAGAAACTGTTGGTACTGCAACACTTGCAAAAGTTATTGTTCGCACTGAAGGCGCTGTTGCTCAGTTAATCCAAGGACAAGTTGTAGATATTGGTGGAGATGTTGCTGATAATATCCGTCTTTATGTTGGTATGGATTCGTTCTCTCAAACGGCTCCAATTTACAGTATTCCGTCAGGATACAACACGCTAGATGGAATGCAGAATTACAACAGCATAGTTAATGAAAACTTAACAGTACGCGTTGCTAAACTTACTGCAATGATGGCTGATAAAGCACAAGATAAAACAATTCTTGCTTTACCAAGCTCTGGCATCACTTCAATTAACAACACTACAAATGGTCTTGCTCAAGAGATTACATTTACTCCAAATGGAGCATCATTAACCTTTATTACTCCTGGTTCTAATGGTCAATATATACTTCCACTCCCTGGTTCTGCTCCTGGTATTTCATTACTTGAAAATCAAGTCGCATACGTAGAAATCGATCGTAATAATCCTACAAACGTTGGATCATTTACGGTTGCAGATATTGTTGATGTACCAATAAGTGAAAATATCTTTATTATTGCTTCTCGCCTTTTAGGTAACGATGTTTACCTTTGGGAAGGTTCTATTATCGCAACTGGCGGTACACCTGGACCTGGTTATATCAATACAATTGTTCGCCAAAATCAAACTTTAAAACTTGTTGCTGGCGGAACATGGTCATTAACTGCAACTCCAGCTATTGTTCCTTTAATTAATAATTCAGATACAACAGGATCTACTGCTGGTGATCATATTGTTACTCATCAACCGGCAAACACGTGGCTTGTTTACAATTTCACTGTTACAGGTACTAAAACAATTAGTGATGTTGCTTTCTATTTACAAAGAGCAAGTGGAACTGGCAATATTAATGCCGTAATTGCCACAGACACAGGAACAGGTCCTGGGTCTATTTTATTCACTTCAGCTCCAGTAGCGGTAGCAGGTATTTCAAATATAGCTCATACAGTTACTACTTTTAGTTTCAGTGGTGCAACATTAAGCGCAGGTAATTATTGTGTTTATATTCCACCAACTGCAAGCTTAATTTTAACTACACCGGGTTATTCAACTGGAACTAACATTCCAGGTCCTGGTTACACTACTAATAATGCTGGTGTAAGTTACACTTCACAAAGCACTGGTAGAGATTATTTTGTTGTTAATAGCGTAGGAGTTGCTGCACTTGAATTAACAAATTCTGCCGCCGCTTACATGCAAATTCCTGGTTTAGCGAATTCAGTTAATGAAATTAGCGCTCAAACGATTACTTTAAATACTGATGAAGTAGCTTATGTAGATATTAATAGAGTTGGCCCTGGTGGCATACTTACTGTCAATACAGCATTAAATGCTTCATTAGCAATGAATTCTGACAGATTTATTATTGCTCGCGAAGATGATGGCGATGTTATTGTCGGCAATCACTCAATGAGATTAATAGTTGGTGAAAGCAAGAAATTATATGCTGGAGCTTCTGATCAAAATCTTAGTGCTATCGGTTTAACAAATGAAGCAGATAAAGGCGACTTAAGAATACTTCAACAAATTGGTGGAGCATCTAAGCGTATCATTATCTCTCCAATAGATAGCATCGTGTCTGATGGCACAACTTGGGGTAATGAGATTTCTGGTCTCCGCATGAAGTTTGATGGTATTCAAATTGACATGCAGACTGGTCAATACTATGGCTATGGCGATGGTACTTTGGCTGGTTCTGGAGCATTAATCGGCAGTGCATTTACACCTGTAGCTTTCACAAGTCCTAATCTTTTCCGTTGGTACTCAATTAATTTAGTTGCAGATACTTTAGGTTCAGATGGAACAATGAATGTTAAACCTCTGATCCTTTCAGGAACAGCTGGGACAAGCTCTGCAAACGCTCAAAAAGCCCCTTTTAGTAGTAAGAAAATTGGTCAAGTACTTGTACAAGCTACAGGAACTGGATCTACGATTAATAATATTTCTCAATCTAATGTTGTTCAACTTTCTGCTGGCGCTGGATCTGGTGGCAGTGGTGGAGCTCCAAAATTAATTGGTGGTGGAACATTTAGTTGGGATACTGCTACTAATTCATTATCTTTTACATCTAATATATTTGTAGAGCAAGCAAGACTTAATTATGCTGATAACACTATTAATCAAGCAAGTGTAAGTCCAATTGTTTTACCTAGCACTAATCATGTTGCATTTATCGATAGATTAAATGCAAGTTCTGGTGGACCTAATCTTACAGTCATTGTTGATTTAATTACTAATGTTAAAGATGGACAGATTATTATTGCTCGTCGAGATGGCAATGATGTTATCGTTGGATCTACATCAACTAGATTAAGAGATGGCGAAAGTGCACAACTTTTTGCACCAAGATCTTTATTCTCTAATCAAGATCAAACTGCAAAACTTATTGAAGGTGGAACTTGGTTCCATAATAATTCATCAACAACTACTTCAGGAAACATTTATACGAGTACTGGATCTGGTTCTGCTGGATTCACTACATTCCCTTTTGTTGGCTTATGGGCAGGAGCAAATTGGATTACAACTTCTGCATTTGATGTAACAAGCGTTACATATCAAATGAATAATGCTGGTGTGGCTGCTTCTGGAAATGCTACAGTTCGCTTATATAGCGACTCTGCAGGAAGTCCAGGTACTTTATTAGCTACATCTAATCCTTTTAATGTTGGTTCAATGAGTGGATCGCCACAGCCAGTAACTTTCACATTTGGTACTCCAATTTCTTTAGCAAATGCAACTCGTTACCACTTCCTTGTTGATGCTGATGCTGTAACCAATGCTGGTTCTTTAGATCTTATTAGATGGGGATCAGTAAGTGATCCAAATCTTGGATCAGTGTTTACACTGAATTCTGGATCAACATGGAGCATTGGAACATTAGATTTAATGTTTACTATTGCTGGAAACACAATAGTTGCACTTGATAGACTTGAATGGTCATCAGATGCCTTTATTCAAATTCCAGGTCTTGCAAATACAAGAAATAGAATTGCTGCAGGCAACTTAACATTGACTAATGGTCAAGTAGCCTATGTAGATGTGAATAGAAAAGTTGGTGCTACAGCAACTCTTACACCTACAGTTGTTGCTACTGGTTCATATATTCAATCTAATGATAGATATGTAATAGCTCGTCGCGAAAATAACACACATGTTATTGGCGATTCAATGTTATTAACAGCAGGCGAGTCTAAGGCTCTTTATGCTGGTGTATCAAATCAATTATTAAATGTAATTCCAGCAGCAAGTAATTCAGATTCTTCTGGTCAATTGCGACTTCTTCAGAATGCATCTTCACCTAAGCGTGTAAATGTATCTTCTGTAAGTAAGACTGTTCCAGATGGTACAGAGTACGGAATACAGATTAAGAACTTGCTTCTTGATTTTGCTGGCGCTCAAATTGATTTCTCTACTGGATCTATTTTTGCAGCTGATGGTACAACTCCACTTGGTATTAACTTTACGCCTGCTACGATTGCAGCTAACCAATATCGTTGGTATTCAATCACTCTTGTGCCAAATGCGGTAACAGGTGTTAATAAAATAAGTGGTCAGTTAATTATTGTTCCAGGTGCCGCTGATGGCGCTTCTGCAGCTCTTGCTCCTCGTGCAGCTTTCGCAAGCACAGGAATTAGACTTGGTGAAGTTGTTGTTCAGCAAAGTGGCGCAAATATTGCAAACATCCTACAATCTAACATTGTTCAGCTTTCTGCTACTGGCGGAGGAGATGGAAGTGGTGATGCAAATGAACTTCTTGAGCGATTAAAAGATCGTTTAATAGAAGCTCCATTTGAGTGGGTAGATCCAAATATCTTCTTAGTAAATGAAGACAATAAGATCGACACTGCTACGGCGACATTTGATGTTGCTAATACTTTATATGATTTCAATAATATTGGCGACAATATTGTTTCTATCAATGCTTTAGATCCTGAGTTTATCACAGAAGAAAAAGATCTTGATTCTGTTGAGTTAATGGCTTTCTGGGATCCATCAGCAATTGATGCTAATGCTACTTATGAAGTAAGTCGTAATGGTGGGGTTGATTGGGAAACTATGGATATGTCTCGCGTAGGATCAACTACAGAGACTTTCCGTGGAATATTAAAATTTCCAGCAGATACTACTTATAGCGTATTAAGTGAATGGGCTGTTGCTAATGCTACTTCTTATAGAGAATTAAATGCTTCAACTCTTCAATCTATTGGTCAAATTTTTGCTGTAACCGCTAATGAAGCTTGGGTTGCTCAGCGCACAATTCTTTATATCAATAAAGTCGGTGCTCCTGTTGGAACAATATTAGTTCAATTAGTGCGAGATAATGCTGGGTCACCATCAACAAGTCTATTAGATGTAGTTGCTCAAAAGCAAGTATTTGCTTCTAGTTTAGCTGCTGGCGATAATGCAATTACATTAAACTGGGGAACAAATGTTATTCCAGCTGGCGATTACCATATAGTAATTGCAACAGATGCTGGATATAAAGCAGGTTTCTCTTCAGGAGTTAATTCTGTTCGTGCTCGCGTAGATGCAACTGCTCCGCTTGGACCTAATACAATTACTGAATTTAACGGTACAGTTTGGGCTCCAAATGTTGCTCAAAGCTTAATCTACAGAATTGAAGGTCGTGAATTAGACTTAAGAGTTCGAATTACTTCAAGTGCTGCAAATGTACTTCTTAAAGGTTATGGAATATACTACGGTCGTCAAGATCAGATAGTAACTGGAATTAAGAACCGCGAAGTTCAGAACTTTGATGGAACAATTGACAATCTTAATGAGTTTACAATTACTAACTTTTTACCAGATTCAGAATTGTTAAAAGTTTACCACGTACAGACTGGTCAAGTATATGTATATGGAACTAACGGCTTCTCACTTGATGGTCATAAAGTTGTTTTCCCAGTTGACACATTTGATGGTCTTGGAAGCGTAACTTTAGTATTTGATCAATTGGTAGGAGCTTCGTTTGATAACTCAGATAGTAATGCTGCATTATTAACTGCTAACTTCCTTGGAAGTACTGATCCAAGTATTGATAGATCTCAAAACGGTCGCGGTATTCTATTAAGAAGACCAGATGGAACGTTAAGAGAAATAACACTTGATAACTCTGATAATATAGTAATATTGTCGGTGCCATAAGGAGAAGTGTATGGGAAGTCCTGTAAATTTAATTAGCTCAAATCCTAGAAGTAATCTAATTATCAATGGCGGAATGCGATTTGATCAACGTAGAGAAGGCGCTGTATTTTCAACTATTGGCGGTTCTAATAGCACTTATGTGTGCGATCGTTGGAGACAAGATAGAGATATATCTGCAACTACTGTTACTTCAAGATCTAGTGCTGCACCTCCAGCTGGATTTACTCATTTTCAAAGATTAAGTGTAACTACAGGTGCCAGTGTAACAGCTTCTCAATTTTCTGAGTGGATACAGCAAATAGAATCTACAAATACTGTAGATTTAAAATTTGGCACTGCACAAGCAGAAAGCTTAGGTTTAAGTTTTTGGATTAGATCAAGTATTGCTGGACCTAGTTCTGGTGTTATCAGAAATGCAAGTAGATCTTATGTTTTTAGTTTTAATATTGATGTTGCCAATACATGGGAATATAAAACAATAACTATTCCTGGTGATACTAGTGGCACTTGGATAATTGGCGATCCTGGGGCTGCTGGTTTAGTATTAGGTTTTTGCCAAAGTGCCGGAACAACATATAGAACAACTGCTGGATCGTGGCAAACTGGAATATTTGTTGGAGCCACTGGCGGAAATAATATTACTGCCGTAACAGGTGCAACTTATGATCTTACTGGAGTTCAATTAAAAATTGGAGCTCCAAGAGAATTTGAACACAGAAATTTTGCTCAAGAACTTGCTCTTTGTCATCGATATTGCGAAGTTATGAGACCTTCACCTGGAGCAGGGATTGCCTCAGGATTATTTGCAAATACAGGTGTTGGATCGGCAATTATACATTATCAAGTTAAACGAGTAAATCCTGCAATTTCGGTAACTAATGCAACTTCATTTAGAATGAATAATGCTAGTAATAATTTTAGGGTTGTTTCTGTTAATTCAGCTTTTTCTTCGCTTAATTCGGCAGTGCTTTCTTTTAATGCAACATCACTGCCTGCAAACGCTCCATTCAATTTGGATGTTGATAATGCAAATGGCGTTGGAGTAATCACATTCGATGCAGAATTTTAAAGAGGAATAATGGGACAGAAACTTAGAGAAGATAAAATTGGAGCATTAAGTCATAACGCAGGAATTATTGCTATGACGGCATCTGGAGCAAATCCAGCTTGGTTAACTATTGGTGGCCAACAATATAAAGTAGCTTCTAACTTATTAAGAACTATCACTGCTGATGTAACTTTGGCTGCAAATACTTCTTATCAAGTTTTTGCGGTAATTATTGCTGGAACTGTGCAAATTAGAATTAGTTCAAACAATAATTCAGTTGGACCTAGTGGATTTAGTGCTTGGAGATTGTTAGGCAGCTTTTTAACAAATGCTTCTGCAGTCTTTGGTACTTTTAATTCACCTGATGTATCCTTTGGATTTGTATCACAAGGTAATGCAAACCCAGTTGGAATGATAGTTCCATCAATGTTAACAGAAGTTCAATTCCAAGCTCTTAATGGTACATCTTGGATATTAGCTGATGGACGAAGTGTTGCAAGTTCTGCTTATGCAACTATCACAGGTATAACTACAGCACCTGACTTAAGAGGTCAGTTTCTTCGTGGTAAGAATAATGGTAGAGGTGATGGTAATCAAAACCCTGATGGCGATGTTTCTTTAGGAGCAACTGCTGGAGATGCGATAAGAAATCTCAGTATGACTGGTGAATTTAATGGATTAAATCTAAATGCTACTGGTTCCGGTGTAATGTCAAAAGTAGCAGCAGCTGGTGCGAATAATAATACTTGGTCTGGAGCAACTGGTTCAAGAATTAATTTTAACTACAGCGCTTCATCACAGGTACCGGTTGCCAATGATAATAGACCAAAAAATGTAACAGTTAATTATTTTGTAAAGATTAACTACTAAGGATAGATATGAGTTTAATTGGAAAAGGTTCTTCATCATTAAGAAAGAAAGATGTTCAAGAGCAAAAAAATATAGCTCTTGGCTTCAAGAAGATTCGTTTTGCTCATAGAGCAACTGCCGGTGAAGTTGGTATCAATTTAACATCCTTAATTACCCCTTCTGAAATGACTGCAAATGGATTTGTAAATCCATCTGTGGCAGAACTATCTCGTGCACAACTTAGCCTTTATAGAAATAACTTAAAATTAATTAGTTCTTTACGTGGTCTATTAGTAGATCAATTATCTTATATTGTGTCTTCTGGCACATCTATTGTTTTTATTGACTTTGTGGCTGAAGAAGGCGAAATCTTTCAAGGCTGGATGGATGAAACACCAACTACTAGCTTATCAGTTGTAGACGGTTCTCCAATAGTTGCATCTGGAATATTATTAGCTGGTCAAACAGATTTTAATATCGGAATGCCAATCCCTTTAAATCAAAACCCTGCACAACAAATTGGCGCGGTTATGGTATTTGCCGATCGTGGCCTTCAATATCGTAAAGTTGGAAATGTTGTCAGCGGAGATGGAGACTACATTGAAGTTCCTGTTGCTGGTGGACTTGGATCTTTAATTAGATTTAATGCGTCTAGTTCTGATCGCTTTATCACTGTTATGAGTAATGGTGTTGTTGCAGAACGCCCAGATGGAAGCATGACAGCGATGATCGAGCGAGTTCAGGGGCAAATTGATTCAATGGTTCCAACCTTGGCTGCTGTTGCTGGTGTACCTGAGACAACATTTCAAACTGCTCCAAATAATATAGATTTAAAGCAATTTGGCGATGCAGTAGTTACTCAGCAAATACAGGTTGATAACCATGAAACTAGAATTACAATTTTAGAAAATACATCGACAGAATATATTTTTATAACTAATACTGCTTTAGCAAATGCAACAACATACACTATTCCTCATGGTTTAGGAAGATTGCCTAGGTTTGTAGTGCCTTGTTTGGTTGTAGATACTGCAACGGCTGGATATAGTGTTGGAGATGAAATTGCAAGATGGATGGATGGTGTCACTTCAGTCGTAGATACTCAAATTTCAGTATATTATGATACTGTGAATATTTATGTGAGATTAAGTAATACTGGAGTAGCCATTCATAATAAAAGTACTGGAGCTATTACTAATGCTGCCATAACTAATTTTAAAATGAA
>LNFM01010848.1_pt1 | contig 12643 bp, 15 predicted proteins | sample 596031 | NCBI WGS metagenome assembly LNFM01 (sample SAMN04254537, study PRJNA301005) | activated carbon metagenome | isolation source: dual media filters at the Ann Arbor, Michigan drinking water treatment plant | place: USA: Ann Arbor
AGCCGCCGTCGACCAGATGGTAGGAGCCGGTGATGAAGGTGGCTTTGTCGGAGAGGAGGAACTGGGTCAGGTCGGCGACCTCGTCCGGGCGGCCCAGACGACCGATGGGGTGGGCGGAGACGAGGGCCTCTTTCGCGCCGGGGGGGAGGTTCGCCAGGAGGGGTGTCTCGATGAACGCCGGACCGATGGCGTTCACCCGGATGCCCTTGGCGGAGTATTCCATCGCCGCCGCGCGGGTCAGGCCGAGAAGCGCATGCTTGGCCGCCGTATAGGCCGAAGCGTTGGCAAAACCGACGCTGCCGAGGATTGAGGCCATGTTCACGATGGCCCCGCCACCGGCCTGAAGCATTGCCGGGATGCCATAGCGCATCCCGTAGAACACCGCATTCAGGTTGACATTTATTACATGATTCCAGCCCTCTAGCGGATACTCGCCAACCGGCGCAGACGGGCCTGCGATGCCCGCGTTGTTGACCAGAAGCTGTAGCCCGCCGCCCCAGGCCACGGCTTGGGAGACAAGCCCTTCGACCACCGCGGCATCCGACACATCGCCGCCCGCCGCCTTTGCCGCACCGCCCGACGCCGCGATTTCGCTGGTGACACGGGTTGCCGCTTGCAGGTTCAAGTCCTGCACCAGCACCTTCGCGCCGCTTGCTGCGAGGCCCTTGGCGATGGCTTCACCGATGCCGGAACCGGCCCCCGTCACCAGCGCGGTCTTGCCGTGAAACGTGATTTCCATGTGCCATTCTCCATGCCATTTTGCGTATGGCAAGCGTATGGCATGTGTCTGGCACTGACGCCTTGACATGGCGCAATTCGCGGAGCGGATCGCAGGTCATGCCGCCCCGTCTGGCGTGTCGAGCGGTTGCGGCGTCAGCTTTTCCGCGCCGGACGCGGTGCGGTAAAGCTGCCAGCGGGCCGGCATTTCCATCCGCGCGCGCAAACGGGTCAGCGTCCAGCCGCGCTGCGGATCGCTGAGCAGGCCGCTGCTGGGCGCCGAGGCGGTGTGCCAGCGGCTTTCGGCGCCCTGAGCGCCGCCGTTTTCGGCCAGCAGCATTAGGCCAAGCGGGGCAGGGGTGCCATTGCCGCGCGTGGCGGCGGCGCCCGCCTCGGCCGCCAGATGCAGGCGGCGGACGGGGGTAAGCGCGGGCGGAGTTGTAAGGTCTAGGATCACAAGCGGGGCCGCGCCGGAGCGCAGCGCCTCTTCCCCCGCCCAGAGGGTTTCCTCTTCGCGCGCGGTACGCACGAAGATGAGGCGCGCGGGATCAGCCATGCTGGATAGCCCGGCCGCGTTCAGCCAGTCCGACGCCCAGCCGGGATGCACCCAGATCACCGATCCCTGACTTTTCGCCAGCACCAGTGCAGCCAGCGCAATGCGGGCGGGGCCGCAGAATTCATGCACGCGGCCACGTTGCAGCGAAAGCTCTGCGGCCAGTGGTTGCCACTGCCGCGGGCTGCGGTTGGAAAGATCGTGAATCGGCAGACTCATGCCGGAAGGGTAGTATGTTCATGAAAAGTTCTCAACCGGCATCGCTTTGCCTCGGCCGGCTTTGCCGCTAATGAAGGGCGGCACACGAGGAAAACACATGCAAAACCTACGCCTTGGAAAATCCGGCCTGATGGTTTCGGAGTTCTGCCTTGGGACGATGACCTGGGGCAGCCAGAACACCGAAGCCGAAGGCCATGCCCAGGCGGACGCAGCCGTGGGGCGCGGCATCACCTTCTGGGATACGGCCGAGATGTATCCGACCAACCCCGTGAAGGCCGAGACGGTCGGCCGGACCGAAGAGATCATCGGCAGCTGGCTTGCGGCACGCGGTGGCCGGGACCGATTGCAGATCGCCACCAAGATCACCGGCAAAGGACAGGTAGTGCGCCCCGGCCAGCCGATCAGCGGGGCCACGATGCGCGCGGCGGTCGAAGGGTCGCTCCGGCGGTTGCAGACCGACTACATCGACCTTTACCAACTGCACTGGCCGAACCGTGGCAGCTACCACTTCCGTCAGATGTGGGCGTTCGCGCCGACCGGAACGGACAAGGCGGCGGAAACCGCACATATGGTGGATGTGTTGACCACCGCGCAGGCGCTGATTGCCGAGGGCAAGATCCGCGCCATCGGGGTGTCGAATGAAAGCGTCTGGGGTGCGGCGCGCTGGCTGCATCTGGCCGACACGCTGGGTCTGCCGGCGATGGCCAGCGTGCAGAACGAATATTCCCTGCTGTGCAGGCAGTTCGACACCGACTGGGCCGAGTTCAGCCTGATCGAGGACATGCCGTTGCTGGCGTTTTCACCGCTGGCCTGCGGGCTTCTGTCGGGGAAATATGCGGGTGACGTGATCCCCGAAGGCACGCGCCGCAGCTTTACGCCCGAACTGGGCGGGCGGTTGACGGCGCAGGTGTTTCCGGCCGTTGCGGCCTATATGGGCGTGGCGGCGCGGCATGGGCTTGACCCCTGCCAGATGGCGATTGCCTTCTGCCGCAGCCGGCCTTTCACCACGATCCCGATCATTGGTGCGACCACGCTGGAACAGCTTGAGGTCAACATGGGTGCCGCCGACCTTGTGTTGACGCCGGACGTGCTGGCCGACATGGCGCAAACCCACCGGGCGTTTCCGGCGCCCTACTGACACCCCTTGCGGCGGGGGGTGCTTCAGGGCAACCCTGTCGGGAACCTCGGAGGGCCGATGCAACGCCTGAGCGTCATTCTGTTTCTGCTGACCGCAAGCCTTGGCCTTGCGGCCTGCCAGCAGGTGGGGTCGAGTGCGGCCGATGATGCGCCGGTGGCCAATGCGGTGCTGGGCGGCGACATCGAGGTCACGGCGCTGGATGACCCCGCGGCGTCGGAGCCGGATGCGCTGCCAGACGGAGCGCAAGCGGCCGAAGCATTGCCCGATGCCCTTGCAGACCCCGATGCCCTGGCGGCCGATGCGGAGGAAAGCCCGGCAGCCGATGGCGCTGTCGAGCCCCCATCGCCTGAGGCTGTCGTGGCGCCGGTTGAGCCAGAGGTCCAGAAGTCCGAAGCGCAGATCAGTTGCGAGAGAAAGCGTGGAGTTTGGACGCGGCTGGGCAATTCGAGGACGGCGACCTGCGTCCGGATAACCAAGGATTCGGGCAAGCGATGCACGCGTGAGTCGCAATGCGAGGGCCGCTGCCTCGCCCGGTCGGGGACTTGTGCGCCGGTCGACCCGATGCTGGGGTGCAACGAGATTTTGCAGGACAACGGCGTGCGGGTGACCTTGTGCATCGAGTGATGGCCGCGCTGGTGCTGGCCTCTGCGATTGCGGGATGCGCCGCTCCGGTATCGCAGACGGCGGCGTTTCGGGGGGCTTCGGCGCCGATCTATTCCGCGGCTGCACTGGACACGGATCGGCTGGAGGGCCGCTGGGTGCAGGCGGCCGGATTCAGCGCGCCGGGGCGTGCAGGCTGTGCGCCCGGCGCGGTCGAATTTCGCCGTGGCGCAAGCGGTTTGCAGGTGGATGGCGAGCTGTGCCTGAATGGCAGGGTGCAGCGGGTGTCGGGCGCGGTAGGTCAGCTTGGGTCGGGCCGGTTGGGCGTGGCGGGGATGGAAGATTGGTGGGTGCTGTGGGTCGACAGTGGCTACCGCACGCTTGCGGTTGGCACCCCTTCGGGGGCTTTTGGTTTTGTGCTGGACCGAGGCGCGGTGACGGCGGACCGGCTTGCGGCGGCACGCGAGTTGTTTGATTTCAACGGCTATCGCGCTGCGGCGCTGGGCCCGCTTTAGCGCACGAGGGACAAAAGCCGCGTCAGGTGGCCGGCCATGTCGCGCGCGCCTACCTCGGCTTCGCGGACCAGCCCGTCGAAATGCTGGGTGATCATCTCGACCCGCGCGCTGTCGCGGAATGCGAGATAATGGCGGCCAAGGTAGATCACGGCGAGAAGCGGGCCGAACACCGTCACCGGGGCCGAAAACACCCGGCGCGCGTCAAAGAGGCAAATCCGAAGTGAGGGGTAAAGCTGGTCGCAGAGCGTGATCAGACGCTGAAGCTGGTCGATGCGCACCTCGGCGGGCAGGCCGTCGTAGTAGCCCGACGCGGTGGCGAAGGCCTGCAATTCATGGACCGGCAGCGCGATCTCGTAATCCGAACGCGCGCCGCGCATCCAGACCAGCCGATCCTCGAAGGCGCCGAAGGCTTGTTCGGCGGTGCGGCCAAGTTGCGGTGAATATTCCCATTCCACCATTGCGCGGGTCTTCAGCATGTCGGGCAGGGTGGCCGGAACGTGGCGGATCTTGTAGCCCGCCGCCTCGCGGTGCCAGGCGAAGATCGTCTCGTCGATCAGGGCGCGCGGTGCTTCGGTCATTGTCATCGAGGTGGCGAGGAGGTCGGCGATCGGCTCGGGGCGGCTGGAGAGCCCCAAGAGCCAGTCGGCACTGATGCCAAGCGCGCTGGCGCAATCGGCCGCAAGCTGGGCGTTCGGCAGCCGAACCTCGTAGGACAACAGCGCCGAAATCGTCGACCTGTCGACCCCGGTCAGACGCGCGAGGCCGGACTGCGTCATGCCCCGCGCCGCCATCGCCTCGGCCAGACGGACGCGAAAGATCGTCGCGCGATCGCGCTTGTCGATTCGTTCCTGCATTTGTTGATTATACACAACGATTGCGAGTTTTTGTTGCCAATCTTCCGGATTCTCACGGCGAAGGGGCGGTGCTAATGCTCGCTTTGCAAACACCACAGTCCGAGGGAAATCTTGCAGTCCAAGCGTCCGTCCGTCGAATGGCCAACCCTGCTGCTTTTGGTTGCCACCTATCTGGTCTGGATGCTGGCAACCACGGTGCTGTGGAGTTTCATGCCCCTTCTTGGCCTTGCCGCAGCGACGCTTGCAATCGCGCAGTTTTCGTCCTTGCAACACGAGGTCTTGCACGGCCATCCGTTCCGGTCGCAGCGCCTGTCAGAGGCGACGGTGTTCCCGGGGCTGACGGTTTTCGTGCCCTACCTGCGGTTCAAGGACCTGCACATCCAGCACCACTTCGACCCCAACCTGACCGACCCGTATGACGACCCGGAATCGAACTTTCAGGACCCGGCGCTTTGGGCGCAGAGGTCGGCGCTGTCAAAGCTGATCTTTCGCATCAACAACACGCTTGCCGGGCGGATGCTGCTTGGGCCGGCGCTGTCGACCTGGGCCCTTGTGCGTGACGATGCGCGGGCGATCCTTGCGGGCAACCGGCGCGTGGCCTTTGGCTGGCTGCTGCATGTGCCGGGCGTGGCACTGGTTGCGGTCTGGCTGTGGCTGGTCGGGTCGATGCCGGTCTGGGCCTATCTGCTGGCGGCCTACATGGGTTGGAGCCTGCTGAAGATACGCACCTTCCTTGAACACCGCGCACATGATGCGGCGCGGGCGCGTTCGGTGGTGATCGAAAGCCGGGGGCCGCTGTCGCTGCTGTTTCTGAACAACAATTTCCACGCGGTGCATCATTCGCAGCCCGCCGTGGCGTGGTACCGGCTGCCCGCGCTTTATCATGCCAACCGCGACCACTACATGCGGCGCAACGAAGGTTATGTGTTCCGCGATTACCGCGAGGTGTTCCGCCAGTTCCTGTTCCGCGCCAAGGACCCGGTGCCGCATCCGGTCTGGCCGGTGCGAAAGACCGAGGCTGGCACCGTCTCAGCCGATCCGGCGGAAGGTCGGGACATCGGTGGAGTTGTCGAAGAAGGGCACCCCGGGCTGCTCGTGCCCGCGGAGTAGAGCGTCCACTTCGGCAAGGACCACTTCGGTGATGAAGGGCAGGTCTAGCCGCCGGGCCGGGCCAAGGCCGATCCAGTGCAGGTGCGAAAGTTCGCCCGACGCGCGGGTGAAATCATCGGGGTCGGCGTCCAGACCGGACGCATCCATCAGGAAGAACCGCGCATCGAACCGCCGCGTTCGCCCCGGCGGCGTGATCGCGCGGAACACGAAGCGCATCATCGCCTCTTGGCTTGCGATTGCCGAAGCGGCAGTGGCGGGGAGCATAACCGGGGCAAAGCGCAGGCCGGTTTCTTCGTCGAGTTCGCGCAGGGCCGAACGGGCCAGAACGCCCGGCTTTGGTGCATCAGCATCACAAAGCATCGCCAGACGCTCGGTGCAGGTCGGGCCGAGGCCGCTGGTCACTGGCGCTGCGTGATCCTCCGGGTCCACCCCGCCACCGGGAAATACGTATTTCGTCGGCATGAACACCGCCCCGGCGCCGCGTTGGCCCATCAGCACCGCAGGCCCCGCATCGGTAGTGCGAGTCAGGATCACCGTTGCGGCCGAGCGGATCTGGTCGCTCAATGGGGTGCCCTGAAGCCGTGCATCCGCTTGGCCCACTGCAAGCCGACCAGCGCCCCTTTCAGGCGTGGCAACAAGAACAGCGAAAGCGCGACTGTGCCGATCGAGAACACAGAGGCGAGGATCATCGGGTCGGGACGCCAGCGCACGAAGGAGTAAAGCAGGATCGGGGCCAAGAGATGCCCGACGATCAGAATTGTCAGGTAAGCCGGGCCATCGTCGGCCCGGTGATGGTGCAGTTCTTCGCCGCAGACCGGGCAATTGTCGCGCACTTTCAGATAGCCGCGCATCATCGGGCCTGCGCCGCAGTTCGGGCATTTGCGCCGCCAGCCGCGCAAGAGCGCTGGCTTCACTTCGCGCTCGTCTGCGTCTTCATCTGCAACGTCGCTGACAAAAGCCGGACTTGCTGCCGTCATGATTTCATCCTTCGCCATGAAAACGCGGGCACGACATGCGCGGGCGGATTCCTACATCACGCACCGCCGCCCGTCGACTCGCTTTGGCACAAGATAGCGCTTGGCGGCGGCGATCTACAGGGTGCGGACCCCCTGTGTGTCCCGATGTCGCAAGTTCGCGACGGAAAACCGCCGGTCACGCGTTTCAACTGTCACAAGGGCCAACAATTTGGCCCCGAACACAGGAGACGGACATGACTGGACACTTCAAGACCGGCGCGGCAATCGTGGCGCTGCTTTCCCTTGGCCTTGCCGGTGCAGCACTGGCTGACCGCGGCCCTCGTGGCGGCGAAGGGCGGGGCGACATGCTGCTGCAGATGTTCGATACGATCGACGCCGATACCGATGGCAAGATCACCGAGGCCGAGATTGCCGCGCACCGCGCCGCCGAATTTGCTGCCGCCGATGCAAACTCCGACGGGCTTTTGAGCGCCGAGGAGCTGGCGCAGCAGCGGATCGCCCGGATGACGGCACAGGCGGCGGACCAGTCGGCCCGGATGATCGAGCGTATGGACGCCAATGGCGATGGCAGCCTTTCGGCCGAAGAAATGGACCAGACCCCGCGCGAGCGCCGCTTTGCCCGGATGGATACCGACAACGATGGCGCGATCTCGAAGGCCGAGGCCGAGGCGGCGATGGAGCGCTTTGCCGGTGGCCGCAAGCACGGGCGCGGAATGGGTGGCGGAATGGGCCAGGGCATGATGGAAAACTGAGCCGAAGCCTTTTGCACCGCGCCCGGTGACGGGATAGACCTGATGCAGGATGAGCATGGCCTTTGACGCGCATGAAGATACCTCGGATGAGGCGTTGATGGTCCTTTATGCCAACGGGGATCGGTCGGCGGCGCATGTGCTGACCCGGCGGATCACGCCGCGCGTCATGGCCTATGCCTACCGGTTCTTGTCCGGCGACCGGGCCGAAGCCGAGGATGTGGCGCAGGAAACCATGTTGCGGCTGTGGCGGATCGCGCCGCAGTGGCGGCAAGGCGAAGCAAAGGTGGCGACCTGGGCCTACCGGGTCGCCACCAACCTGTGCACCGACCGGCTGCGCACCCGCAAGCGCCGCCGGCCAACCGCGCTGGACGACGCGCCCGAGGTGGCCGACGAGGCGCCCACGGCCGATGCGCGGCTGGTCGAGGATGACCGCAGCCGGGCGTTGGAGGCGGCCCTTGCCGCCTTGCCCGACCGGCAGCGTCAGGCGGTGGTGCTGCGTCACATCGAGGGGCTGTCGAACCCCGAAATCGCGTCGATCATGGAACTTGGCGTCGAGGCCGTCGAAAGCCTGACCGCACGCGGCAAACGCCAGCTGACCGCCCTGCTTTCGGGACAGCGCGAGGCGATCGGATATGAGGAAGGCTGACCAGATGCAGGATGACGAGATGGACGATCTGTTTGCCGAACTCCGCGCCCGACCACCGGGCCCTTCGGCTGGATTGATGGAGCGCGTCCTGTCGGATGCGCTGCGCGAGCAGCCGCAGCCCGCACCGCGCCCGTCCGTTGCACCGACGGCACCGCGCCCTTGGGCACAACTGTGGTCGGCGATTGCCGGGCTGCCAGCCTTGGCCGGGGTTTCGGCGGCGGTCGTCGGGCTGGTGATCGGCTATGCCGACCCCTCCACGGTCGATGTGCTGACGGGAGAGCTATCCAGCTATTCGCTTGGCGACACCGAGCTTTTCCCCGCCGCAGATTTTCTTGTGGAAGGCTGAACCATGACCGAACCGACACCCCGCCCTGTCACGGCCCGCTGGGTAAAGGTGCTGCTGGCCCTGTCGCTGGCCTTGAACCTGGCCATTCTGGGGGTGGTTGGCGGAGCATTCCTGCGCGACGGCCCGCGCCAGCGCGACATGCCGGGCGACCTGTCCTTCGGCGCCTTCAACGAGGCGCTGTCGCGTGAGGATCGGCGCGAACTGCGCCGCGCCTTCATGGACAGGGCCGACGAATTCCGCAGCGGCCGCGTCGCTGCGAAGGCCGAGTTCGCCGCGCTCTTGACCGCGCTGCGGGCTGAACCTTTCGACCCGGCCGCGCTGCAAGCCGCGCTGCAAGACATCGAAAGCCGCAATGCCGGCCGTCTGGCCATCGGCCGCGAATTGGTCGAAGGCCGGATCGTCGCGCTGACCGCAGAGGAACGTCTGGCTTTTGCCGACCGGCTGGAGGCGGCCCTTTCCAGAGGGCGGCAGCGGTCAGGCGACTGACAGACGGAACGTCACCCGGTTGCGACCGGAGGTCTTGGCATCCAAGAGCGCGAGGTCAGCCTCTTCGATCACGGTTTCGACGTTGCCGGCGCGGTCTGGTCCCGGACGCGACACCGAAACGCCGATCGATACGGTGGCGCATACCGATACCCCCGACCCGAGGCGGACCGGCCGTTCCTCGATCGCGCGGCACAGCCGTTCGGCCACACGCCGCGCTTCGTGCATGGCCGTTCGTGGCAGGGCAATCAGAAACTCTTCACCGCCGATCCGCGCCAGCACATCGGTCATGCGCAGGTTTGAGGTCAGGCGCTGCGCCACGTCGACCAGCACCTGATCGCCCGCGGCGTGGCCGAACCGGTCGTTCAGCAGCTTGAAATTGTCCAGATCGACGACCATGACCGCGAAATCCTCACCTTCCCGGTCCGCCTGCAGGGCAATTGCCTCAAGCTTCGGCAAGGCATAGCGGCGGTTGTGGAGGCCGGTCAGCGGATCGATCATCGCAAGGCGGAGGTTGTTCTGCACCGAGGCGCGCTGGCGGTCGGCGTGGCGCTTGCGGCGCAAAAGGCTGCGCACCCGCAGCGCAAGCTCGCGCCCGCTGATGGCGGGATCAATGGCATCGTCGGCGCCAAGGTCAAACGCCATCGTGGCACCCTGCTGGTCTTCCGGCGGGTTCACCACCACAACCGAGGAATGGCGTGTCGGCGCGTTGCTTTTCAGTTCCGACAAAAGGCGGAGGCTGCCGTTGCTGCCGCCGAAATCGTCGTTGATGATGAAGACATCCGCCGTCGGCGTTGGCCCGCCATCCTGGCTGATATCGGCAAGCGCCTGGGTGCGCGAAAGGATCACGACCGTGTCGCGGGTCTGCTGTTGCAGTTCGAACTGCCAGCCCAGCAGCGTTTCGCTGCGCGACGCGACCAGCGCGATCATCGCCCTCGGCTCGAAGCTTTGGGCGGCTTCGTCAAGGCCGGCCGGCTGCAACTGTTCGTTCACTGAAATTCCTGCATCCCCGCGCGAGCGCAGAAGGTTGCGCAGGCGCGCCAGCAGGATCGGTTCATGCACGGGCTTGGTCAGCACATCGTCGGCCCCGGCGGCAAAAGCCTCAAGCCGGGCGGCTTCATCCCGCGCCGCGGTCAACACGATGACCGGAAGGTTGCGCGTGGCGGGCGCGGTACGGAGCCGCTTCAAGACTTCGTTGCCCATCATGTCCGGCAGCGACAGATCCAGCAGGATCAGATCGGGCTTGCCGGCACGCGCCATGTCCAGACAGTCTTGCCCGGTGGCGGCCAGCATCGGTTCATAGAACGCCGCCGCAAGCCATGCGCGGTAGACGATGCGATTGGTCGCAACATCATCAACTATGAGGATTCGGCCGTTCATACGTTGGGTGCCATCGGTGGCTGCGTTCGCTTGTCCTACAATGTGTTGCGAAGTTAGTTAACAAATCCTTTCCGATTTGACGAAAATCCCCCGGCAGGGCATGAGTTATCGGGCAGGGCAGGGGATAATCGGATCATGCAGCAGGACGCGGCCCAAACCGTCGCATTGCAGGCGCTGGGCTGGATTCTGGCGGATGACGAGGTCGCGCAGGCGTTTCTGTCAGCAACCGGCGTCACGGCGGGAGAGCTTGCCGCGCGCGCTCAGGAGGCGGAGTTTCACGGCGCAATCCTTGATTTCCTGCTGATGGACGATCAATGGATCGTCGGATTTTGCGATGCGGTCGGCTTGGCCTATACGGTGCCGATGGCGGCCCGGTCAGCCCTGCCGGGCGGCCAACAGGAGCATTGGACATGACCACATCATCTGCCGCACTGACGGCCCGCCGCGTCGACGGTTTTGTCTTTGACAAGGACGGCACGCTCTTTGACTTCCGCGTCAGCTGGGGTCGCTGGGCGGTGGAATTCATCGGCCAGATGGCGCGCGATGAGGAGCATGCGGTGCGGCTGGGCCAAGCCATCGGTTTTGACCTTGCAACCCGGCAGTTCGCGCCGGACAGCCCGGTGATTGCCGCGACCGCCTCCGACATCGCTGCGGCGCTGTTGCCCGAGCTTCCCGAATTTGACCATGCCGGGCTGACCGACTGCATCGATCAGGCCGCAGCCAGCGCGACCATGGCCGAAGCGGTGCCGCTGCACCCGCTTTTGCACCAGTTGCGCGCGGCCGGGCTGAAACTGGGGGTGGCAACCAACGATTCCGAGGTTCCGGCGCGCGCGCATCTGGCGGCCCATTCGGTGACCGACTACTTCGATTTCATCGCCGGGTATGATTCAGGCTTTGGCCCGAAGCCCGGCCCCGGCATGTGTCTGGCCTTCGCCCAAGCCGTCGGACTGGAGCCTGCGCGCGTCGCGATGATCGGTGACAGCCGTCACGACCTTGAGGCCGGTCGCGCCGCGGGAATGGTCTGCATCGGGGTTCTCACCGGACTTGCGACCCGGTCGGATCTGGCGCCCCATGCCGACGTCGTTCTGTCCGACATTGGCGAGCTACCCGGCTGGATGGCGGCCAGCTGAACCCCACATTCAGGGGCCGCGGTCTGAAAACGACGCATCTTCGTCGCGAACGCGGTTCCCATCTCTGCTCCGCATCCGTCATGGTCCTGCATGAGATGCGAGAGGAGCAATCATGACCGAAGAACCGAGCCGGAAGAAGCGTGCCGGTGGGCGGGCGGGGATGAAGATCCGCGCCGGGACGGCTGTGATCGACCAGATGCCGTGGCGGATTCCGGTCAACCCGGATCGCCCGATCGAGCCCTTGGATGCCGAGGGCGTGCAGCGCGTTCACAAGACGGCGATGCGGATTCTGAAGGATATCGGGATCGAGTTTCTGAACCCAGAGGCGGTGGCGATCCTGAAGAAGGCCGGTTGCACGGTCAACGGCACCAACGTCCGCATGGACGAGGATTTCGTGATGGAGATGGTCGGCCACGCGCCGGAGACCTTCACCATCACCCCGCGCAATCCGGCCCGCGAGATCATCATGGGCGGCAACCACATGGTGTTCGTCAACGTCTCGTCGCCGCCGAACTCGTGGGACATGGAGCGGGGCAAGCGGTCGGGTGACTTCGAGACCTTCAAGGAGTTCATGAAGCTCACCCAATACTTCAACTGCATCCACGTCGCGGGCGGCTATCCGGTGGAGCCGATCGACATCCACGCGAGCGTGCGGCACCTGGACTGCCTGTATGAAAAGCTGACGATCACCGACAAGGTGGTGCACGCCTACTCGCTGGGCACCGAGCGGGTCGAGGATGTGATGGAGATGGTCCGCATCGCTGGCGGGCTGACCGAGGAGGAATTCCAAGCCAAGCCGCGGATGTATACCAACATCAACTCGGTTTCCCCCCTGAAGCACGACTTCCCGATGCTGGACGGCGCGATGCGGATGGCGCGGCGGGGGCAGCCGGTGGTGATCACGCCGTTCACGCTTGCGGGGGCGATGGCGCCGGTGACAATGTCGGGGGCGGTCGCGCTGTCGTTGGCGGAGGCTTTGGCGGCGCTGGCGCTGCTGCAATACATCAACCCCGGCTGCCCGGTGGCGATCGGCACCTTCACCTCGAACGTCGACATGAAGTCGGGCGCGCCTGCTTTCGGGACGCCGGAATACATGCGGGCGACGCAGATGACGGGGCAGTTGGTGCGGTTTTATGGCGTGCCGATGCGGGCGTCGGGGGTTTGTGCGGCCAACGTGCCGGACGGGCAGGCGATGTGGGAGACGTCGAACTCGCTCTGGTCCG
>LNFM01016380.1_pt1 | contig 12643 bp, 14 predicted proteins | sample 596031 | NCBI WGS metagenome assembly LNFM01 (sample SAMN04254537, study PRJNA301005) | activated carbon metagenome | isolation source: dual media filters at the Ann Arbor, Michigan drinking water treatment plant | place: USA: Ann Arbor
CTGCGATCTGCGCAGGAACCGCAGCCATATACTGAGTGGGCAGCCACCGGCGCTCATCCGAAGACATGGGCAGTGCCAGACGCTCGTTGGAAGTCCCCCAAACCCAGATAGGTGAAGGGGCTAGAACGCGTTCCTTCCCTAACGGCCGGATGGACGCCAAATCCTCGGTAATGAACTCCTTTATTCGGTTGCTAGCTTCAAAGCCCTTGGGCTGCCGAAGCTCGTTGATGCAGAGAATCTGACAGTTCGCCAGACAGGCCGTGAACTTCTCGGCCAGAGCATCGCCAGTAACCCGGCGGCTGTTCAACGTGCCGATCAACCCGGGCAATAGGTGGTCGAAAACGAAACCCTTGCCAGACCCTTTCTCGCCCGTGAGCAACGGTGCCCAGATGATCTTCTCGCTGGGATGCTGGAGATGGAACGCCAAGGCATCGAGGATCAGGTCGCGCTCCTCAGGAACGGGGAACATGTGCCAGAGGAAGCCCTTTACGCCGGACCAATCACCTTCGACCGGGGCAACACCACCGCGGGTCCACGTGTTGAGTGTCCCGTTTCCGGGGAACCGGGGTTGTCCGACGAGATATTGGACACGCTCAACCTTGGGGGCGTGAGGCCAGTTCCGCATCTCAACGTGCAACGGCCGTCCAATCCCCGCCTCCCCCCGGATGTGGTCGTCCCAGAGCTTGGCAGAGAGTTCGTAGCCGTCCCAGATGCGCAAGTAAGAGCCTGTAGCGGCGTGATAGAGCCACTCGGCAGCAACTTTGATGAAGGCCGGACACTTGGACCCGAGAGACAGCGGACTATGGGTCCCGCCCGCTTCAAATGGGTCATCTGGATCGTCTCCGAAGACCTCGGTGATGCGAGCATATGTTGCGCCGGTGTTGGCCCTCTTGGCCTCGGAGAACTGGTCTCGGATCGCCATCTCGTCATAGCCGGGGTAGCCCGTGCTCCAGTCGAGGAACCCGTCGAGATCGTCACACGCAGCAAAGATCGCAGCGGCACAAAGCCACTGATCGTAGGTCTGGGTTTCGGGGTTCTCTCCAGCCCAACGCAAGCGCCGGCAACCGGCGAGGATTGAGGCCGAGCGCCGCGCCTTTTGCGGATCGTGGGGCAGGACCAGTTTGGCGGCGGTGGTTTTGCCGCGTGACGATGGTGGGGCCAAGGCCAACAACTGGCTAGCGGTCACTGTGTTCGAGGGGTTGGCCTCGACAACTTCGACCAACGGGAAGCTCGGACCATAAGCGGACTTGTAGTTGCGGCTACCGGGCAGTCGGATCAGCCTCACCACGTCGGCGGTGTTGTCCAAGTTGAACGGCGTAATCTTCCGACGGACGGCGTCCTGGAGTGCCTTGCACAGTCTCCCATCTGGGGCTTGAGGTTCCGCCAGACGCCAGACGTATAGGAATCCGCCGCCCGTGTTGACCGCAAAGGTTGGGCGCGCGATCCCGAGGTGAGCGAGCGCCTCATCCACGCAAGACGTGTCAGGCGGGTTGTTCGCGTTCTTGTGGCCAGCCCCCCGTAGATCAACATCTAATGAGACGAGGAACTGCCGCACGGACTCGCTAGCCTTCGCGCCGCCCGTCGTACTGCGAAGCCAAACGGATTGGCCTTGCATGGTGAGACTCTCGACGAGCTTTTGGGCGGCATCCAGATCGCCAGCAGGAATGGGCGTGTGAGCCATCCCGCCGCCCTGGCTCATATGGCCGAAAGTCCAAGGCTCGTCGGGGGCCGCTCCGGCGTAGAGGGTGCTGAGAAAATCAATCAAGGACACTGGGCTACGCCTCGTCCCAAGGTGACACACGACCTTGAAAGGCAATCGCTCGATCGTTCAGTTCTCTCGTGACCTCAGTCAGAAGCGACAGCCACTCAATGTTCGGCCGGTGCCCCATCATGTCGTATGCGTGGTGGACCAAGGCACCCTGATCAGGTGTGGGAGCGTTGGGCGCTTTGGGGAGGGCGCGCAGGATGAAAGTACGAAGCTCAGGCCAATCGCTATAACGGGGGTTGGTCGCTCTCAGCCGTTCCATGCGAAACTGACTCTGCTGGTTAATCTTCATCGGACTGCTCCGTGGCAGAATCAATAAAGAGGTCCAGGTCCCCAATTGAGTATCGGATGCATCCTTCGATACGCTTGAAACGCGGTCCACGCTTCTCTTTGCGCCATTTCATAAGTGTTCGAGGATTTACGCCAAGACGCCCGGCCGCGTCGTTTACGTTGATAAGCACGTTAAGACTCTTCGTTGTTGTGGGTGAAGAGCGAAACTACATCGCGGTAAGGAGCCGCTCTACAGGGTATAGTGAGTGGCCGGATGTACCCGGCATATACCTCTGGTGCGTCGACTACTTGCCGGTTGTCAGGTAAGAGCCCCACTCGTTCATCAGGAGGCGGCGCTTCTCTAAGGCATCGCCACGGCGGTAAGCCCGTTCGGTTTCGTTTCCGACAGCGTGGGACAAGGCGGCCTCGACCACCTCCCTCGGATGGGCGGTGTTGTCACCAGCCCAATCCCGGAAGGTGGACCGGAACCCGTGGGGTTTCGCTTGCTCAAAGACGCCTAGCTTGGTCAGGAGCCGGTAGAGCGCCGGTGGTGTCATAGGCTTGGCCATCCCCGTCCGGTCAAAGATCAGATCGTTCCCCAGCCCCCTCACCTTTTTCAGCACTGCGAGCGCCTCGGGTGACAGCGGCACAACGTGAGGCTTACGGGTCTTCATACGTGCTGCAGGGACGGTCCAAACATTGCCGTCGATCTCACCCCACCGCGCCCCGGCGGCCTCCCCAAACCGTGCGGCAGTGAGGACCAAGAACTCCATAAGACGCGCACTCACGGTGGTCTGCCGATTGAGCTCCACCCAGAATGCCGGAGCTTCGGCGTACGGTAGAGCGGGGTGGTGACCTCGGGCCAGCTTAGAAGGCTTCGAGAGTAGGTGCCGCAGATTGCCAGCCCATCGGGCAGGATTCTCCCCTGACCTGAGGCCCATTACAGTGGCCGCATCTAGGACAGTCTCGACATGATAGCGGCACTTGGAGGCACTTTCAGGGATCCTCTCCCAGATCGGCTTAAGAACGCTGGCGACATGAGCGGTGGTGATCTCGGCAGGGGTCAGGTCCGCGAGACGCGCCGCATAGGTGTAAAGGCTGCGCTCCCAGATGACCTGCGTCTTGGGGCTCCAGTTCGCTGCCATCTTGCTGATGGTCGCTTCCGCCACAGCTCGGAACGTCGTGTGGGTGGGGGCGAAAAGAGCCGCCTCACGCCTCACCGTGAGAGGGTCCATCCCCTTGGCCAACATCGCCCTGGGCTCTGTGGCAGCCTTGCGTGCTTCAACGAGAGTGACTTGGGGATAGCCTCCAAGGCCCATCTCCCGACGCCGCTTCCCCCGTCGCCATATGAAGGCCCACGACCGCGCGCCCGTGGGCTTCACTGAAAGAAAGAGATTACCGCCGTCAGCGTATATTCCGGGACCGGCATTCCTTACCCCTGTATCGGTGAGACGATACATCTTCATAGCGAACCCTAACTCAGACCCTAACAGCTTACTATCGCTGCAATAGGCCCGCCGTTACGGGATTATCAATGCGGTTTTGTTCCGATGCCTAGGGCAAGTTGCATAATGGTGCACCTCAAAGCACCCACTATGACTGCAACGTACCTCACGAATACACCTACCCGCGGAGCCACTCTTTCCCCCACCACAGCGTCAGAACGAAAAAAAAGCCCGACGCAGGCGCCGGGCTGAAGAAGTTCGGTGATGGTGGGTGTCCTCGAAAACGGAAGACGATCCTCCGTTGCCCTGAATTGGTTAATCGATCGTAAACCGGTCATTCGCCGTCCGGCAGCCAGGTCGTCTGCCGACCGCCCGCCGGGCCGCTCCAGACCACGCGCCAGCCGGTGCCCGCGCGTTCGACCCGCGTCCCCGCCGCCGCCTCCCCTGCCCCTTCTCCGGGCCATGTAAAGGCCCGGTCGCCCACGCGGATCTCGTCGGATCCCGCGGAAGGGGTCAGCACAAGGCTCCAGCGACCTGAGGCGTCCGGCTCGACTGGGCCGCCCTCGCCCCCGCCCGAGACATCGACAGGGGCTGCGCCCGGTGCGCCGAGGCCTGAAACAAGTCGCATCCGGCCGTCGCTGTCGACCGCCCCCAGCGCCGGCGCCCGGTCCAGCCGCCGGGTCGCCCCGCCCGCCCGCAGGATCGCTACAGGTCCCCTCCCGCCGGCGATGATCAGCAGCCGTTCCGGCGCCGGCGCAGCGTCCTGACCCACCTGGGTTTCGGGGCGAAGCAACAGGTCGCCGACCGGAGCGGCCATGCGAATCTCGAACCGGCCCTGATCATCGGCCGCCGCGGCGTAGGCGGGACCGGACTCACTACGCAGCACCACACGGGCGCCAGGCTCGGCCTGCCCCGTAAAGACCAGACCGCCGGGACTCCGCCGCACCGATCGAATCATCGGCGGGCGGGTCCACCCCTCCACCGCCGCGGGGGCCCGGACCTTCTCCGGGGCCGGCGGCGCGGGCGGCGAGCAGCCGGTGCCGGCGGCGCACAACACGACCGCTATCGCCGCCTTGCTGAACATGGCCCGTTTCATCGCATGCATCCGACCGCTAGGAGTATCGCTCCAGATAGCGCGCCGAGGCGGCCGCTGTCTCCCATCCGTTCCCGAGGCCCCATGTCTTCGCCTGTCGTCATCCAGCCCTTCGACGGAAAGTCCGTCTGCCTGTTCTGCGGTTCATCCGACCTGTCCGACCCGGCCTACACCGCCGCGGCGCGCGCCTTCGGCGAGCAGACCGCCCGGGCGGGCTGGCGGCTGGTCTATGGCGGCGGCGGCGTCGGCCTGATGGGGGCCTCCGCCCGCGCCGCGCACGAGGCCGGAGGCCGGGTGCTGGGCGTCATGCCGGGTTTCCTGCGCAGCCGCGAGCGCCTGTTCGACGACGTCGAAACCCTGATCGTGCCCTCGATGCATGAGCGAAAGACCATCATGTACGACCAGTCGGACGCCTTCGTGGTCGCGCCGGGCGGCGTCGGCACCCTGGAAGAGGTCATTGAGGTTCTGTCCTGGAAACGCCTCGACCTCCATTCAAAGCCCGTCATCTTCTTGAATCTGAACGGCTTCTGGGAGCCCCTGCTGGCGGTCATGGATCACAGCATCGCCGAGGGCATGACCCCCGCCAGCTTCCGGCAGGCCTGGGTCGTCTGCGACACGGTCGAGGCCTCCATCGAGGCGATGCAGGCGGCGGACGACATGCCGCGCTTGCAACATGATCGGCGTTAAGTAATCACTGGTTAGTCAGCCGGTGTCCGTAGGTCTCTTTTAGAGACCCACCTTGACAGTTGCGTATGAAAACGGACACTGGTGCTGTGGGACGGATGACCGCTCCCGCCAAACCGGAGACCTCCCCATGCGTGCTCTGCTCATCGCCGCGGCCCTGTTCGCCGCCGCCCCTGCCTTCGCCCAGACCCCCGCCACCAGCGCCGTCCTCGCCGACGCCGCCCGCGCCCCGGCCGCCGCCGTTATCATCGACGGCGCGTCCTGGCGTTGCGAAGGTGCCTCCTGCACCGCCAGCGGCGGCGCCAACCAGCCCGCGACCCGCGCCTGCCGCCGCGTCGTGGCCCGCTTCGGTGCTGTGTCGTCGTTCAGCTACAAGGGCGTCGCCCTGACCGCCGAACAGATCGCCGCCTGCAACGCCTGATCGCTTTCAGGCCCTGAAACGACAAAGGCCGCCCTGCGAGGGGCGGCCTTTTTGTTGCGCCGGGCCTTGAGGGCCAAACGGCCTCAGGCCGTTTCGCCCTTCAGCCGCCTCACGATCCGCTCGCGGCCGATCATCGGTGCCAGCGTCGCCATATCCGGGCCATGCTGCTGGCCCGTGATCATCATCCGCAGCGGCATGAACAGGGCCTTGCCCTTGGCCCCCGTGGCCTCCTTGACGGCATTCGTCCAGACCGGCCAAAGCGTCTCGTCGATCGTCTCCGGCAGGGCCGCCAGCGCCGCCGCCGCAAAGGCCGCATCCTCGATCACCGGCGTCACAGGCCCACGCACAATCGTTGCCATTTCAACGATATCGGCGAACTTCTGAAGGTTGCCCCGCACGCCGTTCCAGAAGGCCTCACCCAGATCGGCGTCAAGTTCGGCCAGCCGCGGCCGGGCTGTCGCATAGTCCATCACATGCAGCGACTGGGCGTTCAGCCGGTCCAGATCGGCGGTGTCGTAGCGCGCCGGCGAGCGGCCCATCTTCGAGAAGGCGAAGCTGGCCCCGAGGGCGTCGATCGAGGTTCCGACTTCCAGCGGATCGGACGTGCCGATCCGGCCGAGGTGGCTGGTTATGGCGATCGGCTCATAGCCGAGATCCCGCATCTCGCTGATCGACAGCGAGCCCAGCCGCTTCGACAGCGCCTGACCGTCGGCCCCGACCAGCAGCGGCATATGGGCGAACGCCGGCGTCGGCCCGCCCAGCGCCTCGAAAATCTCGATCTGGGCGCCGGTGTTGGTGACGTGGTCCTCGCCGCGGATGACGTGGGTGATGGCCATGTCGATATCGTCGACGACCGACGGCAGGGTGTAGAGGAACAGGCCGTCCTCGCGGATCAGCACCGGATCCGACATCGAGGTCGTGTCCACCTCGGCATGGCCGCGCGCCAGATCCTCCCAGGCGACCCGCCGGCCTTCCAGCTTGAAACGCCAGTGCGGACGACGGCCCTCAGCCTCATAGGCCGCCTTCTCCGCCTCCGTCAGCTCCAGCGCCGCGCGGTCGTAGATCGGCGGCAGGCCGCGCGACAGTTGCACCTTGCGGCGGCGATCGAGCTCTTCCGAGGTGTCGTAGCAGGCGTACAGCCGACCCGAGGCCTTCAGCCGCGCGGCGGCCTCCTCATAGCGGTCGAACCGCTTGGACTGGTTGTAGCGTTCGTCCCAGACCAGACCGAGCCAGGTCAGGTCGTCCTCGATCCCCTGTTCGAACTCGGGCGTCGAGCGCGCCAGATCCGTGTCATCGATCCGCAGCACGAATTTGCCGCCCTGCCCCTTCGCGAACATCCAGTTCACCAGAGCGGTGCGGACATTGCCGACGTGCAGCTTACCCGTCGGCGACGGGGCGAAACGGACCTTGACGGACATACGATAGACCTTGGAAACGCGGGGCGCACAGGTCGCGCTCCGCATCCCTCAAGTCAAGGCGCCGTGACCCGATCAGTCGTCGCGGTGCACGCGCTCGCGGCGTTCGTGCCGCTCCTGCGCCTCGACCGAGAGCGTCGCCGTCGGGCGGGCTTCCAGCCGTCCGAGGCTGATCGGCTCGCCGGTCTCCTCGCAATAGCCGTAGGAGCCGTCCTCAATGCGGCGCAGCGCTTCGTCGATCTTGGAGATCAGCTTGCGCTGGCGGTCGCGGGTGCGCAGCTCCAGCGCCCGGTCGGATTCCGACGACGCCCGGTCGACCAGATCCGGATGATTCTCCGTCTCGGCCTTCAGGTTGACGACAGTCCCCTTGGACTCGCGAAGGATGTCATCCTTCCAGTCCATCAGCTTGCCCTTGAAATAGGCCAGCTGCCGCTCATTCATGAACGGCTCGTCGTCGGACGGCCTGTACGCGGCCGGGTCGACAATCACAGACGCCAATGCGGTCATCGTTCGCACTCACGCTCTTAAACAGCGCCCCCCTGTGGCGCAGCCCTGCCTATAGGGAGGACGAAGAGTCGCGGCAACAACACTCGCGCGAGCGTGACCGGTGAAGCTGAGACTCCGTTCGCGACCGTGACATTTCTTCATCACCCGCCGCTCGCCGACCCTGTTTTTACAAAGGATTTCGGAGGCTTATGCTGCACTGCGGCGTAAGTCGGCCTTGGCCAATTCGACCGCGGCACGGAGATCGATCTGATCCAGCAGGTTGTTCAGCGCCTCATCGGCGTCAACCGGACGTTCTTCCCGCAGGGTTCGCGTCAGCCGGTCCAGCGCGCCTTCGCCCGCCTCCCCCATCAGGAGAGCCAGTTTCAGCTCCTCCAGCCGGTCCAGCAGCCCGCCGCCGCGGCGGATCGCCCGCCGACGCCGTTCGGTTGCGTCCTCAACCCCCTGCAGCGCCATCAGGGCCGAGACATCCGTCACGGCTGACGGTGCCGAGGCCGAGGTCGTGGCGCTCGCGCCGGCGGCGGTGCGAGCGGACGGCACCGAAAAGCTGCCGCCGGCGCGTGCAGCGCGGGGTCCCGGGGCTTGGGACGGCCCGGACGGACCTGTGACCTTCATGGCATGCGACTCCAGTCCATGCCGGACCATCATCGGGGTGGCGTCACCGTTTGGTTAACGGCCCGGCACTTTCTGCCGCCATCCGCCGCCGTCGACACCCCTGTTCTGCTGTTTTTACTGCAGTTTCTGACTGGCACGGCGCTGGCATGACGCAGGGCGCAACAGTTCGTGGACGCCCCGCCTATGCAGAAACTGCTCGCTACCCTCCTGTCCGCCGCAGCCCTGGCCGGGATCGCGTCTCCAGCCGTGGCCCAGTCGCGCATCAAGGACATCGCCGCGGTCGAGGGCGTCCGGTCCAACCAACTGGTCGGCTACGGCCTCGTCGTGGGCCTCAACGGCACCGGCGACAGCCTGCGCAACTGCCCCTTCACCCGGCAGTCGCTCGAAGGCATGACCGAGCGGCTGGGCGTCAACATCCGCGGGGCCAACGCCAACTCCAAGAACATGGCCGCCATCATGGTGACGGCCGAACTGCCGCCCTTCGCATGTGCGACGCCAAGAGCCTGCTGGGCGGCACCCTGCTGGTGACCAGCCTCCAGGGCGCTGACGGCCAGGTCTATGCCGTCGCCCAGGGATCGGTTCAGACGGGCGCCGTCTCCGGCGGCGGCGCCTCGGGCTCGTCCGTCACCCGCGGCGTCCCCACCGCCGGCCGTATCGCCTCCGGCGCCACGGTCGAGCGCGAGACGGGCTTCCACCTCGCCAATATGACCGAGGTCCGCCTGACCCTGCGCAATCCCGACTTCACCACGGCCCAGCGCATGGCCGCCGCGATCAACCAGGTTTATCCGAACACCGCCCTCGCCGAGAACGGCACGGTCGTCGCCCTGCGGGCCCCGGGCCAGATGGGCATGGCCGGGTTTATCAGCCGGGTCGAGAACCTCGAGGTCATGGTCGACTCCCCGGCCCGCGTCATCATCGACGAGGTCAACGGCGTCATCGTCATGGGCGACGCCGTCCGCGTCTCCACCGTCGCCATCGCCCAGGGCAATCTGACCATCTCCGTTCAGGAAAGCCCGACCGCCAGCCAGCCCACCCCCTTCAGTCGCGGCGGCGAAACCGTCGTCCTTCCCCAGACCGACGTCGCGGTCGAGGAGGAACTGGGTCGCCAGATGCGGATCGTCGGCGGTGGGACGTCCCTCTCCACCCTGGTCAATGGCCTCAACGCCCTCGGCGTCAGCCCGCGCGACATGATCAGCATCCTGCAGGCCATCAAGGCCGCCGGTGCCCTCCAGGCCGAAATCGAGGTGATGTGATGAGCGACGCGATCGTCTCCCCGACCACCCTGCCCCCGGCGACGCCGCCGGTCGTCACCGCCCGCATGCGCGAGACCGCGGAGCAGTTCGAGGCTTCCTTCCTGTCGCAGATGCTCAAGCCCATGTTCGAGGGCCTTTCGACCGAAGCCCCCTTCGGCGGCGGCGAGGCCGAAGGCACCTGGCGCGGCTTCCTCGTCGACGCCATGGCCAAACAGGCCGTCCGCGGCGGTGGCATCGGCCTGGCCGATCAGGTCGTCGCCCAGATGCTGAAGATGCAGGAGCAGGGTCAATGACCGACGCAGCCACGCTGAACGCCACCGCCCGCGTCCGCCAGCTGACCGACCTGACCACCCGCCTGACGGCCCGTCTGAGCGAGGAGTCGAAGGTCTTCGAGTCCCATCGTCCCCAGGACGCCGCCGCCGCCCTGGCCGGCACCCAGGATCTGGCCAACACCTACCGCCGCGAGTCGGCCCAGCTGAAGGCCAATCCCGCGTCGGTCGCCGCCGCCTCCCTCACCGACAAGACCGCCCTGATCCGCGCCACAGAAGCCTTCGAGGCGGTGCTGTCGCGGCACGCCCGCGCCGTCGAGGCCGCCCGCATCATCTCGGAGGGCCTCGTCCGGACCATCGCCGCCGAGGTCAACGACCAGCGCGGCAGCCCGTCGGCCTACGGTGCCTCGGGCAGGGCCAATGCGGGCGACGGACGCGCCGTGGCGTTCAACCGCCATCTTCATCTCCGTCCGGTAACCGATAGACATGAACACCAAGTCCCGCCTCCTCGGCATGGCCTTCGCCGCAGCCGACACCCTGCTCGAACTCCACGCTGACGGCCGCGTCGCCATCGCGCTCGGCGCGGGCCCCTGCCCCGGCGGCGCAGGTGCTGAGTCGTGGTCTGGGGCCATGCTGACGGATCTGGTTGGCAAGGCCGGCCAGAAGCCGCTGGTCGATGCGCTGGCCGCGATCCGCCCCAGTGAGCGCCCCGCGCCGATCGAGGCCCTGATCACCTGCGACGCGGAACACGTCCGCCGCGCGCGCCTGCGCCTGTTCCAGCTTCCAGACCTGGCTCCGGCCGTGTCCTGCGCCATCACCTATGAGGGCGCGCCCTTCACCCTCGCCGTCCCGGAAGCGCCCAATTTCCTGACGGCCGACGGCCTGCTGTCGCGCGTCCGGGGCTCACTGCTCGCACAGGGCGAGGACGTCGCCGTCGCCTTTGTCGATGTTCCCGGCCTCAATGCGCCCGGCGAAGCCCATCAGCGCGCCGCGGCCCGTGTCGCCGCCGTGCTCCAGGCCTCGTCCGTCGATGGTGCCTCCGCCGCCCGTCTCGCCCCGGAACGGTTCGCCCTGGTCCGCGACGCCAACTGCAGCAAGGACCTGGCCGCCGAGGTTCGGGACGCCGGTGCCGCCGAGGGGATCGATCTGGTCGCCCGCACGACCGAGGCCGCAATGTCCAGCAATGCCGGGGCGGAACCGACGGTCCGCGCCCTGCGCTTCGCACTCGAGGCCTGCATCAAGGACGGCGGCATCGACGGCGCCGGCGCGGCCTTCTCCGAGAGCCTGAAGCGCACGCTCAAGGAGGCCGAACGTTTCGGCACCATGGTCAAGAGCCGCGACTTCGCCTTGGAGTACCAGCCGATTGTCGATCTCGGCACGGGTGTGACCCACCATTTCGAGGCCCTGGCCCGCTTCGGGTCCCGTGGCCCCGCCGACTCCATCCGTCTCGCGGAGGAACTGGGCCTGATCGAGGGCTTCGACCTCGCCGTCGCTGAAAAGGCGCTGCAACAGTTGCGCCGCCCAGGCTTTGGCCTGACCCGGATCGCGGTCAATGTCTCCGGTGCCTCCCTCGGCTCGGACTCCTATGGCGAAGGCCTGCTGCGGCTCACGGCCGCCGCCCCGGACATCCGCAGCCGGATCCTGATCGAGGTGACCGAGACCGCCGCCGTGGCCGACATCGAGGCCGCCGCCCGCCGCCTGACCGCCCTGCGCAAGGCGGGAATCAAGGTCTGCCTCGACGACTTCGGCGTCGGTGCCGCCTCGCTCGACTATCTGCACCGCCTGCCCGCCGACACGGTCAAGATCGACGGCCGCTTCGTGCGCGAGATCACCAGCGACGGCCGCGCGCGCGACCTCGTCGCCCATCTGGTCGAACTGTGCGGCGACCTGAGGCGGCCGCCGTCCGTACGCTGGGTGTCGGCTACGGCCAGGGCTGGCTGTTCGGTCGCCCGGCTTCCGAACCGACCGTCGCCGTGGCTGCCCAGCCGGTCGCCGCGCGTCGCCGGGGAGCGGTTGCGGGCTGGGGCTAGGGCGTCAGTCGCGCCGCGCGGCGTCGCGGCGAGCGCGAACCCGGACCCGCTTGGGCCGCGGAAGGCTGAGGGCGAAGACGAGCGCCATCAGCGTGGCGGAAAGGCCGAAGCCGATTTCCAGTGCGCTGATCATCATCGTCTGATCTCCGAAAGCCTACTCGAAGCAATCAGAATGGGGTCGAACCGCCCGGCTGGCAAGCCATTTCGGCAATGGCGCCGCTGACGAGGCCGTGAGACGGTGCCGGCACAGGAGAGATCATGCGCCTTGTTCCGTCCGTCATCGCCGTCGTTCTGCTGGCCGCCCTGACCGCCTGCGCCCATGCGCCCGAGGCCGCGCTGGTCACTCCGGACTACACGCCGCTGGCTGACCAGCCGACCGGGCCCCACGCGCGGCTGTACGCAGACTGCATCCGGCAGGCCGCCGAGAACGGGACCTATCGACAGGTCGTCGACGGTGGAGAAGAACTGTTGCTCTTCACCTGCTCCGGCAGAGTGGCGGCGACCTTTTACGAGTCGCTCGGCCCACACAGTGCGTCGATGGACTCAGGCTGGGAACATGCCGGCCGCCGCTACCGCTCGACAGCGAAAGTGCAGCGCAACCTGATCGGCGTTGACCACTGCTCCATCGGGATCGACGGCTTCTATCCGAGCTGTGTTCTGACCTTCAACGCTGGCGACTTCCTGATCGCCGGCGATTGACCCGAAGTCGCACCGGCTGGCGTCGCCGCCGCGCGGCGACTAGTTCAGTGACATGAGTCACGCCGACACCGCCGACGCCTTCTCCGCCCGCCGTCAGGCCGCCGTCCGGCGCATCGAGGCCGAGACCGGCATCGACGAGCCGATGATCGCGCGACTGGTCGACGCCTTCTACGACCGCGT
>LNFM01033817.1_pt1 | contig 12643 bp, 13 predicted proteins | sample 596031 | NCBI WGS metagenome assembly LNFM01 (sample SAMN04254537, study PRJNA301005) | activated carbon metagenome | isolation source: dual media filters at the Ann Arbor, Michigan drinking water treatment plant | place: USA: Ann Arbor
TGGAAAGGACAAGCCATGTATTTAGAAGATATAATAGTAACAGAAGCGATGCGGGGTAAAAAGATTGGGAAGCTGTTATTCGACAGACTGATCGAGGAAGCCAAAGAAAAAAAATTAAGTCGTATAGTTTGGCAAGTATTAGAATGGAATGAACCTGCTATTAATTTCTATAAAAAATATAATGCTGAATTTGATGGAGGCTGGCTCAACTGTTCCATCTATACCTAGGTATTAAACCACTTGTTGTAGTGTGCCATATTTATTACTTCTGCTTTTGATTGCACATGCAGTTTGTCGTACACATTGGCAATATGTTTCCTTACGGTAAGCACACTAATATCAAGTACAGCAGCGATACGCTTGGCATCCCAACCCTTTACTAAGTGTTTTAAAATTTCTTCTTCCCGGCTTGTTATCATTGCAGGCAAAGAGTTTTTCACTTCTACTTGCTCGTTGCTTACGGACAATTTACTCATTAACTGAAGTGCCTTTCTTGCAATAGCGGGACTCATGGGGGCTCCTCCAAATTCCAGCACATTCATTACTGCTTCCTGCAATACACCAGCAGGCTCATGCTTTAATAAATAACCAGAAGCCCCGGCTTTAATGGCTTCAAATATTTTTTCATCGTCGTCGAATACAGTTAGCACAATAAAATGAATTTCCGGATAGAGTGACTTTGCCAAACGAATTGTTTCAATACCATCCATTTGTGGCATTTCCAGATCCATAAAAATAACTTGTGGAAGTTTTGCCGGCGGTACTCCTTTTAATTGCTCCAGGCATTCATGCCCATTAGCTGCAATAAAAATTACCTGCATATTACCCAGCACAGTAATCTTTTGGAGAAAGGTTGTGCGGTTAACTTTATTGTCTTCAGCCAAAGCAACAGTAAAATTCATAGTTATAAATATAAACTTTCAATCCAGTTAAAGTAATAATCAATTTGTAGTAGGATAAATTTCTACAACAGTTCCACCTCCTAAAGTGGGTGTCCATTTAATAACCCAACCTGCTTCTGCACAACGTTCTTTCATATTTGCTACACCATTGCCAGAACCGAAAGATTCCCAACCTTCAATTAATCCTCTCCCATCATCTTCAATCAAAACCTTCCAAGTAGAATCGGTTATAATTTCTACTGTAACACTTTTCCCGTGGCTATGTCTCAGCGAATTATTTACTGCTTCTTGCACTATTCTGTATAAATGAAAAGCCTGTGAAGATGGTAACAGAAAATCAGCTTCAATTTTTTCCTTTACTTCTATTACTATATCAGGGTAACTTTTCCGAATACGGCTAATAAATACTTTAATTCGATCGCTGATGGCTGTTAATGATAAAGCATCTTTTTTTAATACCCAGATAGTGTCGTTTAATTCAGAAATAATAGCGTTGGAATTATTTTTCAATTCCTGCATAGCCTCTTCTGTTCTTGCATCAGTATTAACCGGTTGCAAATAAGTAAGATTAGAAGAAAGTGATGCAGCATATACACCCAGGTTATCATGCAGATCTGCTGCAATTCTTTTTCGTTCATGTTCCTCGGCGTCTTTGATGGACTGGGAGGAAATTCTCTTTTCTTCGGCTAGTGCAAGTTGCATTTTAATATTTTGCTTACGGCGATAGTTCCTAAACACTAGCCAAAATATGGTGGCAGCCATTACAATAAATATTGCTGATCCATACAACCAGTAATTTTTTTTAGTAATGTTCAATTTTTGTTGAATAATTGTATTTTCCTGCTTTTGCAAGTCATACTTTATCTCCAAATCCTTTAATTCTTCCGCTGAGTTTTTCAAGTTAAGTGAATCCTTTATGTCAATCTGTAATTTCAACGCATCTCCATATTCTTTGTATCGCCCCACCGCTTTATAATTTTCTGCCAATGCAAGATAAAGGTGTGGTATTAATGCATGCATCTTTCGTTTCCTGCAAAGGTCTATAGCTGTATAACAAAGAGCTACACCCTTTTCTACATCTTTTATATTAGCATAAAAAAAAGCTACCACCACCATATCAGAAATTATATATAATGTATCCCGAATTGTTTTTCGCAGTTCCAATCCTTCTTCCAAATCCCTTTTCGCTCCTGCCATATCCTTGTTATAGCTTTTAATAATACCTGCCAGTATAAGCCCATGGCAAATCATAAAAAGATTTTCTGTCTTGCGACCAATTTCTACAACAGAATTTCCATAATACCCACATGAATCTGCATATTGCTTTAGCCCTGATGATTGATATAAATGCAAGTAAGACGTAGTCGCATTGATCTGCAGCAGACCATATATTTCCTTATACTTTTCAGGTATATTTTTGCCGATTAATTGTATGGCACTATTAAATATTTTTATCCCTTCCCTGTCCTGACCATTTAGAATATAGGCTAACGAAATCCCCCTGTTAGCAATTAGTATGTATGATGTATCATTAAAACGTTGTGCGGTGTTTAATAAATCATAATAAGTATTTATCGATTCTTTAGTTTTATTTGTCCTGTAAAAAACAATACCTTTTAAATGAAGAAAACGCATATAATTTCCCTTCTCTCCATTTTTATTTTTTAATTTTTCTAAGTAATAGTTGGTCATCAGCAGACTACTGTCCTCCTTGCTATTGATAACCATACTGTAGGCAATAAAATAGTCAGCTAATATTGTATTAGTTTCATTGGATTCGTTTTGACTTAGTTTTTTTGCTTCGTTTGCGTATCGAAAAATCAAATCAGCTCTAAGCGAATATTTTTGTTCGCATAACGACAAAAGGGCTTTTACTTTTTGTTCTTTGTTTACTGCAATTTCCACCCGTCTTTTCAGACTATCAATAATCTTGGTTTGTGCATAAGTGTTAGTGCTTAAGCCGAAAAAAAACAACAATAGAAATGGGGGGAAAAATCGCATAGATTAAAATCTTACTTAAATATAGTTAATCCCTTTTTACAACTTATAATAATGGCAGTTTAAAAGCCTCTCAAATACAGCCTAATCAAAGTAGTAATACTACAAATTGATTATAGGCCATGCCAAACTTATAATTAATTTTTGGGTATAAATATGTGATAGTATCGCCGAGCAATGCCTGACCTATATTACTGAAAAATCAGTTTTCATATTTGCGAAATTTAATCTAGCGGCATTTCTGCTTTACTAATCGTAGAAGTCTTATCCTTCCCTTTGTATTTAACAGATTAATAAGTATATAAACCAGTATATCACTTTATCATCTTCCATAAATCCAGAATTTTATTCACTCCCGTTAGTGACTAATGTTACAAGAATCAATAAATCTTTTTCCAACGTTGAGTGAAAAACCATTAAGCCTTCCTATTAGAAATGCCCCATGATAGCATGGGGCATTATATTTTGAAAAAATATTTATTAGCAGATTTTTGTAACCGGAGTACTTAACTTACACCATTCACTTCCATTTCTTTATTTATTTTCAATACCAATCCCTGCAACACTTTGCCCGGGCCAGCCTCTGTAAATTTTGAGGCCCCATCAGCAATCATTGATTGTACACTTTGTGTCCAGCGAACCGGACCCGTTAACTGGTCAATCAAATTTTGTTTTATCTCTTCTTTATCCATAACTGCTCTTGCAGCTACATTCTGGTACACTGCACAGGTTGGATTATGAAATTTTGTTGCTTCAATTGCAGCAGCTAATTCTTCTTTAGCTGGCAACATTAATGGCGAATGAAATGCACCGCCAACGGGTAATACCAAAGCCCTTTTTGCACCAGCCGCTTTCATTCTTTCGCAGGCAATATCAATACCTTTTACAGTTCCACTTATTACTAATTGCCCCGGACAATTATAATTTGCTGCCACCACTACTTCGCCGGTTTCATTTTGTACTTCAGCACAGATCTGTTCTACTTTCTCATCAGCCAAATTTAAAACTGCAGCCATTGTAGAAGGAGTTATTTCGCAAGCTTTTTGCATGGCTGTTGCTCTTATAGAAACTAATTGCAAAGCATCTTCAAATTCACCGAGTGAGTGACCTGCCACCATATCCGGAGATGCACTCTCAATACTTTTATAGGCCATGATGGAATGTAAAAAAACGGCAGGTTGTGTAACTTTAGTTTGTTTCAAATCTGCTTCTGTTCCATTTAGCATTATTTCGGAAATACGAAAGCCTAATAAATCATTAGCTTGTTCAAATAGCCTTTTAGCAAAGGCGCTGTTCTCATAGTATTCTTTTCCCATTCCCGGAAATTGAGACCCTTGTCCCGGAAATACAAATGCATGCTTCATGAAGTGGTAGTTTATTCTCTATCGCAAAAAAAAAGTTTGATTGATAAATTCAATCAAACCTTATTAATTGCAAATATAATCCTTAATGCAAATCTGAACTTATTAGTTTCAAAAACTCACTCCGGCTCGAATTCTTCTGAAACTCCCCGTCGAAGGCGGATGTGGTGGTAGAAGAATTTTGTTTTTGTACACCTCGCATCATCATACACAAGTGTTTAGCTTCAATTACCACTGCCACACCTAATGGGTTTAATGTTTCTTTAATGGCATTCATTATTTCTACGGTTAGCCTTTCCTGGACCTGCAACCTTCGGGCATAAACATCTACTACCCGAGCCATTTTACTAAGTCCCGTTATCCAGCCATTGGGTATATAAGCAATATGTGCTTTACCAAAAAAAGGAAGCATATGATGTTCACACATGCTATACACTTCTATATCCTTTACTACGATCATTTCACTTACCGGCTCATGAAATTTTGCAGAGTTAATAATTGCATGTGCGTCTAACTCATAACCCTGTGTAAGATATTGCATTGCTTTTGCTAACCGTTCCGGCGTTTTTTGCAACCCTTCTCTGTCAGAATTTTCTCCCAAAAGATCCAGTACATCTTTGTAGTTCTCCATCAACCCGGTTGTCACTTTCTCATCATACTGTTCAATTTTTTTATATGCCATAGTACTTAAATTCAAAATTATAATTCAAAACCTTATAGTTCAACACGCCGAATTTTTCCGTCAACAGGTAGGCTCAAAACTCTAAACTTGGAACTAATCAACCGGGTATTCCACAAAATTCCGCGGCGTTTCATACAATCTCACCTGCATCTCCAATTTTTTATCAATATGTGGCCGCAGTAATTGATAAATGACAACAACAATATTTTCAGCTGTTGGATTTACATTTTTAAATTCTTTTGTATCAAGATTTAGATTTTTATGATCAAACCTTGAATGGATTTCCCGCTTGATCAAATCACCCAGCTCTTTCATATCCATTACATACCCGGTATCCTTATTGGGCTTGCCCACCACTTTTACTTCCAACTCATAATTATGACCATGATAATTTGGTAAGGCACATTTGCCAAATACTTTTTCATTGGTAGCATCATCCCATGCAGCATTAAACAGGCGATGAGCTGCATTAAAATGTTCTCTCCTGAAAACTGCTACTTTTTTACTCATTCAATTAAATTACTAACAAAAGGTTGACCAGAAACAAACCTATTCCCCAAAGTACTCCACGTAGATGCGGGGTGTTTCATACAGTTTTATACAATGCAATAGAACTCCCTGGGGTAAATGCGGTATCAATTCTTTCCAGATGGCAATAGCCAGGTTTTCGGTACTACACATTTGTCCTTTCATAAACTCAACATCAACATTCAGGTTTCGGTGGTCGATTTTTTCCACAACATGCTCTTTAATGATATCACTCAGTCTTTTTACGTCAAATACGAACCCTGTATCAGGACTAGGCTGTCCTTTAACAGTTACCAATAATTCGTAATTGTGACCGTGCCAGTTTTCATTGGCACATTTGCCAAAAACTTCTTCGTTCTTTTCGTAGCTCCAGGCCGGGTTGTAGAGCTTATGTGCAGCATTAAAATGTTCAGATCTGGTTAAGTAAACCATGCTTTACTTTTTTATTTTCCTGCAGCATTGGGCGTAGGAAATTGTGAGGCGCAAAGGTAAGAGAAAAGTTCATGGTTTTGAGTTTGAAGTTTATAGTTCTTCCTGTGTAAAAAACTTTTGCTGCTGCCAATATTATCATGGGGCAGGTGCAAATACAGGCATACATTTGCTTTTTATAATCAAGAAGAAACAGGAAAATGAATGTATTAGTAGTTGCTGCAACAGTATTGGAAATTTCGCCTTTTTTGGACCAATACAGGATTAGCAAGAATTTGCCTGCCAATATCGATATCCTGATTACCGGTATTGGGCTTACAGCTACTACCTACTCACTAACAAAACAACTCAATATTAAACGCCCCGATTTGGTAATACAGGCTGGTGTAGGTGGTTGTTTTGACAATTCTGTACCACTTGGCTCGGTGCTTGCAATAAAAAAAGAAGCCATTGCCGACCAGAGTGTGATTGAACTGGATAAGTTGAAAACGATGTTTGATCTGAAACTGGTTCCGCAAAATCAATATCCTTTTTCAAAGGGATGGTTAGTGAACAAAAGCGAAATACTGAAAAAAATAAAGTTGAAAAAAGTAAACGGTATTTCCGTTAACGAGATAACTACTTCAAAACAAAAAGTAAAATTTTACAACGAAACTTTTGGTCCGACTGTAGAATCTATGGAAGGTGCTGCTTTACATTATGTGTGTTTGATGGAAAAAATTCCTTTTGTACAAATAAGAAGTGTATCTAACTATATAGCTGAAAGAAATAAGAAGAACTGGAACATGAAAGAATCAATAATTAATCTGAACAAAGAGTTAATAAAAATTGTTACAGACACACTTTGATAGAACCCAAATTAACTAATAACACAATTAACTATTTAACTTGACACTCACCCTTGGCTTCTCTCCTTGCCCTAACGATACTTTTATTTTTGATGCATTGGTCAATAAAAAAATTGATACAGAAGGCTTTGAATTTGAAGCAGTACTGGCCGATGTTGAAACCCTTAATCAATGGGCATTAGAAGGCAAACTGGATATTACGAAACTTAGCTTTCCCGCATTTTTCAGATCATTAACCAACTATACGTTACTTAATGCTGGAAGTGCATTGGGAAAAGGCGTTGGTCCAATATTAATTACAGATTCCACACAAGAAATTAGCGAGGACGATATTAACCAGGGATCTATTGCACTTCCCGGCATCCATACTACTGCCAATCTCCTTTTTACTTTTGCCTATCCAAATGCTATTGACAAACAGTTCATGCTTTTTTCTGCCATTGAGACTGCATTGATAAATAAAGAAGTTGACTTTGGAGTTATCATTCATGAAAACCGCTTTACCTATCAGCAAAAAGGACTGTATAAAGTAAAAGACCTTGGTGAATATTGGGAAGAAAAAATGGAATTACCGATTCCTTTGGGTGGCATTGCCATCAATCAATCAATAAAAAGATCAGCTGCACTAAAAATAAATGAACTCATCCGCAAAAGTATTGAGTATGCCTTTGCCAATTATCCGGTAATTGCTGACTATGTAAAACAGCATTCGCAAGAAATGAGTGAAGATGTGATGCGCCAACACATTGATCTGTATGTAAACAATTATTCACTCGACCTTGGAGATGAAGGCAGAGAAGCAATTGAAAACCTACACGAAGTCTTTTTGGAAATCAATAACCAGGAAGAAGCCGATGACGAGGATGTTTTATTTCTTTAATGCTACAGCATAGGTTTCCAAACATCTTTTTCTTGCCTCTTCATGCACCACCATTGGTTTAGGATAAGAGAACTCCTCAAACTCAGGCACCCATTTTCGGATGTATTTTAGATCAGGGTCAAATTTCTGAGTTTGCAGGTAAGGATTAAATACCCTGAAATAGGGAGCCGCATCACAACCACTACCGGCTGCCCATTGCCAGCCACCATTATTAGCTGCCAAATCAAAGTCTAATAATTTTTTGGCGAAGTAGGCTTCGCCCCATCTCCAATCTATTAATAAATGTTTGGTAAGAAAAGAGGCTACGATCATTCTTACCCGGTTGTGCATAAACCCGGTCTTATTCAATTCTCTCATTCCTGCATCTACAATCGGATAACCAGTTTGCCCATTGCACCAGGCATCAAATTCCTTTTCATTATTCCGCCATTTTATTTTATCATACTCGGGTTTAAAAGCATTACCCACTACACGGGGAAAATGCCAGAGTATCATATGATAAAAATCCCGCCAAATCAATTCATTTAAAAAAGTATCATTCAATCCACCGGCCTCATCAGCTAATTCTCTAATGCTGATGGTTCCGAACCGAAGATGAACACTTAATCTTGATGTTCCTTGAATGGAAGGAATATCTCTTTGCTCTTTATAGTTTCTGATAATTTGTCCTTTCCATTCCTTTTCCGGAAACGATTGACCGGAAGCGGCAAAACCCATTTCCTCCAAAGAGATCAATTTTCTTTCCGATTGTTTATAAAAATTTTTGAAATACTTTTTATTGGGATATGCTTTCAGATGAAACTCCGTTAGAATCGATTTCCATTTTCTTGAATAAGGAGTGAAAATGGTGTAGGGCTTACCATCATCTTTTAGCACTTCATCTTTCTCTAAGATCACCTGGTCTTTATACGTATGGAACTTAGCTCTCTTCTCATTCAGCATTTTTTCAATTTCACCATCTCTTTGCTTTGCATAAGGCTCGTAATCATGATTAGTAAAAACCTTTTCTATTGTATACTCACTAAGCAAATGTTTATAAACTTCAAGAGGAGTGCCATAGCGAACATCCAATGAAGAACCAATTTTTACTAACTGCTTTTGTATATCCTGTAAAGCAAGATGAATATATTCTACCCTGCGGTCAGTTTTATCCTCTAACTCATCCAATATATTTCTATCGAAAATAAAAATGGGAAGTACTGGCTTTCCATCTTTCAATGCATGGTACAATCCTGCATTATCTTGTAATCGCAGATCTCTTCGAAACCAAAATATATTGAGGGATTGCTTCATTTTCAGATATAACAGATCAATCAGCTAATTGTTTGTATGAAGCGGTTATGAATTCCAATAGCTTTTACATTTCCATATACACTATTTCCACACTGCCGAACCCAGCGGATTCCATTGATGGCATTGCTCAAAAAAATCTCATCTGCTTCCAATACATCGTTTACAGAAACAACCCCTTCTTTAATTTGCTCCCCTGCTTCTTGCATGGCAGATATTAGCTGTCTTCTCATTACACCGTTTATACAACCCTGGTCTAAACCGGGAGTGAAAACAATACCATCTTTTACTATAAATATATTGGCGATAGTAGCATCAGCAATAGCACCCGATGTATTTAATACCAGGCAATCGTTAAGCTTATTTTTTTTAGCATAATTAGCAGCAAGAGAATAGGGAAGAAAATTGGCCGACTTTACATTGGAAAATTTATCACAGCTCTTTTTTGCATCCGGATAAATATCAATTACTAATCCATTTTCATTCAGTTTGTTTACTGATTCACTTAACGGCCAGCTTTCAATAACATATTGCGCCATTTTATCTTCATCATACAAACCGCCATTGCCACGAAAAATGGAGAGCCTTACCCGGGCAAGTGCGGTACATTTATTTACTTCACACAAATGGAGAATATCCTGTTCCAGTTTTTTTTGAGATACTAATTTGGGAATCAAAAAATCCAAAAGAGAGATACCCGAAAAAATTTTTCCTTGTATTACTTTCATGGTTTCAAATAGCCCATCACCATAACGGTAGCCCCGGTTAGAAGCCAATAGCACTGGTTCATCCGCATTTAAAATCTTTCCATTGAAATTTATATGATTCATACAAGCAAAGTAAAATAAAAAAGCCATCCCGTAAGTACGGAATGGCTTAATATACTTGCCATGAGAAAATATTATGCTTGCTCTACCAATCCGGCTTTTACAGCATACATCACTAAACCGGCCATTGACTTGGTACCAGTTTTTGTTTTCAGTTTATCCCGGATAGCTTCTACTGTACGTGGGCTAAGGTCAACCATATCGGCTATCTCCTTGGTGCTTTTCTCATCACACATCAATTTGAGTATGGTAATTTCCTTATCGGTTAACTGCACATCCTGCGGCATAGATGATTCGCTGGTACGTTTTGTTCGCAAACCACTCAATAGTGCTTTATTAGTAAGTTCGTTGAAATGGAAATCGTTTTCGTAAACACCTTTAATAGCTTCGTAGATCAACTCAGCACCAGACTCCTTTGTGATATAAGAGTTGGCACCAATTTCCATCATTTTAGAAATAACCGAATGATCATTTAAGAATGAAAGCATAATCACTTTTACATTCGGATATAATTTTTTGATTTCAGGAAGTGCAGTTAATCCATCCATAATAGGCATCTGGATGTCTAATAATATAACATCAGGCTGAATGTGGCGCAGCAAATTCAGTAACTGCATACCATTTTCAGCTTCTGCAACCATCTGAATGTCTTTACGGGCTTGTAGTGCTGTTTTAATGCCGGTGCGAAAGAGTGCATGATCATCGGCAATAGCCACCTTAATAACTGCGTTGTTGTCTGAGTTTTTCATTACTTGGATTATTGGTAAAATAAAATTGGATTCAGTATTTGTTCTGAGTGCAAGATGAAATATTCCTGCAACATATACCATAGGGAAAGTACTTGATTTCGGCTGTGTGGAAACTACAGTAATAATACTGAAAACGAAACTTTACGAATCTCTTTATGAAAACTTACGAGTATATACGTAAATACCATGTACTTTAAATAGGGCAGTTATCCTCTTGTTAACAATTGGATGTGGATATACTTTTGTATCGAAAGTTGATTGACACGGCAGAATTGTTACATCCAATGTCCATAACAACCGTCCAGAAAAATTATTTCCAATTCCTTTGAAAGATCAACCCGATAAAACCGGGAACAGTTCAACGACAATCAACTTTCACTTTTAATTTGAAGTCCCGTTTTTTAAATCCAATACCTGATGAAGAGAAAAACCAAAAACTATTGAACCCTGTCCTTATGAAGCGCAACGCTTAACAATTTTTTTCTTTTCATAACAGTAACGTTTAACCCCGGTCCTCATAACGCCGGGGTTTATTTTTTGCCTGTTACTTATTTATCAGTGGAGATTGTGATACAAGATTTCAATAATCTTGATTGATAAGTGCTACAGTTTCTCAGCTATCATATAAATTCTCGGCTCTCCGGGTGTAAACTTCTTTCTGCCTGGAATACTATACATTTCTTGCAATTGAAAGCCAGCCTTTTTCAACATGGCTTCCATTTCATTAATAGAATAAATATAATCAATGGCCTTTTTTTCTTCTATGCTGCCATCGGGTGCAATAATGGTACTTACAACTTCTATTCGTGTAGGTTGAAAATGATACTCACTACTCGTAAGAAATTTCAACTCGCCAATTTGATTCCAGGATTTACTCTGGAAGTTCTTTATTGCAATTTCGGCTACCGACCAGCTATTTATCAATAGTTTTCCTCCTTTGGCTAATTGAGCCGCAGTGTTAGTGAGGATTTCTGCAACTCCAGTTTCATCAAAAAACTGTAAACTATTGCCCATGCAAATTGCCAGATCAAAAACATCCCCTGATTGATAACTACCGATATCAGCTTTTACAGCCGTTAATGGTAAGTTTTCGCTTTGTGCAGTTTGTTGTATTTCATCTATATAATCCCCCAGGTTATCAACTGCCGTTACAGTCAATCCTTTTTTTGCCAATGCAATTGAATGGCGGCCATAGCCACACATCAGGTCCAGCACCTTGCTACCTTGTTGAAGACTAAAATAAGAAAGTATAAAATCAACTTCTTTTACGGTCAGCTCTTCCGGAATAATGGTTTTCCAGATTTGCTTATAATAACCATCAAAAAAACTATCGTTGATATTTGACATGTAAGCAATTTGATAGATTTATAAATCAATCGGAGTCTTTCAACTCCCTCTCCGTAAGGGAGAGGGTTGGGGTGAGGTTATTCCAGCAATTTATTACGCATAGCATACATTACCAGACCCGCAATTGTTTTGGCTCCTACTTTTTGCTTCATATTCTGGCGAATCGTTTCAATAGTACGGGGACTTAAAAAAACTTCTTTTGAAATCTCTTCGGTTGTTTTGTCTTCTGCAATTAATTTCAAAATTTTTATTTCCTTTTCAGAAAGCTTTACCGGGTTAGGATAAAATTGACGTACCGTTTTTTTATGCTGTAGTTTAAGTAGTACTGCTTTATTAACCAGTTCATTGAAATAGAAATCATCATTCATACAGGTAAGAATGGCCTGGTATATTTCTTCAGGATCTGTTGTTTTAGTAAGATAGGCATTGGCTCCCATCTCCATCATCTTGGTAATCATCTCCTGGTCATCATACATCGTAAGTACGATGATTTTTAATGCTTCGTATTCTTTACGGATAAGGCTAATGGCATTGATACCATCTACTTCCGGCATACGGATGTCCATTAAAATTACATCCGGCATTTTTAGCTGAAGCTTGTGCTGAAGGTCTTTCCCATCTTCGGCTTCCCATAAAATTTTCAGGTATTCCTTATCTTTTAAAGCCATCCGGATGCCATCCCGGAAAATTTTATGATCATCTGCAATGGCTACCTTAATTATTTGGGACATGAATCGTTGGGTTTTTAGCAGTTAATTTGATGGATATCGTATTGCGTAAAACTACTCTTTTTTTAGTATTA
>LNFM01010850.1_pt1 | contig 12641 bp, 9 predicted proteins | sample 596031 | NCBI WGS metagenome assembly LNFM01 (sample SAMN04254537, study PRJNA301005) | activated carbon metagenome | isolation source: dual media filters at the Ann Arbor, Michigan drinking water treatment plant | place: USA: Ann Arbor
CGCTGCAGCAGCGAGCGCGCGTTGGCATTGATGAACTCAGGATCGACGAGATGGGCATAGCCGTAACTATCGGGGGTGACATGCCATTTGCATTGCAGGTGCTCGCGCTGTAGCGGATCGCCATATTGATCGAGGATGCTGCGAGCCGGGTCGTACTCGACCCAGATGTCGTCGAAGCTTTTGGGACCGGTTTCGAACGCCACCCGCACCACCGAGCCGCACGGATCAAGGAGACGGGCCGCATGCCACCAGAACAGGCGCGCCTGAAAGGTATCGCCATCGCGGCGGACGGTTACGGCCTGCGTCATGACATTATCCTCGTGCCGACATGTCGCCGTCCCGGAAGGGCGGCGTCGGGGTCATGGATCGAGCGATCTCGACGGCGCGGGCGCCAGTGATCGGTCGCGACGGATAAGCGTCGAGCACGATCGCTGGCAACAGCCGCTGCGTGAGATCGGAGAACGTGAAGCCGAAGTCGCGCACCCCGCGCTCGGGCCCTGACGCTTTGACGAGGGCCTCGATATCGCGCGACCCAAGGCCGATGGGCTCAAGTCGGCTCGACAGCACGAAGCGGCGCTGCTCGTCACTCGGGCGGGCGAAGGTCAGCATATCGGCTGCGCGGCGGCGGACGGCTGGATCAAGTGCGCTCAGGCGGTTCGTGCACATCAGCACGGCCGCCGGAAGCTTGGCGTTGGCGAGGCGGTCGATGCCGCGGATGAACGCGTTCACACCGGCCCTGTCCTCGTGGTGCATCTGCGCCGCCTCGCGCGACTGAGCGAGGGCATCGGCCTCATCGACGAGAAGGATCACGGCACCCCGCGCCTTGCCGGAGGTGGCCTTCAGTCGGGTCGCCTCGGCCACGGTATAGTCGAAGGCGGCGGAGAGGAGCTGCGTCATCTCACCGACGCGGCCTTGCCCGCGCGTCGCAAGACTGAGCGGGAGGAGGGTCATATCGATCTTCTCCTGTCGCGCGACGGCATCACCGATGGTCTCGGCGAGCTCGGTCTTGCCGGAGCCAACATCACCGGCGAGCACCACCAGTGGCGGCCGCCGCAGAACGGTGTCGAGGAGTGCCTCGGCGCCTGGATGCTGCCGCTTGGCCCAGTCGGCGAGACCGCCTGGATTGACGAGAAGGGCGAGAATCTTGGTCAGCCGGCTCTTCTGGTCGTCGAGCCCGACAAGCCGCGCGAGCCGTTCACGCGGCTCGATATCCGGGTAGGTAATGCGGCGCTCGAAGAGCTCGTCCAAATTGGGTTTGGTGTTCATCAGAAGCTCCGGACGGTTGCGCGGTCGAGGGCTCGACCGCCGGATGAATAGGTGCGGTCATTTGCGAGATAGCCGGTGATTCCCGGTTCCGGCGCTCCACTGCGGGAGAAGGGCAGCCCTCTCTCGAAGGCAGTGCGTTGGGCTTCCGTCAGCTGGAACCAGGCGGAGGTATAGGTCATATAGCTGTAGAAGGAGGCGCCGCCGATGTCCGCTCCGGTGCGGACGCGGCCTGGATCGTCGTCATTGGCTGATCCGCCGGCAAGATCGCGAGCTGTGTAGCGCAGTGTCGGCTCGATGAAGCTTCCGTCCTTCTTGAATCCATAGGTGACGGTCTCAAGGTAGCCCGCCTTGAGCATCTCCGTCGCTTCGGCTTCGAACTCCGCAATCTTGGCGTCGGACGGGCTGCCGTAGAAGCGCTGCATGCGTTTGAGGTCAGTCGCGACTTTGGCCGCGATGTGGCGCGCGTGCGTGACCGTGAAAGTCGTCGTTTCCGTGTAGCTCAAGCTGTGGGACATGGGTTGATCTCACGCCTGGAAGGGGGAGCCGAAGACCTTCTGCCAATAGGCGACGGTCAGTTGCTTGGTGGGGGCGGCGAGTGCCGCGTCGATGGCGTCTCCGGCATCGAGTGCGGCATCGACGATCGCGTCGGCATTTGCCGCCGTGTAGAGGCGTGCGACGTTGTTGGCGGCGTTGACGGGATCGATGATTTGCACCGTGTCGGAGCACTTGCCGACCGACGAGAGAGGGTAGTAGTCGTCAAACACGATCCGCTGCCGGAAATCGGTGCGAGCGATGTAGGTGAAGAAGTGCTGGAGCGCTTCCGGGTAGTCGGAGAAATCTAGGCCGTCGTCGCAGAGCTTGGCGAGGATCATCTCGATCATGAAGGATTTGAAGCGGAAGCCGTCGCGCTCCTGCTTCATGCGCCGCGCCCAGAATTTTGCGAGCCGGACCACTTGCGCGAAATGCTCCTCCTGGGCGCGTTTGCGCTTGCTGGCAAAGTCCAAATGGAGCGGAATGCTGGTCTTCAGAAACGACCCGTCGTCCTGACTGACGAGGTTCCCATACCAATTCGGATCGCCATCATAGAGGATCGGCACGACATCTACATCGAGCCCGGTTCCCCGGAAGGTGACCGTGACCGAGTAGGTCTGGGGCTGCACCTGGTCAGGGCTGAAATTCGGAAACGCTTTTCGAAGCCGCTCGGCCAGATAGGCGAGAAGGGCCTGAACATCCTTGGGCGCGTCGGCGCCGCTGACGTAGCAGGCGACGTCGATGTCGTTGAGGGAGCGCAGCGCCGTGGCCTTCGCGAGGCTGCCTGAGAGCATCATCTTCTTCAGGGTGAAGTCGGGGTGCTCGCTGAGGTAGCCCTCGAGCTTCTCCCGCAGGCGCCGGGCCTGTGCCCGGTACTCGTTCGCTGTCTCCCTCGGCAGGTTGACCTTGTCCTGCGCGAAGGCGGCGATCTCATCGTGTCCGACGTGTTGCCGTCCCATAGCTCACTCCTGTTGGCCGGCGACCGACGGCCGCAGCTAGGCGTGAGCACCATATAATAGCTAAAATATAGCTATTCAAGCAGTTATTTATTGGCCAATATACATTGACAAAATTCCATGGGTCCTCTATATAAAACGTCCAACGACGGAGGATGAGATGACGGCGAAGCGGACAATGACGCTGAACCTCACCGACGCCGAGATGCGGGTTCTGGACGATCTGTCGACCCGGAAGGACATCACGAAGACTGCTGTGCTGCGGCAGGCCTTGCGCCTTTACCAGATGGTCGAGGCTCGGGTCGAAAAGGGCGAGAAGCTTCTTTTCGAGAACGAGACGACGAAGGAGAAGGCGGAGCTGATGCTCCTATGACGGCGGATGTCTCCACGATCTATCTTCTCGACGTCGCGACAGGGGTTAGCGTCGAAGCCGAGCTGCGCGCTGCGATCGAGCAGGCGCAGCTCGACGACTGGCGGATGCAATGGCGACCTGCGGTGCGGGCCGGCCTGCTCGGGCTCCTGCGCAAGGGTGTGCCGAAATCGCAGTGGCCGCAAAGCTGGCACTGGGACTGGGACCGAAAGACGGCTCGGGTGCAAGGGCTGCTCGCCTATCGCGGGTTCAGCGTCGTCGCTCAAGGCGTGACGCAGGGTCTGGCGCAGGTTGACCTCACAAAGCCCGGTCGCGAACCGAGCCAAGTCGGCAAGCCGTTGGTCTATGTGGACTATCTCGAGGTGGCGCCGTGGAATCGGCCTGACCTCGGGGCAACCGTGCGGTTGCGCGGCGTCGGCAGTGCCCTGCTTACGGCGGCTGTCGCCTTGAGCGACGAAGAGGGTTTCAAGGGTCGGCTTGGGCTTCATTCGCTGCCCCAGGCCGATGCCTTCTACCGCAAGATCGGCATGACCGATCTGGGATCAGATCCTGCTTATCAAAATCTGAGATACTTCGAGATGACCGTTGAGCAGGCTCGCGCGTTCCTCGGAGAGGAGTGAGGACGATGAAACTTGAACGGAGCAAAGAGTGGTGGATCGCTCGGGCACGTCGTGAAGGCGACGCCGTCATCGGCGCCGGCCTGCTCGCGTTCGATCCGCCCTTGGAAGGGCATCCATTGGACGCGCAGGCCCTGGCGGTCGAGGAAACTCGCATCGCCTTCGGTCGCTTTGTAAACCTTATGCGGCGACGTCGCGGGTTGTCGATGGAGCAATTGGCGGAGACCGCCGGCCTCGACGCGAGCGAGTTGCTCGTGATCGAGGAGGGTGCGCACCATGTTCCTGAGCCTCGGACGATATTCAAATTGGCAGAGACCTTCGAGGTCCCGCAGAAGCGATTGATGCAGCTTGCCGGGTTGGCGGTTGCAAACGATGCTGGTTTGCGTGAGGAAGCCGTGCGATTCGCCGCGCGTTCCGAATCGGTGGAAAAGCTGACACCTGAGGAAAGCTCGGCACTCGAGGCGTTTATTGCCGTGCTGAGCGAGCAGGACCCCAAGCTAGCGAAGTGAGAAACATCAAACTCGGACATCGCACGGTCGGCGATATTGATGGGCAGGTTGCCAAAGTCCTGCGGGGCCTTGGCAACCCTGAACCACCGATCGACCTGCGCATCATTCGTGACCTACTGAAGCTCGATCGCGGCTATTTCAGCACGACCGACGACAGTCTTCTACGCGCGACCTTCTCGCGCATGAAGGTCGCGGGCCGACAAGTGCTTCTCCGGCCGACGCTTCTTGGCGACGTCGTGCGCAGCTTGAGCCTGAAGGCTTTGTATCTGCCAGACCAGAAGCGGATTCTCCTCGACAAGGACTTGCCGCTGCTGAAGCACCGATGGAATGAGGCGCATGAGATCGGTCACGACATCATTCCATGGCATGGCGGGATGATGCTCGGAGACACGGACCAAACGCTGACCCCGGCGTGCCACGAGATCATGGAGGCGGAGGCGAACTACGCGGCTGGTCAGCTCCTCTTCCTCGCCGACCGCTTCGTGGCAGAGGCGACGGGCTCGCCAGCGAGCCTTGATCTCGTGCGACGCCTGAGCAAGGGCTTCGGCAATACGATGACGTCGACGCTCTGGCGCTTCGCGGAGCAGGCTCATGGTGGTCGACCGATGATTGCCCTCGTCACCGCTCACCCCCACCCTGCGCACCGCAAGCCCGATTTCGATCCCACCAATCCGTGTCGCTATTGCGTGGAATCGCCTGCGTTCCGCGAGCGTTTTGGGGCGCTCACGGAAGCCGACCTGTTTGCGGTCGTCGCAAGCTATTGTGGTCCGCAAGGGGGCGGAAGCCTCGGTCGAGATGAGATTGTGCTGCCTGATTGCAACGGCGATCGACACGTGTTCGGTTTTGAGACTTTTTTTAACCGGCACGAAGCTCTAACACTTGGGCTTTGGCTGAGGGGGCATAGCGGCTTGGTTGGGATACGCAGATACTAGCGGTGGTGGTGACAATAATGACATAGCGATTGTTGTGGCCGCGGTATTTATAGCTTCCGTTCGGCGGTATGGGCTCTTTGCTCCTCGACGACCGCTTCTCCTACTAACCTCAACGAGGGCTATTCCGCGCCGGTATTCTTCACGAGCGCGCGCAATGTTCGAATGTTGAGTTCGTAGTTGTGTCGATAGGCGGCGTAGGGATGGGAGAGCGCAGATCCTCCGCGGCCCCAGTTGGAAATTTTCCATCCGGCGTCGATAAGATCGGACGCGGCGAATACGAACTCAAGCGTATCATTAAGAAAAACGACTGTTCCAAACTCCTCGTCATAGCTGAATGATGAGCGGCCACCGTGAACGAAATAGTTCCGGCAATTTACGGCCTCGTCGATGGCAAGCTCGAGGTCGGGTAGCCGGTGGCCAATCACGGCAATGATTGGTTTGGCGCGATGGCGGATCTTGTGTTTGAGACTGCTTCGGCCGATACGGCCCAGGGCCTGCAACAAGGCCTCACGCTCCAGACTCGGCGCCAGAGACCTAAACAACTCGCGACTCTTTTCCTTAGCCGTTTGGACTTCGGGAGCGATATCGGCGACTGCCGGGGCGGCATCGTTGGGCAGTATGTCGAACATGTTGGCCGCGCCAACTATCCGGTCCCTGGGGTAGTAGCGCTGTTGAGCGAAAGCTTCGGAAAAGCGGATCCTGGCAGAGTGGCGAGCACTATCAAGCGCAAACCAGGCTGCCATGACACTACAGAAGGATGGAGGTTCTGAAATCGGACTGAGCAGCACATCGGTAGGATGGGGCCTGGGAGATTCGTGCCGAGTGTCACGCGAAGGTGGATTGGTCCAATACACATCGAGATAACAGGGCATCTCCTCACCAATATCCGGAAGCTGCACCCAAAGCTCCTGAATGTTCTGCGGACGGCCAATCAAGAGTTCGAAGAAACGGTGCATTGGATGGATCCTTGCCATCGCCTCGTTGAAAGTGGCGGGAGCGCTCATTTCGAGCCTAATGACAATCTTGCTTTCCATGCGAATGCCGGTCGGTCCGCCCAGCCCCCACGAAAGACTGTGCGAGACGACTATCGTACCCAGGCACGTCACTGCCCGGATAATTTCGGCCTTGCCGGTGAAATATTGAATCTGCGGATGTGGCCCGACTACAATTTCGCGGTCCGGCTTGTTCGCTTTGACGATCTGATCGATATACGGCTCGGGGTCGAGGACGCTGCCAAACGCGTCATAATCATGAAACAAAATGTCCGCGTCGTCGATCACGAAACCGAGTGAACGAATGACGGCTTGGTTTGGTGGAACATGCACGTCACCGAATGCAATGAATTGGGGTACAACACTTGCTATTGTATAGCTCTTGTCATGGCGCGTCGCCCTTCCATGACTCATTTCGAAGCATCCAAGGAGCGTTATCTTAGAGAGGTCATGTAGCACTCCAGTGATGTACTGATCGGGAATGCGATATGTCGAATAGCGCTCTACACTACGCAAATCAAGGGTGGTTTGTGGCCCTTTGAGTTTGAGATCTCCAAACACCTCCACGCCGGGTTCCAGCATAAAAGCGCCCGTGACTCGTGCGTCGGAAAATTTCTTTGCGATGTGCTGCATTGCCTACCTCTAGTCGGGCTCCATGCCACCTAGGGCGATACGACACGCGTCCGGCTCAGATCGAGCACAACGGCGTCGATCATTCCGCGAAGTTCCGGTGGCATGCCATCGACTATGCGCTCGCGGAGATAGGCCGCAGTTGAAATCCCGTGCCTGACAAGGCCGCCAACTTTAGTCTCCGGGCCGAACCAGAGGGCGAGGTAAATCCCCTGCTGCTCTGCATCCGCATGGCTGGCATACCGCTCGTTCAATTGGGCCGAAGCCGCCGTAAAGACCTCGCGGTGCCATTGCCCCTTCACCTCGACGACCAGCAACCGACGGCGTCCATCGATCAGGGCAGACACGGTGAAGTCGCACCGGTTGCGGTCCCTCATATGATGCTCGATAACGACCGGCATATTCATGGCGGTCATTCGGTGCACTAAAGTGTCGACAATACGATTGCGCGCGGTGTTCTCGTCGACATGGTTGCCATTTGGATAGTAGGGCTCGAGCGGATCCGTCTCTGCGCTTCTAAGCCAGCCTTGCAGCCACTCAAGCTCTTCGACAACGAACGCGCGCAGATCCTCAACGCTCGCGATTCCCCTTGCGTCCAGCATCGGTGCCACGTCATGCGGCGTGGGCGCCGTGAAGTCTGCAAGTGCGAGCTTTTTGGTGCCCTCTGCGCGGAGCGTGAGGAGCGTCTCGGTGAATCCGGAAAAGCGGGCATCCGCCATCAGCCTATCAACAACCGGCAACGCTCTTTCCGGAGAATCCCGGCCGATCCTCCAGACAACGTCGACGAGAAAGCGGTACGCTCGTTCCTCCGGAGGATCACTTGACCCATATGAGCTGGGCAGCGGAACTGGTGGCCATTGCTCTACAAAGGCATCGAGTATTTTATGAATCTTTTCCGCGGACAGGCTCGGCCACCCTTCGCCCGCGCCGCCAAATCGTCCCGCCTTGGTGTCGACGTCGAAGATGACGCTCGGATCATCCCGCAGGCTCTCCCAGCCATCGTTTTCCGAGGGCCGAAAGAAGAACTTGCGAATTCGCCAGAAGCGCAAGTCCTCCATGCGCTCCCGTGCGCTTTCCGCGTCTTCGTTCCCCAGGGGTGCGGCAGTCGTCGCCACTCGTTCTTCGATAAGGTCGAGCAGAGCTGCCCGATCGCCGTGAAGGGCAGCGAGGTTGAACAGTGCGTCCCGCGCGGAGACCGGCATGGTCGGATACGTCCGCAGCCATTCCATCGAAAGTGCCGAACGCAGGTGCGCGAGCGCCTCTTTGCTGGAAAGCCACCACACATGCGTGTGACCGGCCCTCGGGCTGGATAGCCCGGGCTCGATGTAGCTGCGCGCAAAGGCTTCGGCATCCGATGGCTTGGGGAAGAGCAGGCGATCGAGCTCGCGCTCGAACGTAGCGTACTCAGTCTCGGACATCGAATTATACTTGGTGCATTCGGTCCTGGCGGCGAGCAGTGTGGCACGATCGATGAGATCAAGATTGCCCCGATCTTGGAACTGTATCCAGCAAGAGACGAACGCGACCCGCGCCATCGCCAGACGCTCGTTTCGGGCCAGTTGTTCGATCGATGGTATGTGCGGGCTCAGGAAGGGCAGGCAATTGCGCAGAGAGTTTTTTACGAGCGACATGTCGTCTGTGTATTCCTTGATCCGCTCGCGTTCGGTGAAATAGAGCTGGGCGAAAATATTGATCCAGCCCCAGTGATTGCCCTTCTCGACCACTTCACGATTGGTCATCAGATCCGACCGGTTGCTCTCTTCTTGACTTGCCTCGCGCCGCTCCCAGCGGCGGCGCCTACGTCCCCATCTGCGCCGCTGTTCGCCGCGCTCCTTCCTGAAGCCGCGCTCTAGCCTTGCCCATTCGTTCGCGAAACTAGGTTTGGCTGTAGCCTGCTCGCGGAAGTGCCGGCGAAATGGATCGGGCCCGGGAGTCTCAGCACTTGAGCGCGGACGCGACCAGAAAGCTCCCCACAGTCCGGGATTGCTTGTTTCAAATGCGAAGTCCGCCATCCGACGATCATCGTCGTCCCGAAATGAAAGCCCGGCATGAGCATGGCCGTCAATGAGTCGCCAGCGGATCGTCCAGGCTTTTCCGTGTTCCGTGATGCCCGTGAATTCTCGCCGATGGAGTTCGTGTCTTAGACCAGGGTCGCCCGCCAGAGCCCGAATTGCTGCGCTTGTTTCTGCACGGACACCATGGTCGTACCAAAGAGATCGCGTCCATTCCCAGAGACGGTTTGGATCGTGTGGCCCAAGGGAGGTCTCAAAATAGTGGTCCAGCAAGCGACCAACGACTTTGCTCACACCGATACGACAATGACAGTCATATGCGGATCTTCGGCATGTGCATGTAAGCCCGGCGGTGAGGCGATCGAGATGGTCCGCGGTTCGAGCGGGTGTGAGCTGGTCAATGACCTCCTTCAAGTAATGGGAGGCCATGTAGCTGGCCTCGTGACGGCGGCTGGTGCGAGGCACATAGATCCCTGTGTAGGCGCACAGAAACGCCGCGATGGAATCATTGGCGAATGTCTCGGCGCCGGCGACCGATATCAGGTCGGCCGCGACCCTCAGCGAGGCCACCGTTCCCTCGCTTACAAGCTCCTGAAGATCATCAGGTGATGCGGTGCCGAGAAGTCTGATAAGGGCCCGCGATGCCCACACGCGCGTGTGCTGGTCGGCTGCGCGATTGAGCAAGATCGCGCGCGCGTCGCTCGCGAGTCCACTTGGGCCCCCAGAGTCGACCAACAGCTCGAGGAGAAGGTCGGTCAATGGCGACGTGACGGCTGTGGATTGTAGCAGCAGGCTGATCTCGGCTGTCAGATCTTCGGAGAAGAAGCCGCCAACACTGAAGCGGCGCCAATAGTCGCTGCGCCTGAAGCCCGGGTTGCTCTCGGCGAGTGACGCCAGTCTTTGAATTAGAAGCTTCTTGGAAGTTGTCGAGAGTTGCGATGGGTCGCCGTTCGCCAGAACGGCATAGGGATCCAGGTGGATGGCGACGCGCTGGACCCGCTCAGGTCCGACGGAAGCCATCCATCCCAAGAGCCCGCGAAGTTCGTCGCGGACTGCACCGTTTGGCGCGATGATGGCAAAGATGCGTCTCAGCGAGAACGGCCTTTGCTCGTCTGTTAGTCGTCGGACAAGGTACTGCGCCGCACAGTACTCCGCCACAATCCGGTGTACTGGCTCATGGTGATCCTGACCGCTGGCTGGCTTGAAGAGCCTCGTATCGAGAGCGAGGAGGGCGTCTCGTGCGTTGCGGGAAGCCAACGCGGGAAGATAGGGATAGTCGATAGCCGCCAATTGCTCTTTCGTTGATACGCCAGACGCACCCGCAAGCAGGAGTTTTGCCATGACCTCAGAGCCCGCGGCTGTGATTTCGCTAGTGGGAGGACGGCCTTTGCCGGCTAGGGCTGTGCCGGCCTCGATCGCCAGTCGCTCCACCGCATCGCCGAATATCTGAGCCTTCGACGTGAACCGGCGGCTGTTCTGAATGTAGGCGTCGGCAAACAATTGCAGGAATTGAGGGTTCCCGAGGAGAGGTGAAAGTCCGAATCGTTCGACTTCCGCTGCAAAGGCTCCAAAATCCTCGCCAGGGAGATGCGCTTCGAACAGGCGTCTCTGCTCATCAGGTCTGAAGTGCTCAATCCTAATGACAAGCGGGTCTACTCCGAAGCAGTTCCGTACCCACCGTGTTCGCGCCTCCTCCCATTCGTAGGATCGGCTCGCGAAGATCACGCTGCCGTTCGATATCTCCTGGGCCTTCACGATGACCTGATCGATCGCTGACTGATCGATCCTCGCCACTTCGTCCAGTGCGTCAATGATCAGGGGCCTCTGCACCGGCAACTGGGTCTTGTAGCGAAATTGACTGGCCTGGACGGGTTCCACGCCCCAAATGCGCCCGAACTCCGCGAGCAGCTTTGATTTGCCGGCACCGGGCTCCGCGAGCACCACAAGCACTCGACCTTGTTCCAGCACCTCCCTTTCGGAGAAGTGCCTTTCGTCAATGCTTAGCCGGCGATTGATATAAAGTCCCGCCATTCACAATCGATAACCAACGCCGACGCCCGACTCCAGTGTGCCGGCCGTCACTGTCCCGAACAATCAACAGGAGATCGAGAAAAATATTACGCGGCCGTGCGCACGCGATTCCGAACGGGAGTGAGCTGAAGATAGTTGCGGCTGGTCACGGGCAGCCCAATATCGCGGCGACTTGTGACGTTTCGAGACGGTAATGCCGTCACCACGGTTCGCGCGTCGACGTTTGTGACGGCTACCAATTTTGTCAGTTGGCTAGATAGCTGCCGTATTTCTCGTCGTCTTCATCAGGTGATCAAGCCTCAAGCCCTCCCCGGTAGGCCCCTTCCACGGGCGTGCATCCAGGTCATGCGGGTGGGACCGACGATCCCGGCGACGGCCTCGCCTCGGAAGGGCTCGAGTGCCGGTTGCCACGGCGCAAGCGTGAAGGTGTCCTCGCGGCGGATAACCGCAATCTTGCCGGTCGGCGTCGTGATGGCGTGATCATAGGTGCCGGTGATCCGGGCGCCGGGCGTGGGTGGTACGAAGGCGGCGTTGAGGCGTCGCGAGACATCGGCAGCGAGATGCTGCGTTTCAGCCTGACGCAGCACCCTGATCATGTCGGCGCGGGGCACCTGCTTGCCGTCCTGCGATTGCTCAATGAGCTGCCGGCTGACGAGCCAGTCGGTGCGCGCCTTGAGGGCTTTGTCCGCCTCGGCGGTGAACCCCGTGGTCCGGGTCTCCGGCTGCCACCGGGTCACGATGGCCTGGTCCAACCAGGTCGGCCCCCCGTAGGTGGTCTGCTGGTCAAGGTCGGTCGCGGAAAGAAGATGTAGGCGCGGCACCGACGACGGCTTCTCGTTCAGGCCGCCACCGGCAAGGGCCACGATGTTGCCGCGTGCCGGCACGGCCTCTGCCTTGAGGCGGCCAAGATCGGCGTAGTGCACGCGGCCGTCGACGGCATCGATGATGACCCAGGTTCGGTCGGTTATCTCATCGACCATGCCGACGCCGACGACCTTGCCTACGAGCGGCGCCCTGCGCGGGCCACGCTCGAACAGCGCCATGGCGGCCGCGCCGCGCTCGATGCCGGCTTCCTTCAAGGCGCGCTGCATCATTTTGAACTTGTCGGCGCGGTCGCCGAGCTGGCGCAGCTTGGTCTCGGCGTTGGCGTCGAGAGACCACACGCCCGCTTGCCGTTCTGAGGCGAGGCCCAACCGCTGCAATGTCCGCAGGCGACCGATCCGTAACGTCCGCTGCGTCGGATCGTTCTCCTCGGCGGCGGTGATGACGAGGATGTTGTCCTTCGCCAGCGCCAAGAGCTTACGGTCGAGGCGCGTCAACCGCTCCTGGCCGACTTCGTCGAAGAGCTTCTGAATGCGCTCGAGCTGTGTCTCGGGACCGAGCTCGAGCGTCACCAAGGCTTGGGCACGGGCACGCACGCCATGGCCGATGTAGTCTCGGGCCATGACGAGGTCACGACCTTGGTCGTCGCGCCCGCGGATGACGATGTGCGTGTGAGGATGGCCGGTGTTGAAGTGATCGACGGCCACCCAATCGAGCTTGGTATCGAGATCCCGCTCCATCTGCGCGAGGAGGTCACGGATGAACGGTTTCAGGTCCGGAAGACGCGCGCTGTCCTCGGCGGAGACGATGAAACGAAACTGATGCGGGTCGTTCTCCGAGCGCTCGAGCAAGGCGCGACCATCGACATCATCGTGCTGCGCATCGTACAGCCGTCCGGCCTCTCCCTCGCGGGTGACGCCATCACGCTGGATGTATTTGAGATGTGCACGCGTCGCGCCCATGTCGCCAGCGG
>LNFM01010851.1_pt1 | contig 12640 bp, 11 predicted proteins | sample 596031 | NCBI WGS metagenome assembly LNFM01 (sample SAMN04254537, study PRJNA301005) | activated carbon metagenome | isolation source: dual media filters at the Ann Arbor, Michigan drinking water treatment plant | place: USA: Ann Arbor
TGTGGCTCAGCCCCAGTTCGTTAGGGCCTTCGTCGCGAAGGCGATCGGCCGCCAACGAGGGAGCCAGGCCAGTCTCGGCCTGCGGTGCGTCAGCAGACATGCCGCTCGCTCAAGCGGCGCAACAGGGATGATTTAGTAGGCATGGCCTGCAAGTCTGCGCCTTCCGCAGGACGTGGTCTGTGCGCTGTGTGCTCCTTGCAGGAAGCGGCAGGTGCTCAGTCATCGTCATCATGCTGGCGGTCGGAGCCCTGCTGGGTCATGCCCTGGGCCGGCAGCAACCCTTGTGGCGACTGTTGCCACTGCCAGCTGATGAACGCCAACACGGCACCCAGCAGCAGGCCAGCCAGCCAGGCGTGGTTGTGTTTGATCAGGTCCGGTCCGGCGCCCTCCGTACGTCCCGTCAGCATCGACAGCGCCTGGTTCCGGCGCCTCAGCAGGCTGATGGCAACGATCAGGCCTATGTGTGCCAGCACCACGGCCAGGAAGGCGTTGCCGAAGAACTCGTGCAGCTCTTCCAGCCAGTCTCCGCCCAGGACCTTGCCCCAGTCGTTGTAGGTACCGTAGCCACTGAGCGTGAGCGGCACCACGAGCACCAGAAGTGCCAGCACCATCAGCACCATGAGCAGGTTCTGGCCTTGCCGCCAGTTGATGCTGAGCACCTTGCCCGTCCTCAGCTCCTGCGCTGCCGATCGCAGCCAGGCCGGTGCACTGGTGAGCCTGCGCAGCATCAGCCCCAGGCCCGCCTGGCGGGGACCCAACAGTCCATAGATCACCCGAAACGCCAGCAGGCCCGCGAGCGTGTAGCCGAGCGTGACGTGCAACGCGCGCCAGCGCTCACCGTCGGCCGTGATGTAAGCGCCCAGGAAGCTCAGCGCGAAGAGCCAGTGGAACATGCGCGTGGGTGCATCGATGACGCGCCGCTGTGGCACGTTGCCGGCGCGAGAAGGCGCTGGGGCTGCGGGTTGGAAGGGGGGTGCTGTTTGCATCGTGGATCTCGCTCGTGTGGAGTAGGTCGTCGGGTCAGTCGTTGAAGCTGCGGCGCAGGCGCGCGTCCATGCCCGCCGGATACTTCAGGTTGTCGTCGTCGAAGACGCCGCGATCGGCCGTGGTGTGGCAGGCCGCGCAGTTCGCAGCACTCTTGACGCTGGACAACTTCCACACCGCCGGATCGATCTTCCGGTGCTTGCGTTCGAACCAGGCAGAACGTGTGATGCGGTCCTGCGGCGGTTCTTCGTTCACACGCTTGTAGGTGCCGGCATGTGCCTGCAGCCAGCCGCTGATCTGCTGAACCGTGGCGGCATCGAGGCTGGCATCGCTGCCGTAGTGCCTGTCCAGGCCACCCATCAGGCGTTGCCACGAGCGCGCAGGCAGCAGGCCTGGCGGATACGCCAGGTGACAGGACGCGCACTCCTGCGTGTAGGCAGCAGGGGCGTTCGGGGGCATCAGCTGGCCGCCACTGGCATGGGCATCGAAAACGGCGAACGAGCCTGCGATCAGGGCGATCAGGGCGAGCGGGGCCAGCGCCCAGCGCGCTGTGGTCCAGGTGCGGTTCATGGCCTGAGTCCGATCAGGTAAGCCAGCACGTCGGCCTTCTCTCCAGCGCTGCACTCGCGCTGCAGCACGTCCTTGCAATTGCGGCGGAACCACTTGTCGACCTTGGCGGTGTCGGTGAAGACCTCGGGGTTGGCCGCAGGGGCCATCGGGTCGATGGACTTGCCCGTGCTGGCATGCTTCCCGGGCTTGGTGGGCGGGTTGCCGTGGCAGGACGCGCACGACCATTCGCCACCTTGGCGGCTGGTGAAGAACACCCGGCCGCGCTCGGCCTGGCCGGGCGTGGCGGCCTGCGCGCTGAAACGTTCGAGCTGCTGGGCTGGCGAGGTGTCGGCCGCGTGCGCTGCGCCTTGTAGCAGCACCAGGCAGGCCAAGGCGGCAAGCCAGACTGGCCTGCTTCGCATCGAGTGCAGCATCAAGATGGACGTCTTGGGGTTCATGGGGGCTCCAGGCATTGACCCGCAGCACGGGTCGGTGAGGCCATTCTTCGGCGAGCTCCGTGAACTGAACCTGAAAGGTTCGTTCATCCGCGGTTCAGATTCGCTCGCCGACAATCCGGCTGTGAATGCCCTTCGCCCGCTCACCCGAGAAAGGTGCCATTCCACGGCGTGGCAGCACGCTCGTTTGAGGATCGCGCTGGCCTCGCTGTTGCTGATCGGACTGGCACAGCCACTGGCATGGGGCAGCGACAGCCTTGACCATGAGCGAGCGCGCGCAGCCGTGGAAGCGGGCCAGGTCCTGCCGTTGCCGACCCTGCTGGAACGGTTGCGGCGCATCCATCCTGGCCAAGTGCTCGAACTGGAGCTCGAGCGCGACGAGGGACGCTGGATCTACGAGATCAAGCTGTTGCAGGCCAACGGTCAGTTGCTGAAGCTCGACGTGGACGCCGCCACGGCGCAGGTACTGCAGGTCAAATGCAAAGACGGTGGCAGGGACGAACGAAAGGCGGAGCGAGACGCAGGGCGCCAGGTCACGCAGTCCCAGGAGCCACCCAAATGAAGAACCGCTGCCTGCCGGGAACCGCATGAGAGTCCTGCTCGTCGAAGACGAACCAACACTGCGCGCGCAACTGCTCGCCGGGCTGCAGGAGGCCGGCTATGCGGTGGACGAAGCCGACAACGGCCGCGACGGTCACCACCTCGGCGCCAGCGAAGCCTTCGACGCAGTGATTCTCGATCTGGGTTTGCCTGTGCTCGACGGCATCAGCGTGCTCAAGCAGTGGCGCGAAGCCGGTCTGACTCTGCCGGTGTTGATCCTGACGGCGCGCGAGAGCTGGCACGAGAAGGTCGCAGGCATCGATGCGGGTGCCGACGACTACCTGGCGAAGCCCTTCCACATGGAGGAATTGCTGGCGCGCGTGCGCGCACTGATTCGCCGTGCGCAGGGTCTGGCGTCACCGCTGCTGCATTGCGGTGCACTGACGCTGGACACCCGCAGCAGCCGCGTCACGCTGAACGGGCTGCCGGTGACCCTGACCAGCCACGAGTTCCGATTGCTCGCTTATCTGATGCACCGCCCGGGCAGTGTGGTGTCGCGCACCGAGCTGACCGAACACCTGTATGCGCAGGACTTCGACCGTGACTCCAACACCATCGAGGTGTTTGTCGGCCGCCTGCGACGCAAGCTGCCGCCGGACACCATCGAGACGGTTCGTGGCATGGGCTACCGGTTGGTGACGCCGCCTTGAAGCACGGTGCCGACCGTCACTGGACGCGCTCGCTGCGATTTCGGCTGCTGGCGGCTACGCTCGCTGCCCTTGCAGTGGCGCTGGTGCTGGCGGGCCTGCTGCTGTCCAGCTTGTTCCGCGACCATGTGATGCGCCAGTTCAGCCAGGCGCTGACCGCGCAGCTCGACCAGATCACGGCAAGGCTGGAATTCGACGCCGCAGGGCAACCGCAGATCGATCCGCTGACCCTGAGCGACCCACGATGGTCGCGACCCTACTCGGGCTTGTACTGGCAGGTTGACGGCGCAGGTCAGGTGCAGCAGCGAGGTGCGCTGAGGTCACGATCGCTGTGGGACGCCACGTTGTCGCTGCCCAATGACGTACTGGCCGACGGCGTGGTGCACGTGCACGAAAGCACCGGGCCCGACGGCGCGGCACTGTTGCTGGTGGAGCGCACTGTGAAGCGGGATGGCGGTGCTGATGCCGCGGTCGGCACGTCCTGGCGTCTGACCGTCGCAGCCGACCTGCGCGAAACCGTGGCCGCCGTGGAGCGCTTCAACGGTGTCTTGGCGGCATCACTGGCGACGTTGTTTGTTCTGCTGTGCGCGGCAGCGCTGGCTCAGATCGCCATCGGCCTGGCCCCGTTGCGTGCGCTACAGCGCACCTTGGCGGGGGTTCGCGCCGGCACATCACCGAAGCTTGATGGTCGCTTCCCATCCGAGGTCCAGCCACTGGTCGACGACTTCAATGCCGTACTCGACCGCAATGCCGAAGTCGTGGCGCGGGCGCGCACGCAGGCGGGCAATCTCGCCCACGCGATCAAGACGCCGCTGGCCGTTATGTCGCAGGCTGCGGCCGTGGCGCTGCAGCGTCCAGAGACAGGCACCGGGCTGGCCGCACTGGTCGAAGAGCAGGTGGGCGTTGCACGCCGCCACGTCGACTGGCATCTCGCACGCGCCCGAGCGGCTGCTGCGCAAGGCGTGCCGGGTGCAATGGTGCCTCTGCAGCCGGTCATCCAGGGCTTGCTTCGCGTACTCGAACGGGTGCACGCGGAACGCGGCATCGCTTTGCGGTGCCTGCCGATGGCACCTGATCTCGCTTTTGCAGGCGAAGTACAGGATCTGCAGGAGGTGCTGGGCAACCTGCTCGACAACGCCTGCAAGTGGGCCAGGCGGGAGGTTCAAGTCAGCGCGGCCTCGCTGGGGTCCGGGCCCGGCAGCCGGCTTCAGATCGTGATCGACGACGATGGCCCCGGCATCGAGCCAGACCGCCGCGAGTCCGTGATGGCGCGGGGTACGCGGCTGGACGAATCGGTGCCCGGCAGTGGATTGGGCCTCGCGATCGTGAACGAGCTCGTAGGCTTGTACGGAGGAAGTGTTCGCCTGCGGGTGGCTCCGAAAGGCGGCCTGCGTGTCGAAGTCGAGTTGCCTGGTACTTGAGCGACAGCCTCGACCCTCAGCTGCCATTGCCCCACCCGGATTGAGGTCAGCATCCGAGGATGTTGGCCAACTCTCGAGGGACGCGGTGCACGCTGACGGAATCCTGATGAGCGCCGTGGTAGCTTGTTGGTGTGCTGCAATCTCGCATTCAAAGTGGCAGTGCCACGACGCACCGATGGGTGCCCGCCAGTGGCGTCTGGGCCGTTTCCTGGCTCCTCATGTTCAGGCTGGACGGTCGGATTGATTTGGCGAACATGGCGCTGATCCTGGTCCTGGGCGCCGCCATCGCCGCCATCTGGTCGACGCCGTGGGCGTCACTTGCCGCCAGTGCGATCGCCGTGCTGGCCTTCAACTTCGTCTTTGTCCCACCGCGCCGCACATTCGCGGTGGACCTGCACCAGCACGCGCTGTTGCTTGCCACGATGCTGACAGTCAGCTGGATCGTGACGCTGCTGGTGGCACGCTTGCGCTGGCACACCGCTCAGGCGACGGCGCAGGCCCTGCGTTCAAATCAGCTTCGAGAGTTCGCTGAGGCGCAGCGCGCGGCTGATGAACCCGCCGTCCAGGCTTCGATCCTGCGAAATGCGCTGTCCAGGCTCACCGGTGCAGAGCCCACGCTGCTTTTGTCCGACGCATCCGGCGACACCTTAGAAGGCAGTGTGGTCCATTCTTTTGGCCCGGCGACTCCCGACGAATTGATCGGGCTGCGTCTGTGCCTCCAGGAGCGGCGGCCCATGGGGCCGGGCACGGGACGACACGACGAGCAGCCGGCTTGGTATCTGCCTTTGCGGGGCCTGAGCGGCGGCTTCGGCGCTGCCCTCATCCGAAGGGCGACAGGCGATGGCGACGACAGAGAACTTCGCGACCATCTGCAGGCCTTGTGCGACCAGTTCGGCACCGCGCTGGAGCGCGGCGCAGCACTGCGTGCGGCAGCTGCAGCGCGCGAGCAGGCCCAGGACCACGCCCTTCGCAACACCTTGTTGACGGCCATCTCGCACGACTACCGGACGCCACTCGCCACCATCCTGGGCGCTGCCAGCGCCTTGCATGATCAGGACGAGCGCCTGTCCGGCGCGCAACGTCGCCGGCTTGCATCCACCATCGTTGATGAAGCCACGCAGCTGGCCCGGCTGACGGACAACACGCTGCAGCTCGCGCGCCTGGGCCAGGCCGGGCTGGCGCTACGGCGTGACTGGGAGTCGGTTGAAGAACTGGTGGGCACAGTGCTGCGACGCGTGCGCCAGCGCGATCCGCACCATCGGGCAAGGGCGCGCGTAGAAGCCGGTCTGCCCTTGATGCGTTGCGATGCCGTGCTGATGGTCCAGCTGCTCGACAACCTCGTCGACAACGCACTGAAGCATGGTGCCGGCGATGCGCCCGTCGAGGTGATGGCACGGCGCGTCGGTGCGGCCGTTCTCGTCGCCGTGCGGGACCGCGGGCCGGGCGTGCCCGTGGCGCAGCGCAAGCGCATCTTCGAGGCCTTCCATCGCGGTGAACGTGTCGACGCCGCCGAGGGTGGCGCCCCGCATTCACGGCCCGGCGCCGGCGTGGGGCTCGCCCTGTGCCGTGCCATTGCCAGGGTGCATGGGGGTGAGCTCCGTCTTCGCATCCGCGGCCATGGGGGCTCGAGTTTCGAGGTGACATTGCCTGTGGAAGATGTTCCCGAAGGCGCGGCGCACGACGATGGAAAGGGGGCGTCGCCGTGAGCCTCGGCGTGCTGCTGGTCGAGGACGACCGTGAACTGCGCGCCACCCTGCGCGACGCGTTGCAGGTCGAGGGCTACCGTGTCCTCGTATCCGCAAGCTTGGCCGATGCACGGGCCGTTATCTCCACCGCGCTGGTCAATCGCGGGCTTGACATCGTGCTGCTCGACCTCGGCATGCCGGACGGCGATGGCGCATCGCTGCTGGCCGACCTCCGGCGCGAGCACAGCACGCCCGTGATCGTGATCTCGGCCCGCCCCGGCGAGGACCACAAGGTGCAGCTGCTGGACGAGGGCGCAGACGACTACCTCGTGAAGCCCTTCAGCTTGGCCGAGTTGCTGGCTCGCATGAGGGTGGCCTTGCGTCACCGCGGCACCACGGTACGCCCGGTGATCTTGCGCTACGGGCGTGCGGACTTGGTGGTTGAACTTGAAACGCGGCGAGTGCTGCGCGGGGGCGCCGAAGTGCACCTGACTCCGACCGAGTACCGGCTGCTCGCACGGCTGGTACGTCAAGCTGGCCAGGTGGTCACGCACCGTCAGCTGCTGGTGGACGTCTGGGGGCCTGAGTACACGGAGCACACCCACTACCTGCGCTTGTACATGGCGCAGCTGCGCGCCAAGCTCGAGGCCGAGCCGGCCGACCCGCGCCTGCTGCTCACCGAACCCGGCGTGGGCTACCGCCTGGCCGAGCCAGAAGAGTAGGTCCGACGCGCCACAACAAGGCGCGTCCATATGCGTTCCTGATGCCCATACCCCGATGCTCTGCAGCATCGAACCTGCAAAGATCGCGTATGACCACTCCAGCCAAGACCGCTCATCCCGACCCGACCCCTGCCGCCACCTCGCCAGCCGGCCGGCAAGGCCTGGGGGCGCTGACGCTTGGCGCCATCGGCGTCGTCTACGGCGACATCGGCACGAGTCCCCTGTACACCATGAAGGAGGTCTTCGCGCCGCACACGGGCGTGCCGCTCGACGCGCCCCATCTGATCGGGGCCGTGTCGGTGATCTTCTGGGCCTTGATGCTGGTGGTCACATTGAAGTACGTCATCCTCATCCTGCGCGCGGATAACCACGGCGAAGGTGGCGGGCTGGCACTCACTGCCTTGGCAGCACAGGCGGTCAAGGATCGCCCCGCCCTGCGCCAGGGCCTGCTTCTGCTGGGTGTGTTCGGTGCCACGCTGTTCTATGGCGACAGCCTGATCACCCCAGCCATCTCGGTGCTCGGCGCGATGGAAGGCCTCGAACTCGTCACGCCGACGCTCACGCCCTATGTCGTGCCTATCACGGTGGCCATCCTGATCGGCCTCTTCCTCGTGCAGCGCTTCGGCACCGCGTTCGTCGGCCGATTCTTCGGGCCCATCATCGTGCTGTGGTTCGTCATGCTCGGCGCGACAGGCGTCGTGCACATCGTGCAGCAGCCCTCGATCCTGGCGGCACTGAACCCGGTGCATGCGTGGACCTTCCTGGCCGAACGTGGCTGGTACCTGTTTGCCGCAGTCGGCGCGATCGTGCTGGCGCTGACCGGCGCCGAGGCCCTGTATGCCGACATGGGGCACTTCGGGCGCAAGCCCATTCAACTGGCCTGGACCGGCCTCGTGCTGCCAGGTCTGGCCTTGAACTACCTGGGGCAGGGCGCGCTGCTGATGGGCGACCCCGCGGCCATCGAGAACCCCTTTTACCGCCTGTTCCCCGAAGCTTGGCTGATCCCTGCGCTGGTGCTGGCCACCATGGCGGCCATCATTGCCTCGCAGGCGGTGATCTCGGGCGCCTACTCGATGACCAAGCAGGCGATCCAGCTGGGCTTCCTGCCGCGCATGACGATCCGCTATACATCGGCGCGCGAGATGGGTCAGATCTACATGCCGGCGGTGAACTGGGCGCTGCTGGCGGGCGTGATCGCGGCGGTGCTCTTCTTCGGCAGCTCATCGGCCTTGGCGGGTGCCTACGGCATTGCGGTCACGCTGACGATGATGATCACGACCGTGCTGACCTTCTTCGTCGTGCGCAGGGCCTGGAAGCTGCCGGCGCCGCTGGCGATTGGCGCCACCGCCTTCTTCCTGGCCATCGACGTGCTGCTGGTCGCCGGCTGCGCCGTGAAGTTCTTCGACGGTGGGTGGTTTCCGCTGGCGCTGGGCCTGCTTCTGTTCGGTGTCATGAGCACCTGGTCGCGCGGGCGGGCCTTGATGCTGCAGGCCATACGGCGCGACGGGCTTGAACTGCAGCCCTTCATCGACGGTCTGGATCCGCGCTCGCTGAACCGAGCCCAGCGCACGGCGGTGTACGCCGTCGCCGACCCGACGACCGTGCCGCAAGCCTTGCTGCACAACCTGAAGCACAACCAGGTGCTCCACGCGCGCAACGTCATCCTCACCGTGGTGTTCCACGAAGTGCCCTGGGTGTCAATGGATCGGCGCGTCCAGGTGGCGCCGCTGGGCCACGGCTTCTGGCGCGTGACCCTGAACTTCGGCTTCATGAACACGCCCGACGTTCCCAGGGCACTGGAGCTCACACAGTCCCATGGGCTGCACATTCCGGTGTTCGAGACCAGCTACTTCCTGAGCCGAGAAGCCGTGGTGCCGACGCCTGGCGGTGGCATGGCGAACTGGCGCGAGCGGTTGTTTGCCGCGATGAGCCGCAATGCTGGAGGCGTGGCTGAGTTCTTCCGGTTGCCCAGTAACTCAGTGGTCGAGCTGGGGACACGAGTGCAGATCTGAACTCGCCAGCGGACTCTGAGTCGTTACTGAGGCCACCGCTTGGCGGCAGTGCCAGGAGGCCTGTGCCGCCTGGCTGGTCCTGTTCAACAAGAAGCCGCCAGCAAGTCATCCACGAGGGCCAGCAGCGTCGCCTGTTCTCGCTTGGGCTCAAACAGTGGTGCCCGCGCGGCGCATTGCTGGCGCAGCGCCTCCAATGTCGCTGGATGATCGCGGCACCGCTCGATCAGCGTGGTGAGCCCGTCGACATCGCCCGGGTCGAAGTACCCGGCATAGTCCGCGCCCAGCATGCCGACATTGCCGGAAATGCGTGAGGCGACGACGGGGGTGTCACTGCGAATCGCTTCCATCAGCACGTGAGCACCACCTTCGATGACACTCGTATTCACCAGGATGTGTGCGCCCTGGATGCGGGCTCTGACGGTTGCGTGGGGCAGCGCGCCGAGCCATCGATAGCGTGGGTGCTCCTGCTGCAGGGTCTGCGCTGTCTCCCCCAAGGCTGAATCGAGCGCGCCGCCGATATGGTCAAGCAGGATGTCCTGCCGGTGCCCCAATCGACGTGCAGCCTCGAAGTAGGTCTGCGGGGCTTTCTCCTCCCGCAGATGGCCGACCATCACGCAGCGCAAGTGGTGCGCGGTCTTGACCAGCGGAGCGCGCGCCGATGAGGATTGAAAGCAGACGACGGCTTTGGGGCGATACGCAACGGGAAGGTCATCAACAGCGCGCTCGTGAAGCACGATCAGGGCGGCAGCGAGTTCGAGCGAGCGCTGGGCTCGTGTATCGAAATGGATGTCTCGGTAAAGGTCCGTGCCCGTCAGTACAACCGCCACAGGGCGCCCAGGTGTCGCGGATGCCCACCGATCAATCGAATCAGCGGAGCGGCGGGCATGCAGGGCCAGCAGGACGTCGGCAGGCTCGCCATGCCAGCGTTCTACCAGCTCCACCCGATGCCTGGAACGAAGCAACTGAGCCCATCGCTTGGCGGTCTGCCAATTGCCGTTGTTGGCACTGGCGAGTGCCGGTGTCACGATGCAGACTCTGGGACGAAACATCAGCTCGGTTATACCGTCACGCGACGCGGATGCGCATCCAAGACAATCTCCACGTTATCTGGGGGTTCAAGGCTCCTGGTCGATAGGTCCGGGGTGAGCCACGAGCTCGACTTCTGGAAAGGCGGCGACGTTGTCATCATGGGCAAGTTGATTCGGCAAACGGGCGGCGAGCGGACATTCCCGACACGGTGTCCTGTGCCGAGCGACCACGATCAACAACCTGCACATGGGGCCCGGGCGCGTTCACCTTGCGAGCCGGCTGCTTGAACGCAGCGCGATCCTTTGCAGCGATTGGGCGTGCCGACCTCGGGCCGGCAGGGCTCATTGCGGCGTCGGTGGCCTTATCGCTTGTCATGCTCGATGCGGCGCACCTGCAGACTGTGGCCGGGGCCGATTGGGTCGTTCCGATGCTGGGCTTGCCATTGCCGTGGCTGTGCTTCCAGTTCGGGATGCCCCTGGCCTTGACGGGCGGTGTCCTGCTGCAACAAGGCGGGCCGCGCCGTGAGGGCCTGCCGGTCGGTGCGTGGGCCGCTGCGGCGCCGCCCCTGGTGCTGGTGTCGCTCGTGCTCGTATGGGCGCTGCACTTGGTTCGGCATGATCGATTTCTGACGGGCCTGCACGTGGCTTTCGTCGTCGTCGTGTTGATGTCGAGCACCCGTGCGATGCCAATCTGGCGCCGTGCAGGGTCGCGCGCGCTGGCAGCAGTGGGCGCGGGCGCGCTGCTCGCAACGCTGTCGTATGGCGCCCTGTGGGGCGAAGCCCGCTGCGGACGTCCGCAAGAGCTGCCCTGCGTCCGCGACAGCGGGATCCAGGTTTGGGTTCCGAGGATCTTCGCCGCCCTCGGGGTGCCGGTGTTCGCCTACCTGCGCGGGGCCGATCTGCGTGGCGTGGTCCTGTCTGGCAGGGACCTGCGGCTGGCCGACCTGCGCGATGCCCGGTTGATGGGTGCCGATCTCAGCGGTGCGCATCTCAGGAGAGCCAGGCTGGACGGCATCCGGGCCGATGCCTCCACGTGGCGGGGTGCGTCGATGGATGGTGCCTCGATGCGTGGCGCATCGCTGCGCGGTGCCGACCTGCGCGGGGTTCACGCTTATCTTGTCGACCTCTCGGGTGCGGACATCCGGGGTGCCGACGTCAGGGGTGGCTCCTTGAGCCATGCGGTGCTGCACGACACACGGATGGAAGGAGCCGCCCTGGCGGGTGCCTACCTGCGCTTTTCCCGAGGGTGGACCATCGGGCAACTCGGCCAGGCGCATCCCGATGCGCAGACACGGCTGCCAGATGGAGTCGCTGCACCCTGACGCAGCCTCAAGGCCCGCTAACATTCCGCCCGGCCGTCTCCGTGCGCGGCCTGACACCCTCGCAGGATGGCGGCCTGATGGAACCCTTGATGATCGCGCTGGCCTTTGCCGCCGGCTTTGCTGCCCAATTGGTTCGCCTGCCGCCATTGATCGGGTTCCTGGCGGCCGGCTTCATCCTCAATGCCCTGGGCTTCGAGCGCAGCGCAGCACTCGACACCATTGCCAACCTGGGGGTCACGCTGCTGCTGTTCACCATCGGCCTGAAGCTCGACATCCGCACGCTGATGCGCGGTGAAGTCTGGGGCTCGGCCACGCTGCACATCGTGGGCTCTACGCTGTGCCTGGCGGCGGTGTTGTTCTTGCTGAAGGCGCTGGGGCTGGCCATGGCCAGCGAACTGGGCTGGACGGCGATGGTCCTGCTGGGTTTTGCGCTCAGCTTTTCCAGCACCGTCTTTGCCGTCAAGGTACTGGAGGAGCGCAGCGAACTCGGCTCGTTGTATGGCCGCATCGCGGTGGGCATTCTGGTGATGCAAGACGTGTTTGCGGTGATCTTCCTCAGCGCCAGCTCGGGCAAGTTGCCCAGCATCTGGGCTTTGGGGCTGGTGTTGTTGTGGCCGGCTGCCAAGCTGTTGCGCGTCATGTTGGACCGAGTGGGCCATGGTGACCTGCAGGTGCTTTTCGGTGCCTTCTTGTCCCTGGTGGTGGGCTACAGCCTTTTTGAGGCGGTGGGTGTCAAGGGTGACCTGGGCGCCCTGATCGTGGGCATGATGCTGGCGTCGCACCCTGCCACCGCGGGCCTCGCCAAGTCACTGTTTCACCTGAAGGAACTGTTTCTGGTCGGCTTCTTCCTCAGCGTGGGCTTGGGTGCGCTGCCAGATCTTTCGATGGTGGTGATGGCAGTTTTGCTGCTGCTGTTGTTGCCCTTGAAGACTGGCCTCTATTACCTGGTGCTGATGCGTTTCGGCCTGCGCACCCGCACCGGGGTGCTGTCCACGCTGACCTTGACCAACTATTCCGAATTCGGCCTCATCGTCGCCGCCATCGCTGCCACGGCGGGTTGGTTGTCGGATGAATGGCTGGTGGTGATTTCGCTGGCCGTGGCGGGCAGCTTTGTGCTGGCTGCGCCTTTGAACGCCGCCAGCGAACGCCTGTATGCATGGCTGAAGGGGCCGCTGGCGGGGCTGGAAGCCAAGACCCTGCTGGCGGCTGACCGTC
>LNFM01014441.1_pt1 | contig 12639 bp, 8 predicted proteins | sample 596031 | NCBI WGS metagenome assembly LNFM01 (sample SAMN04254537, study PRJNA301005) | activated carbon metagenome | isolation source: dual media filters at the Ann Arbor, Michigan drinking water treatment plant | place: USA: Ann Arbor
GCCCGCAGCGCCTGCAGCGCCAGGCCGTGGCTCAGCAGCAGGTGGTGGGCCACCTGGTAGGCCGTCTGGCGGTTCTGCACGCCCGGCGCGAAGTGGCCTTTCTCGTGGCCGAGGATGGCCATCACCCAGGGCTCGTTGTGCGTGGTGAGGGTGGCCAGGCGGCTGCCCAGGCGGCGCTGGATGCCGCGCGCGTACTCGACGAAGTGGTGCACGGTGCTGCGCGCGGCCCAGCCGCCCTGGTCTTGCAGGGCCTGCGGCAGATCCCAGTGGTTCAACGTGAGGTGAGGCTGCACGCCGCGCCGCAGCAGCCCGTCCACCAGGCGCTCGTAGAAGGCCAGCCCGGCTTCGTTCCAGGCGCCGTGGCCCAGCGGCTGCACGCGCGGCCACGAGACCGAGAAGCGGTAGGCATCCACGCCCAGCGCGGCGATGAGGTCGAGGTCGCTCTCCAGCCGGTGGTAGTGGTCGCAGGCGGTGTCGCCGTTGCTGGCATCGGCGATGGTGCCGGGCAGGCTGCAGAAGCGGTCCCAGATCGATTCGCCCTTGCCGTCTTCGCGGGCGGCGCCCTCGATCTGGAAGGCGCTGGTGGCCACGCCCCAGACGAAGTCGGGAGGAAACTGGCGGGGCAGGTCGGCGTCTGGGTTCATGGTGTCGTGGAGACGGAGAAGGGAACAGGCGTGAGGCTTACTTCACCGCGCCGCTGGTGAGGCCCGCGATGAGCTGGCGCGAGCACAGCACGAACAGCACCAGCAGTGGCAGCGTGGCGATGGCCGAGCCCGTCATCAGCGCGCCCCATTCGGTGTTGACGGGGCTTTGCAGGCTGCGCAGGGCCAGCGGCAGGGTGTAGTTGTCGGCGTTGCGCATCACCACCAGCGGGCCGATGAAGTTGTTCCAGCTCGCGATGAAGCTCACCAGGCCCAGCGTGCCCAGCGCCGGCTTCATCAGCGGCAGCACGATGCGCCAGTAGATGCCGAACTCGCCGCAGCCATCCAGGCCGCGACGAACTGCCGCATCAGGAAGATGCCGAAGGCGCTGGCCGCACCGGGCACGTACAGCGCCCGGTGCTGGTCGATCCAGCCCAGCGCGTCCATGATCAGGAAGGTCGGGATCATGTTCATGAACGAGGGCAGCAGCATGGTGGCCATGACCAGCGTGAAGAGCGCGTTCTTGAAGCGGAACTCCATCAGCGCGAAGGCGTAGCCGGCCATCGAGCAGAACAGCAGTGTCAGCGCGGTGGAGGCCAGCGCGACGTACAGGCTCCAGCCCAGGTTGCGCCAGAACGGCAGGCGCTCGGTGAGGATCTGCAGGTTCACGAGCAGGTCGTTGCCGAACCACAGCGGCGGCGGCAGGCTGTAGATCTCGCTGCGCGACTGCGTGGCGAACACGAACATGAAGTAGAAGGGCGCCAGCATCACCAGCGCGCCCGCGCCGACGATGGCATAGGCGACCCAGCTGCCTGCGGTCCTGGGCGTGTTCATGCGCCGCTGCCCCGTGGCTTGAAGGCGCGGTTGGTCAGCCATGTCAACAAGGCCACCACGATGAACAGCAGCCACGACATCGCGCTGGCACCGCCGAAGTCGTTGAAGTCGAAGGCCATGCGGTAGAGGTAGACCGCCGAGGTCATGGCGCTCTGGTCGGCGCCGCCCTTGCCGCCGGTGAGGATGAAGGGCTCCTCGAACAGCTGCAGCCCGCCGATGACGCTGAGCGTGACGCCGAAGAAGATCATCGGCTTAAGCTGCGGCAGCGTGATGCACCAGAACTGCTGCCAGCGGCTGGCGCCGTCCATCGTCGCGGCTTCGTAGAGGTCTTTCGGGATGGTCTGCAGCGCGGCCAGGTAGAGCACCACGTTGAAGCCGACGTAGCGCCAGAACACGATCAGCGCGATGGCCGGCTTGATGTGCTCGGGCCGGTTCAGCCAGTCCACCTTCTCCAGGCCGAACAGGCTTTGCAGGCCGGCGTTGATGAGCCCGAAGTCGGTGGAGAAGAGCGAGCTGAACATGATGGCAATGGCCACCGTGGACGTGATGTAGGGCAGGAAATAGGCGCCCACCGCAGCGTCGCGCAGGCGCGCGAAGCGCGTGTGGATGAACACCGCCAGCGGAATGGCCACCAGGTGCTGCGGTGCGCCGGCGGCCACGGCCAGCCACAGCGTGTTCTTCAGCGACTTCCAGAACCATTCGTCGCCGAGGGCGAAGCTGAAGTTGGCCAGCCCCACCCACTCCATCGCGCCCAGGCCGCTGGTCGGCTCCCACGACTGGAAGGCCAGGTAGAGCGAAAAGCCCAGCGGGAAGATGCCGAACACCGCGAACAGCACGAGGAAGGGACTGATGAGCACATAGGGCGCCCACTTCGGCGACAGGCGTAGGGCGGCGGGCCAGCGCATCGTGTTCACCGTGTGTTCAACGGAACGCGCGGCGTTCGAGCAGCCGCGCCGCGTCGGCCAGCGCGGTGGCGATGGGCTTGCCGCGGTCGAGCACGTTGTCGAGCTCGGTGCCCACCACCTCGTGTGCACCTGCGTGGCGGTGATGCGCTGCGCCGCCGCGCGCCACAGCACGCGCGCGCGCTGGCCGCCCAGGAAGGGCAGCGGCTGCTCGAAAAAGGGGTCGTCGAAGGTTTCCAGCAGCGCCGGAAAGGCGTCCTGCGACTTGAACGCGGCGAACTGCCGCGCGCGGTTCAGCGTCAGCAGCTGCACCAGTTCCCAGGCCATGGCACGGTTCGCCGGGTTGGCCTGGCGCGGCAGCGCGTAGTAGCTGCCGCCGTAGCTGACAAAGGTGTTTTCGGGCAGCTGCGCCACGCGCCAGGTGCCCGCCGTGCCCGGCGCCACCCAGTTGGCCATCTGGCCCACCATCCACGCGCCCGTCAGGTCGGTGGCCAGCGTGCCGCGGCGAAAGGCCTCGGCCCAGTCGTTGGACCACGCCGCGACGCGCGCGTCCAGCTTGTTCTGGCGCACCTTGCGCGCCAGTTCGAAAGCTCGCGTGAAGCGCGGTGAATTCACCAGCACACGCGATTCGCGGTCGAAGTACAGGCCCTCGCCGGGTTGCAGCCCGCTGCGGATGACGATGTCCTTGACGATCTGCGCGTGGCTGATCAAGTAGGCGCCGGTGGCGGCCTTGAGCTGGATGCCAGCATCGACATAGGCCTCCCAGCTGGGCGTGAGCTCGGCCTCGCCCAGGCCGGCCTTGGCGAACAGGTCGGCGCGGTACATCAAGGTGCCGGGCCCGATGTCGGTGGGCAGCGCCAGCAGCTCGCCGCGGCGGTTGATCGCCTGCTCGAAGGCATACGGCACGAAGCGCGGGCGCAGGCGCAAGGCCTCGAAGGGCGGCTGCGCCAGGTCGGCCAGGCCGCGGCCCTGGGCGTAGCGGCCCACGTAGCTGGCTTCCAGCGTCATCACGTCGGGCAGGTAGACCGCGGTGGACAGCGCCGTGGTCATGGCGGTGTGGTGGTCGGCGTAGGGCCGGCTGACGATGTTCACCGCCACGTCGGGATGGCGCTGCTGCCACGCCGGCAGCGCGGCCTTGACGATGGCATCCACCAGCGGGAAGGCGGCCACTGTCAGCGTGAGCCGCGGCCGGGCCTGTGCCGCCGCCGGCAGCGGCAGCGCCGCAGCCACGCCGCAGGCCAGCACCGAGCGCCGTGCCACCGCCATGGTCAGTGCGTGCCTGCCGCGCAATGCGTGGCGATGAACTCGGCCTGTGTCGGCATGGCCTTGACGCACTTGTCGATGACCTGCGCCACGTGCTGCACATAGGCGGCCACCTCGTCTTCGCTGCGCAGGTCGGCAAACGGGTGGTGGGCCTGCGGCAGGTGGCGCTGGCCCACCATCACCTGCAGCCAGCTCGATTCGGCAAACAGCTCCAGCCCGTCGCGCTGGATGCGGCCGTTGCTGCGGAACAGGTCCATCTTGCGCTGCAGCGTCTCGGGCACGGGCATGTTCCGGCAGTAGTTCCAGAACTCCGAGTCGTCGCGCTGCGTGGCCTTGTAGTGCAGCACCAGGAAGTCGCGGATGCGCTCGTACTCCCAATGTGTCTGCGCGTTGTATTCGGCGATGTCGGCGGCGTCGAAGCCGGCATGCGGGAAGAAGCTGATGACGCGCGATATCGCGGTGTGGATGAGGTGGATGCTGGTCGATTCCAGCGGCTCCAGGAAACCGCTGGACAGACCCACCGCGACGCAGTTGCGGTTCCAGAACTGGCGCCGACGGCCGGTGGTGAACTTCAGCGGGCGCGGCTCGGCCAGCGCCTTGCCGTCCAGGTGCTTGAGCAGGATGTCGGTGGCCTCGTCCTGCTCCATGAAGCTGCTGCAGTAGATGTGACCGTTGCCGGTGCGGTGCTGCAGCGGTATGCGCCACTGCCAGCCGGCGCCGTGCGCGGTGGAACGTGTCATCGGCAGCAGCGGCCTCGCCGATTCGCAGGGCACGGCCAGCGCGCGGTTCACCGGCAGCCAGTGCGACCAGTCCTCGAAGCCCGAGTTCAGCGTCTGCTCGATGAGCAGGCCGCGCATGCCCGAGCAGTCGATGAAGAAGTCGCCCTCGATGCGCTCGCCGCTTTCCATCACCACGGCGTCGATGAAGCCATCGGGCTCACGCTGCGAGACACGCGCGATCTTGCCTTCGGTGCGGCGCACGCCGCGCCCTTCGGCAATGCCGCGCAGGAAACGCGCATACAAGCCGGCGTCGAAGTGGAAGGCGTGCGAGATGTCGGCCACCGGCGAGCCCGGCATGTCCTTGCGCGCGCGCATGAACTTGGCCGCGCGCGGCGCGGCGGTGTTGATGGAGTAGGCCTCCAGCGGCAGCGCGCGGCCCGCCTGCGCCATGCGCAGCCAGAAGTGGTGGAAGGGCAGGGCCTGGGTGGCCTGCCCGACGAAGCCGAAGCCGTGGATGTAGCGGTCGCCGAGGGCGCCCCAGTTGACGAACTCGATGCCGAGCTTGAAGGTGCCCTGCGTGGCGCGCAGGAAGTCATCTTCGTTGATGTCCAGCGCGCTGTTGAATTCGCCGATGTGCGGGATGGTGGCTTCGCCGACGCCGATGATGCCGATCTCGTCAGACTCCACGAGCCGGATGCGGTGGTGGCCTTCCAGCACCTTGGACAAGGCAGCGGCCGCCATCCAGCCGGCGGTGCCGCCGCCGACGATGACGATGTTGCGTACCGGTTCGTGGGTCATGGTGAAGTTGCTGAAGATGAAGGCGGGGCGCCATGATGACGCCCCGCCCGGGCTCAGAACTTGTAGGCCGCGCCCAGCAGCGTCTGGCGGCCGAACTGGTAGGTGTAGTTCGGCACCAGTTGCGTGGCGTCCGGCACGTCCGCGTTGCCCGGCGTCTTGTAGTTGCGGGCGTAGGTGTCGGTCAGGTTGTTGACCTGCAGCAGCAGCGACAAGCCCTTCAGCGGACCGGTGTCGGCGAAGGCATAACTGAGCTGCATGTCCACCACCTTGTCGGCGCCCTGGGAACGCGTGGTCGGCCGGAAGAAGATGTCGCGCGTGGTGGCGGTGAAGGCCGAGCGGTAGCGCTGGCTCACACGCGCCGAGAAGCCGTCGGCCTCGTAGTAGACGGTGAGGTTGTTCGAGCGGCCCGACAGCCCGTTGATCGAGGTCTTGGAGTTCAGCACCACGAGGTTGCTGTTCTGGTCGACCTTCTGGTCGCTGATGGAGCTGTTCAGCTTGGATGCGCTGAACACGACCCCGAAACCCTCCAGCGCCGGGTGCAGCAGCGAGGCCTCCAGCGAGGCCGCGAACTCGAAGCCTTCGAGCCGGCCGCCGCTGCCATTGCGCGGCTTGATCTCGCCGCCGAACCTTTGCACCACCACGCCGGGGGCCGGCGTGAAGCCCGGCGGCAGCGGCGTGCTGGTGCGGTCCACCGGCTGCTCCGAGGACAGCACGTAGCTGATGAGGTTCTTGCGGAAGGCCGCGAACGAGACATAGCTGCGCTTGCCGAAGTACTTCTCCACCGAGAGGTCGATGGCGCTGGACTTCCAGGGCTTGAGCTCGGGGTTGCCGGCGTAGGTGGTCTGCCAGGTGCCCTGGTTGGGGCCGGGGTCGGTGTTCAGGCGCGGTGTGCTGCCGCCGGCGCGCATGTCGTTGATGTTCGGGCGCGCGGTGGCCATGCCCAGGCCGAAGCGGGCGATGAAGTCGGGCCGCAGTTCCGCCACCAGGTTCAGGCTGGGCAGCACGTCGGTGTAGCTGGTGCCACCGGTGCGGCGGAACAGCAGCGCGAGGTTGGGGTTGTCGTTGTCCAGGCCCAGGTACTCGTAGCCCTCGGACCTTTGCTCGGAGCGGATGGCCTGCACGCCGAAGTTGCCGCGCAGCGGCACGCCCGCCACCTGGCTGTCGATGTCGAGCTGCACGAAGGCCGTCGTGATCTTCTCGCCCACGAAGGCGTCGTTGCTCTTCAGCGCGAACTCGGCCGCCTTGCGTCCGAGCGCACCCGAAGTCACCAGCGAAGGCACGTCGAGCCTGATGAACTGGTTCACGCCCATCCACGACATGTCCAGCGGCGTGCGCACCGAGGCCTGGGGGATGGTGCGCACCACGTTGTTGCTGCCGTCCACCGGCATCACCAGGCGCGTCTCGTTCTTCTCGATGCTCTTGTCGCGCTGCGTGTAGTTCAGGCCGCCGGTGAAGTTGCTGAAGACGCCGAACAGCTCGATCGGGCGCTTGGCCGACAGGCGCAGCGTCTTGATGTCGTCCTCGGCATGCGGGTCGCGGATCACGCCCGTCCAGCGCCGCTCGCCGGGCACGTAGTCGAAGCCCGCCACGTCGCCGAAACGCAGGTTGGCGGCATTGGCCAGGAAACCCGACTGCACGGGCGTGAACGACTGCGCGCCGCCATCCACCGGCACGTTCCAGCGGTACGGGCCGTAGGCCCAGTTGTTGGTGGCGTTGTTCCAGGGGCCGGCATAGACCTCCTGGTAGACCTCGTCGCGCGTGTTCTTCGAGTAGCTGAGGTCGGCGATCGCCGTCCAGTTGTCGCCCAGGTTGAGCGAGGTGTTCCAGCCGATGGCGGCGATCTTGTCGCGCCGCGTGGTGTCCCAGTTCGTGGTGGTGGTGGGCAGGGCGCTGGCCGTGCCGCTGGTGGCGTAGGTGTTCTGGCCCACCTGCGTGGTGCCCACGTTCGACACCGAGCTGGGCACGCCGACGCCGAAGACCTGGCCCCAGCTGGCGAAGAGGTTGGAGGTGAGCTTGCCGCCGACTTCGTGGGTGTCGAACTTCGAGTAGTAGAGGTCGAGCTGGCTGCGCAGGTCCTTGTTCGGCTTGTATTCCAGCGTCGCCAGCAGGCCGTCACGCACGTTCTTCTTGGTCGTTTGCGAGCCGGTCCAGAACATCGGCAGCATGGCCTTGCTCTCCGGGCCCCAGCTCACGCTGGGGGCCTGGAACAGCGACTTCGGAATGCCCGTGACGGGCAGGTCGTAGACCGCGTAGTCGCCGTACTGGTCGAGTTCGGTCACGCGCGACTGGGTGGTGGATTCCAGCCGTGCGAAGCCCACCGCCAGGCCGAGGGTGTTGTTGGCGAACTGGTCGACAAACGAGAAGCTGAAGCGCTTGCCGGTGGGGCTGGCCACGCCGGGCACCTGGGTGTCCAGCGAGTTGCGTTCGGCGCGCAGGTTCAGTGCCATCTCGCGGCCGCGCGTATCGAGCGGGCGGCGCGACATCAGGTCGACCGTGCCCGACAGGCCCTGGCCGATGAGGCTGGCGCTGGGGGTCTTGTAGACCGTGGCCGAGCCGATGAGCTCGGACGGGAACTGGTCGTATTCGACGGCGCGGCCGTCGTTGGAGCTGACGATCTCGCGGCCGTTCAGCAACGCGCCCGAGAAGGCCGGCGAGAGGCCGCGGATGGAGATGACGTTGACGCGGCCATCGGCGCCGCGCTGGCCCGTCAGGCCGGGCAGGCGCGCCAGCGATTCGGCGATGCTGGCGTCGGGCAGCTTGCCGATGTCTTCGGCGGAGATGGCCTCGACGATGGCGTCGGAGGTGCGCTTGGTGGCAATCGACGACTCGATGGAGCGCCGGATGCCGGTGATGACGATGGTTTCCTTCGGCGCAGCCGCCGCAGTCGCTGCGGCCGGGGCCGGTGCCTGCTGCGCCTGCACCCCGCTGGCGGCGGCCATCAGCGCGCAAGCGGCGGCGACGGGGCGCAAGCCCCAGGACGGGCGCCCGGCGCCCAGGCGGTGCGTGGAATTCTGGCTGTGCATCACTGTCTCCGGTCTGTTCTGGGGTGCGCAGGCAGTGTTGCCTGGCCCGCGTGAAAGCGGTTTCTTGATTCTCCGGAATTCGCGCCCGTCCACAACTCAGAGTAAACCCGGGGCGACCTGGCTTGTTGCCTGCGATTCACACCCCGTCAGCTATGAAAAAGGTGGCCGGCAGCCGCAGTTCAGGGCTTCAAAGGTTTCAAAAGAAAGCGGTTTCAGATTTTGCTGCAGTGCAGCGTGAAAACAAGCGTTCAGCGCTGCAGGCGGCGGGTGGACTCGCGCGGCACCAGCTGCGGCGGTGGCAGTTCCACCGTGGGCACTTCGCCGCGCAGCAGCTGCAGCATCGCCACGGCCGACTGGCTGCCCATCTCGTAGACCGACTGCCGCACGGTGGTGAGCGGCGGCACGGCGAACTTGGCCGGGGCCAGGTCGTCGAAGCCCACCAGCGAGACATCGTCGGGCACGCGCACATTGCGCCGGTACAGGCCCAGCGCGGCGCCGATCGCGGTCTGGTCGTTGGCCGCGAAGATGGCGGTGAAGGACAGCCGGCTGTCGAGCAGCCGGTTCACGGCCAGCAGGCCGCCCGATTCGGTGAAGTCGGCCGGCAGCACCAGGGCAGGGTCGTAGGCGATGCCGGCCTGCTCCAGCGCCTGGCGATAGCCGGCCTGGCGGTCGAGCGCGTCCTGGTGTGCGGGGTCGCCGGCGATGAAGGCGATGCGGCGGTGCCCGCATTCGATGAGGTGCTGCGTGGCCAGCAGCGCGCCGGTGAGGTTGTCGAAGCCGAAGCTGAACAGGCGCGGGCCGCTGAGTTCACGGCCCACCACCACCATGGGCACCTGCTGCGCGTGGGCGCGCAGCTCGGCGTCGGGCAGGCGGCCGGCGAGCACGATGATGCCGTCCACGCGGCGCGACATCAGCGCTTCCAGCGCCTTGCGTTCGCCGGCTTCATGCCAGTGGCCGCTGACGAAGATGGGGATGTAGCCGGCGCGCTCGAGTTCGTCCTCGATGCCGTGCAGCGCCTCGCCGTAGAACGGGCTGCTGATGGTCTGGGTGACGACGCCGATGCTCAGCGTGCGCCCGCCGGCCAGGCCGCGCGCCACCGGGTTGGGCACGAAGCCCAGCGCCGCAATGGCCGCCTGCACGGCCTGCACCTTGTCGGCACTGACCTTGGCCGTGCCATTGAGGATGCGCGAGACGGTGCTCGGCGACACGCCGGCGGCCTGCGCCACGCTGTGCAGGGTGACGACCGCGTCGCCGGCCGCCGTGGTGGCCGGGGCCGGGCCGGCCTTGCCGCGGCGTGGAGGGGTGCTGTGCATGGGGGAGGGGCGCGGGCGGGCCAGGGCAACGCGGCGGATTGTTGCACCCGCGCCGGCCGCGCCGCGGCCTTGCCGCCGCGGCCTCGCCTCAGCCTGTGGGCTGTGCCTCGTGGCGCAGCTGCGTGAGCAGGCGCGCGGCCTCGCTGCCCTGCACCTTGGCAATGTCGTCCTGGTACTTCAGCAGCACGCCCAGGGTGTGGTTGATGGTCTCGGGTTCGAGCACCAGTGCGTCCAGCTCCATCAGCGCGCGTGTCCACTCGATGGTCTCGGCAATGCCGGGCAGCTTGTAGAGCTCGATGGCGCGCAGCTTCTGCACGAAGGCCACGATCTCCGCCGCCAGCTTCTGCGGCGCGCCGGGCACGCGCCGCGCCAGGATCTCGGCCTCGCGCTTCGCGTCGGGAAAGCCCACCCAGTGGTAGAGGCAGCGGCGCTTCACGGCGTCGTGGATCTCGCGCGTGCGGTTGCTCGTCAGCACCACGATGGGCGGGTGCAGGGCCTTCACGGTGCCGTACTCGGGGATGGTGATCTGGAAGTCGGAGAGCACCTCCAGCAGGAAGGCCTCGAAGGGTTCGTCGGCGCGGTCGAGTTCGTCGATCAGCAGCACCGGCGGCACGGGCTGCGCGGGGTCGATGGCCTGCAGCAGCGCGCGGCGTATGAGGAAGCGGTCGCTGAAGAGTTCCTGCGCCAGCGTCTCGCGCTGGGCGTGCGCGCTTTCGCCGAGACGTATCTCCAGCATCTGCCGCGCGTAGTTCCATTCGTAGGCAGCGCCGGCCAGGTCCAGGCCTTCGTGGCACTGCAGGCGTATCAGCGGCCGGCCCAGCATCGTGGCCAGGGTCTTGGCGATCTCGGTCTTGCCGGTGCCCGGTTCACCTTCCAGGAACAGCGGTCGCTGCAGCTTCAGCGCCAGGAAGACGGTGGTCGCCAGTGCGCGTTCGGGCACGTAGTCCAGGGCCAGCAGGCGTGCGGCGGTGTCGTCGATGCTGGTGGGCAGGTCGGTGGTGGTCATCGTCGGATTCTGGCGGTCTGAATGAACAACGCCGCACCAGGTGCGGCGTTGTGAAGGGCAGCGGGTCGCGCTTACGCGATGGCGCGCGCCGCCAGCACCGGTATCAGCGCCGCGCGGTATTCGGCGCTGCCGTGCAGGTCGCTGTTCAGCTCGTCGGCGGGCACTGCTGCGCCGGCGAGCGCCGCCGCGCTGTAGCTGCCGGCGAGCTTGGCTTCCAGGCCGCTGGCGCGGAACACGCCATTGGCGCCGGCGCCCGTGACCGCCACGCGCACGCCGGCGGGGCCCTTGGCGACGAACACGCCCACCAGGCTGAAGCGGCTGGCCGGCTGCTTGAACTTCTGCCAGCCGGCTTTTTCGGGGATGGGGAAGCTCACCGCGGTGATGACCTCGCCCTCGTTCAGCGCGGTGGTGTAGACGCCGACGAAAAAGTCGTCGGCGCTGATCTTGCGCTGGTTGGTCTGCACCGTGGCGCCCAGGGCCAGCACGGCGGCCGGGTAGCAGGCCGCGGGGTCGTTGTTGGCCAGGCTGCCGCCCAGCGTGCCGCGGTTGCGCACCTGGCGGTCGCCGATGTGGCCGGCCAGATCGGCCAGCGCGGGGATGGCTTGCTGCACGTCTTTCGACGCCGCCACCTCGGCATGCGTGGTGCCGGCGCCGATGACGATGTTGTTGCCGTCCTTGCAGATGCCCTTGAGCTCGGCCAGGGTGGACAGGTCGATCACGGCCGAAGGCGCGATGAGGCCCAGCTTCATGGACTGCAGCAGCGTCTGGCCGCCGGCCATGAACTTGCTGTCTTCCTGGGCCGCGGCCTTCACTGCGTCGGCCACGCTGGCGGGGGTGCTGTACGCAAAAGCTTGCATGGTCTTGTTCTCCTTCTTCAGCGGGCAGTTTGCAGGGCTTTCCACACATTGTGCGGGCTCGCCGGCATCGGCACGTCCTTCACGCCGATGGCGTGGCAGATGGCGTTGATCAGCGCCGGCGGGCTGCCGATGGCGCCGGCCTCGCCGCAGCCCTTCACGCCCAGCGGGTTGTGCGTGCAGGGCGTGCCCTTGACCGTCTCCACCGTGAACTGGCAGAAGTCGTCGGCGCGCGGCATGGCGTAGTCCATGTAGCTGCCGGTCAGCAGCTGGCCGCTCTCGGGGTCGTAGACGCAGTCTTCGCGCAGCGCCTGGCCTATGCCCTGCGCCAGGCCGCCGTGCACCTGGCCTTCGACGATCATCGGGTTGATGACGTTGCCGAAGTCGTCACACGCGGTGAAGCGGTCGACACGCACCACGCCGGTGGCGGGGTCGACCTCCACCTCGCAGATGTAGGTGCCGGCGGGGTAGGTGAAGTTGCTGGGGTCGTAGAAGGCGTTTTCGTTGAGGCCCGGCTCCAGCTTGTCGTGCGGGAAGTTGTGCGGCACGTAGGCGGTGAGGCTGACGCTGGCAAAGGGCACGCTCTTGTCGGTGCCGGCCACCTTGAAGACGCCGTCCTCGAACAGCACGTCGGTGTCGGCGGCCTCCATCAGGTGGGCGGCGATCTTCTTGCCCTTGGCGATGACCTTGTCCAGCGCCTTCACGATGGCCGTGCCGCCGACGGCGAGCGAGCGGCTGCCGTAGGTGCCCATGCCGAACAGCACCTTGCCGGTGTCGCCGTGTTCGATGGTGATGTCTTCCAGCGGAATGCCCAGCTTGTCGGCCACCACCGTGGCCCTGGCCGTGGCTGTGGCTGCCGGTGAAGACCGTCACTTTCCCGGTCGGGTGCACACGCACTTCGCCGGCTTCGAACAGGCCGGCGCGGGCGCCCAGGGCCCCGGCCACCGACGAAGGCGCAATGCCGCAGGCCTCGATATAGGCGCTGTAGCCGATGCCGCGCTTCAGGCCCTTGGCTTCACTCGCGGCCCTGCGGGCGGCGAAGCCCGAGACCTCGGCCAGCTCTTCGGCACGGTTCATGGTCGCGTCGTAGTCGCCGATGTCATACGTCAGGCCCACGGGCGTGGCGTAGGGGAACGTGCGGATGAAGTTCTTGCGGCGCAGTTCGCCCGGGTCCACGCCCAGTTCACGCGCTGCGGTCTCGACGATGCGCTCCACCGTGTAGGTGGCCTCGGGACGGCCGGCGCCGCGGTAGGCGTCCACCGGCGCGGTGTTGGTGAACATCGCCG